>Ga0209700_100346_pt1 | contig 84077 bp, 29 predicted proteins | sample SiratroredBW_FD_187528 | JGI IMG/M metagenome (GOLD analysis project Ga0209700, IMG submission 187528) | Root nodule microbial communities of legume samples collected from California, USA - Siratro red BW (SPAdes) (version 2) | ecosystem: Host-associated > Plants > Roots > Nodule | place: USA... | reverse complement strand
AGTTACTGAGAGAAAAAAAAAAAAAAAAAACACCTTCTAAACAACTATAGTAAATTTGGATAATAAAAATTGGCAAAGAAACCATGTTTTTGAAGAAAACTATAAAGTAGAAAATCTGAATTATTAATTTTTTTTTTCTAAATCGACCTTTTACTGTGTTCATCTGTCAGCAGGGATTGGAAGATCATTGGCCCCAATATTGAAGCGTATAATTCATCTTACAATAATTAAAAGTAAAAGCAAAAGCTTATGAGATGAGATGTCATGTACAGGAATACTCTGTTTCATGAACAAAATGCTAAAGTAAACTATGGCAACATAGTGTCATATACTGTAGATCATGAGAAAAATGCAAACCTGATCTAATCATATAAGCTTGATGAAAGAAATTTACATGGGGGGGAAATCGTGGATAAAATCATTCCACATTTCAGCAGTAATAGAGTCCCTTAACTGCGAAGCAAGTACAATTTCTTCAGAATCAAAACTATGATCTGATGGCTGAGTCTGGCTCTCAACACCCGTCTTTGGTGGCACTGCCATCTCTAATGGGGGTTGTGATTCTTCCATTGGAAATGAACCATGCTCATACATCTTGAAAATCCAATCATCCGGTTTCTCCTTGCGAATGAAATTGTGTAATGCACATGCAGCCACCACCAACTTCACTTGTGTTTGTAATGGGTAAGAAGGAGCAGACATCAGTATAGGAAATCGTGCCTTTAAAGCCCCAAAAGTTCGATCTGTGACATTTCGTAATAATGAGTGCCGTTGATTGAATAGCTCTCTAGTATCTTGTGGGTGGAAATCGCTGGGAAATTCCTTGTAGTAGGGAGCAATGGAATATGGAGCAACGAAACCTGGCACATTTGGATATTTACCATCTACGATGTAGTATTTACCTGTATCATAAGACAAAGTGTACGGAAGTTATAGGAAATAATTAATCATTTGACCCTTAAGTTTGCATCATGTCTCATTTTTGTTGTATTAACTTCATACGTTTCGATTAAGTCTTAAATATAAAAAAGAAGTTCGAAATTTTTTCCCTCGGTTGCTCTGTGAAAATAGGAATACATCACCAATCACCTAAGGTGGCATTTGGCATTTTCATCTCCTAACCATCAATCTCTCACAACTACAACCAAATAAAATTTCAAATCAGCTAAATAATGAAAGATGTACTATCTTGATCAACTTCAATTTCATGCAGCTAAAGGATAGACCGGAAAAAATTCCAATGAGTTTGGTTCAAATGATAAAAGGGAAAGGGGAGTCTCCTTTTTGCGTTTGGTTCAAGATAAGGCAGGGAAAACATGAATCACCTACTGTAATATCATTACTAATATTAAAGGGGATAAGAAAGCAATTTAGTTGGTATAGTCCAAAAGTTATAAATTACTTTCCCTCTCCTACAAATTCACTCAATATCATAGGAGAGAAAAATAGATGGAAGGGGGATTTTGGCGCCCAATCATTTCCTCTCCACCCAACCAACTTTTTGAACCAAAAGAGATCAAATTAAAAAAAAAAACCTTCCTCTTACTTTATTTCCCTCCAATCAAATACACCATGCTTTTTAACCAAATTAACGGGCATTTGCCGAGAGAACATAACATGCTCAAATCCCAAAAATGAGCCATGGTAATTTCATCGACTAGGCCGCTGAACCCCAATATCATCTCTTTGAGCTTTGCCTAGAACAAATATAGGGACGGACAATAAGTCAACAAGATTCAATGAAGGTGTGAGAAATGGACGGAAGAAAATGAGACGTATGGTTTTTGAGTGTGAGAAATGGACTGAAGAAACTTAAAAGGAAAAATATTCATATAGTAATGGGTGAGTTAACAGGATTGATCTCTAGTATTTCAACGTGCGGAATTGGCATCTCGACATTTTTTGGGAGAAGTAGAAACCAGTTCAAACAATCACGAAGTTAGAGAAGCCAAATAGAGAGCAACATGAAGATTTTATTTTATTTAGTATGAAGAAGGATGAATCATAACAAGCATAATTTCATAACAATGAACTAAAAACACTTTTTGAGTTGGAAGTGAAATTGTTTTCCTATCAACGGTTAAATTCGAAATTCATGTTGCGTTGGGTAGCTAGTTGAAAGGGTTGGTTATATAAACATTACATCTGGTTACTCTCATTTATATAGGACATAATTTAAGCATAAAACTTTTAGTACAAGAATGAAATTGATGTGAATTTAAAAGGGCAAGGAGTTCAGTTCTTCCTAATCAATTAAAATATCATACGACTGAAGTAAAATGACTTTAACTTCCGAGTGTTAAAAGTTGATTTCATTCAAGAGACAGAGTTCAAACAGTATTATTAATACCTAAATAATAACTGCATTTTACATAAATTTACCCATATAAGAGAATATTTACCTTCAGGGACCTGCAATTTGTTTCGTCTTGTGATTGCTGAATTGAAAACTTGTAAGTCTGTAGCAGATCCTTCCCATCCAGCCAAAACATAATGGAACTTGAGGTCAAATGAGCAAGCTGCCAGAATATTCTGTGAAAGTAAACCATTCTTACTGCGGAAAGGTCCTTGCTCATCTACACCTACCGTCACTGGTACATGTATACCATCAATTACTCCCACACAATCCTATTAAGGAGTTTTAAAAAGTAAGATAAAATCAACCCATACAAGATACTAATTAAACTCATCTCTGAAATCTTACTTTAAAATATGGATAAAATCTAGGATCTTCAAAGATTTCTGAAGGAACACCAGATCCGGGAGGCTGAAATAGATCCAGTGAAATTGACATTATAGCATTCAAAACATGGTTAAAGTGACGACTAATAGTTTCTCCAGAATAACGAAATAACTCTTGGACTGCCCTTGTTCGTAGATTATGACCAATAATGAACACAAATATGCCCAGTTGCTCCTCAATTTTGATTCGATTTGTGTGACGCAATAAACCCTTGGCTCGCAAGATATTACATAACTTACAAAATACATGCTTATCCATGCGAAAACTCTCCAGACAACATTCATTTTGACCATTGAGTACTTCATCAACAAATTTTGCACCATTAGATGCTAAACGGATCAGTTCCTTCGGAACATGATTTCCAGAGCCTACATCATTTTCCTCTTCAGAACTCTCCATTAAGGAGTTATGACAGCTTCTGATATCTGATAGATATTATACTATGCTATACGTCAGTAGACAGAAATATGAAAACGAAATTAGTTATACCATCAAAATGTTAACCAATGGCCAGTCATTCATAACTTTGTCTATCCCTTCCTTCCTATCTCTTTCGCATGTGTGAGACTAAAAGCCGGACAAGTAAGTTTTCTCAAATTAGGCAATTAAGGCCTACTTACAATCAGAACTTAGTTCCAATTTTGTATTCTTCAACATAATATACACTCCCGACAAAACCTACAATGTCACCCACACTCCCGGCAGATCTGAATATAAGCTTCATTTATAAAAAGAAATAAAAACTAAGCAGGCAACAAACACGCAGTCATAAATTGCAGAGAACAGACTAAGCACAAAGCATGGAAAGCACATCAAGTACATTTGTTTGAGGAAAGAATTCAAATTAAAATAAAATGCAACATCAAGTACCTAGACAATAGCTAGGAAGCAGATATGATATGAAACGATAGAGCAGACAAATTTTAAAATCTTAAACATAACACAATTATACTACAATACATAAAAGTAATATAAAATTAACATAAAACACATATCTTAAATCAGAAGAGAGAACCAATGTTTAAAAATAAGCATGATTCCTAGTAAACAATAAAATTTTATACTTTATCTAAGTATTGAGATAATCCTATCCGTATTAGTGTAAAGTTTAAAAAGGAAAATTAAATACAGGTGACACCATTCAAAGTGTCTATGGATTTCTAACATGGATACTTGTCTGACACAAGTAAGAACGACGCAGCTACTACTTTAAATGATCCATTTGATAGTCCAACTCTCTTCTCATTCTTCGTTTCATGCTGGGCAGAAATGCCGGTAATTAATCACTCACACAATCAAATCTGAAAAGAGAAATCCTCACAACAACTCTTTTAAATACCTCAAGTATTGACATAAGTTTATAAGGAACAACAATTTTTCATGCGTCTGACTTCTTATTTATTTAATCTCCCTGGTGAATTTATAATCTACAATAACTTCAACAAACACCAGCAAAGAGTGAGTTACTGGCAATAATCAACCTAAAAATTCAACAATGCACACAAAAATGTTCACTTTTACACAACCATACACAATACCTAAGTAAACACCATCAATGTCCACACATACGAAACACCATCCTCAACCTCACACGAGGTTTTGAAAAATTGTTCGCCATTGCGATTGCGATTGTGGCTGCAACGTCAACGCAACCGCAATTATGATCCATTTATCTGTTAATCCGCGCAATAAAAAAAAAAAAAAAAAAAAAAAAAAAAAACTACAATGGCGGCAGCAATTTAAAATCTCTTCTGCAGATACAACAGGTTCATGTAATGCAGTAACAAAATGCAAAGAGAGGAACATTCACATGCTCTTGCTATAAACAATTACCGCGAATTCGCACCTTAGATAAATGTGTCACGAAGATTGAACTCGCCCACTCCAAGTTTGTCAACAGAAACAGTGAAAACGCGATTCCAAAAACTGCTGCCAGAAGTGATTTTGTTGCGGTGAAAGCAATTCGTAATCGTAAGGCTTTTCACAATGTAAGAGACGGTAGAAAATCGAAAGCGAAAATAATTGGAAAATTTTCTCAGCAGCCAAACAGATAAGAGAAAAAAAAAAAAAAAGGGATTCCTTCACAGTTGCACTGGTACTGTACCTGACACACAACTGAGAGAAACGACGTCGTTCAAGTCGAACCAATCAAAAACTTGATACTAATATTGTACAGCATTAACACCAGTAATAGAATTGCACGTTAACACTATTATTTATTAAATAAAAATTGGGTTTAAAAAATATATTATTCCATTCTTCATTTTTTTTTTGACATATTGTTTTTTTTTTCTCAGAAGAATCAAACCATTTTTTTATTTGTTACCACTAATGCTTTGAAAAAAAAATGTTAAATTAATAATTAATAAAGTGTTAGTTAAAATTTAGAAAAAAAAAAATCAAACTAATTATTTTCACGATTAGGAAAAAAGTTCATAAAATTTTGATTTTTAATACTCAATTACAACAAATGACAAAGGAGAGCTAAGCTCAGGTTAAATTTTGAAAAATTCCTGCCGTGGTTTAAAACAGTTCTTAACATTTTTTCTGAAATTATTTCAAAACTTGTTAATCAAATTGAGATGTATTTATTATATCATAATATCATTTAAATTTTATTAGCATTATTTGACAACGACTTAATTTGTTCATGTAATATATTGATTTGTGTAGAGTATGTAGTTAAATAACAAAAAGAATAATAAAATATACATTTTCATTCCTATGTTTTTGTTTTATAGTTCTTGTAGGAACAATTGTCTTTCATTTTCAAACTTCAAATTATTTATTTTTGTCCTTATGCACGTCTAATATCTTGAATTATCCACATTATAGAATGATTTGGAATACTAAGTTAATCGAAACCAAATAGTTAGTTTCAGTGGTTAAGATACCTAAAAGGATATGTTTTAATTTTATCTTTGTTTATAGTTTAATTATATAATACTTAACTTTGCATAAATAAGAATATTTCTTATTTTAAGTAACTTATATTTATTTAGTTTAAAATATTTTTTCCTATGGCCATCACTTTATATATATCATTAATTCTTTGTCTAAAATATAATAAAAAAAAGTGCGTAATGAACATTATCAACATTTGCCAACACTAGATAAAATAAGAATATTAAAATAAATTACGTATGCAAATAAAAAATTAGTTTATTAGGTTGTTGGATGGGTTCGTGTTTAAAATTATATATATATATATATATATATATATATATATATATATATATATATATATATATATATATATATTATTAATGAAAATATATTAAGTAGTTTTATTTAGATAATGTTATGTCAATATTATGTTATCAATAAGTTATAAAACTAAATTCAAAATTTAATATATTTGCACTTTTTATTTTTAAATTCTCGTAGATGGGTGGGAGTTTGGGTCAAATGAATTAGGTGGGTCACTTAATATGTATTTTTTTAATATTTTAAAAATATTAAAGTATTTGTTTGTTTTCATTATTAGTTTAATATAAACATAATTCTTCCGACATTAATTTAAAAATTTATATTTAAATTAAATTTAGGTTTTTTATTAATATACTTTAATTTTTTTATTAATTAAGTTTAAAAAATTGAAGAAATTATATGAAAGATTTTAAAAATTATCTTATACATAAGTTATTTCTAACTTTATCTATTTTTTTATGAAAAGACTTGTCCAAACATATTCATATTTATTTTTTGGATTTGCATGTTCCTGCTACAGAGTACTTACCAACTATGTCATTAATATTTTATGAAAAAATATTCACAATTGTTTTGAATATAATATATTGAACAAAATTGTTGAGTACAAGAAAGTATTGATAGTTGTTGAAAGAGTGCATCATACTTCTTGGATTTAAAAGGAATAGACGATTGAGTAGATGTGAATAATTAGTACGTTAAATTTTTTATAATAATCAAACATTGTGATTTGGTTTAATTGTTTGATTAAGATATTGGGCTGAATTGTTGAATTTAGTTTTATTATTCGATTGAGCATGAACTTGACTCTATATGAGTATATGATAATTAGGAATTTATAAGATGTAATTTGAAGGAATAGTTAGAATTGTTCTCATATGCGTATAATTAGGCTTAATGATAAATTAAATTAAGATTATTACCTTTCAATTGATTTAGAAAGTTCAAGATAATTTTGGCTTGGTTGGTAAACAATGTCATACATTAGTGTATTTTGAACATAATTAAAATTAAATGATATTGTCATTTAGGTTGATGGATGAAATGATATTTGACGTGATATTATTTTTAATTTATGAAATGAAATGTGTAAGATTGAATGATTTTTGTGTCAAAGTTAATTTGTTATAACTTAAGATATTGATAGTGTTTTGAGTTAAATTGGAGTATATAATGCATGTAGAGACTAAAATAATTAAATTATAATTGAATGACTAATTTGACACATTACTTTAATATAATCGATCTTTTAGTTGTGTAGGAAATAATAATAATTGACTATAAGAACAATTGTATCTAACATTCATGTATTAAGGGGGTGATTTTATTTTTAATACTTGTTATTTTAAATTGTCTATTTATTTATTTTTTTTCTTAATTTTTGGACTCCATGTTTTAATTAAAGTCAAACAATTACATTTTGATATTTACTTCTATTATGTTGATATTGATTAAAAAGTGTTAAAGATAAAGAAAAAGATAATAATGAATTAATCTTTTTGTGTAAAATATACATTTGAAGGAAGTCTATTTATAGCTAAATATAGTAAGAGACTAATAAAAAAATATGGACTAAGTCCATTATATTTGGCACTTCCTTCAAGCTTATATATATAAATTATATAAACTAAGTTTGCGACAAATATAATCAATAATATGTTGTCAAAAAAATTTAGTAAAAATATAATCTAATTGATCATTCGAATTAACAAATTCATAAATATAATTAATTATAGGTCTTCGTAAAAATTTAGTAAAAATATTAGTTAACTGATTATTCGAATTAACAAATTCAGTCTTGATGTCTCTAGATATAATTTTCTCTTAAATGAAATGACAAAATCTCAATATGTTTAGTATTTCATGAAAGACAATATTTGAGCTAATATAAGCCTGATTATCACATATAAGTGTCATTTGAGTGGTTTCTCCAAATAAATGTTTAAGCCAAATAAGCTTATAGGTAGCCGAGAGACTGTAGCTCTATATTCTACTTCAGCACTGAATATATAAAAGTAGAGGAGACGGTTGGGAAAAATAGCAGCTAATAGCGAGTTCAACAAATTTATCTAACCTAGTCTATTGATATCATATTAAAATAAATAAAAATAATTATAAATCAATCTCTTTTGTGTAAAGCACACACATAAAAACTATTTATTTATAAATGAAAATAATAATAGACTAATAAAAAATATGACTAAAACCTATTATATTTTAAAAAAATTATAATTAATATAAATAAATGAAAAGTGTAAATAATGAATTTAGTTTTTATTCTGAACATAATGCATCAACATGATCAACTCAGCTACACTGATTATGGTATAAATAAAATTATGGTTTGACCATAATTTTATCATACGATGAAAACAGGTGCCTCAAAATAGTCTACTATTTAAATATTTTTGTTTTATACTTTTAGTGTTTTTAGTAGATAATAATTATATTTGGTTATTATTATTATTATTATTATTATTATTATTAAATGATTAATATGATTTATACAAATTATTTTCTTATTATTAGTTTATCCTGTTTACTTATGATTATTTTGTAATTATGTATTAACACTTTAACAAATGATAATACTATAATAGTCTTACTGGTAACAATAATAACAATATACTTTTTCTAAGTTTTTTATTTTCTTCTAAATTTTATCTTTTAAAAAACATGTATTTAGTTTTGTACATATATAGGGTAATTGTAATTGTTTAATATATAGGTAGGTAAATGAAATTTTATTTATATTTTTTCTTTTATTTTGAAGTGAGGATAGTGGGGTGCTTACATTACATACTACATCTTAAAAGGACGTTAGTTTCTACAAATTTAAAGAATTTTTTAAAGTTAAATTTTGCCAAAAAATAATAAGATCCTAGATTGATAAAGGCTCCAAGTTTCTGCCAACCACATCCTCTTGCAACACCTGTTCACAACCAAGGAATCAGAAAAGTTCACATTCTAAATTTTGTTTCAATTCAATCCAATTCCTTAACATTCAATCAACATGGGAAGGGAAAAATGGAATTTTTGAACCTCATCATTGAATGAATTTATTCAATACCTTGAAATGCTGTTTGAATTGAATCTATAAAGGCAAAACTTGCAAGAATTGGCATCATGGAAGTCATATATGTGAGCACTTCATGCACATTGGTAAAAGCACGCCCCCAAACTTTCCGTAACGACATAAGCACAGAAAATTCTAAAAGCCCCACCAAAAAGGCCAGGAACATGGTGACTTTAACTGCTAAATATGCAGCTTTTGGACTACCAGCCCCTAATTCATTTGAGATCCTTGTACTGTTTAAGAGGAAACATGTAATTGGATTTGTTATGGTCAATAATCATCATTACATTACATATGGTAATAGCATACACATTTTTTAACAAGTTCTGAAAACTAACTAATAGAATATAAACAGTGCAGTTCTTCAAAAAAGACTAACCTTCCCGCAGCACTAGCTCCAAATGGTATCATCCAAAATATACCAGTCGTGTTAAGACTGGGATGAAAAAAGAAATACAGTTGGTCATTCAGAAGGGAAGAAAGTGGGGTTTCAAACAAAAAAGATAAAAATATAATAGCATATTCTATACAGTATCCATAACAGACAGTAGTGTAGCCTCTAAGATATTAGCAGAAACTCTAACCATATAGAAAGAACTGAAGTTTCCACTTTCGCATTAGCAAGAGCACCCCCCAAGATCACAGTTACTTCAAACGCCCATAATTCTAAGCTGGAACATAATAATACAATAGAAGCAGCAATTAGATTATCTCAGCATTGAAAAGAAACAAGTTCTTACAAGATTAAAATAAATGTACATTTTAATCCTCCAAAAATATACCTTGTATTACATTAGTCCTTTATTTATCATTCACATAACTTAATCCTAAGATGATTAGAGATATTGTTTTTGTGCTTCAAGAACCAAATTGATAACAAAAGCATGTCATATATGGACTAATTAATTTGTGTGCATATTTTAAGAGAATTAATTTAAAATATTGACAAACTATGGATTAGAGTAACTCCTGTATCTTTAAAATGCAAGATGAAAATGTACTCATTAACTATGTTGGTTGCAATGGAAGTTGTTATATTCTAGGAAAGAAAGTTGTGGTTCAGAAAACAATATCATACCACACCATGAGTGCTGAGGGAAAAGCAAGTCTGACAAATTTTGGGATGTTATGCATGATTCCATAGAGAAACCAGTCCAAGTTGCTTTGCATGAAGGGGAGAATTTAATGTAAAGTGCAAGGATTATGGTATTAAACCAATTTGAAATGCAAATTGCAATGGCAGATCCTTTGATACCCAACTCCAATTGTAGAATGAAAGCCCAACAGAGAAGCAAGTGAAGCAAGCTAGTAAGGCCACTGGCTAGCACCATAGGAAAGACAATTTTTTTGGGTTTGTAGGAACTTAGTAATGCAGCGAAGAAGAGCATTGGCTGAAAGACTTGGGATCAAATATCTGGCATATAGTTGAGCTAGTGCTGCAACTTCTTTGTTTTGATGAAGAAGAACTAGAATAGGCTCTAAGTATACCCAAATAATGGACACAGGTATACTGACAAGGATGAGAACCAGCATGGCTCCTTGAGTGTGCACACCAAGCATGTGATACTGCTGTGCTCCATATGATTGACCACAAAATGTGTCCAGTGCACTTGCCAGTCCCATCTACCATCAACATCAGTCAAAAAGATTAGCATTATAAATCAGAAGCAAAAAAAAAAAAAAAACTGCATAATAATGTTTGATTTTTAACACAAAATGGTGTGAACTTACCATGACATTGAAACCAGTAGTATTGACCATTGAAGTGGACAAAGACACAGAAGCCAGAAACAACTCACTCAAATGGCCTACAAACATGACAGATATCATCTGTAAACTGAACTGAGACACTGACACAAATATCACAGGCGCTGCCAGCCATAGCTGTTTTTTTGCTTCTTCTGTTACCTCCTTTCTCCATAAGCCCATTCTCTCTTCTTCAACTCTCTCACACAACAATGCTGTTAGGAAGCATGAATAATATGGCATGCGACATGGATATGATACAATAGAGCGGACAAATTTTTAAATCATAACCATAACACAATTATAATACAATGCATAAAAGTAATATAAAATTAACAACATAAAACACAGATCTTAAATCAGAAGAGAGAACCAATGTTTTAAAATAAGTGTGATTCCTAAACATAATAAAATTTTATACTTTTTCTAAGTACTGTGATAACCTAGTATTGACTTAAGCTTATTAGGAACAACAATTTTTCATGCGTTTAACATATTTATTTAATCTCCCTCGTGAATTTATAATCTACAATAAACTTCAATAAATAGCAAAGAGTGCGTTACTATCAATAATCAAACTAAAAATTCAACAATTCACAAACTTCTTTCTTGAGATTTTTTCTCTGAAATTCTCTGTATCTTCTTCTTTGCTCTCCCTCTGCTTCTGTAATGCTGATAAGTGTGTATGCGTATCTGTTTTTTCCGTAACTCCTTCAATTCCTCTAAGGCGATTGCGTTTGATACATTATCAAACAACCATGTAACGAAATCTTAGAATTTTGTTTCAACTACATTCTGTTCTATTAAAATTCTGTTTCTATTTTTTTAAATAAAGAATAAAAAAAAAACAAAAAAAATAAAAACAGAAAAATGGAAAGATTATGGGTCTGCCCTAAAAACTGGAGATAGGACGAACAATGCATGTAGTAGAATTTACTTGGTGATAAAAAGTAAAACAGGGTACCAATAGTAATTTCAACTAGAAATTGATAAATAGGAAAAAGAGGTGTAAACGGTGTAATTTTATTTTTTTAACCCGAGGAAATTGAATATTTACAGTTGTTCTTCTTTATTTAATTTTTATCGAATAATTAATAAAAGTATTAGTTAAATTTAGAAAAAAGATTGAAATGTGTTTATTATATCATAATATTATTTAAGTTTTATTAGCATTATTTTTATTTTATAGTTTTTGTAGGAATTGTCTTTCATTCTCAAACTTTTAAGTTATTTATTTTTGTCTTTAATATTAATTATTAATATATGTTACATAGATACGATATGAATAATAAAATTGTGTGTCAAATTTGTTGTCTTTCAATTTACTTGTAAGTGTTTTTTAATTAATTAATTAATTTTTGCTTTTCTTTTGCAGACAGATCACATTTAAAAAGAAAGTTAGATCTAGAATTTTAGCAAACAGGATGAAATATTCTTTGATGGTTGCATCAGTACACGAGGGGTCTGAAGAAAAAACACTGCGTATATGTCATTCCTTCCTTGTCTTAATAAATACATACATTTATTAAAATAAGATTTACTACCAATAAATTATTTAGAAAAATAATTTTTAACAAAAAGTAAAATACTGGATTGTGTGGAACCAATTCAAAATACAACTCAACTATCTTTCATAAAAGATCCAATATTATAAAATCTAAAACTATATAACCCGTACACGTCTCATATGATTGTAGTTTTTATTGGTAACAGTTTATCCCAATAGTTCTTATTAACACTTAATTAGCCTTTAATTCCTCCAAGATGTTATCCGTTTATTGGTTTAAAATGGATACCTTTTATTTTAATCGAAGTAATTATATTTAATATTTTGAGTTGTGTATTCAGAATTTAATATTTGAAAAAATATAAAGTTATTTTTTTTATGTGGATTCAATTCTATTCTTATTTTTATTTAATATTAAGTTTTAGATTGAAAATAATCCTTTTTCTTTTATTTGGATTCGATTCTAATCTTATTCTCATTTGATATTTGGTATTTTCTCTTTCGAGTTCTTCTAACAAATGATATCACATAGTGTCTTTTGTTGGATGACAAAATACAAATAGCTACAAGTAAAATACATATAATTTAACGATTACACATATATATAAATAAAGTAAACATAATCATTTTTGTCGTTTATGGATTAAAAAAAAAAAAAGCAGGAAAACTATACTTACACTCGCAGATACTAATAATTATAAATGGTTAAAAAAAGTATAATAATATATCTAGCGAACTGTTTTGATTTATTCTTGGCATAAATTAATATTTTATCTATATTAAATGTAAATATATTTTAAATTTATTTTTAATCAAAGATTATAAGATTCTTAAACACCAGTAATGGCGTACGTGACACTTCGAAAATAATAGATGTGGGACATGGACATCTTATATATTTAGATTAGATATCTGAATGACTAGGAAGTGAGTCAGTGAAAAGGACACCTTGTACACTACTGCAAACTAATTAAGTTGGAGATTAATCTTTAATGTCTCTTGTATTTAAAAAATCAGATGGGTTTATATTAAAATATATAATTATTTTATTTAAAATGATAAATATTGTGAGAAGAAATACATAAAAAGTGTAAGATTGTTTTAGTGAGTTTATATATGGATTGACTAATTTATTATTATTTTTAATATTGTAAAAGATTGGATGCTTGCTATTTATTTTATTTTGTTTTTTCTCTTTATTTTCAATTTTTCTACTTTTACTTTTTTCTAATTTTATTTTCAAATTTTATCTATTTTAAAATCTGATTACAAATATAATAGTTGAAAAACTAGAGATTATTTTTTAACGAAAATATAATTATTTATTTAAAAAATTTAATATTAAAGTAATTTTTGCATAGTTTCTCAAAATTATGTTGAGTGCGAAAATTTTAAATAATCATCTTATTTAAGCAACTGTGTTACAAGTGATCTTAGTAAGGAAAAATCATTATTTAGTCCTAGTTATCCCAAGTAATATCCTCTTGACAATTGAAAATTTTGATAAACTAAAAGGCAATATATCTAAACAAATTAGTTTGAGTTTTAAATCTTGAAAAACCTTTCAAAATTAAGAAGTGTAAATACTCATAATAAATTAAGAGGTTTAAATATCAAAATATATCACAATCATAAAAATATATCACAAGTAAGGAAAATAATGGTGGGACTACAACTCACTTTATTCTTAGTTGAACAAACAATGTTAATTTTTTTCAAATAATGTTACTTTTTTTTCCTGACAATAAGAATTTCCGTAAAATATTTTTAATTGCTTTCCAAGTTTTTCATAATTATAATAATTAAACATTTTATATATTTTAAGATATTTAATATATTTATTTACTATTCCTTTATAAAGTAATGGAGTATTTTTAGGACGATTTATACAAAAAAAAAAATACAATATATTAAAAAAATTTATGGACCTTACGTAAAAATAATTTTAAATATTTCAATATTGTTTTTCATCTCCTTTTCGTTTATATATTTTTAGTAAGTATTACAAAATTTTAAAAATTTTAATACAAATTATTCCCCAACCAATCTATATTTATACATTTTGGATTTCATAGTACTTTTTAATCTCCAGATATAGTAATTATGATATTTTACTCCACAAATATGTAATTTTATTCCTGAGTGTCTTCCATCTATTAAAACTGTGCAATTGTTATTTATCTATAAATTAAATTTTATTGATTGTCTTGGAATCACTCAATCAAAAAGTTAATATTGGGAATACTCAATTGAAAAATTGAAATATAAAAGATTAAAATATACATTTAAAATATAAAAAATATAGTTAGCTTCATTTTGAAAACTAAAATCGTAACAATGGCAATACCTAAAAGATAAAAAGAGCAACCAAGTTTATATTTATGTCTCTAAGATATTAAATATCTTTTTTTATTCAACGCTTTGTTGATATATTTACATATTAACATTATTCTTTTCTACAAACTACTCTATTTTTTTGTCAGTCATATAAAAGAAATTAATGACGAGTTCTAACGGTATTTTAAGATATCAAGTGTACTAAATAAATGTTTTTATTTAACGTAAATGAAATAAAACTATAAAATGAAAAGAAAAACCTAACTAAGTTTTATCATAATAAATTAAATTTAAAACCACATGTTAAAATTAAATAATTGGCACTGCACTCATTAATACACAGAGAACATTATCGAGGATAAAATCAGAAAAATTAATGAGAAAATTCCAAATATCGTTTTTTTTTAAATCATATAATTGTGCCAAAACTTGACATAAATGAATAGATTCTGAAAAAATTATCCATATAAATTATTTAATAAGTTGTGCCAACACGTGGGATGGCAAAACTATACTATTTAAGAAAAAAAAACTCCAATTATAATCAATTAGTTGTATATTTTTAATAATTGGTTTCAGGAAGGGCATTCTTTATAGTCATTGCGATCGCTCATTCTGCACGAGTCTCTTATTTTTTGCGAAAAGGGAAGACAAAAAGGCTTATGACAGAGAGGCGTAATTTCCTTACTCTGTCCTTCTCTGAACTCGTGCAATTTCTCAATTTCATCGTTTCTGTTTCGATTAACTTCGATCCTCACTTTACCTATCTATTTATTGATTTTATTTGCATCTCTTTCTCCTGTGAAGTGAGCTGAAATCAATCGGAAGGTTCTTCGCAATGGCGTCTCGGAAGGCGATCGGTTTTGTTGGCGTTGATGAGTTCAGCTTGGAGATGGCGCATTCGGCGATTCGCCATGGATACGATGTGCAAGCTTTCGAGGTTCGTTTTCTTTGAACACTCTCATATACGCACATCTACGAGCTTGATTCATAGTATAGTATAGTACACTTCACTTTTTGCGGTACGGCTAAATTAGGATTGGAATCTGATTGTGTGTGCTCTGGCATTTCGAGAATTGGAACCGTTGAATGAAAATCGAACGGTTCAGTCTTGGATGCGTGGTTAGGAGGTAAAATAAACGCCGTCATTCTCATTCAACGGTTCAATTTACTTACTGAAGAATGCTTGGAAGAATGAATTTGATGCAGAAGTGTTTTTGTTAGTTAATATAATTCTATAGGTTTAATTAACTTTTAATTCTTTGACTTGACATTTCTTTTAACCTTTGTTTCTCTCTCCCTTAGTTTTTATCATTAAGTAGGCATGTAAAACTATTATCATTAATTAAAAAGAATTAAAAATACATTGATCATCTAGTAAAAAGAATGCAAAATATCAGGATTAAGTATATAATTAAAAATATTTAGTTAGTTGCCGAGAAAAAAGTCTATAATCAAATTTTTTCTAATTTAGTTCTTTTAATTCAATATTTTATTTATTTATTAAATTTATTAAAATTAAGGTTAAAATATTAAATAATAAATGAAGGCTATATAATTTGTATTTTTAAATTTTGGTTAATAATAAAAATATATTACACAGATCATACTGGTCTGATAATATATTCGAGGGTGGTTGCCTTTTTAATTTTTTATTGTTTTCTGTGGGTGAGCGTGTCGTCTTGCTTAGCAGATTATTTTTTTTTTAGAATTTTGCTCTTATTTGTTTTATTTTTTATAAACAAGTTATTTCAATTTTTAAAAATTTTTCTTCTTCAAATCTTAGCTGTTTATTCACAAAAAATATTTTCTTTCAGCATTTTCCTTTGACTTAAAAAGTTTTCACTTCTAACATACCATTCATTATCGTCAGTTAAAATTTATTACAAAACATGTCTAAAATTCACCCAATTTAATCGTGTCGTTGACTTTTATTACTTTAAGTATTTTCCTTTTATTTAAAATTTTAAATTATATCTAAACTGAAAATACTCGTCACGCAAGGATTGATAACTACACCAAAAATATTAATGAAAAAATATTTACAAATCCAGATATAAATTTGGATTGATAATAAAAATAGATGAAAGGAATAAATATATTACGATTTCAAATATTTTATTAATTAAAATAATATATTAATAATTAGGGTTTTTAATAAATTTAGATGAGTTGGTAATTGATAAACTAGTTTCTTTTATAAATTAATTATGAGCTGATAAACTCTTAATTTATAAGTTTGAAGTTAATAAACTAAATTGTTGAATTAAAAATGTTTGATAAACTTACTAATAAACTATTTGATAAACGAAAAATAACATAAAATGATATAACTGTGTAAATTTACTATATAAATAAAGTTTGTGCTTCTAAGAAAAAATATATTTATTATGAATTATAATTTTTTAAATAATTAAATTTTTATTAAGCTTTTTAGTATTTTTATTTATCTTTTAAAAGTTGTATATTTTTTTCTTTTTTTAATTTGAAGAATTTATTTTATTTAGATGGAAAAATATACATAAAATATGTAAGTTATTTTGAGGTAATTTTTTTTCTTTTATTTATTAATATCTCAAAGTTAATTTGAAAATAAATATGCAAAAGAATGGAAATTTCATTCAGTCTTTTTTTTTTCTAAGAAAACTTGTGTGACTTGAGAACTTTAGGCTGAACTTTTTTTTTAGGTTGAAAGCCTTTGTAATAAGATTTTGACTTAGTTGAAGTTTTTATAATTAGTAATCACGTTATTTTAGTTTATAAGTCTCAAGTTTTAATGGCACCAACTAGTCTTGAAATATTATATTGCTGTCATTTTAATTCTCGGGATCATACTCAAAACTCTAACAGATCTGTTCAAATCTCTAAAAAATGGTTTAACAAAATAATAATAATAAATTAATTATCTTTTTTCCTTGAAAAAAAGAAAAAAGTTTAAAATATTAGTTATTTTTTTTACCTAATATAAATTTTTTATTATTAATAAATATCAACATATATAATTTAAATTTAAATATGCACTTATTCTATTTAAACTTGCATATACATTTAAACAATTAATATTTTATGTATTTTTAATTAATAATTTGCTTGTTATTATCTATTCGTTTATTAAACTCTGAACCAAATGTTTTTGGCTCAATGATTGGTACGAGTTTAAAAAGGTTGGTTTAATGTCCATATTATTTTGATATTTATAAAATTATTATATAATTAAATTCTAGTTGTTGTTTAAGATATGCTAGGCAGTTAAGGAAATTTAATTTTTGGACTTTTAGTTGAACAGGGACATCTGATTTTGCATAGATGGCTGGTAGTAATTTATGTTTATGTTTGTTTGTACCAAAAAATCTGTTTGTCCAAAAAGAAGCAATTAATTACGTTAAATTCTATCTTAGAATCAGTTGACATTAAGTTGTCTAAGTGTACGAAAGCTTCATATTAACAGCATCCATAATACATTTATATGAATATATTGGCATTCCATGGGCAAATATTTTTCTTTTGATAACCAATAAGTTCATATAGTCTTTAAGCAAACAAAGGAGTTTTTTTTTTTTTTTTTTTTAAAAGAGAATTATAAATTTGACAAGGAATGAAAATATATTCTTCAAAATAATGTGTTAACAATATTCAAATTCTAACTTCCATTGATTCGTTGGCAGGTTAACCCGAGAACTTCTCTTAACTCAAAAGCATTGATGAGAATGCATTAGAACTTTTATGGTTAAGGATATAAATTAAATATATATTGATAATATTTTAAAATGTGATAAAACACAAATGTAATTGCTATTTGGCAAAGGAGTTATTGCCAGATATGAATTGTTATGAATTGTTACTGGCTAGCTTGGGGCAATGAATGAGACATCCTTTATTATTATTTCCTCCCAATTGTTAATGCATTCTCTATTATTAGGATTTTACTGTAACTATTATTGTTTGCTTTTAGTTTGTTAAACACCACTACTAACTGAGGTTGCATTTAATTTGTACGGTTGGAATAATTTGTTCCGTAGATAAATAATCCTGTCGTTGAAGATATCGTGAAGCTTGGAGGAGTTAGATGTTCAAGCCCTTCGGAAGCTGGCAGAGGTAAATTTCAGCCATATTGTTTACTGTTTCATAAATCATATTTCTTTGCCAAGTTTTCCGTAAATTCATAAAATAGTTATATAATATGCAATATCATTATTATAATTTTATGCTTAATGGACTTCGGAAATCTTAAAAAATCAAACAGATTAGTTGTAAGTTGTACATTAAAAAATTCATAAATATCATTTGAGTGACAACACCTCTTATGAATAGCTAGATAAAGTTTTCCGCCCTATGTTTAGCTATGTATTCTCTAAAATTTAAACATACTATTTTAGGTTCTTCTTACTAATAGGTTGATAAAAAACTTACACAAGTTACAGTTTTAACACAATATTAATTATAAATTTAACTAAAATTACTTTTATTAAAATTTACTTTTTAAAATTATCATTAGCATTATTACTTTTATTAAAACTTACTTTTTAAAATTATTATTCGCATTAGTTTTCCATCTCTATCATTATTACTAACATATACATAACAATATGTTTAAATTTTAAAAGAATTAAAATATTATAAAAACTTTTAGAAAAACAAAAATTATAAAAAAATTTAGAAGAACGAAAATGATTCTTAATTATTTTTAACACTTATATAATATATTTGAAAAATATTTGAAATTTATAGGGATGTAAGACATTGCCCTTATTGGTTTTTCCCTAAAATAAAAGCTGAAGGGACAAATTTAACCTTTCTCGAACACCCAAGGTATATTGAATTCAAATTGAATATTTCCAGCAATTACTATGCCTTAAAAAGAATATTATAGGTAACTGGTCTCTCTAGTTTTGCTGAACTGAAAAAGGCGGATTGGTCTACATCTGACTTAGTTCAAGGAGGGAAAACTTCTGAAATGTATGTGCAGTTTGATGGGAACAAGCCCAATAGAGAGAAACCTATTAAGGTTTAAGTTCGTAGGTCTAAGATGGAAAGTATGTCCATTCAAAAATTGCTGTTAGTGAAGGAAATCAATTAGTTAGAGGAGAGAGAGTTTGGACAGGGAATTCGGTTGTAAGTATCGGAGAGTGTTATTTGTAATTGGAGAAGACATTTTGGCACGAAAATAGGAGTCCAGAGAATCTGTGTGTTTTCCATTTTCTGCTTGCTTTTCCAGTTTTGCAGCTTTTCCTAAATAGTATGTGTCACTTGGTGTTTTCATGATACACACTAAATACTGATAGACTAGTACAACTGTCTTCCTGAAAAAAATGACTACTACATTAGAGTGAAGCTCTCGTGAATGTTCTCCAAGGAGTTGACAATATTAAGATTCCATATTATGTAGGATAAATTAGTTGTATGTTACTTAAGCCATTACGTTCTTCCACCTAATGAATTTTTCTGAAAAGAGACAAAGACAATCATGGAATATGTTCATTGTTGTGATGTTTGTCAAATCAATAAGCATGGATTCCCCAAATCCATCATGAGTGTCCTATGTTCGTTAGCAAGTTCTGGAGTGAAGTTTTCCGTCTTCCAGGAACCAAGCTATGCATGAATACATCCTTTCACCCCATAGTGATGGACTAACCGAGGTCGAAAATTGGTGTCTCGAGGCTTTTCTACGTTGTTTTTCTTCTGAACAACCACCAAGTAGTCCTTGTGATTATCTTGGGCGGAGTTTTGTCATGACACATCTTCTCATTCAGACATAGGAAAATCTCCTTTAAAGATTGTCTATGATCGACCTCCTCCTGCATTGCGTTATTTGATTGGGGACACTTAGGTTGAATCAGGTGCTTTTGTGCTTCTTGATCGAGAACAAGACCTTCGCCAACTGAAGTTTTATTTGCATAAGGCTCAACAGTCTATGAAGATATAAGCTGATGTCGACCGACGCCATGTTACTTATGAAGTGGGGATTGAGTGCATGCCAAGCTTTGACCTCACTGCCAATAGTCAATGGTCCGACGCGTCAATCCTAAGCTTTTCCAAAGTTATTTTGCTCCCTTTCAGATTCTGTCTCGAGTTGGTAATGTGGCTTACAAGCTCCAGTCATTTGATTCTGCTAGTATTCATCCTATTTTCCAGGTGTCTCAACTCAAACTTTCCTTGAAGTGTGGTGTTGCAGTTACTGCCTTACCCTTAGGGATGGAGGTGGGTGATTCTAACCCTCCACCCCGAAGGCCATTCTCTCAACCCTTGAAAATTGACGCAATGGAGCCCCATTTATCGAATAACTTATTTTGTGGAAAGCCCAACCACCTGAGGAGAAAGTTGGCAATCAGCAGCTTCTATTAAGATCAGATTCCCCTTTTTCTGCCTTGAGGAAAAAGCAAATTTTAGAGAGGGTGTGGTATTGATGGGAATCAGCCCAATGGGGAGAAACCTCTTATGTTCGTATGCCCAAGAGGGAAAATATGACCATTTAGTAATTGCCGTTAGTGGTGGGAGTCAATTAGTTAGAGGAGAGAGTTTGGACAAGGAATTCGGTTATAATATTAGAGGATGTTGTTTGTAATTGTCGAGGACAGTTTGGAATTAAATAGATGTCCAGAGAACCATTCTTTTGGGAGCATTACTCTCAGTATTTTCTGCGTGTTTTCCTTTTTGTCCTTGGTTTTCCGGTTTTGCAACTTCTTAGATACTACAATGTATCACATTATTGTATTAAAAAAAGATATTAACTTCTTAAACTTCCTTTTGGTGAACGTGTATTAAAAACAAAATCTGCTTTGTCATATTTCATATTACTTCGAGTTCAACATTTATTTATTTTACATGACTTTTCAGTAAAGTACTAGTCGTCATATAAAGAAGGATGGTTCTTAATTAATTATTATTAGTGTTAATTGGTATTGTCATGATGATTTTCTCTCAAAGTATGATCAGTGGAATGACGTTGTCAGTCTAACTGTCCCCGTTGGTGTAATACACTGACTGTACAGTTTTTGTAAATTACACTGTAACATGGTCTCCCTAATACATGTATTTCTGTCTCACTTGCAGATGTAACAGCTCTAGTTATCTTAATATCTCACATAGATCAAGCTAATGATCTCACTTTTGGAGATAAGGGTGCTTTGAAAGGTCTCTATGCAGCTTTTTGGCTTTAAACAAGTTTTACATCTTAGGATTTTGTTTCATGTAAATAGCATTCATTTTGGGTTATGCAGGTCTAAAACCAGATACTGTTCTTATTCTCCGTTCTACCATATTAGCATCATTTCTCCATAAACTGGAGAGGGATCTAGCAGGTAACACATGCCATGATGTTTTTGGCTTTATAATTGTTGATTCTTTGTTAAAGGAATTCCAAACGAATTATTCTCATACTCCCACTTTGGGCCAATTTAGTGATAGGGTGTTGCAGCCTAAAATTAACCATATTTGTACATGTGTAGAAATTCATGAGATTGCTTATGTTGTTGATGCATATGTCTCTTATGGGAGATCCGATGCTTTGAATGGAAAACTCATTGTAAGTTATTGTCTCATTATCTTGTATTTATAATTTATTGCTTGGTTGTAGAATAAAAGCTAATTTCGTTCTCTAATTAGATACCTAGCATGTATATCTTGACTATTCTTGCTTGAATATTTAGATTGCATCATCTGGAAGACTAGATGCCATTGCACGAGCACAACCTATTCTTTCTGGTAAAATTTAGATCTGTTGAGTTAAACAGTTTTTGAACTTGACATGCATTAAGAAAAGGGCAATTTGTTTTACTTATATTTGAAGGTTAATTTATTGTCACCTTTTGTTGACAGCAATGTGTGAGAAGCTCTTCACTTTTGAGGGTGAAATTGGTGGTGGCAGGTTTACTTCGTTCTTGCTCTTTTAAAACCTAATCTTGCCATTACGTAAAATTCTTTAACTGCACCAGTTCATTTGACCTTTCGTTGTTTTTCTCCCTATACTCCTAAGATATAGTGTCCATCCCAGCCAAAAGTTACTATTACAGGTTGCTGTGTTCTGTTGGATGTGTTAGATTTATCAAATTTTTCACCCTTTTCCTTTGCAGCAAGGTTAAAATGGTTAATGTGATGCTGGAAGGCATTCATTTCATTAATGCAGTGGAGGCTCTATCTCTTGGTGCCAAAATTGGAATTCATCCTTGGATAATCTATGATATAATTTCTAATGCTGCAGGAAATTCGTGGTATGTGTTTAACTGATGCCTCTCCTCCTCTATTGGAAGGTCGAAATAATTTCATCCATTTTGTAGGGCGTTCAAGACTTATTTACCCCTTTTGTTAAAGGGAGAGGTTAATCATCAAATTCTGAACACTTTTGCTAAGGAGTTGGTAAGATCAATGGAGATCTGAACAATTATATATTTCATTGTTTTTTGTCATATTTGATGATTACATGATCACATCAAAATTAGAAGTAGTCTACCATTGTTTGATTAATAATACTTTTATTGTAGAAACCTCACAAAGAAGAAATTTTCAAATGGAAACAATCCATTAAAATGGTTTCTTCTGGTTAAAGTTGTTTCTATTTGCCTTATCAGTGGAAAAATTTCAAATGGAAACTCTCCATACTGATTGTTTCTTCTGGCTTAAATTCTTTATCCTTTCAATTCAGCAGATTTCATGTTGATTATTATAGTCTTTGTATGTTCCCATGTCTATCCTTTAAACTCAACTTCCTACTTTTTAATTATTAAAAAGCACATTTTGATATTTATGGATGAATTAAAAAATGTGTAAAGGAAACAACATACAGGCTTCACATATTATCATGAACTAAACACTGTTTGAAATTAATGTCATAAGATGAATTGTTGATCTATATTATAAGAAATTTGAAGCATTGATTATAAAGGCCAAAATGTCAGACTTTTAATCCTACAGTTTACATGTATTTAACACATAAACTTCAAACACCGTACAGCATCCACAAATTTACTACACATTATATATAATCTTATCGATGCAAAAAGAGATTAATTGCTGTCAGAGACATAAATCATTCTTGAACCTCCACCTTGTAGCTTAAGCTTTTGAAGTGATCGTTGACATTGTATTAGAGCCTTGAGAACCAAATTATATTTTAAGCACCTATAATTAAATTGTAGTTTCAGCTCAAGGTTTGAGTTTGTCATTGTTATGTCCTCCAACACAAACACGCTCTTGTACGAAAGGATGTCCAAGAGAAATAATTATGGACCCACTTAATAGCCTTAACTCTTGTTTTTTTTAGGAGTTACTACGAAGTTTATTTGACTTTTTGAAATAAACTTGATGTCTTGAATTTCTATTTCATATCCACGAATGAAGTCACTTTTTTTTTTTGGTTGGAAAAGAGTCACTTTATATTATATGACTCTTGTCTTCAAAATTGTCATTTTTCTTGCCTTATAGCAACTTTGTGCGTGTGTAAAAGCACTGTTATATTATTCTCTTTTGTTTTTGTTTTCATTATTGTTATTCTTTTTGCAAACACTATAATAATAAAAATATTTGCTTAATTTTCAAGGAAATCATTTTGAATATGTCCAAATCACTGACTTTCCCGCTTCCAATTTTGGCTGCTACTCATCTACAACTCATTCACGGTACAAAATCGGTAAACTATACATCCTTGATAAAAATTAAAAGCTCATTTCCAGCTTACATAGTTTGGAAAATTATTTTTTCAGGGGTTTCGCTTGTTGATAGTGGAGATGATGTTACAGTATTGAAGGTTAATTGATGAACATCTGTTTGAGCAGTTTCAATCAGAAGTTGTTTTTTGTTTTAGTAGCTGTAGTGTTCTCTTAATATCCATGGTGGACAGATATGTTATGTATCTGATACGGTTATATGAGTACTTCTAGTGTTAAGCATTTTTTCTTCATCTTAATGACAGGTTTGGGAAAAGGTTTACGGGGTTAAAATTTCAGATGCTGCAAATGCTGATGCGTATAACCCAGAGCAACTGGCATCTGAATTTACTACTGATTCTAAGAGTGTGAGAAGGGTTGGTTTTATCGGCCTTGGAGCTATGGGATTTGGCATGGCAACTCATTTACTGAGTTCAGAATTTTGCGTTGTTGGTTATGATGTAATTTCTCACTCTTAAATCTTAAGCTATATTGCATTTAACTAGTAACAAATTTACTAGAAGATTTGATGTTAGTATCTTAATAGTGATTTGGTTGACCAAAGATAATACAAATGTTGGTTAGCGTTATCAATAGCATTGGTGCCAGCTAGTACATTTTTGTGCTCTATCAAAATCTAGAAAATCAAGAGCCAGGTCCAACTATAATACTCTAGAAGCACTTCAAAGCTTTTTTTAATGTTTGAAGTTGAATTTATTTGTATAAATTTTGTTAAGTATTTAAGGGAAAATAACAAGTACCATTATTTTTGTTTTAATCATTTCAAAAAAGCAAGCGCTGACTGTTTGGCTAAAAAGGCTCTCAACTTATTCTTTTAAAAATTAAAATGATGGATTACATTGCTGGATTGGGTTTATTTACTTCTGTATTATTTACATGTAGAATGTGTTCTTCATCTGTTTATGGTCTAGAATGTGGGTGTTTGTATATTCATGCAAAGATCAAACTATTACATTAATGTCATGGAAGAAAGTTATATGATCACTATAAGCATCGTTTCAATTTTTTGTTTCTAGGTGTATAAACCAACTCTAACACGATTTACAAATGCTGGTGGCCTGATTGGAAATTCTCCAGCTGAAGTGAGCAAAGGTAAATTGATATATACTACGTAACCATAAATAAATTGATACATAAAACTTGTAACATTTTTAGTGTAGTGAATAATAAGATGAATAAAATATTGCCTTTGTCTTCCCTGTTCTAAGAATGAAAAGCTTGAGATATTGATTATGGCATTAGGAATTGTTTTGCCTTAGAATTTGGACTTAGGACCCAACTCAACTTCACAAAATCTAGCTTGTAAGATCGGGTTGCCTAATAACACACCCTTTCTCGCAGATAAATGAGTGACCTAATAGAGGATCTATGATAAACATTGATACCACATTTTAGAGTTTGGATTTATAGTCTTAAAACCTACTTTTAAAGTAAGATTTGCCCAAACTTTATGAGGACTGCATTGGCCATATTTTTAATTGATGTGGGATATCGACATTTTTGTAATGGCAGATCTTGTATGCAATGCTGTACATGATTTAGATGTACTCCATAGTTCACAATTCCCGCAATTTCTATATAATACTATGTAATTTCTATAATACAAAGGATACAAGCTGCCCTCATAACAGATAATGGAGAAACCAATTTGGGGTATGATAAATAAAGCTTCAGCAGTTTAGATATTAAAACTAAGCATTGATGTCAGTTCTTACAACACTGAATGATCCTTTCTGGTGTTATCAGTTCTACATATAAGCAGAAGGATATATTCAACCCAGTTATTTATTCTTTTCTTTATATGCTATGTTTTTGTTATATAGGATAACTTGCTAGATTCCTAAATCTGGAAAACATTCACTTATATTGATCACAGATGTTGATGTTCTCATAATTATGGTCACGAATGAATCACAAGCAGAAAATGTTTTATATGGAGAAAATGGTGCAGTTTCAGGTGAATATAATATCTCTACTACCCATTAAGATGCCTTTTTAACTATATACTGATATATTTTCTGCAATATGTAGCTCTTCCATCTGGAGCATCTATCATTCTCTCTTCCACAGTTTCCCCTGCGTACGTGAGTAAGCTGGAGCATAGGTTGCATGGTATGTTACTCCTCCAGTCATATGGTTATCTAATCTGTATTTAGTGTCTGAATTTCCTTTTTCATTTCCTTTTCTATGCAAGTGCAGACTGAGCTTTGGACTTGTCAATTTGTTACTTTTGTAAGGACGAAACTTACATATTGTATGTAGGGTAGCAACTGTTCTCCAATTAATTTTGGAGTTTACAGTGCATTTAATAAAATGTAAAGTTTCAAGATGAAACTGCTATCATAGTTGGAGAACAACACCTGCCATACAATACATAAGTTTTGTCCATTTTATAATGTGAGATAAATTTTAATAAAATGAATCATGTGCCATACAAATATAAGGAAAAATAGATCACAAAGTTGATTAGTCTGTTAAAAATTTCATAAATAATCAATCTAAGGAAATCTTGAATGGGTTATTAATTGGATAAAAGTTTCTAGCCAAGCAAGAGACATGAGGAAATTCTATGTTTTAAAAATATTCAAAGGATGAAATACACTTCAACCTTACTGATGTCATCATTTCATGTAAAATGGATAAATACATGCAAATAGATAAATATTAAACTTCATTTTGCTTCCATTTTTAAAAATAAGAAAACAAGTATTTGGCCTGTTAGCTTTCTAGATCATTTTGAGTTTGAATAGTCTATGGATATACTCTCTAGTTAGAAATCTGAATAAAGTTCATTTTTCTTCCATATTTTTAATAGGAAAATTAGTCTTTCACCAGCTGACATTCTAGATCTTAAGAAATATGTTTTTGAAAAGTTTATGGATATACCAACAAGGTAGCTAAAATGGATTGTGGTGCCCAGTGATATTTTGGGAAGTAGACTGTTGTGATGAGGGAACAGTAGAAGGAGGAGGAATCTGCATAATGTACTGGTAAGGATTTCGGGTAGGAGGATATGATGATTGTCGATATTGTAGTGGATAGTAAGGTTGATAACAAGAAAACGAAGAAGGATAGTTGTTCTGTGGAAAAGAATACTGTTGTTGCAAAAGGAGAATTCTGATGTGGAGGTACATATTTTAGATTAAATCTGTGATAGCAATAGGAGCCTCATGCCGAAACTTTACATTGAATATGGGAGGTTCCATGACCATGACCACCACGACCTCTGCCACGGCCAAAACCACCTAAATTACCAGAGTCACCAGTATCAATGTTTTCTGTTGATGGTTGAGAACTTGAATTCGCATAGTTTGCTTGAGGAGTTTGAGTCTAAGTAGTGATAACAGATTTAGCATGAGTAAGATTAAAGGTAGAAACAATATCAATAGTTTCTTTTGCAAAATAACATAGATTCAATATCATCAAAATCAAACCATTCTGGTTTGCAAGAAACTAGAGTTAACAGTTATGCATAATCAGGAGCCAACGAATCAAGAGCATCAACTTTCTCTTGAAGAGAAATAGTTTCGCCAATAGAGATGAGAGACTCTGAGATCAATTTGATTCCATTAAGAAGTTACGAAATGGAGCGATCACCTTTCTGTGTTACTGTATTCAGATCGAAGAGAACGAGCTTGTACCCAAGTTTCGAATGAAAATGACGATGAATTTTCTCCCGAAGCTGCCAAGAATATCATCATCCAATAACTCTGGCAGAATCAAGTTTTGCAATACAATCCTCATCGGAAAGAAACCGAGTTGGAATCTGAGGCGCAGCTCAATATGATGAAGCCCATGAGCATGCAGAACAGGTTTGATATGTAGAAGCCAAACAAGATAATTCTCATAGTTCAGCTTCGCTGTGATTGAAAATGCGGAAGAAAACACTGGAGATGGTGACGAAACGTCGTTGAAAAAGAGGCCGAAAAACATAGTTGTGTTGGATTGAAAGAAGTGAATGACTTCAAGAAGCTCCCGGAGATGGTGACGGAAAGATTGCTGAAAAAGAGGCTTGTGGATCAAAAGCCATGAATGAATTCAAAAAGCTCTTGATACCATAAAAAAAACATAGATCAGAAAAACAAAGAAAATGTAAATCTGAAAAATATTGATTCTGTAATTTCTTTTCTAATTTCTCGAAGTGGGATGAAGCTCAATAGAAATAGCTACTGCTCTGGGACTAAACTCAACAATATGTAACAGAAACAACTACTTTTCTAATGTGGCAAACGCCATTCAGTGTTACAAAAACAGAGTTTTTATTTCTCTATTAGTAACCATTGACATGATAATAATGCAGATGAAGGTAAGAATTTGAAGTTGGTGGATGCCCCGGTATCTGGTGGTGTTAAGAGGGCCTCATTGGGAACACTTACGGTGTGAAATAAATCTCTGACTTTTATCGAAACTTCTTTTTAGATTTTGTGGACCAAGACACTGATGTAATGAATAATCCTCAGATAATGGCGTCAGGAACTGATGATGCCCTTAAGAGTGCTGGTCAGGTCTTAGCAGGTAAAACGAATTGATGATAGAAGTGAAAAATGTTAATTCTAATTCTGGATTTACAGTTATTTCAGAAGTAATTTTCTGTTTAATTTATGTTAATTCTTTGAAATCAGCCTTGAGTGAGAAGCTTTATATTATCAAAGGTGGTTGTGGTTCTGGAAGGTATTTATTAATTTACCAATCATTATTAATTCACTGTTTTCCTTTGATTAATACTGATACTTGTTTCTTTTTTTGCATGAAACAGGTAATGCAAAGTTAATTCTGATTGACAGAGACACTGAAATCCACATAATCTAGTATCCTCAATTCAAAAAAATGTACAATAACATAAGTTAAAATTTTTCTGTAGTGGTATAAAGATGATTAACCAATTGCTTGCTGGAGTTCACATTGCCTCAGCTGCTGAGGCAATAGCATTTACAGCTCGGTTGGGTTTGAATACAAGACTGCTGTTTGATTTTATTACAATTAGTGGGGGAACTTCCTGGTATGTCTCTTCTGCGAAGCAATCATGCTATCCTCTCAATAACTATGAAGTCACTTTTGTTTTTGATAACCTTTTGATTGTGACGTTTGTAATCCATTTTTTTGTTTATTATGGTTGTATTCACATGTTTTCTCTTTAGTTATGTGTTTATGGCTATTTCAAAGGAATTTATGTGTATTTTTGTCTCTAATTCTTGAGGATTTTTTATCCTCTTCTAGTTTTATTTTCACTTCTTTCTTTCTTCTATTACATTATTCTTTTCTAAATAAAACACATTCATAGATTTGATTAGAACTGCTAACCTTAAGATATGTCTTTTGTTTCAGGATGTTTGAGAATCGTGGCCAACACATGATAGACAATGATTACACACCATGTTCAGCACTTGATATCTTTGTGAAGGACATGGTAAGAAATATTATATTCCTCCTGCTATTCAGCAGGGACACTTATTTAAATAACATCATGATGTTATTTTAGTAATATCTACTATTGGTACTCATGTACAGGGAATTGTTACTCGTGAATCATCTTCATGGAAAGTTCCACTTCAGCTATCAACTATTGCTCACCAACTATATCTGGCAGGTGCTGTATATTACTTTGAATCTTTATGATGTATACAGTTTAATATTTCTCTTCAATTGAACTTGGCCATTACTATTTATGATTTTAATAGACAGAAGTAAAAAAAGATACTTGTTGATCTTTTGTTCATGATCTTATTTTTAAATGAACACCTTATTACTTAAATTGAGATCATGGTATCACGAATGGTTATACATAGGGTGGACAAACAAACCCACCTTGCGAGTATGATTTGAACTCGACCTGGTTTTAATGAGGAATCCTCACATTGATCGGATAAGGGTATGGGTAATATCCAATTTTAAATCGAGTATGGGACCAAAACGGATATGTATATATCCACCCTTTTGTCATTTTATATCACTAAAACGTTCTTAGGTAACTTGAAAAACTAATTTTTGTTATTATCTTTGATTCTTTGTTTCGTTTCATTTTAACAACCCTTCTTTTGTTACACAATTTTTCAATATTTTAATTGTTCCACTGATTCAATATCCACCACAATTTCCAATGTACTTTCTCTCTCATCACAATCTCAATTGAAGGTTCTTTTCCTTTGTGCGGTTTCGTTCCAACTATGTATTGCATTTTAAAAAATGTAAACCTCAATTTTATCAAATTAAATTGTCTTTAGGGTACATATTTCATCATTTATGCTCTTTTACAATATTTTTATTTGTTATTTTTTCTTTCATGTGAGAATGTCTGACTATTAATCTCAAGTGTTCAATCATGGAAATTCTTATTTTGTAAAAAACTTAACTCGTCATTTCTTTTTGGTCTTAGGTTTTGTTTCCTTTGAAGAACTCTTCTTTTTGTTTTGCACAATTTTATTTTTCACTCTTTCTCTCAATGATTCCAATCATTGGATATCCACCAAATTCACTCAAATCCCATATATACTTTCCCTCTTAACATTTGCAAAAATAATAGATGTTGTTAATTGTCTTGAAATTTCAATATGTGTAATTATTTAGACTTTTTTATGATTACTTGACATTTATGCAATTATTATTTGATATTCTATTTTAAGATTTAGGCAATTATAATTTTTTCCTTGAAATTTGACATTAAAGAAAAGATATGTGACATTTTGATATTAAATCCTTGATAAAATCACGTTTCCTTGGATTGATTTTTATTTTTTGTTTAAGAAAATTATTTAAGTAACATTTGGGACAATGCCAGTGTGAATACGGACATGAGTGTATAGGTATATCTGCTACCTGATGGGGATGGGGACACAAATGAGATACAAATTCCATAGCCAACATAGATGAGTACGTGGACATGTATGAAATTTTACTTCGAAGACAGGAATGGGTATGGTCAAACTCGTACCTGCCCTATTCTATCCATAGTTGGATCCATATGGTGCATCTCAATGTTTCGAAGTATACATCTTTTCCAAATCACAAGGAGTGGGATAGTAGTAATTAATTTGAATTGTTTGCAGGATATCTTGAGTTGAAATGGTCATGTTGTTAGGTACAACCATGGAATAAAAAATAATTAATTGACAGATTTTAACTATATGTTTTTCAGAAAATGATACATAATAAAAATACGAAAAAGGACTTTCAGGAAACTGTTGGAGAATTGCTTGCTCAAACCTATAATAATACTGTACAGGTTCTGCTGCTGGCTGGGGGCGGATTGATGATGCTGGTGTTGTCAAGGTATGAATAACTAATTTCAGTTCGTAGAACCTTTAGAGTTTCATATTTTAGTTTTCTATGATATCACAAAATTCAATGAGAATGCAATTAGCTCGATAAAATAACAATTTAGGGTCAGCCATCTTTAACCCTTTTGAAAGTAATACGAGAGACCTTTCACACATGGATAATTCACCAGTCCTCTTATTTGGGGCTGAAATTTAACTTGTTATTAGAAAATTGGTATGACAAGGGTGAACTCTAGACTACTTGGTCATTTAGGCTCTCATGCACCATGGTAGGAGTAAATTAAGCCCAACTCAACCCCAGAATTTAGCTCAAAGGATGATGATTACCCTAGTCTTATTTCTTATTAGGAGTATTTTGACCATATTTCTAGCTAATGTGGGCATCTTAATACTATGTCATGATCTAAACATTATTAGCTGGCAAATCAAGTATAGATGTTTTTCAGGTTTATGTCTACTATATTGTTGATTTGGGATTTTTTGTAATACTGCTCCTTCACTGGTAGTTGCTGTTAAGAACCACATATCCAAAAAGGTTATGGTGTTGGGTAAAGGCTCACAGATGTTTTATGTGTAACATGCCCCCTCATACAAGATCTCATTGAGTTTGAAGTGACAACAATGCACAAGCGCACCCTATCTTGTATCGAAATTCAACTTTTATTTCAAAGAATAGAGGCAACAAGGATCGAACTTCTGACCCATAGAGGATCTAATATCATCTTAAGTACTGATTATCCCAAAAAGCATAAGCTGCTAGGTGAAGGATTATGAATGGTTTTACACATAACAGTTACATTGTATTTGAATTAGAGCATAACTTGTGCGCTTCCAATTTTAAAATTGTACTTTAATCAGTACCTACAAGAAAATGAAAAGGATATTAATGAATTTATTCTAAGAGGAAATACCATTGAAATTGGGTAAGATAAGCAAATTCTTTGAGTTTAATTAGTAATTTTTTATTTTGAGTTTCTTGTAGTTTTTGCAGTTAATAATATCAGAGAATGTTTCGTGCATTTGTTAGGGAAAACATATTAGCTTTCAGATAACAGATGTATTTCGCTATAACAAATTCAATTTTAGTTTTGCTCGTGTCTTTGTGTTTTTTCCATGCTGTATATCTGGTGGTTTTGAAAAAAAATAAAAAATTGAATGACACAATAGATGTTAGACACATATATACAAGGAAGAATCTTTCAATAACATCTCTAACTATGCTTCCTTGGCCACACATAAAGCTGGACCCTTCTTTGGGTTTGAGATTTACATATTTTCTGATCTAAAACCTTTGATTTTCTTTGACCTCTTTTCCCTTTTAATACAGTATACCTGTATAGGGTTGCTGGGTGAGCACTCAGTTGGCCAACACTCACTCTGTAATGACAGTTTGAGTTAGTTGGTTATCCAGTTATTCGGGCTTGGGTATAGTTTGCAGCCCAAGTTTTTCCTCTGTATAAATGACAGAAATTCATTTTTACAGTTTAATAAAATTGCATTTTACTTTTTCTCAATTGAATTCTTTATTTGTTACTGAATTCTCTATTTTCCATGTAGCAGCCTATCTATAGGAATAGGAAGCTATATTTATCACCAAACATTAAACTGTACCAGGTTTAAATTGCTGGTAGACAGATATCATGGTATTCTATTGTAGTTTTATGAATTTTTTGGCACCTTTTCCCCCTCCTTTGCTTTTTTAACCCCCTTTCAGTAATCATCAGCATTGACAACTTCACTGTCATCAGTTATAATTTTGTGCTCCCACTCCAAACATTAAAATTCTGAAATTCAAAGATGATTTTGTCAAGAAAATAAAAACATTAGAATAAACTCTTCTCCCACTAATCTTAAAAGACTGAAATCCATGTTTAGAAATCTACATTTGTTTAATATATGATAAACACAATGGCTGGAATAACTTGGGAGGCTGTACCAACTTCTGCACAGGTTTACGAGATGCTAACTGGTGTAAGAGTTGAAGGAAAACTCCAGGCTCAAAGTAAAGATGCCATGTTACATTCTCTTCCACCAGAGTGGCCCCATGATCATGTTCTTGATATACAAACATTAAAAGAAAGAAATTCAAAGATTTTAGTTGTATTAGATGATGATCCGACAGGAACACAAACTGTTCATGATATTGAGGTATTGACAGAATGGTAAGTTTATTTCATTTTCTTTGTTATTTCCATTTTCTTAGCAGATTCAATTCCAAATATATCTAATACAGTGCTACCTCAAACCAAACTACCAAAGCACTGATTTTTCTTTCATATTGTGCTATTTTTAATCATTTCTACAATCAATAATAATTTGCCATCATGTGTTGGGATTGAAAGCAAGATCTTCCTAAATAAAATCGTGTTATACTAAATTGGACATGTTTCACTGCAGGACCATTGAGTCATTGGTTGAGCAGTTTAGAAAAAGTCCAAAATGCTTTTTCGTTTTGACAAACTCCAGGTCACTGAGTTCTGACAAGGTAAACAGGAAAAATACTTCTATTTTCATCTCTCTTCTGTAAGAATTCTACTAATAACCATGGGTGAAATTTTGAAGAACTCTATTCAAAGGTAAATAGGCTACAAGTGTATGAGAGATAATAAGGGGTGAGGGGTGGTCAATTTTTCTTTATTTTATGTATAATATTTTTAAAGGAAAGTTAAAATTTTTGAATTGACTATTTAATGATATTCTGTCACCATAACAGTTTGTATTTAAATTGCTTTGGTGATACTATTTGTATTTGGCCACCACAACTAAATCAACCAAGCTCCACCACTTGTCCTATTGTTGACCAGCAAATGGAAAAGCTTGTTGTTGAAGTACAAACAAAAAGTGTCATTACTGAAATGCAATATTTGAGCTGAATAAAGTTTTGAACGGAAATACTGCAACACTTTAATTATAAGCTAAGCGCCATACCATAAATTAAAACAATCTGAAGCACGGGCCTTGTGTCCCAACCAGAGTTCAAGCCACTGGATAATTCAATAATCATCTGTATCAAGTTTATAAGTTGTCGCTTGATCTGTGGCAGGCCAGTGCACTGATAAAAGAGATTTGCAGAAATCTGGACATTGCGGCAAAATCAGTTGACAACATTGACTACTCCGTAGTTTTGAGGGGAGATTCAACTTTACGAGGTCATTTTCCAGAGGCAAGGATAATTTATTTTAGCTCAATAAGTGTATTTCAATAAATAATATCGATACTCGTCAATTTTCTAAACGATACTAGGTTGTTGTGTACAGGAAGCAGATGCAGTTGTTTCAGTATTGGGTGAAATGGATGCATGGATAATTTGTCCCTTTTTCCTTCAAGGGGGTCGTTACACTATTGCAGACACACACTATGTTGATGATTCTGATACGTAAGTCTTGCCATTCATGATCTAGCTATAAGGAATTATGAATGGATACAAATTGGAGTCCTGTGTATTTAACTTTTCACTGCAGGCTTGTTCCTGCAGGCGACACAGAGTTTGCTAAAGATGCTGCCTTTGGCTACAAATCTTCAAACCTGCGTGATGTAAAGCTTCTAATCCTTTTATTGACTCGGTCAATGTAATTTATATTTCATGATTTGAATAAATTCTAAATTTTGAGATGCTTTTTATCCAATTATAGTGGGTAGAGGAGAAGACAAATGGCCGAATACTTGCAAGTAGTGTTGCATCTGTTTCTATCGAACTTTTGAGGAAAGGAGGTCCAAATGCAGTTTGTCAGCATCTGTGCGGTTTGCAGAAGGTACACAAAAGAAGGGATATAGTTAATGCGTCATAGTTTGTACATTTTTAAGTTCTAAGAAGATAAGAACATGTTGCTTACTTTGTCCAGGTAAGAAATTACAAATACGAAGGTATATTCAATCCACTTACTATGAATGTCTATTGTATTAAGCAGGGGACAATCTGCGTAGTCAATGCGGCTAGTGAACGGGACATGACTGTATTTGCTCTTGGAATGATCAAGGCAAACCTTCCTTCTCTTTCATGCCTTTTTGTCTCATTTTGTGTGTTTTGTTACTGATGCAAATATTCTTGGACTGTTTTTTCTTATTAACAGGCAGAATTGACAGGAAAACGTTTCTTGTGTCGCACTGCTGCTAGTTTTGTCTCTGCCGTTATGGGAATCATCTCTAAGCCTCCAATATTGCCAAGTGATCTAGGAATAGCTAGAGAAAGAAATGGTGGTCTGATAGTTGTGGGATCCTATGTTCCAAAAACAACAAAGCAGGTGATAAATGAAACTCCAAATCTAATCTCAAGCATACCCAATTTCTCATTTATGCTTATGCTTGCAAGTTGTATTCCACAGGTTGAAGAACTCAAACTACAGTGTGGTCAGTTCTTAAAAAGCATTGAGGTGACTAACATTCCAAGTCTATACCTCATTTTTCATTGTTAGTTGTTAATTCTCTCACCGAGAGAATGATGATGAAAGTTTGCTTAGCAAACACATTTCAATTGTATGCATAACGCAATTTCTTTTTTGAAATTTCATTTGCCAGTTTAATGACAAGGCTTTCTTTGTACTAGGTATCAGTTGAAAAACTTGCGATGAGCCCTATTGAGGAGAGGGAGGAGGAAATCAGTAGAACAGCTGAATTAGCAGACGTATATCTTAAAGCTCATAAAGACACTTTAATAATGACCAGCCGAAATCTCATAACTGGAAGAAGTTTGTCTTTCTCCTTTTGCTTTTTTTTATTCTTTCCATCTCTTGGTTAGTGTTATAATATGGGGAACTGTTCGCATACAAGATCCAACTCAGAGATAGCTTACTTCCGTTTTCATTTTATCTAATCTACCATTCAAAGCTACGTATAGTGCATTAAGTGGGAGAAATATAAGTTATGCCCCTCAATCTAATCTGTTTTTTTCAAATGTGCAGCTGCAGCTGAGAGTTTGGACATTAACTTTAAAGTGAGTTCCGCTTTGGTGGAAATAGTGAAAAGAGTAACTACAAAACCTCGCTATATAATTGCAAAGGTACTCCAAATTTAAAGGACCTAGTGAACGTTCATTTTGATATGGAAAATATGATATTTCCTTTGTCCTATTGTCCTTACAATTTTTTTGAAAAATAATCACGGCTTTATATGGGATCAATATTGCATATATCGGCAGCATAGTCACACTGATCAGACCATTTTGGGCTGATCATCCAGACACACTTTGTACATGGTCATGTTATTAGTTTTGCTTTATCACGAAGTTAATTGACAAGATAAATGTATTGTTAAGCTATAGTTCATCGAAACCTTTTAGAGGCTTATAATTACAAGTGGACACTTAGGTTTCATGCTCAAGAAAGCATGAAATATGTTCCAAAACATTTTTGCTGTTTAATGTACTATAACAAATTTTGAAGTAATGTTTAAAAAAAACTTCATTGCATTTATCCTTATTTCACAACTTAAATAAAAAAATTTCATGAACATTTGGTATTTAATCATGGTCAATGAAGCTCGGACAAGCCTCTTAAATGGTGTATATGTCCAACATGTATCCGACACTGATATGCGTATTGATGTATTTGTGAAGTGTCCAATTCAAAAAACATTTTTTGGGTTTCTAATAATTATAACACGGTTCCACAACACAATTTTAAAGGGAAAAATACAATGATTTTCTAAAATCTTATAAACTTATTGTATAAGTTTCTATAATGATTATAAAAATAAGAAACAAATCCTATATATAATAAGGAATATTTAGATTATATGTGTATTATTGGAATGTTTTTATTTAATCTCCTAACGTATGGTCATATAATGTGAAATTTTTGAAGTTGTTAATTTGTCTTAAAATTGATTTTAACCAAAGTGTCTTTTAGGATGATCAAGAAGGGTATGAAATGTAATAAATGAATTATATTCTCTTTTCACTTTTTGAATTTTAGAGAATTACATTCATTTTTGTTATATTTGACTAACCTTGTTTATAGATTATTTTGAATACATAAATCTTGATTTTCAATTTATATAATTTATAATGATATAATATATAGATATGTGTCCCCATGTTCTACATTTTGGAGATTATACCTATCGAAGTGTCCAGTGTCTGTGTCTGTATCCATGCTACATAGACATGATATCAAATTTGGTCTATAAAACCCAGCCGCATATTCTTCCTTCTGACTTTGCCCCACTTTTTAATCATACGCTGACAAAAGTAGCACCTTTAGGGTGGTATTACGTCGTCAGACCTCGCTACAAAAGCCCTTGGTGCAAGATGTGCAAAGATAGTTGGACAAGCACTTGCTGGTATTCCCTTGTGGCAATTAGGCCCTGAAAGTAGACATCCTGGAATTCCTTACATTGTCTTCCCTGGTAAAGTTTTTGTAATTTTAACTTTTTCTCTTCTTAATTACAATTTCCAACCAAATCTTAGTATCTGGTGCAGTAAAATATATATTTTCCTCTATTCTTTTATATATTTCTTATCAAAGATAATTTGCCTCTGGTAGGTAATGTTGGTAACAGTACAGCATTGGCAGAAGTTGTGAAGTCCTGGACTTACCCAATCAGATTTACATCAACGAAAGAAATTCTTAATGTAAGAATAATCTGGTTTATCGCTATGTAAATTGGAACTGATTATCTTTTAATTATTTATTTTTTGGCACAAAGAATGCAGAAAAGGGTGGTTATGCTGTTGGAGCATTTAATGTCTACAATTTGGAAGGAGCCGAGGCTATTGTTTCTGCTGCTGAGGAGGAACAGAGTCCTGCTATATTACAGGTCTGGAACAATTAGTTCAAATTCAACTTATTAATTTGTGTGAATCACTTTTCTTTATTGTGAACATAAAGAATGTGATAGCACACAAACGAGGGGGAAAAATTGGTACTGGGATAGAAAAGCTAAATATCAAGGGTTCCAACTTCTAAGCCTGTTGATGAGATTGGTGTAAAATCATAATCCTAGAGTACTCCTCTAACTATAGTTTCAAACCTTTCAAGGAAACGTAAATTTTTAGTATGTTATAATGAGGAGGGATCAAGTTATTCTAAGAGTACCTTCAAAAGAAATAATCTTTATCCACACCCTTCATTTTCTTGTACTCAAACAGTTATAGACGAGTTACCTGTGAAAACTATTAGATTACAAGAAAATGAAAAATGAAAATGGAGTGTAACTCTTTTTAAAGTTACTGTTGAAGTAACTTGATCTTTTCCTCTTTATGATTGCTCAAAAAGGTTTTGAACAAGGCACCTAAAGGGTATTTATAATAAAAATCCTTTATAAATCCTAATTAAATACAAAATCCTAGATACATTCTAATTCTAGATAAAAAAAAGCTATGCAATCAAATTTTATTTCCCTAAAATATGAAGTCTTAATTGTATTAAATTGAATTAGAAATCTGAACATGATAATATTTTTCGTCTAAGAAGGTTTACCATGCAGAGGCAACATCCCTAAAAGTAAGGAATGGTTTCTTAAATAAGACGAAATGCGAATTTTACTCCTTAAACATGCTTCTTCGTTCTGCACCAAAGAATCTACCAGTCTGACAAACCTAGTTGCTACAGGCTAAGATGTTCTGGCCTGGATGTCTATAACATCCCAATCTGAGAGTCTGTTGTGGGATCTGGGTCTGGAGGGATTGCTTCTGTTCCATTTTCTTTACAATTTATTTTCTGCTTGCTGATCATTAGTGACTGAAATTCTCTTCAAATCAAGATAGTGAAAGATATCTCTGTTAGGCTGCTTGGAAAATCACATGATATGCTGTATTAAGGATTCAGTTTTTTCATAAGTTTCTTTTGAATCTCTGGCTAATGCTTAGATTCTGCACATATAGATTCTTTTACAGTATCTTTTCTATTTAGTGTTGGCTGTTTTTCTTATTTTCTGTGCGATGTCTTTCTATCCTATAAATTTACACGATGATAAAAAATTTGAAAACATTAGAGGAGTTCTATGTTGATCCTTATGAAATTCATTTTGTCAGTCTTTCATTGTATAACACCTCCAATCTCCATGATCCCATCCCATCAGTTTGAGAAAATAGTGGAAACCTAAACAAAATTCCTTTATTCATATTTTCTTATTTCATGATAGGCTTTGGATTATTTGTGGAGCAACTATGCTGCATTCTGTTCTTTATTAACTGTTTCATATTAATTCCCTGTATATGTGCATCATATTAAATGACCTTTTGAATGACTCACAATTCTATTATTTTGTATAAAAACTTTGCTTCCTCTAAAATTCTTCTGAACTATCTTTACAATTTTCAGATCCATCCAGGGGCCTTGAAGCAAGGAGGAATTCCCTTGGTTGCTTGTTGCATTTCTGCTGCAAAGCAAGCCAGTGTAAGTGGCATTATATTATTTAAATTTAATGGAGATCTACAGAAAACAAAATCGCAAATATATCTGTCATTGTGGCAGCTTGGAACTAGATTTTGATAAGTAACAAGGATATGCAATCGGGAAAAAGAGTATTGAAAACTCATAAAAATGATCAACAGAGGCTTGCTTTATTATTACAGCAAATGACGTATATATATACAATGTTAACAAAGTGTAACAGAATGAAAAATATACAGCTCAGCAAAACAGAAAATATAACAGAGAAACGAATTACTGTTAAGAATAAGAAAGTTTTGCTCGGAAATGAAATAAACGAGTTTTGATGTGTATAGTTAGTGACTGTGTTTACTATGTTGAGGGATGGATCAAAACAAACCAGTATCAGTTAATAAAGTAACGAGTATTATCATTACATTTCTTACGTGTTTTAGGTAAAAGGAAACGAAACGTTTTTAAAGGATTTTCTTAGTAACCCCGTGAGTAGAATGTATTCACGCCTATCTATTTTATTATTTCTTAAGATGTGAACAAACACCACTTAAACATCTCCCTGTGTCTTACTAAGTATCTGATGAAGTTACACACTCACACGTGTGGGTGAGGAGAACGCAGAGACCTATATTTAGGTTTAGTGACCAACTAACCAATAGTTTGAGTGCCTTTAAATTTCACTGCTTATTCATGTTCTTATATGACAGGTTCCCATTACTGTTCACTTTGATCATGGAACTTTAAAGCAGGATCTTGTGGAAGCTCTTGACCTGGTAATTTGAATTTTTACTTGCATAACAATCATACCTACAGAACGATTTCAATCTCAAAGATGATCCAGTTTCCATTTGTGGTTAGTTATTTTTGTTATCTCAACCGCAATATGAAATGATTCCAGGGATTCAGTTCCATAATGGTTGATGGTTCACATCTTTCTTTCAATGAAAATGCTGCATATACAAAATTTATAACATTACTGGCGCACTCAAAAGATATGCTTGTTGAAGCTGAGCTAGGAAGATTGTCAGGGACAGAAGATGATTTGACTGTAGAAGAGTTTGAAGCCAGACTAACAGATGTGAATATGGTTGCTACCTCCCCTCTGGGTTACTCAAAATGTTCTTATGAGCTTTGCTTATATCCTTTGTGCTTGTTGCATTAATTTCAGGCATCAAAATTCATAGATGAGACTGGAATAGATGCTTTGGCAGTGTGTATCGGTAATGTGCATGGAACGTACCCTGCAACTGGTCCAAATCTCAGAGTTGACCTTCTTAAGGTGATAATACATTTCTGTTTTGTATTCTTTATTCTTTTTTTTGGTAAATTCTTACCCAAAAAGAATTAAAGTGGAAACTTAATATTTTTCTCCCTCAGCCTGTGAATCGAGTTAATTGTAATACAGCTGATAAAAGGGGTTGTCGGATCCATAAGAACTAGTAAATTGTTTGATAGTTAATTAATTCCTTAACGGAAACTTGCATAGAAATACATTTTACTTATTTGAGCACAAATCAAAACGCAGCTTTTACGAAAGCTAAGTTGATTGAACACAAGATAAAATTGCTGGAGGTTTTATATTCGGATTGAAATGGTCTTGAATACTAATTCTACACTTTTTGATCATACATATGACCATACATTCAAGCTCCCATGTTCGTCTGTTAGGGCACCACTCTTGACATCCTCACGGAAACACCAACCACAAAGCGTACAAACAATCACGAGAATGCCCTTTGATTCAAATCTGTATCAAAATGTTACACAACACCCACAAAGGAATGAAATTCCTTTCACACAGGATCAAAGCCTGTCAGAATACAACAAATGAAAAACCAAAAGTCCCTCTACAACTAATGGTTGGTCTTTATATAGACCAACCTACATACAACACTCACTAACCAAGCTAACAACCATAACTGTCCTAGCCTAACAACCTAAATTGTCTTTCTCTATTTAATTCTCTTCTATGGTAAACCTTCATTCCCTTTTCTTGATTGTGCTGATCCAAAATCCTAACATCATCAGAGTTAAACCAAGATAATTCCTTACTCTTAGATACTAAGAATCTAACAAAACTTAATCAATTCCTTGATTAACTTCAATTGGTCCCTGCATTAAGAATAGTTAAAACCAAAGCATCAACTTTGTTCCCAACAATTATAGCTTTTGTTTGATTTAGTCTAGTTCAGAAAAGGAGAGACACTTCCCAGTGGCATTCCAATTCTAAAAACAAGAATATAGATTCTTCTACACTCAAGCATCAAGAATGAAACTAACCCAACATTGAAAGCTAAATATACTTATATAGATGAGTCGAAAGGTACAGAGAAGTTATAAATTTACTCAATACCAACTACAATCAAGTTTAGCTACTCACGATGATCCAATGAATACAATGAGATAAAGAAACGGAAAGGGAATAGCACAGCTCTAATGTGTCTTCAATTCTAATCTGTCCGCCCCCTCCTCATTTTTCCTCTTCTATTCATACTCCAAACAAGTTGCCTTCAACTGATCACCTTTCTTCTATCTGAAGGCTTCTTATGTGATGGCCGGTTTTATTGTTTGCTTAGTGAAATCTGGTTTCAAAATTTACCTCTTCTTTAGAATACATCCGCTCGGCACTAGCTATATCCACTCAGTGCTTGGATTAACATTTTTCAGATGCTCTTTGCCCTCAATCCACTTAACACCAACTGTTTGTGTTCAGTGGAGGCTTCCTCAACGCCAGCCCAATTCTGCTTAGAGGATCTTGTCTTAGCTCCCTGCAATATCAATAACATTTATCAAATTTTTGTATAACTTCTCTTCATGCAAATATTTCCATAATTCAACGCAGATTGGGATTCTTTTTACAAAAAGATATGCAACTTCACATGAATTAAGTATCTAAAACAAGTATTGAAATGTGTATTTTTGAGATTTATCAAAAGTCCAGACCATTGTTGATCTTTCATGTGATGTATTTTAGTGAAATTGAAAAAACCAGACTTCTATGCTGATACTTCCATGACCTATACTGATGATCTAGACTGGGTGACCTGTAACTATTTTGAGAATACTTCTTTTGCATGTCTTTTCAATATTCTTCAGCAATAGTTTCCGTAGTTAAGATAAAATTTACAGATATTTGAGGACAAACTTGTGTGTTTCCACATCTGAATTGGATGTTTTGGGTTGGGGGTTGCCTCATGTTTCCCAATGGATAAAAATTTAATTTAAGCCACACTTGAGGTTTTCTTTGAATTGTGTAATTTTGACATTGTACCATTTTTAGGAGCTGCATGCTTTGAGCCTGAAGAAAGGAGTTCATCTGGTGCTTCATGGTGCGTCTGGTTTGAGCAAAGAACTTGTTAAGGTACAGTTACATAAACAACAGACTTTGGAAGTTGGCTCTAAGTTTTGGTCCGTCAAAGTAAAACTTAAGTTTCATTAGCGTTGAGCTCACGGTACAGCTGTAACACGAGTCTCAGATTTTCTAAGTTATCCTTTATGTATCCAATTTCTGGTCCCTCCATTGAAGTTTAGTAGTTTTTGCACTTTATATTGGCAACCTTACAAGAGCTTCTTGATTTTTGACAGGAGTGCATAAATCTTGGCGTTAGAAAGTTCAATGTCAACACGGAAGTAAGGAAAGCATACATGGAGTCCCTGATTACCCCCAAGAACGATCTAGTTCATGTCATGGCTTCTGCAAAGGAAGCCATGAAGGCTGTGGTTGCAGAAAAGATGCATCTCTTTGGTTCAGCAGGAAAGGCATAATTTCTACAAATTTACTAGCTACCACTATTTCCACTATTGCTAACTTTTCAACTACATAATAATAATAATAAAAACTGATATTAGTTTTAAATCAATTGAAACAAATGCATTCTTCTTCTATGATATGTGTGAAAAAAAAGTCCAGAAAAACAATAAAATATATGATTATTAATATAACTATTCGTTATTTAAGATTTTTATTTTATAAACCACTTTATACATGGTATTTAAAAGTTAAATATTTGTTCGCACTTTTTTTCTTATCGGTGAAACTTTTTTCACATTTTTTTAATTTTTTATTTTATTTTTAGTGTTTACAATTTCTCTTATTTTTATCTTTATTAAATTAACAACATTTTTTTTATTTGCATGACATTAATAAAATTCTTTATTGACTTGATACTGACAAAATACTATATGAACATAATCTTTTAGAAATATAACACATAATATGATCATTGATATCAACAAATTAATTTTGTAAGGAAGGAAGGACTGAAATTAAAAATGAAATTTTTAAAATTCAGGAATTATTATAAAAAGGTAGAGAAAAGATATAAATGAACTAACTTAAAGAGTAAAACAAATCACATTTAAATCTATAAAAAAATATTTATCTCGTATATTTGAATTGGTTTTAAATTCTAGTTTGATATTGTTAAAATATATAGTAATTTGATTAATAATATTATCTTATTTAATATTATGACAAATAAAATTTAATAATCAATGAAATAAAAATTAAAATACAAATAACATTGAGTGTCATTTTATTTGCTAAATTTCATTTTTTTAAATATAATTGTACAATTTATTCAATTTGATCCTATATTATTAAAAGTTGATTTAAACCCCTCAACTTTTAAATCAACATCAATTAAAAAGGTTACAAACAACACCAAATTAATGATAAAATTGAGAGATTTAATTGGAACTTTTAATAATATATAGACTAAATTGAATAAATTATATAAATAAATGAAGCAAATTGAATTAATTATAAATTAATTTTTTAAACTGGTTGGATAATTATCTTTTGTTCCAATTCCTCGTTCCATAAGATAACAATGTCACTGTCCTGAAATTTGAAGTTTAGTCTTTCTTCTCCCATCTTCAATTTTCCTCCAAACTCTAATTCCCTCTTTAGTTGAACATAGGATAACAAACATAATTATTTAATTATGTTGTAATTATTTTATAACAATGGTCTTTTCCAATTTTGAGAACAAAACAATAATTACATTTTAGGGTGATATTTAATTACTCTACAATTCATTAAAGAAAAGTCAAATTTATTATATATACGTTTAAATTATAAGAACAAAGATCAATACATTAAAAAAATTGTGTGAAGTTGAATACCAATTTACAATTTAAAGTTTCTTCCTAATTTTTTTTATAATGCATCGTTAATGTTTGTTGAATTTTTAGCAACAAATTTAGAATTTCTAACCATTATTATTTTTAATAGATAATTATAGCATATAAATTAAAATTAAAACTAATCTATTGAATATCCGTACTCACTTATAAGATTATAATTATTTATTTTTCTAATTACATGTGATAATAATCATACATCCTAAGATGTAAATCACACATAAAATAACTAAATGAACAGAGTTTGAAAATTGATATAAAGGTAAATTATTTGAGAACTAAGTAATAAAAATACCAATTTACCTTTTAAAATTATTCCTAAGCTTTTGGTTCAGCTTCGTGAAGAGCAGGATACCCTTCAGTACATAACAATCTTCCTCCTTTTCTTCCAAACCCTAATTCCCTCTCTCACTCTCAGACATTACCCATAACATAACAATGTCACTGTCCAGATGTTTGAAGATTCGTCTTTCTTCTCCTCTTCCAACCCGCATTTCCCTCTCCCAATCTCCCTCTCAAACCCCATCACTTGAGGATCACAGTGTTAAGCACTCTGTTTCCGAATTCGATCGCATGCTTTATATGACTCCTGTTCCTCCCATCTGTCAATTTGGAAAGATTTTGGGATCACTTGTGAGGATGAAGCACTATTCCACTGCTATTTCTCTGTTTAAGAAAATGGAATTTAAGGGAATTCGAAATGACCTTGTAAATCTCAGCATCCTCATCAATTGTTTTTGCCACATATCGCAAATGACATCCGCATTCTCTGTTCTCTCTAAGATTCTCAAACTCGGTTATCACCCAGATGTTATCACCTTAAATACAATCATCAGAGGTTTCTGTAGTAAGGGTGAGGTCCAGAAAGCACTCATCTTTCACGACAAGGTCATATCACAAGGATTTAGGCTCGACCAAACGACTTACGGGACTTTGATCAATGGGTTGTGCAAAATAGGAGAAACTAAAGTTGCCATCCAGTTGCTGAGAATAATCAAAGGTCAATCAATCAAGCCTGATGTGGTAATGTACAACACAATTATTGATTCTTTGTTCAAGCATAAACTTGCCAGTCAAGCTTGTGATATGTATTCTGAAATGGTTGTCAAGGGAATTTCTCCTGATATCATCACTTATAATACCCTAATGTATGGATATTGCATTCGGTATCAGTTGGAAAAGTCAATTGGTTTAGTAAATGAAATGTTATCAAATAACATCATGCCAGATGTTTATACCTATACTATACTGATTGATGCCTTATGTAAAGAAGGAAAGATAAAACAAGCCAAGAATGTGTTAGCTATGATGATAAGAGCTTGTGTGAAACCTACTGTTGTTACCCTTTGCACTTTAATGGATGGGTATTACTTAGTTAATGAAGCCAAAAATGCGCAATATGTATTTAATGTTATGACTCAAATGGGAGTAACTCCTAATCTTTACAGCTACAATATCATGATTAAGGGACTATGTAATAGTAAAAGGATAGATGAGGCTATGAATCTCTTACAGGAAATGCATAAGAGGAATATGGTTGTTAATATAGTGACTTATAATTCCCTTATTGATGGATTATGCAAATCTGGGAGAATCTCTCATGTTTGGGCTTTGATTGACGAAATGCATGATAGAAATCAACAACCAGATGTAATCACTTACAATTCCTTATTGGATGGATTATGTAAGGGTAAAAGGATGGATGAGGCTATGGATCTCATACAGAAAATGCATACGAGGAATATGGTTCCTGATATAGTGACTTACACTTCCCTTATAGATGGATTATGCAAATCTGGGAGAATCTCTGATGTTTGGGCTTCGATTGACGAAATGCATGAAAGAAATCAACAACCAAATGCTATCACTTACCATTCCTTATTCGACGGTTTATGCAAAAATCATTATCTTGACAAGGTAATTAAATTATTCAGGAAGATGACAGAGAAGGGAATTAGGCCGGATGTATATACTTATAATATTATAATCGATAGTCTATGTAAAAGTGATTTGCTTGATGAGGCATTGAAGTTGTGGTCCATGATGAAGAGGAATGGTTGCATGCCTGATGCTGTAACTTTTAAAATAGTGATTTATGCACTCTTTGAAAAAGGTGAGTTTTTAAAAGCAGATAAATTTGTTCATGAAATGTTGACTAGAGGCTTGTTGAAATGATTAGTAGAGATAAAGTTGTTTTAAAGATATGGATAGGCAAGTAGGTATGACATCTTAGAAGTGATTGACAAAGAGAGTCACTGTGTTGGTTGTTCTGTTGTTGATGCTCATACTGGGAGAAGGTTTCAATTATGAAAATCAATAATGTTTTTGAGCATGTGTAGGATATTACACAGATACTAAGGGAAAAATCGAACTCTTGTTTGCTTTCAGATACTGCTATAATTATGATTACTGACTATGAATTAGTTCTTAATTATCTTCATTTTGTTAATTCTTTTTTTTCTGTTACATTCTTTCTCTTTTGATTATCCATTTTAGTTTTTAATTATTTTAAAAGTTATCCGCAAGTCCTTATACCAAAGTATTCTCTATCATATAAAAGAGTGTACTTGGCTTAAACTGTTTCTGAACCCAAAAGGTGATGCTAGTTAATAATAATTATTTCAATTTGAACACTCTGAGATGTTAAGAAACTTTTTTTTTTTTTCTATTTTACTTTTTACGTTTTTATGTCCATAATTATCACCTTGTTTTCAACATAATTTTTATTTTCAAAGATTTATACAGAAAACAAAATAATTCAGTGTTTTCTGCATAAAATATTTAAAAGCAAAAAACAAATTAAAATTAAGGAGGTTTCGTAATTAAAAGCATAATACATGTACATGTGGAGATTAATGGTACCATATATTTTGATTCCCCTCACCAAAGAAAATTTCCTTCATTGAAAATGGCTAAATCATATAGTTATTTCTCACAGATTAAACATGAATATAACTAGAGAATGTTACAAAAACAAATGGATGACAATTGAAGTCTAACTCTTGAATATGAATAAATTAAGATCTACCAACTGTTATCAATACAATGGCTATGATCATCAATTACATTTTGTTATCAATACAGTGGCTATGATCATCAATTACATTTTTTCAAGTTTAAGTTGTTCTTCCATCAGTAGATGTGCCACTGACTTGTATCCCATTTCCCGAGCTTCATCATTTCAGTGGATCAAAACAAAAATTACATACTCAGTACAAAGATATATCAATTACAACAAAAAAAAAAGAAGTGACAATAGAATAGAGAAAGGCTAACCTTTGAATACTGCTATTCCAGTTGGAGGCATCTTTCGTTTCCTCAAGCATATTGAACTAATCATCAATTATAGCAAAAAAAAGAAGAGACAGCTTCTTGAATCAGATGAATGATACAGACATCACGTAAATTTTAATTATGTGCCTTAAAAGAACTCTGCACTGCAAACTTTTCTCTGCATGTTTTTATTTACAGTATCCAAACCCAAAATAAAGAAATAAAGAAAAACTAAAATTCAATGCCCTACCTGTTACATATCCAGTAAGGTTTTGTTCCTTGTTCTTCTATGCAATGTGGACACATCCATCCCTTGTTCTCTCTCACTTCCTCAATTTCTAAAATAGAACAATAGTGAACAATTTCGAACTATAGTAGTTAATAAGCCTTGCTATATATATTGTTATGGAATATCAAAATTGAGTGAATGTTTATCAAGAGAAATTCACACCAGCATTGGGAAAAAAACTTGGTTTACTTTCACAGCAAGAGTTTCCCATAACTTTCCAATGAAACAAATTTTAGAGCATAGATGTTTTAACCGTGCTAAATCTTTAAAAGGATAAAAGAATAAGGTGTGGAAATCTTTCTGTACAACAACCAAAGTTAAAGTGACACTAATTCAATGGTAATCTTTTTTCTCTTTAACTTTTGCTTAACCGTATTTTCATACCTTCACCGTATCGAACCTTGAGACAGGCTCTACAAAAAACACCCCTGCTAGAGTGACAGACAGAACAATCAGTCTTCCCTGTTAGAAAAACATTGTCAAACTGTTAAACATATTGTGGAACTAACAAAAAAGAACACAAAATAAGACCATTTTAAATCTGACCTAAGCATGGTCCATTCACATCAAAATTGCCACATCTTTTGCAGTCTTCTTCACCACACAATTTCTTTTGCCTGCATTTGTGTTTTATATTGCAATGTCATCATCATATCTATCCCAAATACAACCTACTGGTTTACATAGAGAGTTCCACACTAAACCTCTTATCAAGAAACTTAAGTAATTATCAAGCTCAATCTCACCATTCTACATTAGCTTCTAATATAATTATATAAAGCATATACCACAAATTGCATAGAAATTTGTGGTCAGTAACTTAATTAACAGAAAAAAAAAAAAAAACTAAAATATTACATTAATCTGTAACAATTGTTAAAAAGAAGGCTGAGAAAATGAACCTGCAAAAATGACAGCATATTCCCAAAACTGGATTGTAGATAGTACCTCTGCCTTTGCTATTACATCGCCTAGCAGAATTCTCTGATGAAAGCAATATATCAGCATCGCTTAGGTTGACTAGAGGAGCATTGGCAGGTCTCTGCTTCTCTTCTTTCTCTCCATACAAAGCTACCTTATCTGTCACAAAATGCACCAAACAATCACCTTTCACAGAAAAAAACACTGCATGAACTAACAGTATGTAGCAGATTTGGTCTTCCAAGATATTCCGTGTTGTCACAGGTTTCTTCTTCTAGTAAATACGTCATATTAGATCCTTCAAAGATGGAGAAATCATTACATTTAATATGAACAAAAGTAGTCTAGAAGAAATAAAAGGCTAAACCTTGTTTTGGGGTCAAAAGGGGTGTGGAAGTGATTCTAGAAGGTGTGAAAGTAATTTTGGAAGACTGAGATTGCGGTGGAGTAAGGTTGTTGCTGATTCGCAGGGAGCGGCGCAAAGGGGTGAGACCATATACTTTCTTTTTGTAATGACGACGTGATTTTGATTTTTGTTCCTTAACTTGTTGTCGAAGCTGAGAAACAGTTCTTCCAACACCTAGAGATTCAAACCGAGCCTGCTAGTAACAACACAAACACAATGTTACATTACAAATACAAACAACATAACAACCTATTTCTATGAAAAAAAAAAAAAACATCAAACTCGACGTGCCTGATTCTCTAACATGCGAACCCTTCTAAGAGCTTCATAATCGAATTTTGCTTCCTCTCTCACTCTTCTCATTTTTCACTCTTTTTCTTTTTTTCTCTTACAGTTCTAAGCATGCACTCTGCACTTTCAGCTTTTTAACACAGTAGTTATGTGATAACATAACATAACGGTCGAATTTCTGAACATGTTGAAATCCTTTATTTTAAATTGTAAAACATAACAAAAAATATTATTTAAATTTTGTTTAACATAAACAAAATATTACTATATTCTTTTACCATCTTAATATTTTGTAAAACATTGTATTTGACTACATTTGATTTAATCCACGTTAAGAATTTATTTAAGATAATACAGGTTCACATCATAATATGATATATAAATATCATTATCTTTATAAGATTATAATTAATATAGGATATTGATCACAAACACCATCAAAGTGTCATCAAAGTAATATAAATTATTATGTAACTACAATTAATTTTATTAAATCTTAGATAAACTTCTTTAAAATAAATAATAAATCACATCTATCTTAATAAATATTAATTTCTTTAAAATAAATTATGATTTATAGAATAAAATTATGACAAACTGATATAAAAAATTTAAAATAAAACAGGTTTTTAGTTGTAGTAATTTTATCGATATAATATAAAATATAATTATTTAACAGAAAGTTTGTGTGTATTAATAATTATATACTAAAATATTCTTTAAAGATAAAAGTGTTAAAAAATATACAGTTTAAACAAAGTATTAAAAAAATAAAACTAATAAATATGGTGTCAAGAATTTGAGTAAAAATAATATAATAGTAATATTAAGATAATCAATATATTATAGTGGAATAAATTTATGTCATACCTAAATTGAATCACATTTTTTTTCTTGTCTTACTCTTGGGATTATCTTTTCATTTTCACTTTTATTTTTATTTTTTATTTTTTTATATTATTTTTCATACAAAAATAGAATAAGGTAAAAGGCAAAAAATAGATTATCATGAAAAATGCTTTTGTATAAGAACTTCTAATTTATTATAAATTAAGATCTAACTGATAAAAACATTTAAGAAATAAAAAATATATTGAAAGAGATTATACATAATTTAAATTTAACTAATTTAAATTATATTGAAAGAGATTATAAATTAATTTTTTAAACTTGTTCGAATAACTTAAAAGAATGATAAAGAAATGGTGATAACAAACATTAAAAGGATTAATCAATTAAGTTTATCATGGGTGCATATGACTAATTAAATCGATTTATTTATATATTTATTTAATTTAAATGAAAATAAAAAGGGCAAGACAATAATCTTTGAAATAGTGATATGTGAGATTTACTTAAAATTACCACTACTTTAGTCTCTAAAATTGTAATTTATCAATCACACAAATTCAAAATAAATATTTGACTCAAATAGATACTAAAATCATATAAACAATTAAGTTAGAGATTTAAATAAAATAATCAGAAATTTTAAAAAATAATTTTGTAGACTAATATAATAAAATATCACTCTTCAACTATTTTTAAACGTTACATAACACAAATATACTTGACAAAAAATGCAAAAATCAAACTTAACAAAAAAAAAAGTGCAGGTGCATAACTTACTTTTATTTTCGTGGTCTTTAATTTTCAAAAGATGGCTATACATAAATTATGTATTAAAAATTTTAACTCTTAATTTTTAAATCAAAATTAATTTGATTTCTTTTCTGAAATGATCTAATAATGTAAAGGTTTGTATCAGATGAAAGAAATAAAATTGATGTTAATTTAAATATTAAATCAAAATCAAATGAATTATATACATGTAGAACCAAAACCATTTTTTAAAGTAAATATTAAGAATTATAAACCGTTATATCATGAATATTATTTATGATAATTTGATTTAATTACAAAATCTTTTATCTATATAAAAGATTGTATTTAGATATGATAAAGATAAAGAACAGGAAAATATAACCTGAATATCGTAACAGCTGGTAAAAGGTTGTTTGTTACAGTAACATCGTATCTTAGCAGTTAATGTTTCACTTGGATCAGTTCTTTTTATATGTTGTGGTTCAATCTCACCACTTCAGTCACATTCATACTCTCTCTCTTCAGTTCCAATGGCGGATCAGAGTCCCAAACCAGAGACCTTTGAGCTCAACAATGGCAGCATGAAGGTTCTCCTCACCAATCTCGGATGCACCATCATCTCTTTATCTGTTCCCGGAAAAGATGGTTATGTTCCGTTCCAATTCCTCATCTTTACCTTCGATCATGTTTGCGTTTTACTGATTCCTGACATGTTCTCTGTTTTGAAGGGGTGCTAAACGACGTGGTTCTTGGCCTCGACTCTGTCGAATCCTATCAGGTCCCGTTTAATTTTGCGATTTGTTTTATTGAAATTCTGGCGTCAATCCTAATGGGTAGTTTTGTTTTGGCTTAAAGAGTGTTGTTTGGTTAATGGGTATCATGTTTCCTTTTCAAAATTCTACCTTTCTGGTTTAAACAATAGAATGGTAGTGATCTTTACACAGTCAATGTGCTCTCATCTAATTCAAGATTAGCTTTTCTTGCTTTGTGTATTATAGGCATAATCTTCCGTTTCCTTGTGATGATTTAGTGAATTGTGTTGCTTGTAAGCAGAAAGGTCTCGCTCCTTATTTTGGCTGCATTGTGGGTCGGGTTGCGAACCGAATCAAGGATGGGAAGTTTACACTTGACGGGGTTCAGTACTCTTTGCCTCTGAACAAACCCCCAAACAGTCTCCATGGTATCAATTCTATGTTTTCATAGTCTTCATTGTTGAAATTGCCATTTGTGCACTGTGTAGTTAAATAATCCTTTCAGATTTTTCTGTCCATTTATTATGATTAAAGTTAAAACAGAAAGTTTTTTGCCATCTGAAGTACTGTAGCATGAAATGTTTGTGTTGAAATATATGCATTTGATTAGTACTGTTATTTAACACAACAATCTCACTATTTCCTCCATTCCATTGAAAACTGGCTTTGAAAATAAAGGTGAAGCACATATGGATCTGTCAAGTAAAACATTACTTGTTATTTTCAAGAATGATGGACTATTAATGATCATGGATAGATGTAATTTTGTGCTGTTTTCATTAATAATGTGATTCTGAAATGGACTTTTATTCTGAAATAGCACAAGTCCGAGAGTTTTCTAAAGAATGAAACTCACTTACAATGATCTATTAATTTTGTGTGCTATTTTCGTGATCCCTTACCCCCTCTCCAAAATTCAGGTGGAAATGTTGGGTTTGATAAGAAGGTATGGGAGGTAGTTGAACATAAAAAGGGAGAAACCCCCTCAATTACTTTCAAGTATCACAGTCAAGATGGAGAGGAAGGTAATGTCTATTCTCTCTTTCTTCCTCACTTTTATGCATCATTATGCTCTTCCTTTTTCTTTATTCAACACTTTTGTTTTCTGTTATACAAGGTTATCCTGGGGATATCACCGTTACAGCCACTTACACACTCACCTCAAGCACAACTCTGAGGCTTGACATGGAAGGAGTGCCAAAGGACAAGCCCACCATAGTCAATTTAGCTCAGCATACCTACTGGAACTTAGCTGGTCACAACTCAGGGAATATACTTGACCATTCAATTCAGATATGGGCTAATCATGTCACTCCTGTGGATGAGAATACTGTGCCAACTGGTGAAATAATGTCAGTGAAGAATACGCCTTTTGATTTTACATCTGAGAATAGAATAGGTAACAACATTAGTCAGGTTGGATTGGGATATGACCACAATTATGTGCTTGATTGTGGAGAAGAGAAAGATGGTTTGAGGCATGCTGCAAAAGTGAGGGATCCATCAAGTTCAAGAGTACTTAACTTGTGGACAAATGCCCCTGGTGTGCAGTTTTACACTGCAAACTATGTTGATGGTGTTCAAGGAAAAGGAGGGGCCATATATGGAAAGCATGCAGGGTTATGTCTGGAGACACAAGGATTCCCTAATGCCATAAACCAGCCAAATTTTCCATCTGTTGTGGTTCGTCCTGGTGAGAAGTATCAACACACCATGTTGTTTGAGTTTTCACTTGAGTGATGTGTCCAGTGGCATAGCAATGAGGTAGACATCTTGTACTGCATATTATGATTTAGAACCTGAACTTTGGCTTCTAAAATTATCACTTGTTTGCTTCAAATAATTATCACTTCTCTCAAGTTTGAATTCTTCACTATAAGCTGTGCTGTTTTGCGCTCCTAATGTAGACATTATATAGCAAAATGCTTGTATTTGGAAGTTGAAACTTTTGTAGAAACAGACTGTGTATGTTGAGCTTTTAATAAAAGTGAGACATGATAATAAACTAACAGTTTTCAATGCACGACATAAATGCTATTCGATTTAAATAATGTAATTAAAACTTGTTCGTTGTTAATAATAATTTTCTTTTATATTAAATAAAAAAATAAAGAGATGTGATTTTAAAATTCAGGAGAGAATTACTAAAATGAAAGCATCAAAATCAAGAATTATCTTTCTTAATATAGCACATCAAGATTTAAAGTAGAGTTGATGAAGATAACAATAATAACATTTAGATTATAATTAAAAAATCAGATATATTTAATTTAATATAACATTCACTTTCAAATTTTAATAAATTAGTAATAAAAAATTTTTGGTCCCTCCCTCACTAGTTTTCTAGATTCACCTATGATTTTTAAACTTACTGGCAATTTTTATGAAAATGAATAGTTTAGTTTCTATCGGGAGATGAATATTTATTTCAATGCAATACTTCTGTAAAACACATTGAAATGTTGCACGCGTAAATTTTGAATTACATTACATCAATAACAAAAAATTTTGCATGAGCTTCATGCAACATTTTCTCAAATTGAAATCGAGTCATATTTTCAGAAACTACACAATAAAATCTTCTTAATTTGCCCTAACCAACTCAAGAGGTAATGTTTCCATTGCGAGCTGAAAGTTCACAAAAAAGAAATTGTTAGCCAGAAACATGTCTTTGCTAGCATAAAATAAAAATGATAGTTCAAAGTGAAGATTGATAAATGAATCACAAATCTAACAAAGGACCTGCACCTACCCAGAGTCTAGGAGTTTTTGGGTCAGATTTCTTATGCAATTTACTTAGCTCTGACTGAAAGCTTATAACAATTGCAACTTTGAACTCAACTGAGAAGGGACTGCATCAAAGTGATAGCATAAACATCAAGCTCAATTGATTCAGTATGCTATAAACATGAGTTTTTACATGCACAAAGTAATTCATGAGAAGATATATATTCATGAAAGGAAAAGTGATCAACATGTAAAAGTTAGACAATACTGGAGAAGAATAATCATGTTGGTGAATGTTAGGATCCAATTGAAAGGTATGAGACGTGAATTCCATTTTGAAAGTAAGACATTCTTTTAAAATAGGGTCTATAAGGCTATGGGCTCTCCACCTACAACAACTAGCTTTTATGGTATCAATTGGTATTAGAGTCTTTCAAAATGTCTCTCAACTGCAAACAAGCAACACAGGTTATGTGCCACCATTGCAGCCTTCATCTCGGACTAGTCAAAGGGCTAATGTGTGGGGTTTATATAAGACTGTGTGGCTCTCTGACTATATCAACTAACTTTTTTACTGTGGTTTCTTAACAAAGAATCATTTACAAATTATCTGTGTGTATGTGTGCGTGTGCATGTGTTTAGTTTTGGATGTAACATAACTGTTGCAAAATAAATTGGAGGAAAATTGTTATGAAAAGCACACCATACCCAGCTAAGGTTGTTGGACAGGTCACAAGACGTGGTAGTATTACATAAATAGGCAGAGTCAGATTTCGGCATACATCTCCATCTGCTATCTGCTAAACAGAAATATAATTGACAGCTTATTTTGAAATGACATGCTCCAATACAATACAAATCCAGCATCACTTGCCTGTGTTGTTTGAATCAGAGAGGTTTCAGTAACAATTTTCTCCCCAAGAAGGATGGATTCAACTCGAAACAACTGAATGTCAATTGCCTGAATTGGAACTGCAGAAGCTTCTACAGTTAACTCACCACTAATAGGACCAGACAAAGAACACTGAGTTGAGATTTTTCCTGTCACCCGAAATCCACCTATTCAAAAATATCATTGTTGCATGAGCCACACTCTCATTGATATTTATAACCTTTCCAAGTCCACTACTGATGAATTTTTTCCATGTAATCTTAACATGTAACACAACAAGGTTAATATAGCCACATTGCATGATATTGAGTTACAACTTGTGACGTGAGATATTAAGGCATAAGAATTATGTGATTTTTGTTTTATTTCTGTGTGTCTTCATGAGACTGGGTCGACGTGTATACTCATTGAAGGTAAATTGACATACCAGATTTTATTTCAGGAAGTAAAGGATGCCTTTGAGTGTCTTGGGTGATGTAAAACATTACCATCTCGGGAGAAAGCGGTCTTTGTGGAAGATCAGCTGAATTTTCCACAAAAGATGGACTAGTACTTTAGTACTTCTATTCATTCACATATAAAAAATAAAGAACAAGGATTTAGGCCAAACACAATCTTACCTTTATCACTTTCAACAATGAACTCCATTGTTGCTGATAATGATTTGTGCAAGTATCCACGAGCTATATCTACAGTCACCAAATACTATAGAGGCTATCAATCACCAACCTTATAAATTATGTAAAATAATAAATAAAAAATAAGAAGGAATGGGAATGAAAAATTATGTAATTGCGATCCTTTGACAGAGCAAAACTTTATACCACTAGTGAACTACAAGGTCTCACCAAATCTTGTAACAAAAATGATGTGTCCCTTTCATGTTGAGTGACAGTGTAAGTGTATAATGAAAAGATATATACAATAGGACCGTATAATAATAATAATAATAATAATATTAATAATAATAATAATAATAATAATAATAATTTCATCATAAAGATCAGTTGCCCAACAAAGCACTTCCTAAGAAAATTTTACCTGGATGCTTATATTTGCACCATGGAACGTCTCATAAAATCTTTCTAAGTTTTCGTCCTGCTGTCGCAGATTCAACGAGAATGGTATCTGCCATAGAGATTGCAAAACTTACAATGAGTATTAACATGAGAAAATAGGTCACATAAACCAAGTATTAAATTGAGAACTTCATCAATAGAGTATCTAAGCTTTACACACATGAAGAGTACATTATTCAAATTTTTCAGAAATTCCAATTAGTTTGGTGGCGGCACGGTATCGCATTTTCAGTAAAACTATGAAATCATATCCAGGGTATTCCAGACCATTAAAATCATGTAAACACATAAATGAGAACAGGGAGAAAATACAAAGAACGAACCAGGCAGATTCTAAAAAAGAAATGTTTACAAAATTTTTAAAACTGAATCACATTTTACATGCTATATTACATACTAATAACACTTTAGTGCTCCTCTCCTTCAAATTTAAATTTCATTGCTTTAACCAAGATGAATTTTGATGAGAAAAGACGCATTTGATTTGTAAAATCATAAATGATATAACAGAACTATCTAACAAATATAATGTATAAAACAACTTCTAAAGGAGTAACTAAGTATGATGTTGTAGAGAACTCAGATAATGATTTGAAGGGAAATTCAACATATATAAGCATAATCCTCTATGAGAATCACAAGCCAGTAATATGGTTTTTCAGATTATTTTCTCATTCAGAAGCTTTAATTATATCAATTAAAAAAAAAACACCAAAAACAAAAAATAAAAGAAAAATCCAATTTGAGTAGCTTAATCTTGTTTCCAGTAGACCACATAATAGAATATTTACAGGCATGTAAAATTTGTCTCAAGAAATGCAAGAAATAAATTGTAAGTACCTAAACTAAATAAGATTGCTTTGAAAAGGCATTTTCACTCATTTGTTATTGATACATTACCTCTGATGTACCCAAACCAATCTTTCCAGAAGGTTTAACCTCAATGGTCCTGTTCCTGTTAAAAGCCAATCATAAGAATCATGTCCACTTGTCCTAAGGTGAGCAAAAGAATTTGGAAACATGCGAAGGAATTATTTCAGATATTTTTTCCCAAACATCATTAACGCCCTTATTAGCTCAATTTAGCTTTAGAGCGTCCTGAATGGAAGTGATGGGTCAAAGGTACAATTACAACTTTTACCATGAAAAACAAATTTAAATGATCCAGCATACATTCATGAAGGTTTCAGCCACTGCAGATAGATTGACATTTGTCATAGGTGAATAGATTAAATCCCATTAAAAAATCAGATTGATCTCACATAAATGCTGAGTTATCCATAGAACATGTAGTTATAAGAATGACTATCACGGTTGACTTATCCAAAGAATATGGTTGAAAAGCGCTCTCAATCATTTCAATAAACCTCTAGGACAAATTTTGAAAGGAAAGAAAAACAATCACAACAGTGAACAGTGTTACACAGAATACTATCTCCAACATCACAACACTGCATTAATTTGGTCTCTTTGAGGCAACATTGCATTATCTTTGAATAACTAAAAATCATAAATACATACATACATACACATTTATATAAATCCTAGTTAGCTTTTTCTTTAAAAATGGAACATAGGATGTGATCCACACAGTCAAACACAAATTATATCTAACAGCTTAACCTACTGTTACAGCAAGAGTAATATATATGAAAGCACTAAATCAACAAAATCATAATGAGTAATTTCCCAGTGAATGCATACCCGTAATTTTGAAAACTTACACAATTGGGATAGGCTTAATAACGCCATAGAACGATTCAACAACCCCAGCTGATCCTCCACGAACCTTCAACAAGGCATCAAAACATATTTCAAAATCAAAGCTACCCAATGAGAATCGCCCTTCAGCTTAGAGGAAAGGAGTGATTTTGAGCATAAAGTTGACATATTTTCGCCATTTTCTGAACGATAAAACAAGAGGGTACCTGCAAGTTGACGGATCCTTTGACAGTGAGGCGAATTCCATAGTGGGAAATTGAAGACTGAGTTTTGATAACGATTTTGCCTTCCAGAGCTTCCTGTAAAATGAAATCATGAACCATGTTTAGAGAGAGAGAGAGAGAGAGAGAGTAAGGTTTTACCAAAGGCCGATAGATACGATTGGAACGAGAGAGCTTGAGTTCGACGGACATGGCTGCCAACTCCCCTTCTCAGTCAGTGAGTTTAACAGTTTTGGTTGTGTTGTAGGGATTCCCATATTTAGTTAAAATTAATTTTAATTTATCTGTTTTTCAAAGCCTAATATATTACTGAATATTTTCAAAACTTTTTATAGGTTTTGAAAACTGAAAAAACTTGTTATTAAATTCTTCATTTTGTAAATTTATTTTATTTTAGTTTTTTTTTTTTTAAGTTTGTAGTTTTTAAAGCATAGTTTTTAATTTCATCATCTTCTATACACAATTTAATATTCATATTATAATTCTTTTTATATCATTATAATTAAGTACGAGTATGTATATTATTATATCATATAATAGAGATGTACTTTTTAGAAATTTTCTTAGTTATTATATTTTAGTTAGATAATACAATGGATAACTCCTATTTTTTTAGTCTCAACTATGGTTGGTCTCTTAAAACTAGAGAATGGAAGACAACGATAGTCCGTACCCTCCTTGCTTAATTCATTGTGGAGATTTTCCAAGAAAAAATCATGACGTAATCGTCAAGGTTCAGCTCGATCGTAATAATATTATTACCATCAAGATAAGAATATTACATCATTATTGAGAATAAAGAAAACTAAAATCTCACATTAATTTTAAAATTAATAATAGCTTATTTTTTTCTTTCTTCTAGGAATAAAATTAAGTTTTAATTCCGAAACAAACAATATTCCAAATGTGATAATTAAATTTAAACAATGTTATTTTAATAAAGTTAAAGTTAAAATATATGTTCCGAACATCATAATATGGGACCTTTTAAGTGTATTAGAACAAGTCTTCAGATTGGAGACCTCCCTTTTGTTTCCACAAAAGATTCAACGTTCAGACTTCAAATTAGCTAGTAATAGTTTTAACAGGTAACTCATCTATAATTGTTAGAGTACAAGAAAATGAAGGATGTGGATAAACTTTTAAAGGTACTCTTGGAATAACTTGATCCCTTCTCATTATAATTTATGATTTTACACTAATTTCATCAACAGACTTAGAAGTTTTAGAGACAAAACATAAACTCCTTTCATTATAAAAATACACAAAATAAACACATAAACTCCTTTGAAATAGCTATAAACACATCACTAGAGAGAAGACACGAATACAACCATAATAACCAAAAAAATGGATTAGGAATGTCACAGCAGCTGAGGCAAGGTGAACTCCAACAAGCAATTGGTTAATAATCTTTATACCACTACAGAACAATTTTAACTGATGCTATTGAACATTTTTTGAGTTGAGGATACTACATTATGTGGATTTCAATGTCTCTTTCAATCAGAATTAACATTGCATTACCTGTTTCATGCAAAAAAGAAGTATCAGTATTAATACAAGGAAAACAGTGAATTAACATTGATTGGTATAAATACCTTCCAGAACCACAACCACCTTTGATAATATAATGCTTCTCACTTATCATTTCAACAAGCTTCTCACTTATCTTTTCAACAAGTCTCTAGTGATCATTTCCCGAACAAATTTCTCTGCCTTGTTAGTCTCATCCTTTTCAAAAAGTGCACAAATCACCACTTGAAAAGTTATAGCATCGGACATACAACCGTAGTCTTCCATCATGGACCACAAGGTCAACGCCTCATCAAGCAAACCCCTTTTACATAGACCACTGATCACAACATTATAAGTTTCCACATCAAAACAATAGCCTTGAATCAAAAGATCTTGAAAAAACTCTGGGACATTCTTAAGTCTTCCTATTTTACATATTCCATCAATAATTACCGTACTAGTGTACTTGTTCGGCCTAATTCCCTTCTCTATCATTTTCCTGAATAATTCAATTGCCTTCTCTGGGTAATGATTTTTGCACAAACCGTCTAATAAGGAATTGTTAGTGATCACATTTGGTTGTTGATTTCTACCATGCATTTCCTCAATCAAAGCCCAGACATCAGAAGTTCTCCCAGATTTGCATAATCCGTCAATAAGGGAATTGTAAGTCACTATATTAGGAACCATATTACTCCTTTGCATTTCCTGCAAGAGAATCATAGCCTCATCCATCCTTTTACTCTTACATAGTTCATTAATTATGATATTGTAGCTGTAAATATCAGGAGTTAGTCCCATTTGGATCATTACATTGAATACATATTTGGCATTTTTGACTTCATTGACTAAGTTATACCCATCCATTAAAGTGCTAAGAGTAACAATATCCGGTTTTACACAAGCTCTCACCATCATAGCTAACACATTCTTGGCTTGTTTTATCTTTCCTTCTTTACATAAGGCATCAATCAGTATATTATAGGTATAAACATCTGGCATGATGTTATTTGATAACATTTCATTTATTAAACCAATTGACTTTTGTATCTGATGCCGAATGCAATATCCATAAATTAGGGTATTATAGGTGATGAATACATGTCACAAGCTTGACTAGCAAGTTTATGCTTGATCAAAGAATGAATAATTGTGTTTTACATTACCACATCAGTCTCGATTGATTGAGCTTCAATTATTCTCAGCAACTGGATGGCAACTTTAGTTTCTCCTATTTTGCACAATCCATTCATCAAAGTCCCGTAACTCGTTTGGTTGAGTCTAAACCCTTGTGCTACGACTTTGTCATGAAAGTTGAGTGCTTTGTGGACCTCACCCTTATTACAGAAACCTCTGATGATTGTATTAAAGGTTACGACATTTGGGTGATAACCGAGTTTGAGAATCTTAGAGAAAACAGAGAATGCGGATGTCATTTGCGATATGTGGCAAAACCAATTGATGAGGATGCTGAGATTTACAAGGTCATTTCGAATTCCCTTAAATTCCATTTTCTTAAACAGAGAAATAGCAGTGCGATAGTGCTGCATCCTCACAAGGGATCCCAAAATCTTTCCAAATTGAGAGAGGGGAGGAACAGGGCTCCTATAAAGCATGCGATTGAATTCGGAAACAGAGTGCTTAACACTGTGATCCTCAAGTGATGGGGTTTGAGAGGGAGAGAGGGAAATGCGGGTTGGAAGAGGAGAAGAAAGACGAACCTTCAAACTTCGGGACAGTGACATTGTTATGGTAGGAAAAATGTGAGATTGAGAGAGGAAATTAGGATTTGGAACAGAAAGGAGGAAAATTGGTATGTTTTAAATACTGTATATACACAAGTGTAAACTTTAAATTTTTTTAAAGTTAAATTATTTAATTACGTTGTAATTGTTTTATAACAATGATTTTTTCTAATTTTGAAAACAAAACAAGAATTACACTTAGGATTACTCTGCAATTCATTAGAAAAATTCAAATTTGTTAATTTATGCTAAGAACATAGGTCAATAATAAATAAAAAATTAGGAATAAACTTTTTCCTAATTTTGTTTACGGTGAAGTTTGAAGTTCTGTATTTCTTCTTCCTTCCCCAATCTTCCTCCATCTCTTCCAAACCCTAATTTCCTCTCTCACTCTCAGACATTGTCATAGCATAACAATGTCACTGTCCAGAAGTTTGAAGTTTTGTCTTTCTTCTCAAATCCCTAATTTTCCTCCTTTTTTTCCAAACCCTATTTCCTTCTTTCACTCTCACTCTCAGACCCCATTACTTGAGGATAACACTGTTCTAGACGCTGTCTTCCAATTTAATCGCGTGCTTGGTATGTGCCATGTTCCTTCTCTTGTTGAATTTGGAAAGATTTTGGGATCCCTTGTGAGGATGAAGCACTACCCAATTGCTATTTCCCTTTTTAAGCAAATGGAGCTTAAGGGAATTCATAGTGACTTTGTCACTCTCAACATCCTCATCAATTGTTACTGTCACTTATCTCAAATGACTCTTGCTTTCTCTGTATTCTCCAAGATTTTCAAACTCGGTTATCACCCGGATGCCATAACCTTAAATACAATCATCAGAGGCCTCTGTCTTAAGGGTGAGGTCAAGAAAGCACTAAACTTTCATGACAAGGTGGTAGCCCAAGGATTTAAGCTTGACCAAGTGAGTTACGGGACTCTGATCAATGGGTTGTGCAAAATAGGAGAAACCAAAGCTGGAATCCAGTTGCTCAGAAGAATTGAAGGTGGATCAATCAAGCCTGATGTGGTAATGTACACCACAATTATTGACTCTCTATTCAAAGGTAAGCTTGCAAATGAAGCTTATGATTTGTTTTCTGAAATGGTTGCCAAGGGAATTTCTCCTGATGTTTATACCTATAATGTATTGATTGATACTTTATGTAAGGAAGGAAAGATAAAACAAGCCAAGAATGTACTAGCTATGATGGTGAGAGCTTTTGCCAAACCTACTATTGTTACCCTTAGCACTTTAATGGACGGATATTACTTAGTTAATGAAGTCAAAAATGCGAAATATGTATTCAATGTTATGACCCAAATGGGAGCAACTCCTAATCTATATAGCTACAATATCATGATTAATGGATTATTTAAGAGTAAAAGGGTGGATGAAGCTATGAATCTCTATAGAGAAATGCATAAGAGGAATATGGTTGATATAGTGACTTATAATTCTCTTATTGATGGTTTATGCAAATCTGGGGGAATCTCTTATGTTTGGGCTCTGATGGATGAGATGCATGATAAAAATCAACAACCCGATGTAATCACTTACAATTCTTTATTGGATGCTTTATGCAAAAACCGTCATGTAGACAAGGCAATTGAATTATTCAATAAAATGATAAAGAAAGGAATTCGGCCGAATGTGTACACTTGTACAATACTTATTGATGGAATGTGTAAAGTGGGTAGAATTAAGAATGCCCAAGAGATTTTTAATGATCTTTTGATTAAAGGTTACTGTTTTGATGTATGCATTTATAATGTTTTGATCAATGGTCTATGTAAGAGGGGTTTGCTTGATGAGGCATTGACCTTGTGGTCCATGATGGAAGACAATGGTTGCATGCCTGATGCTATAACTTTTGAAATAATGATTTGTGCACTCTTTGAAAAGGATGAGACTGAAAAGGCAGACGAATTTTTTTGTGAAATGATCACTAGAGGCTTGTTGAAATCATAAGTAGAAATAAAGTTTTTTTACTGAGTGTGGATAGACAAATAGGTATGACATCCTAGAAGTGACCGGAAAAGGAATTCACAGTGTTGGTTGTTCTGCTGTTGACACTCATACTGAGAGAAGGTTTCAATTAAGAAAATCAATAATGCTTTTGAGCATGTGTCAGATGCTACAGAGATAACAAGAGAAATCAAACTCTTTTGTTTGCTTTGACATCCGGATATAGTTGAAATCAAGCATATGATACTTCCTCCCCCGTAATGAGAGTTCAGGAATGTCTATATTAGCTTGAGTTGATGGGTCTGAGCTTCATCATGTGATTAAGGTAAATGCTGATATTAACCCTGAGCACTATCTCATGTACCAACTTCTTAGAGCACTGAAATTTATACACACAGGTTAATTGTAATTAAGTCCTTGACTTGTTTAGATAGTGATATTAAACTAAATCAATTTCTTTTTGCAGTGCATTTCATCGTGATTTGAAGCCTTAAAATTATTTTGGCTAATGCTGACTGCAGACTAAAAATATGTGATTTTGGACTTGTTCAAGTTTCATTTAGTGAGGCTTCGTCAACTATATTCTGGACAGTAAGTATTCTAGGAACTTGATACACTTATTATTTCTGTTCTGCTTCTGCCTTTGCTGGAAAGTGCAGTCAAATTAGTTATTTCAATTCTAGAATCGTCCTTCTAACCATTTTGCTGACTGATTTTAGCTACTCTTATTCCGCTATACTGCAATCCAATTTATCTCTCAACAGTAAGCTTCTAGTATCCATTCCACCTTGCATCCCCTTTTTCTGTAGTTTGTGACATGTGTCTAAACTGTTATGGCTTCAAATCTGTTTGTGCTTAATTATGTGATATAGTCAAATTCTACAGTTTATTTCCTCAAATTGATACACTTTATTTCCTCAAATTTAAAAAGTTTCACTTTAGTTCTTATAGTTTTTTGTTTATATGAAATTGATCTTTATGACAGTTTTGACACCAATTGTGTCAATTTTGGCTGACTTGTCACTTAACATTGTTGCTTTATAGTTTTACTATAACTTCTTGATGATCATGTGAATGCCTATTTTGCATTCACGAGAGGAACACTGGCATGTCTCTGCTTCACTTCTTTCTCTGCATATGAAGTTACCTTATCTGCACAAAATGAAGTAAACAATCACCTATCACAGAAAAAACTCACTGAAAAAACACTGCTTAAATTAAGAGTATGTAGCAGATTTGGTGTTCCAAGTATATTGCCCACAGGTTTCTTCTTCACCAGGAAATAAATCATATTAATCCTTCAAAGATGGAGAATAATATAAAATTAGAAGCCTGAGAGTGTGGTGGCATAAGTTTGTTGCTGATTTGTAGAGAGCTATGCAGAGGGGTGAGACCATACACTTTCTTCCTTGACTCAGTTGTCCAAGCTGAGAAACAGTTTTTCCAACTCCTAGAGACTCCAACCGAGACTGCATAACAACATAATGTTACATTACATATACACATAACATAACATATTTCCATGACAAACAACATCAAAATCTCAACATGCCTGAACTGTACATTTTATTACTAGTAGTATATTTCTTCATTACTTGTATTTATAAATAGAAATATTAAAAAGATAAATTAATAAAAAACTTTTAGAAATTTGTATTAATATGTTGTACTCAAAAGCTTTTATATTACATGTTGTAATCATGGTGATGCCTCTGTGAAAAATACAATACATTATCACTGCTACAAACAGGAAATTAACAACATATCTTATTTTAGTTATAGCCTAATAAAATGTAAAAATATATCTAGCAGTAAACTTGTAATTTTGAAAATATTTTCTGTCATTCTACTACATTCAACATGGAATCCTATTATATAATGTGAAGTTTCAATGGTTTATCATATTTCACTTTATATTTGGTTTCGTAAAGAAATTAAGGAGTCCGTCAAATTTTCATTAGAAATTTGTACCGTTTTATTGGTTGATTAAGTTATTTATTATGATTTTAGGTAGAATTGTTGACGGTTTATTTTGACTTCATGAGTGAACCTTGATTTGTTATTTGAAATTTACTAAAAATCTAGTCTAGTATTACTTGTTTTTATTAAACTTTGAATAGTCTAGACATTTTAAAAATTTATCCTTTTGTCTCCGTTAATACATATACATTAATTTTTATCTTCATTTTTTATGATATTTTGGTATGTTTAGTTAGTACTTGTTATCCAGTGCAAAGTGTGTGATTAATGTACATGGTAGAAAGAGAAGTAAACTCAAATAATGCTTGAGAAAATCTACTTTCAAAATCATCCTTTTTTTAAAAAAAAAAAAGTTATGAATGTTTGTTGTCAAGGAGTAATTAATGTACATGTACACAAAAGTTGAAAGAAACCAACATGTCAATCCTTTTTCGCATGTGTTTGTTGAAACATATCATCTATCTGCAAACAAAATATTTTATAAATCAAGGAATTAGTTATACATCATATATTAATAAAAAAAGTTCATAAAAAAAAGTCATGCCAAAGGTGTGTTCATACATGTTGGTGGATCCCCGGTGTCCAAGATTCCTTCTTTTTCAGATGCAAGATCTTTTTAGCTGTATCAGATGTTGATCAATATAAAGACGTATTTCACTTTTTCAATAGGCTATTTCAAACACTAATTCTAATCATTTAGACTTCTTACCTTTTTCGCGAGCTTCTTTAAATATCTTTGAAAGTCTATCAGAATCTTGGAATGAAAATTTTTCATGATCTTATCGTCATCTTCAATCCTTAATGTCACCTTCCTCTGCAAACAACAACAATCATCAATCCAAAGTGTAAAGTTATCTTAAAATGCTGAAAAATTAGATCTCAATTACTCTTAGAGATTTTCCCTTATTTTAATCATGTCTGACCAAATTATTGCTTATTAATGACTGCGATGACCTTTGATGTAATTTCTGATGGATAAACCTAAATATCAAAATAAAGTTAATCATAGTTATAAAATAGTAATAGTAAATTATAGATATATAAATTTATCATACTCTTACCCTCTTTCAACGATCGAATCATAAGACAATCACCAACTAAGGGGACCTTGTCCTCTGAATATATCCATGATGTAAATATGGTGATTGTACAACATTTGGATTAGAGGTTGATGGATTAGAACCAATAAAAGGGAAAGGGGATAGGGTGGATTGATCATTTACTAATGGTGTGGATCCAACAACATGGGCTGCTAGTGCAATCAATCCAACAACAACGGGTGGTGATGGTGTAGATCTATCAACATCTGTGGTTGATGGGGTGGATCCATTAGTTGAGAATGGAGTAGATGTAGTGACTTAAGTAAATGGGGTTTAGGTTGTTTATTTGGGATAACAATTTTATTACATAAAGTTTTTCTTTCTTTTCCTTTATTTGCACGAGGTGACTAGGAAGTGGATCATAACCTCCTAATGACATAAATATACAAAATACATCAATGTTATCATTTACATTACAAAGTAGACATACAATCAATAATTATCATAAATATGAATTCGTACAACTTGCTTAATGATTAATAATTAATACATTATCCAAGAAAAATGCTAGTAACATTATTAGAAAATGGAAAATTCATATTGCTAGGAACATTAAAGAATCGAATGAGTTTGATTTGAAAGAGTGTTCCTAGAAAGGGAGAGCAAGTGAATATAGTTTCAAAGAGTTCAAATTGGTACAGGTCATTCTCTTCTTATAGTTTTTTGTTTATATGAAATTGGTCTTTATGACAATCACACCAATTGTATCAATTTTGGCTGATTTGTGACTTAACATTATTGCTTTATAGTTTTACTTATTATAACTCCTTGATCATATGAATGCATATTTTGCAGGCTCTTCATTTTGCATTCCCTCCCCCCTTGCACAAAATAAAGGCCAAATACTTCTACTGATTACAGATCAAATGGGAGAGTATCTAGTGTAAATGATCCACTTTTTTGAATGAAAAAATTAGGAGTGGAGAATACCTCTTCTTCTTAAAGATTTCAAATCTTTGTTCACAAGTAGTCTCTCTCTCTTTCTTCTTCCGCAATGTGACACAAAAACAAGATTTTTTTTTTTGTATTTGGTCCCTAAACATGTTTGTCGTATTGGCATGAAAACCAAATTTATACATAGAGATTTTACAGGAATTGTCTCTGCATTTTATATGAGTCTAAATGTCCTTATAACATTCATTTAGTATGTTTAAAGAGAAATAAAGTTTAAAATAAAAAGACACATTAATTTACTTTGTTGGTAGATTATTATTCTTGCAGATAAACTTTGACACCGATACAATACATGAGGAGTTGGATTTTGAGCTCTTGACAAACCGTAATGGTCAATCCTACACATATGAATTTTCCCACTTGTATACGATATACATTAGAATTCTAATAATAATAATATTAATAATAATAATAATAATTAATGAACTAAGTATGTTACCAATTAGAATTTAATATTACACAGAGGTTGTAAGCGGATATGATTCATTATACTAAAACAAAAATTTCATTTTATTCAATTGTCAAAATAAAAAAAATGTCTATTTTATTTAATTATGAAAATAAAAACAAAAATTATGGAATATGCCTTCTCGAAAGATAACATTATAATTAATTTAAGATATTTATCATAAACACAATAAAAATAATAAAAGTGACAAAAATAATATAAATTATTATTCAACCACAATTAATTCTATTAAATCTTAGATAATTTTTTTAAAAAGAAATAATAAAATATCTTTATATTAACATTATAAATAAATATTAACTTCCTTCAAAGAAATGTTTTCTTAACTTTTTTATGAGTGTATATGGTTTTAATTATATTTCGAAATACCGTATTTTAAAGTTATTAATTAATGCATGTTTTATACGATAAAATTATGACAAATTGAAATAAAAAAATATTAAAATAAGCAAGGTTTTAAGTTAGAGTAACTTTTATAATGTAGATTATGATTATTTCAAAAGCTTAAAACGCAAACAAAATTATTAAAAGAAATAAAACTAATAAACATGAAGTCATAAATTTGAGTAAAAATAATATAATGGTGATATTATTGAGATAGTCAATATATTATATTTAATTTAGGTCTTACTTAAATTGCATCATATTTGAAAGTTAAATTATTAATTACGTTGTAATTATTTTATAACAATGACTTTTTCTAAGTTTGAGAACAAAACAATAATTACATTTTAGGGTGATATTTAGTTACTATGCAATTCATTAAAAAAGAAGTCAAATTTATTAATATATACATTTAAATTATAAGAACAAAGATCAATACATTAAAAAGAATGCAAACCCTAATTTATTCGATCACATACCAATTTTCCTCCTTTTGTTCCAAACCCTAATTTCCTCTCTCACTCTCACATTTTCCCTATCATAGCAATGTCACTGTCCCGAACTTTGAAGGTTCGTCTTTCTTCTCCTCTTCCAACCCGCATTTCCCTCTCCCAATCTCCCTCTCAAACCCCATCACTTGAGGATCACAGTGTTAAGCACTCTGTTTCCGAATTCAATCGCATGCTTCATAAGAATCCTGTTCCTCCCCTCTCTCAATTTGGAAAGATTTTGGGATCTCTTGTGAGGATGCAGCACTATTCCACAGCTATTTCTCTTTTTAAGAAAATGGATCGAAAGGGAATTCACAGCGACTTTGTCACTCTCAACATCCTCATCAATTGTTTTTGCCACATATCCCAAATGACCTCTGCATTCTCTGTTTTCTCTAAGATTTTCAAACTCGGTTATCACCCAAATGTCGTAACCTTAACTACAATCATCAGAGGTTTCTGTAGTAGCTGTAGTAGGGGTGAGGTCCAGAAAGCACTCAACTTTCATGACAAGGTCGTAGCACTAGGGTTTAGGCTCGACCAAACGAGTTACGGGACTTTGATGAATGGATTGTGCAAAATAGGAGAAACTAAAGTTGCCATCCAGTTGCTGAGAATAATTGAAGCTCAATCAATCGAGCCTGATGTGGTAATGTACAACACAATTATTCATTCTTTGATCAAGCATAAACTTCCTAGTCAAGCTTGTGACATGTATTCTGAAATGGTTGTCAAGGGAATCTCTCCTGATATCATCTCCTATAATACCCTAATTTATGGATATTGCATTCGGTATTAGTTACAAAAATCAATTGGTTTAGTAAATGAAATGCTATCAAATAACATCATGCCAGATTTATATACATATAATATGCTGATTGATGCCTTATGTAAAGAAGGAAAGATAAAACAAGCCAAGAATGTGTTAGCTATGATGGTGAGAGCTTGTGTAAAACCGGATGTTGTTACTCTTAGCACTTTAATGGATGGGTATTACTTAGTCAATGAAGTCAAAAATGCCAAATATGTATTCAATGTAATGACCCAAATGGGAGTAACTCCTGATATTTACAGCTACAATATCATAATTAATGAACTATGTAAGAGTAAAAGGATGGATGAGGCTATGATTCTCTTGCAGGAAATGCAAAGGAGTAATATGGTTCCTAATATAGTGACTTACAATTCCCTTATTGACGGATTATGCAAATCTGGGAGAACTTCTGATGTCTGGGCTTTGATTGAGGAAATGCATGGTAGAAATCAACAACCAAATGTGATCACTAACAATTCCTTATTAGACGGTTTGTGCAAAAATCATTACCCAGAGAAGGCAATTGAATTATTCAGGAAAATGATAGAGAAGGGAATTAGGCCGAACAAGTACACTAGTACGGTAATTATTGATGGAATATGTAAAATAGGAAGACTTAAGAATGTCCCAGAGTTTTTTCAAGATCTTTTGATTCAAGGCTATTGTTTTGATGTGGAAACTTATAATGTTGTGATCAGTGGTCTATGTAAAAGGGGTTTGCTTGATGAGGCGTTGACCTTGTGGTCCATGATGGAAGACTACGGTTGTATGTCCGATGCTATAACTTTTCAAGTGGTGATTTGTGCACTTTTTGAAAAGGATGAGACTAACAAGGCAGAGAAATTTCTGCTTAAAATGATCGCTAGAGACTTGTTGAAATGATAAAGTATGGATAGACAAGTAGTTATGATTGGAAAAGGAAGTCACGGTGTCTGGTGTTCTGCGGTTGACGCTCATATTGGGTAAAAGTTGCAATTAAGAAAATCAATGATGCTTTTGAACATGTGTCGGATGCTGCACAGATCCTCTTTGTTTGCTTTGGCTGCCTGATATACATAAATACGTCTCTGGCTTTTATCAATACTTCGTTTTAGATATTGTGGAAGACACTGATGTAATGAATAATCCTACTGATGTTGCCCTTAAGAGTGCTGGTCAGGTCTTAGCAGGTAAAGCGAATTGATCATAGAAGTGAAAAATGTTAATTCTAATTCCGGATTTACAGTTATTTCAGAAATAATTTTATGGTTAATTTATGTTAATTCTTTGAAATCAGCCTTGAGTGAGAAGCTTTATATTATCAAAGGAGGTTGTGGTTTTGGAAGGTATTTATTAATCTACCAATCAATGTTAATTCACTGTTTTACGTTAATTAATACTGATACTTCTCTTTTGCATGAAACAGGTAATGCAATGTTAATTCTGATTGAAAGAGACGTTGAAATCTACATAATGTAGTATTCTCAGCTCAAAAAAATGTTCAATAGCATCAGTTAAAATTGTTTTGTAGTGGTATAAAGATTATTAACCAATTATTTGCTGTAGTTCACATTGCCTCAGTTGCTGTGTGACGTTCCTAATCCATTTTTTTTGTTATTATGGTTGTATTATGTCTTCTCTCTAGTGATGTGTTTATGGCTATTTCAAAGGACTTTTATGTGTTTATTTTGTGTATTTTTATAATGAAAAGGAGTTTATGTTTTTGTGTCTAAAACTTCTAAGCGTGCTGATGAAATTGGTGTAAAATCATAATCCTAGTTACTCCTCTAACTGGGCTTTCAAACGCTCTCAAGGAAAAGGAAATTTTTAGTATTTTATAATGAGAAGGGATCAAGTTATTCGAAGAGTATCTTTAAAATTTTATCCATATTTTCTTGTACTAACAATTATAGATGAGTTACCTGTTAAAACTATTACCTAGTTTGAAGACTGAACATTGAATGCTTTGTAGAAACAAAAAGAAGGTTTGCAATCTTAAGACTTGTTCTAATACATTCAAAAAGTCTCAGTCTCACATCATGGTGTTGGGAACATGTATTTTTACTTCAAGTTTATTAAAATAGCATTGTTTAGCTTAATTATCACATATAAAATATTGTTTGTTTTAAAATTGACACTTAATTTTATTCTTAGAAGAAAGAAAAAAAATAAACTACCATTAATCTTAATCGATGTGAGATTTTAATTTTCTTTATTCTCACAAATGATATATTATTCTTCCCTTAAGTCATTGAAGATAATATTATTACGATCATTATTATCCAACCTGAACCTTGACTATTATGTCATGATTTTTTTGTGAAAAATCTTCACAATGGATTAAGGAAGGGGGTATCATTGTCTTCAATTCTCAAGCTTTAAGAGACAAACCCTAGTTGAGGCTTAAAAAAAAAAAATAAGAGTCATTCCAATGAATTATCTAACTAAAATATAATAACTAAGGAAATTACTAAAAAGTACATATTTTTTTATAATATAATAATATAGATACTCGTCCTTAATTAGATAATGATATAAAAAGAATTATAATACGAATATTAAATTGTGTTTAGAAGATGATGAAATTAAAAGCTATGCCAAGGATTATAATTATAATTAGAATTTCAAATTTAATTTAATTTTATGGTAAACAGGTATTGGAAATGATAAGAATAACAAAGGGGTGTCATTTATAAGGTTGGTGATAAGGAAAAAAACATAACAATGAAAACATAAACAAGTAAATAACAACAGGAACAAAGTAAAATAGGAAAAAAAATGAGTTCTGTATTTAATCTTTGGGAACATTACAAAATTCTGTTTTTAGTTCTTAATAAATTCAAATGAAAATTTAAACTTCCTCTTTCACATAATTATTGTTATTTATTGTACTATCAAGTATCCAGCACCTAACAATATGGAAATTTGATATCCAAATAAAATAAAATAGATGGACACAACATTTAATTGCTGAACTCGGATACAACTCTATTAAAGTTTGACTTTATATATATAAATTTTTTTTAACTAATTACTAACTTTACCAAATTTTATTATAATTTTAAACTTAAACTTGAGGATCAAATTTGCAAGTGGCAAAATAACTTCCATTTTCTCTTCCATAATATTCTCAAACACAATCATTCATCTAAAACAAGAGTTGACCCCATCATTTCCCTTTATTTTCTCCTTACACGTTACTCAATTAACTTTCCAAAGCTCATTCATATTAATCATTAACATCCATTGACCAACACCACACTCATAGTCTCAAAACAAAACAAGTATACAAGTGTTGATTTTGTTTTTTTTTTTTTTCTTTGGACGGTTTTACCCAAGAGAATTTGTCTCTCACATGTAGTGGAAAACTCTCAAATTTGTAACCTCACTGGTGATATGAGAATTGTAGCTCAATTGATGTTTTCCACATCATTTTGGAAAGGTACTTTGCAAGCATGATTGATAATATGAAATGGTGATGGCAACATTATTGGCTTCAAACCCTGTGCCATCCACAGAATGAAAGATAAATAAATAAATACACATCTCCATCCACCTTTTAGGTTAGCCAATAAGAATCATGTAACAATCTTACCTTATCATCTCATTGCTTGACCTAGTAGCATCCCTTTGTCTTTTCTTATGTACCATGTTTTCATCACTCATTACAAAGAACACCCTTTTCCAAGTTAAATATACATAGAAGTGCTTCATTTCATGTTTATTGATCATAAGCTTAAATTCATTTAATTTTATTCATTCACTGTAAAAAACTATATTTTTAAACTGTCTATAATTGTAACTATTGAAGAGTGTGCTCAAATTTAAATTAACTTGTAATAAACTAAATATGTAAAAACAAAGTTTACCAAATTAATTGATTCAGCCTAAGTTAAAACTCTTACTTTTTTCTAATGATTTCTTAATTTAGTGATTGTTTTTCATTAAAAAAAATCAAACTTTGAAAAAAATGAAAGGAAGGATGAGAAATTTTAATTAAATATGATTAGGAGAAAGTATTTCACTTTATTTATACTTATCATTTGATTAAGAAGAGATGATTAGAAACAAATGTAGGTATATTCTCTACTAAATCATTGTCTTTGTTCTCACTTCTCAACCACTTCTCCTAACATAACCACAAAGGTTTTGCCGCAATCATTCCATAGTTTGATGCTACTCAACACAATAATTGGCTCCAAATTTTGCTGAGTTTGGTTCATAGTGAAAGATATATTTTTTTTTAACTACCAGGTCAAATCCATCATTTTAAAAGTTACTTGTACTTTAATTGGGATCAAATGAAACTTGCTTCAGTTTCTGAGACCTCACATCAGATTATGTTGTGCCCCTACTTGTTAAAGAACTTCAATTGAAGTTGAATCATTGAAAAAACATTAAAATTACTCAGATGAAGTGTTTGATGCACTGAGAATCAGATTAGAGACCTGAAAACAATTTCATTTCAAGCATTTGTATTGCTCTGTTGTATGACCCTGGGAGTTGTGCAAGTGATACATAGGTGATTGTAATAGAAGATACCAAGTGTAGTTTTCAGTCACAAAATGGAAGTTACTCTCTTTTTCATTTTATTGGATACAAGAAGAATGTGTTCTACACATTACCTACACATACATTACATTACAAAGAATCAAATGAATGAAAGAATGAATTGATTTTGTACATCTACTGCTGATTTCTATAGCTAGATCTCAATTACAACCACTGCAAATCAGCAAGCTAAACTTTCAAACTATAGCCAATTAGAAGACAGAAACAAACTTCAGGGATAAATTGTGACCTTGAAAATCAGTTCCCTCTTCATGGCTTTGATGTCTCAGTTTCTTTGCCATCAACAGTTTCTGAGTGCTTCTGTTTTACCACTTGGTGGATTCCAAAAGCAATTATCTGCTACATGCGTGTTTGGAATTCGTTGAGAAGTAAGAAATCACCTTTGAAATGTAAAGTTATAGTTACTAGTTCCTGAAAAATCACTTCTGAAACGTGGAACCAAACACCCCTTACACAATTTACAATCTACTCATGTCCAGATCTTTTTTGGAGTGCAGCTGATTTTGTCTCATGACCAATACATCCAAAGCCTCCTTCATCCATGTATAAGGGCATATTTCTTTTGCCTCAGCCACAGTCATCTGCATGATGCATATCAATTCAACATTAGAACACTAGCAAAATCAGAGTTATCAGATTAAAATATTGCTATTGGAAAAGTGAATCTGAAAATTGAATGATGGGCTAAACACTTACCCATCTGCGTTTTCTTGTGTTCATCTCTGGCCAGTTATCCAATTCCTTCTTAACAAGCAAAGGGAACATGTATCCCTCATGCATTATGGGTTGGCGTTTGCTCTTGTAATACCATTTACCCAAATTACTCTGCAAGAGATCAAACACCACACATAAGGTAAGAATCAAAGGCACAATTATTTATGGGGCTGAAGAAAAACTCAATCTAAAAAGTGCTTGCACACACACAAACACACTTACCTCAACACTGCCAATAACCCCAGCTTCTTCTACAGTCTCCCTTAGAGCAGCTTGTTCCATGGATTCATCTATTTCCCAACCTCCCTGTGGCCAAACAACACACTGACATCAGCAACAAGACCAAAAGGGGTTGAAATGAACCAAAAATTTAGTTTCAAAACAATACAAGATGTGGAGGACAAAACAATACCTTTGGGAACTGCATTCCATGACCTTTCTGAGCACTAATGACAAGAACCTCTAACTCCTTATCTTTTGTTCCATTGTTCTTGTATCTGTAAGGAATGCACCTGTTCATTTCCACAAACACCCCACAGAACAAGTCAGCATAACAACTCAATAATATACACACAAAAAAAGAAAAAGACAAATTTAACCTCAAACCCACCAAACGAAAGAATCATTTTTTATTTCAAAAAATGTATTTTTTTTTCTGCCACCGGCCATCAATAAATAAATCAAAAGACACCCTTTAAACCCTCTTAAAAAAAAAAACAAAAACAAGAAGCCCCCAAATTGAGAAAAACTTGAAATTTTCAAAACATCTTCAACTCTAGAGATGCTGCTAACTCTGGTTATTTTTTCAAGATTAGTTTTTGTTTCTTTCTATCTTTCAGTTCTTAAAACACTTGTTAAAAGAAAATTTTCCAATTTCAACAAGTTTAAATTAAAACCAAACCCTGGATAGTGTAAAATTACTGCGATAGAAACATTTACTAAGAGAACGAAAGAAAGTAAGAAACCCCTAAAAATCCGAACTTGATGAAACCCCAGAAGAAGAAACATGGAGAAAAAGGCATAGGAAGGAACAGAAACACACCCCACAACTTGGCGACATCCTTGGTCATAGCGCTGCAAATGCCTGCCAGTACGAGGGGAAACCAGAGACATCATGTTCTCCAACTGCTTGGGAAACAAATCCTTGGAAACCCTCTTGGAGAAAAGAAAAGGGTATATGAATTTGCAAGCCAAATTCCGAGAAAGAAAGAGACCCATAACGCTAATCTTGTTCTTGTTGTTGTTGTTGGAGTAGTGGAATAATGATAATATTAAATGGGAGAGAAGAAGAAGAAGAAGATGAGAAGAAAGAAGCAACAGACATGAATTATGGCATGGGACAGGCAAAGAGGTTGTTTATATATAACTACCTGTTTGTTTCTTGGGTGGAAGATGTGTGTGTGTGCGCGTATAGATAAGTACAGCGTTCAAAATACACAGCGCATGACCAGTACGTTTACTCACGCGCTTTCTCCAATTGAAACGTTTTTTCTTTTCTTTTTTTTTTTTTATCTTTTTTGGGTAGAAATTTCTAAAAGGCTTTGAGGGTTTCAATTTTCCACCTTCCACGTTTCGAAACGCTGTTATTTTCTTCTCCTGATATTTTCTGAAGTAGTTTTATATTAAATGTGTTCCATAACATTGCAAAAATAAATTGTTTTAATAATTAACTATTTATAATTAGGCATGAATATTTATAATTATTCTTTTGTTTACATTTATTGTGATGGTTACTTTTATGATAATAAATATGCACACAATGGCTACATCCCCCATATGTTTACTAGTTATTATAGTTTTAATCAGTGTTTAGTTTATTGAATTTTCTGAGAGATAATTAATTTTCATTAAAAATGATTTATGAACAATTAAAATAGCATAAGGTTAATAGAAAAAACTAAAAAAGTAAAATAAATTCACACACAAGTCGGAATATTAATTTCGAGTAGTAAAACAAGTTATTTAATCCGATCCAATGGCCTACGAAAAGTAGGACTATAAATTTTGACAAGTATTGTCAGTTTTTTTTAATTTTATTATATATATATATATATATTAAATATAATTAATTATATAAATATTCTCTAAATTTTTAATTAATTAATTAATGTCTCTAAATAAATTAATTAAAATGATTTTTACTGTTAAATTATTTTATTATAATTAATAATTATAATTTAATTTATAATTTTAACGATTTAAATTATAATATTATTGTATATTTGTATTCTTCAAATAATATAATAAAAAATTTAATTTTTTAACTTTTATTCTTTTTTTAAAAAAAAAATACGAGTTGATGAATTGAAGAGTTCAACTTAATTCATTTGGTATCGGATTTAGAATTATATTTCATGCCTAGTATTAATGATAGCTTAATATATACTTCAAAAAACATAGGTGTAATATTTGTTTTATGGAATTGATAATATGATATTCTTTTTATAGAATGTGGTTAATACCGATTTTATATAAACAAGCTCAGCCGGAGTTATTTATTGAAATTATTCTCATATTTTATTTGTTAAATGATATAGGTTAATTCACCCTTTATTCTATTTACAATACGTTTAATGTTGATTTAAAAGAATACAGTTATAAATTTAAAATACGATTAAGATTAAATTTTAAATCAGTTTTAATGTAGAAATAATTATTTGTATTGGTTGAAGATGAAAAATATATTGTACCCTCCAAAATTTGAAGAACCAAGCAATCACGGAAAAAGTTGAGGTAATTTAGAGAACCTTATTCAAAGAAAGAAAAAAAACATATTCAAAAGAATATTAAATTTCAATATTTCATATGCTTTCTTATAAACTTCAACTTATTTTTTAAACACATGGATTAAAATATTTTTTTTCTAGAAGAAACAGCCGAAATCTAATAATTTAATGTCACATACACACTATGAGAATTTACTTTAAAATAACCCATTGTGTGATTGAAATGCAAGATGTCAAAGATAGTGACAAAAAAAATGTAGAGACAAAACAAAATTTAAATAAAAGTAAGAAAAACATTTACATCTAACATTTTCAGATTTGGAAACAATAACATAATATATAAACTTTAGTTATGAAATTTCTAACTCATATGTCATAACATTATCTTCCATTTTTTTTATAAGTACACACTCATGTTGAGCAAGTACTATCTACTAATCAAACATGATCACGCCCGAAATAGAAAGTAATTATAATTTTGAAGCTCATCTGATAGTGTGAACATCACAACCCATTTTGGTTGATGTCCCAATATTCATGTTGATGATGAAGAAGATTGCAATAAACTAGTAGTTGGTGAGGGGAATAAAAAATGGAGAGAAGAAAAGTCACAAATTGAGGGCAATGGTGACAAAGTGGAACTTGCTCTTCTTGATGCAATAAAATATTGAGAAGGGTGTGTGGTGAGGTTTTGGAGGAAGAGCGTGTGAGAAAAAAAAAGGAATTAGGGTTTTACGCGGTTGTGTGATGGGTCGCTTTCAAGCAGAATGAGGAAAGTGAAGTGGAAAGAAAGTGAGTTGGAGATGAAAACACTTCCTACACACACACACACACGCTTCTTATGGGTTGGGAGAAAGCTAGCTATATATATATGTAGGACACTTACCCTTATTTTTTGGCCAAGTAGGATAATTTGTCTTTTAATTATATATATATATATATATATATATATATATATATATATTATGGAGTTTATGATTCTGTAGGTTCAGAATTCTTGAAGATTAGAATTTTGAAGAGTGATAAGATATTAGATGGTCGAAAAAAAGTTCAATTGGAATTAGGTTATTGACTTGGATTTTATTTTCTTTTAAGAAATGGAGGAGTGTTTTGAAGAAAAAATTGTTTTTTAAAAACAATTTTTTATTGATTTTTTTAATAAAATAATTTTTTTAACAGGAAGTGTGTTTAATATATTAATTTAGAGAAGTAAATATTTGAAGAAATAATTATTCACAGGTGAAAATATGAGAAAACATATTATTTAATATACATAAAATTTTACTTGATTAAATTGTGTTAAGTTTAGATTTTCGATAATAAAAATACCTAAATATCATGTTTATTGATATTCATTTAGAGAATTTAGATTTCATCACACTTTAAATTTAGATTAAAGGATTAAGAGTAGCGACAAAAAATGTTACTAAAAGATTATATTTAATTCAATCTTTCGAAAATCCATTTATCTTCTAACAAAAAGTTTACATTTACTAATTTAACTATGGGTTTAACTATATTTTTAATTAATATAAAATCTTTACATAAAGAGAAATGGTAAAGAAATGAAAAAATATATATTTAAAGTAAATGATAAACAAAATATATATTTATTTACAGTTAAGAAAATTATTTTCCACTTTTTCACTTCTGAACCATTCAAATAAAATGTTGAAAGCGGTTGTTAACGTTAGTCACCTTATTGGATATTCATGTACACTATTTGGACATTAGCGTGAGCATCGCCAGTTTATTCTTATTAATTAATAAGAATTGATTTAAATATTATATATAAATAGTAAAATGATTCTTAATTTAGTTTCAACTTTATTAAAATTATATTTTAAGGATAAAGGCATTCAGAAAACTTAACTACATGAAATAATTATCACACATTTTTTTCCTAAATCAGGTTTTTTTTCCTCTCTTTTTAGAAACTAAATAGACAGTATTTTATAAATTTAGTGACCTGATATGCCTTTTATAATAATAAAAAAAAAACTATGAATAACATAGAGAAACTAAACCACTCTTCTTAAGTCACTGTTCCTTGATTTCTCGTGCTGTCCAAAGATATATATCTAATAACGTACAACTCTTCAATGACATGGAGGATTCTAGGGTTATCCGATATATATATATTATTTTTATAGAAAATATGAATTTCGTCCTCATCGTGAGTCCACCGTTTGCAGATGGGAGGAAGGGATGTATTTTCCTGGTTGTTTCTTGGACAAAACCAGCAAATTCACAGCACACAAGTTAGTTTGAAAAAAAAAAAAAAACAGAGAGGGTATAAATTTGCATGAACTTTTATGTTTAAATTCCAGTATTAATGTAAACAATTATTATTTTTTGTTGCATTTTTTAAATAATTTTTCCTTGATATATATGGCTCTTTATCCACCATACAATAAGATATAATTATGAAATAAAATGTTAGAGTCACTCACCAATATTTATTATATTACCTAATGAAATTTAGAGCTCCATCAGAATTTGTCTTTAAAAAATATATGAAGAAAATTAAGGGAGAAAGGTAAAAGATGTCTAAAAAAGGATTTATACATTCTTAATCTTCCTAAACTATAGGACACTATTTACCAAAATATAAGTAAATTTTATTAACAAATTTATATCGATGAAAAAAATTAAAATCTTACAATTACAGAACTCTAATTAAAATTAATGGACGAATATTGTATGATTACAAATTACAATAACTGAAAGATCCAAAAGCATAATTAAGAAAAAAAAACCAATAGTTAAAAGTAACTTATATCACTTTAAATTATTAATTGAAACTCTAAAACATAATTTTTATAATATACATTGTAGTCATCACAACTTTGTCGCATAAATAAATAAATTCATATATGGGAGTAATTTTTAATGAACGTTATACGGTTAATAAATTTATATAAAATATAAATCTTATAGATTCAATGTTAAACTATAATTATATATCATTATCATGGTAAGTGTTAAATTTTATTAAAATTGAATAAATTAATTAAATAATTCATATTTTGAAAATATGTTATCTGGACTTTGATTTATAGAAGCATATAAAATTATATATATATATATAAATATATATATATATATATATATATATATATATATATATATATATATATATATATATATATATATATAGACACACACATGATCTCTGGAAAATCAACATTTAATCTAAAAGGTGAGTTTTGAAAAAGAAAAATTGTAATCCTCCGTGTGCATATATGTATGTATACGTATAGACGCACGTGTGTGTCGTGAATTTAGGTCTTCAAAATCATTGAACAATTATTGAAAATTTCAACAATTTGTGTAATGACCCAAATATTACTATAACTGAATAGAGCATTCATTGTTTTTCTTATATATGGACTTATAAAACTGTGTGCTTCAAAACAAATACACATAACCAAAACTTGTGAAAGGAAATCCTCCAAAATCAAACATAAAACCAAACCTCTCTTGCAGACCAAACAATCTTATGCATATATATATTTATGTAAAGGAAGAAGATGAAATGGAAAAGAGTTAAAAAAAAAAAATAACTGAACTTACTCAATATCTTTTCGGTAGTTTATGGGTTAAAAATTTCTTATACACAAAATAATTTTGATTTATTTTTTGACATTCTTCTGACCTCAAATATGTTAATATAACATGATTAGGATCAATTACTGTATTTAAGGTATTGTTTCACTTTGGAGCTTAGAGTTATGTTATGATTTTGTTATCTCGAAGAGTTAAGGAAGGTACATTTATACTGACCTTGGTCTCGATTTCTAAGCGATATGATACTATATTGGATGTATAGGAACAGATAAAATAGAAAAATAATTGGAAAAAACAAGAGGATCAAGTTTTTATTTTATGAGATAAGAATCTCTTGTCGAAAGATTTAATAATGGTATCAGAGCTGATAATTTATCTTGATAATCGATTTAAACAAGTACAGTATGATACATATATAGAAAATCTTTATGATAAAAGTTTCAGATAAGTGTATCCATTATGATGAATGGTGGTATAAATAAAAAGTTGTTAGTAAAGTTAGTTAAAAATATTTTTATTCGAAAGAGATGTAGCAATGTGAATGAAACTCTTACTTGGCTCTTTCTTGAAAAAGAAAATTATTAAAATTATGATTGTGAATCTGCATCTCATATTAATTAAAAATAAAAAATTTAGAATACTAAAAAAAAATACCCAATTAAGTTTCACGATAATTAAGTTTATTAACCGAAAAAGGTTCACAGTGTACTCATTAGTGTACTCTAAGAATGAGTAGAGACTAACTTTTTCTCAAAACACATTATATTACTAAAGTGGGTTTTATGTTTCTCTACAAAGTTTTCTTTATTCACATAGTTAAAAAATTAGACTACTAGCTGCATGTTAAAAACTCAGGTAACCACTAATTAAGTTGAATCTTATTGGTACGATAATGTAAGAATTGAGGAGCTTTTTTTTCATTATTTATAAAAACAATATTAAAAGGGTTTATCTTCACTCTAGTGATCATTTTATCATGACAAACCTTGATGCCCCACCATAAAAAAAAAAGTACATGCTACCATTTTTCTTTTTCTTTTACTCCATGATGTTGATTGCTGATCTTGAGTTTCGTGGATCCAACTCAGCCTACTTGAGCCACTTTTTTTTTTTTCCCTCTTTGAAATGTTCAACCTTAGCCACTTCCTATCACAAATGGAAGTCATCTAGGGTTCCTTAAACCTTCCAAGCACAAACCTCCATACATTTGATGCTAGGTTAAGGGCTCCACAATTTTGTTGCCCTCAAAGGCTCCTTAAAATAAGGTATCACATATCTTTGGCATCGGATTTTGTGCCCATAACTTTAGATGACCCTTTTGGAAAACAATTTCTTTTAGATAATGTGATGGGATCATGCAAGATGGGAGCAACTTTAAGCATGCAAGAATCATACTCCAAGGCAAAAAGACAGTCTCAGAATTAAATAAATACTCCTTCTGTCTTCTATTGTTTGTATTTTAAGGCAATGCATACATATTAAGAAAATTAAATACACAAATTACAACGATGGAACGATTATATATTTGACAAAGATGACCTTGTTAAAATAGTTAAGATGTACGTAATTGTGAAACTATTCATACACGAGAATGTTAAATGAAGGTAATAGTACAAAAAAAATGCTATTTTTTTTTCTATTTGCTAGAAAAGAATTTAAACGTAGAGACATATTAAAATATCAAAAGAGAAGGTAGTAATATTAATTTATTGTTTTGGTTGGTTTATTAAAGACTCGTTTGGGCAATTTATAATTTCAAGTTTCAGATATTACATTTTTATTAAAACAAAATCAGACTAAAGTTTTTTTTTTTTTTCATTTTTGTGTCAAGGTCTTTTTTAATATTTGGTGTAGATTTGTGTAAAATTTACTGAAATGGATTTTTTTTTTTTTTTTTTAAA
>Ga0209700_100345_pt1 | contig 84113 bp, 38 predicted proteins | sample SiratroredBW_FD_187528 | JGI IMG/M metagenome (GOLD analysis project Ga0209700, IMG submission 187528) | Root nodule microbial communities of legume samples collected from California, USA - Siratro red BW (SPAdes) (version 2) | ecosystem: Host-associated > Plants > Roots > Nodule | place: USA... | reverse complement strand
GGTAAATGCTCCACTAATACCAAATCAACAGATACAATAAGTCTTTCTAAACTTAATCATAGAGCATATCAATAAACTCTTCCTAATCTTCAAGTGGTCACCAACAATGGCCCAAATCAACAATTAGAAATTTAACAAAGTAAGAGTTCAAGAATCTCTTTACTCAAGAATGCTCTCTGTTCCTGAATTTTCTGCGATTCAACTACAGCTCCAATCTGAAATTGCACCAGACAGAATGAAGCAGCATGAGTCACGAAGCTCCAGTAAAAATTTTAGGGCAATCGGAGATGTTTTCACCGTTGGATCGTTGAAACAACGAGTATTCACGCTGGCAGAAATTTGCTACGGTTAGGAGCACTTCACAGAATTTCTGGCGCTTCTGCAGAACTCCGATGAGCAATCTCACCGGACAAAATGAAGAAAGATAAGAGAGGAACCTCCGGCTAAAATTTCAGCTTGATCGGACAAATTTTCACCGTCGGATCGTTAGAACATCTAAGGCTGTTCTTTGTGAAAACGAAAACTGTTTTAACCTCACTCTCACTTCTTCACTCTAGATTTCGAAAAATTGGAGGGAGAAAGGAGGCAACAGCTACCATAAAGAAACATTTCATTGTTGCCCTAATTAGAGTTGGGTCATTTGGGTTATTGGGCCTCAATTAGAGAGAACTCAGTCCAACAAGATGAACCAACATTCAATGGATTGTGAGTGTGAATGGCTAACTATTAAAGTTTTAATTTGTGAAGTCTTCTCTTTAGCTCTGAGGAAGAAAAAATTGTTCATAGCTAATTGTTCATTAACGTAGATTAGAGTTCATTTGAACCACGTTAAATTCATGGGTGCTCTCTTCTTCTCTACTCGATTCTTATTCTTCAATTGCTTCTAGTGTTTTGTTTTCTTGACGTTCTTGGATATTGTTTGTCCTAGTGATCTTGATTTAAAATCCACAGCAAACGTATTCGAAAATGTTTTAAAATTCATCCTATGGTATTTTCTAACACTTGGACGGGAAAAACAAAATGTGCATAAAAGGACAACAATAGGGGTCAATTATAGAGAGATCATGGAGGAGAAGAAACATAGGTAGTGAGCCGTTACTTAAAGGAGTTAAAATCCACAACAAACTTAATTCAAAAGATTTTCAAAATCATTCTTTGATATTTCCTAACACTTAGGAGAAACATAATGTTCACCAAAGGACAACAAAAGGGGCAAATTATAGAGAAATCATGGAGTGAAAGAAACATTCGCAGTAAACAGTTACCGAAAGAACGACTGAAATTGGAAAGAGACAAATAATAGATGAAACCCTAAAGCCAATGGTCAGGATTGGGGAACCATGGCAATAGATTTACCCAGACACCAAAATATAGTGCGAGGTCTACAAAACAAAATGAAAACATAACTTCAGTTTTCTTCCTTAAAAAAAACAAGTGACTATGCTTGCTACCACAAAAACAAAGAAGTCCATAAACAATTTCATTAAAACACTTAATCCAGGGTATAATTTTTAATGATTTTTTCACTTTTCAGAAACAAGTGACTATCCTTGCAACCACAAAAACAAAGAAGTCCATAAACAATTTCATTAAAACACTTAATCCAGTGTATAATTTTTAATATTTTTTTCACTTTTCAGTAATTGAACTTAACCTTAATAATAAAATCTGATTCTTAACCTGCTTCTTCCCTTTTCCCTCAAGTCAGACCGGAGGGTCATATCCGTTTAACCTGGCTCAATACAACAATATATAAACAAGATTTTCCAAATCAAAACTGACGCAATTTAAAGCAAAGCCTCTACTTTTTAAGAAGATACAACAAAACAAGATTAGGCAAATTTTGTGCTCCAATTAGGATTTTCGTTACTAATGAATTATTGGGCTTATAAAAAATAACCACTCTCACTCAGTTGTTATGCATATGTGAAGAGAACACTCACACCAGATATTAAGTTAAATATTTGAAAATTACAAATCATTAACAAGGCCCCGTCTTCGAACCAAAATTCGGGGCAAGCAAAAGACAACAACCCGAAACGAATTAACATACAATTTCAACAAATTTCAAGCCATATAACAACAGAGAAATTATAACACAACGAAAGAAACAAAAATAAGAAAAACTCTCATGAAATGACTCAAGCTGGTCTTCGAGGTTCTCAAGGTCGGAAGTCCTTAACAAAGACTAAACTCGAGCTGTCCGCAGCTGTGTTAGCGGTAAAATTGGGAAGGGGCGAAGAGTTTTTGAGGGTTTTGAGGGATGTAAGGAACTGGGATCTGGAAACCGAATAAATTGCGTCGCTGAGCTTGTTGTGGAGGTCCCAAATTTTGTCAAGAATGGCTTCTATTTCTTCCATCTGCATATCCCATTTCATTTTCAGTTTGGGAAAAAAATGAACCAGTGGAGACTGACAAAGCACAGAGATTGTCACCCAACAAAAACCAATTTCAACAACCAAACCCCACTTTTTAAATAACTGCTAAGATTATTACCACTTAACACCTCCACTATGAAGAAATTTTGTGGCCCCATGTAGCTTATGAGGCTGGCATGGTTGTTACTCATTCTAAAATGGATTTAATTGAGATCCTTTTTAGTTAAAGAGTCTACTTTTAGCAAATAGTTTTTAATTTTCTTTTTTCAAATACTTTACTAACTGAACTCAAACCCAATCTATTTGAAAAAAGAAATACTTATTCACAATTTGATATTAGAGAAACTTGTTCTGATTAAGAAAAATAATTAATTTTTTTATAACCACAAAATTAAATGTTGCTTTTATCTTTTTTATGATTATTTTCAATATAGTATTTACTGTTTTTTAGTCTTTATTAAGTTTTTCATAAGGTGTTATTTTTAGTTTCTATTTATTTTATTTATTAATCGAGTCTCTTTAATATCATAATTCATATTAAAGTGGTTGATCAGAATTTATATATTCAATAGATTCATATGTACTTTATTAAGTGGGTTTGGTAAAGTTGGGACGTCCACAACTCTTTTAATATCAAAGTTTAATCATATAAGATATCATCTCATAATTAACTTAGTTCTTAAGTGATATTTCGACCGCTTACCTCGTATTGATGGTATTGAGATTTTATCTATTCACCAAACAAGCGATGTATGATAACTCTTCATCAAAACTACATCCTTCACTTATGATAAAGTCACCCAAGTCTAAAATACCATATCCAATCTTATGGGTCATCGTCCTAATTTCAGGAAACCTGATAACTAAATTTTCACATTTCTTCATTATCATCATGGTCCAAAACCAACCAAATTTAGGATATCGGGTAACCAAATTCTAGCTAATTTTTATTTTTCTTTAAATTTTTAAGTAATTAATGAAATTAAAAATAATTAACAAAAAGTAATTTTGCATTTTTTTCTTTCTAAATAATAAATTAAATTAAATAATAAAAACGAAAATTTAATATAAATGAATATTAATTTAATTTTTAATATAAAATGATTGATATGAAAATATAATGGTATAAAAAATAAAGGAAAAAATTAGAATACTTTATAATTATTTATGAAAAGAAAATTAATATAAAGATTTAAATATTTGAATTGCATTAGTACAAAATTTTTAGAAATTTAAAGTAATAGTTTCAAACATTATTAATTACAGTTTAGGTATTAATCAATTAATTACAAATGAAATTATATTAATAAAATCACAATTTTTTATCATAATAGTCAAATAAAAAATATATTTGAGAAAATTTAGTTTTAAATATCGAAAACATTATCTTTAAAATTTAATCACATTATAATTAATAAACATTCAATTACTATAGAAGGGTTATTTAACATGGAAAATGTTAGTAACTTTTTTTCTTATTTTTATAATTAAATTATTTTTTTCTAAGCTTAGATGTACTTAATTTTCTATTTTTATTATATTTTTGTTAATAATTGATTATTAGAGTCTAAAAATTGAATTTATTCTAAATTTCTATTATTTTTGCCTAAAAAATAATAGTAAGCACTAGATTCAGAGGAAAAAGAATTCAAGCCCACAAAGAACGACCAAGAAGAGAACTTGATGAATAAAAATCGCGTCTATTGTCACTTTAGCTGGGTCGGGTGCCAGTTGGGTTGCGATAAGTCATGGATCTGAACTGCGTCGGGCACCAATTTAACTTGGTCGGGCTCGAATATTGCTAACTTAGCACTTTTGTGTATTTAAAGAGGTCTCTACATTAGGGTTAGACACTCTCGAGGCATTCATATATATATATATATATATATATATATATATATATATATATATATATATATATATATATATATTTCCTTTCAATGTTAGTATTTTGTTTATGTGCTCATTGATTGTCGTGTTGATTCATGACTTGATCATTGATCCATAGGGTATTGGGAAATATCAATTTTAATCTAGATCTAAATCAAAATATCAAATGAGAGCTTGTGTATAGGAATAGAGTATGATTCTTTTGTTGTCTTAAGACCCTAGTAGTGATTGTAGGTTTTATTGATATAATTGATCAATTACTTGATGACTAATAGATAGACTTAGGCTCATTCACCTAATTATTATTCTGGATTGACATTGATATTTGTTTGGAAAGAAGGTAAATGATTTTATGCATAAGAGTAAGGTTTGATGAAATTTAATCCTAGCAATTGCATTCTATATGCTCTCCATTCTTTCTCTGCATTCCAAGTTCTTGTAAAAGTACAAAAATATATTTAATTATTTTTTACATAGTTTTATTTTATTATTTATCAATTTAAATATTGGGAATAATTTGCAACCTAAATTTGTTATCGATTGCAATTATTGTCTTGTATTGCACAAGTCCTTTGGTAGAGAATGATATATTTATTACTTGCTACATGAGAGACCGGTGCACTTACCATCATAGTGAAAAAATGTTAATAGTACATATGCATTAAAGTATACTAGATTGAACTTAATACTTTGAAAAATAATTTTATTTAAAAGTATATTAAATAATATTAAGTGATAAAACATGTATAAATATCTAAACTTTTATATAAGATTAAATGAAATTTATTTGCTTCCTTTTTTAAGGTTAAAGGTATATGGAATAAAAGTAAACGAAATTTGTTAGTGTAAAACCCACCAAATGTTGAGTCATTAGACAGTCTCATAGATTTCATGCATTAGACTATTTCATTCATTACATGATTTTTGATGTTATGTTTTGATGATAACAATATTAAGTTTATGTTTTAATAATGTTTGTAGAAAAAAATAAAATAATGTATGTAGGATTAGAATGTCAAAGCCAAAGTAGACAAACAAATTCAAATTAGACAGTCAAAGTTGTTAGCACCAGGAGTTGCTAGTGGATTTGATGAAATCAACAAGTGAATGAAGTCTAAGGAATCATGAGGACTGCAAAGAGGATCATGAAGATGTTGGTTCTAGACTTAGGCTTTGTCTGTGAGTGTGTGAGTTCTTACTCTTGTCATAAAATCATTTGTTGCATGTTTCATATGTCTTAGTAAGCTCCAAAGATAAAATTGTTTAATCAAATTAATCAAAGTTTTCAAATAAATGTGTTTTGGAAAGAAAATTTAATAAACTGGTTTTATTCTGAATTTGATAAATTTTATGTACCAGAAACATTCAATTGATTGAACAATTATTTTAATCGATTGAAGTGTTAACAAATTTTTAAAACAGTTTGCCTATATAAAGAAAAGACATTTGTTTCGACATACATAGAAAAATCATTCTAAGAAAACATTGTGAAATCTTCTGAGAGAGAAACGTACAAAACACCTTGTGAATCTTTGTCAAATCATTTCTTCTCAAGAATCATAATCTTGGCGTATTACTTTGATTCTGAATCTGTGTAACTGTGATCTTATACAGAGTTAGGTGTTTCTACTCTGTTCTTGACATCTTTGTAATCTGTTTTGAGTAGAATCACTGTGTGGTTTTGTCTATTCATTGTATTTTTGAATACTGCTGGGTTATGGTTACATATTACATAGGGTGTGTGATTGTAACTGGTTGTATATAGGGTTCTATACTGTTTGGATAGCTACTAAAGGGTTCAGTAGGCTTTTTTACTTTTAGGAGCAGGGTGTGCTTGCGAGGTGCAAGTGTTGTATTGTTTGATGCTGATCTTGGAGATCTTTTCTAGTGGAAATCTTTGCTAGTTTGCAAAAGACTGGACGTAGCCCTTGAGGAAGGGTGAACCAGGATAAAAACTCGTGTTCTTGATCTTTCTTTCACTTTTCTTGAACACTTGTCTTGATTCTTCTTGTTGCGCAATTAACTGTTTCCCGCGTGCAATTAATTGTTTCTTTCTGAGTATATTTGAAAATCTTCTTTGAAACTGTTTGACACATATTCAGGTTTCTAGATATTTCTTACTTCGATTTTTCAGTCAACCAAGTTTTCTGTGTAATTGATTGTATTTGTTTTAAAACTAGTTTTTCTTTAATCTTGTTTTAAATCAATTGGTTATTATTTTTCTGGAACTGTTTACTCAATTGAGTTCTAGGTTTTCTGAAATACTTTTATGACTTCAGTTTATTGCTTCCGCACTTGATCTGATTGAATACAATTGATATAGTTGGTTGATTATTTTCTGGAATAGATTAAACATTCACTGTGCATTTTACAAAAATCATTTTTTAATAGTTTGAATAAAGAATCTTCATCCAGTTTTGTAAAATAGATCACAGTTTGCGAAAAGTTTTGAAGTTCAATTCACCCCTTTCTTGAACTCAGCCTGAACTTATTTTACAATTGACATCAAAGCTAGGACTTGTATCCTAATCAAGTTTTCGATCCATGGTTGAGAACAAACTGCATTTTGCTGAGGGAACTTCTACACATAGGCCACCCATGTTTTTTGGGGTTAATTACCAGTTTTGGAAAGTGAGGATGACTATCTTTATTGAATTTATTGACCGTGGTATCTGGAATGCTATAGTGAATGGTCCTTATATTCCAATGTTTGTTGTGAATGGTGTGTCTATTGTAAAACCATATGATGAATTGTCTGAAGTTGAAAATAAGCGTGTTCAGTATGACTGTGTTGCAAAGAACATAATTACTTCTGCTTTGAACCTTGATGAATTCTTTAGGGTATCACACTGCAGGTCTGCAAAGGAGATGTGGGACATACTAGAGGTCACACATGAAGGGACAAATAACGCGAAGAGAGCTAGAAAACATGCACTCATCCACGAGTATGAGTTGTTTAGGATGTAGTAAGGAGAATCAATTACAGATGTTCAAAAATGATTTACTCATATTGTCAATCACTATTGGACTGGGAAAACAGTTTGATAAAGAAGAGCTGAACATCAAGATTCTCAAGTGTTTAGATAGGAGTTGGCAGCCCAAGGTCACTGCAATATCTGAGACAAAAGACTTAACAACTCTCACCACAGTAGTATTATTTGGCAAATTGAGAGCACATGAGCTCAAGATGAGAAGGTTAAAAGAAATGGAATTTGTTGAAAAGAAGCTTAGGAGCCTTGGACTCAAAACAAAAGCTGCAGATATTGAATCCAGTGAAGAGAGTTCAGATGAGTGCAGTGATACTGAAAATCTCAATTTACTGAGAAAGAGATTTCAGAAATTCATCAAGATGAAAGGGAAAATGAAGAATCAAAGAAGCAAAACGTGTAAAATATGTTTTGGCCAAGTTCAAGAGGGGCGATGAATTGAACACTTGAAAACTTTTCGCAAACTGTTTAGAGAATGAATAATTTTGATAGAAACTACTCCAGATGATATGTAAAGCAAACAGAAAAGGTACAAAAACAGTTTCAACTCAATATCAATCAACCAGATAAGTAAACTGTAACCAGAAAACAGTTCTTGAAACCACAGTGTACTGTAAAAGCAGTTCTTGAAAAATCAAATCAAGAAATCAAAGAATTAAATCAACTTCAAGTTTATACTGATTTACTGATTAAAGAACTTTTTGTCAAACAATACAAACTGTTAAGTGTATGAAAACAATCTTTAATCAATAACTATGAAATATTGAGTTTTTTGGAAAAACTAACTGATAAACAGAATTGTTCAGATTCAAAATATACTAGTTGTTAATCAGATTCAAAATTGTTCAGAGTAGACTGTGTTAAAACAGAATGTGTTTTCAGATGTTACTAAAAGTTTTTCAGAAAGATGATGATATTATTCAATTAGCAAGATTCAGTAGATTCTAAAAATTCAAGAAACACAACAAGCTTTAACAAGAACAGTAAATAACAGGCAAGAAAAAGCAAGAGAGAACAAGGCACAGTAGATTTTATCCTGGTTCACCCTTCCACAAGGGCTACGTCCAATCCCTTACACCACTGTAAGCATTTCCACTATAAAAAGATCAAACCAGATCAGTTTATAGAAAAATAACTTGCTCCCCGCAGGTAAACACTGCTCCCCGCAGTAAACAATCTGCTGAACCTACAACAGAACCCTGAACTATACAGACTCCATTATATAAACTGGAAAGCCCCTTACTGATCCCCTCAGCAAGTAACAACCTGTACAGAACCCATTTCACAAAACAGAATTACCAACCCAGGCAACTCACAACAGAAGACAATTCAATACAGTGAAAGAATTATTCAAACTCAGCTGAACAGACACTTCTATACAATAGAATACAAAAGTAATAAAGCAAACGTATAAAAGGCTTAGTCTGATGATCAGATCAGTGAAGAACTGTCTCAGTCAAATCAAAGCTCCAGTAGTAGTTGAAGAAAGCAGTTCTTGATGAAAACGTTGATTGATCTTGATCACTAGACACAAAGGCGCTTTTGCTCTCTTTGAAAACACAATGTTCTTGATCAGAAAAAGTTTAGAATGATTTTTCATGTCTTTCCAAAATTTCGTGTCAGCTATTTATAGACAACTATCATTTAAAATTCAGTCGATTGATTTTTCAAATAGTCGACATTTTTTCTCCAGTTAGTTAAAACAATTGATCAAAACGCAAGTTTTGATTTTAATGATTTCTCAAAACTTTTGTTAATTCAAAAAATACTTATGGAGCTTATCATTGATTAAGACTGCATGCATCATAGATTTGAACTCAAACTTACCCCACAACACACACTCCTAGGTTCTAGACCAAGACTTCAATCTTCATGAAATCTTCATGCATTCCACATATGCTCACAAGGTCTTGAACTTCTTCATGCTTCATAGTAGCCCACTGGTGCTAACAATCTCCCTCAATATGATGAAGACAAATAATGGTGTGTTGAGTCGAAATGAATGCTTGTTCTTCTTTCAATCAGTCTACTGCTTTCACAAAGCTCCCCCATAATTCGATATCCTATTAATAATGTTTCACAGAACATAGTGAAGAAAAGCAGTAACACAAAGGCTAACAACTTTCATTGATATTAAGCACGAGTACATGATAACCATTCATAAGTACATATCATGCACCAAACTGATACAAGCATAACAAACTGAAATTTGGACTGGGCTGGATAAACCAGCAAATCAGAATAGTAACAGTAACAGTAACATAAAACATGAAACAACAAACATCAGCAGCAGAAAATATCATAAATAATAGGCAAGCAGTAAACTAAACATAAACCTAGACTCCTAGAACACAACCACAACACTTCCTACACAAACACACCTAATTCTCCCCCACTGACTTCATCAAATGGATAAGAAACCACCACTAGATATGCAATGCAAATGCCCTATGCATCTGGTGGAAAGAACAAAGTCCCCATCTTGGAGTGGATATCTTCAACTTGTGTTTCAATAAACTGGAAGTGTGTTTCACAATACTGGTGATGACTACGGTTCCAGTTTTCCAATTGATTGAACTGTGTCATCATGAGTTGTTCAAGTCTGGAGAAGGAGTCTTGACTAGGAGCAGCAGGTGTTTCTGGTTCTGGTTCAGCTTGATCAGCATTTTTATCCTCATCTTCGTCATCCTCATCATCATCATCAGTGGATTTTTCTTTTTCTTCTTCATCATCACCAACTGAATCTTCATCAGCTTTGCAAATCCATTTTATATTTTTCATCTTTTTCAGTCCAATCTTGGTGAGATTTGTAGTAGTAATCTGGTTCAGAGCCTTGATTTCTTCAACAACTTCAATTTCCACATCTATTTCAAAATATTTAATAAACTGCGACAGCAGTATCACATATGGGATGCGATATTCCAGTTTCTTCCCAACTTTGAATAGATGCTTACGAATCATATTAACCCAGTTGATTTTGATCTTATTCATGAGGCAGTACATGAGTATAAGATCCTCCTCAGTCAATGTTGCATGGTTGAAGCCACGGGGATCAACACCCAGATCACAATATACGCCAGTATTCTTGGTGTAGCAGCAAGTCCTCCTACATTGTACGTCCTCGAGGCAGACTCTTGATTCCTCAAGCATGATTTATAGAACTGAACTTTGTTGAAGTTCCCCTGTTCTGATGTGTTCCCTCTGCTAACAATAGATCCTTCATTTCTCAGGCCAGTGACACTAAGTCAAACCTCTTCATTGATTGCTATGTTAATGCCCTTCACCTGTGAGTACAGATTCTCCTCATCATACCACATGTTGGTCAAGAATACCTTAACCAAATCTGGGTAAGTGTTCCCAGTCAACTTCAAGAATCTGTCCAGCTTTTGAAACTTGAGCATGTCACGGACGTCATCAAGTTTCTCCTCCTTGAGCCACTCTAGATTCAGCACTTTTAGAGTAACAATGATCTTCCTACTGTATAGTTTGTAATACTCTTCTATACTCTCCTGGTTTCCAACAAACCACCTATCAAGGTAATCGGGTTCATTGTTGTCACTGTCTGATCCAGCATGTTTAACCATAGCCCTTTTGGTTCTTTTTCGTGGGTTGGAGGAAGAAGCCATTTTCAGTGGAAGAGTGGGTTGCAGGAAAACTGAACTTTGCATACAAAACGAATAAGGCAGTGAAGTAGTGTGCGAGTGAATGCATGTTCAGCCCTCTACTTAATGAAAAACAATTCTATAGAAAACAACACTTTGATTGACAATTCAAAAACGCAAAACAGCTTTGCATTTTGTTGAGATTCTACAAGTAATCAATTCAGAACAGTGAACCTCCACTGTTACAGCACCATGTGGCATCTCGAGTTGTCTCTCTCTTCACATGCTAAACATGGGTATTGAGTTGTTTTGTCTTATTCAGCCCTTCAACTAGCAGAACTGCAATGTGCCTGGTTTTGTTTGAATGCTTTCAGTTACACAACACCTCTCTAATTGCATTGTAACTCCAAAACAGTTTCACATGCATCCAGAATTAATATTTAATCAGATATCAATGTCTAGTCAGTTTTAACATTGCTTTTAAACAGATTAAAAAAATTGATCCAGAAACAGTGAATAATCATGTGAACCTGATACAGTTAATGAAAACTTAAAACCTGAAACACTAAGTGAAATCGAAAGTAAAACTAAAACTAATCCAGTAAAAGAAATCGAAACTGGTCAAGCAATCTGTAAAACTAAAAATTAATCCAGTGAACTGTTCAGGAATGAAATTAACACAGAAATTCGTAAAACAACCATGTAATAAAATCAACCAATAATCCATTCAGCATAAATTGATTTATTTCACAAATTTGAAATCAATAATTCCAAGTTCATTTCAAAGGAAGTTAAATCTCTCTTTATTAAGTGGTTTTGTAAAAAGATCAGCAAGCTGATTTTCAGTACTAACAAACTGAATTTCACAATCACCATTATTGACATGGTCTCTAATGAAATGATGGCAAATTTCAATATGCCTAGTCCTTGAATGTTGAACTGGATTCTTTGTAAGATTAATGGCACTGGTGTTGTCACATAATAATGGAATTTTAGACAAGTTAAGGCTGAAATCACTTAATTGTTGTTTAATGCATAGGCTTTGTGCACAACAGCTACCACCTGCAATGTATTCAGCTTCAGCAGTGGACAGTGCAACACATGCTTGTTTCTTACTATGCCAAGATATCAAACTTGATCCTAACAGATGGCATGTTCCACTGGTGTTTTTCCTGTCAATTTTGCAACCTGCAAAATCAAAATCATAATAGCCTAGTAAATCCAGAGATACCTCACTTGGATACCATAGTCCAACAGTTGTAATTCCCTCTACGTATTTCAGAATTCTCTTTGCTGTAGTGAAATGTGATTCCTTCGGATTGGATTGAAATCTTGCACAGAGACAAACACTAAACATGATGTTTGGCCTGCTGGCAGTAAGATACAACAGTGAACCGATTAATCCCCTGTACCTGGTTTGATCCACACTGATTTCTTTTTCATCCGAATCCAAGTAACAGTTAGTGGTCATAGATGTTGAAATTTCTTTGCAGTTTTCCATGTCAAACTTTTTCAATAACTCTTTGCAATACTTGGTTTGACTAAGGAATGTCCCATGATTTAGTTGCTTGATCTGCAGTTCCAAAAACTAGTTAAGTTCACCCATCATGGACATCTCAAATTCTCCCTACATAGCTGCAACAAAATGCTCACACAGATTTTGATTAGTGGATCCAAATATAATATCATCAACATATACTTGAACCAAAATACTATCATTGAGTGCTTTCTTAATAAACAATGTCTTATCTGTTTTGCCTCTCTTATATGCATGAGATAGCAAGAAGTTGCTCAACCTCTCATACCACTGTCTTGGGGCTTGCTTCAAACCGTATAGAGCTTTCTTCAGTTTGAAGACATAATTTGAATGCTTATGATCTTCAAATCCAGGAGGTTAACGAACATAAACTTCTTCATCAATATACTCATTAAGGAAAGCACTTTTGACATCCATTTGGTGAAGCTTGAATCCATTCATGCAAGCATAAGCTAAGAGCAGTCTAACAGCTTCAAGTCTTGCTACTGGTGCATAGGTCTCCCCATAACCAATTCCTTCTTCCTGATTGTAACCCTTTGCAACCAATTTAGCTTTGTTTCTCACAATAACACCTTGTTCATCTAACTTGTTCTTGAACACCCACTTGGTGCCAATGACATTCATCTAACTGGTTCTCGAAACAAGCGTCCAGACCTCATTCTTTGCAAACTGGTTCAGTTCTTCGTGCATAGCACTTATCCAGTTGTTGTCTTCTAGTGCATCAGCTACAGTCTTTGGTTCAGTTTGTGAAACAAATGCCATATGTTCACAAAATTGATTCAGTGTACTCCTGGTTGAAACTCCTTTCTGCACCTGTCTAATTACATTATCCAATGACAAATTCCTAGGAACTCTCCACTCTTTAGGAAATCTGGAAATGATCCTATCAGTAACAACTCCTTGTTCAGCAGATTGATCTTCTGGTTTCGTTGACTGAATTTCTCGTAGTACACTAGTTTCTTCAGTCTTATTTTCCAGTTCAGTACCAGCTTGTTGAATACTTGGAATTTCATCATCTGCACATGTCTTAGATCTTTCCTGCATATCTTGGTTAGTTTCATCAAAATTCACATGTACAGATTCTTCTACCAGTATAGTCCGCTTGTTATAGACATGATAAGCATGACCATGTTGTGAGTAACCCAGAAAAATACCTTCATCTGACTTAGAGTCAAACTTACCCAGGTTGTCCTTACCATTATTAAGTATAAAACACTTACAGCCAAAGACCCTTAGGTGAGACAGATTCGGTTTTCTTCCTCTGAACAGTTCATATGGAGTTTTTTTCAGTATGGGTCTGATCAGCACTTTATTTAGTACATAGCAAGCTGTGCTGACAGCATCTGCCCAGAAGTATTTAGGTAGTCCAGTCTCATTCAACATTGTTCTAGCCAGTTGCTCCAAAGATTTTTTTTTCCTTTCTACAACTCCATTTTGCTGTGGAGTTCTTGGTGCTGAGAAGTTGTGCTTGATTCCCAACTTACTAGAAAATTTGTTAAACTTCTCATTCTGGAATTCTTTCCCATTGTCAGATTTAATGGATGAAATACTGCAGTCCTTCTCATTCTGAACAACTTTGACAAATCTTTTGAAAACATGGTAAGTTTCATCTTTGGTGGCAATTAAAAATGTCCAAGTGAACCTAGAATAGTCATCAACAATAACAAGACCATAGTAGTTCCCTCCTAGGCTCATAGTTCTAGAGGGACCGAATAAATCCATGTGCAGCAGCTCAAGTGGTCTAGTTGTTGAAACAACATTAATCGGTTTAAAAGAGCTTTTAGTTTGCTTACCCTTTTGGCATGTTTCACATAGTTTGTTCCTCTCAAACTTAAGCTTGGGAAGACCAATTACAAGATCTTTAGATGCAATCCTATTTAGATGATGCATGTGAATGTGTGCAAGTCTCCTATGCCACAACCAAGATTCATCATCTCGGGATAGCAAACAGTTCATACTAGGAATGATGCTTGAGACATTAAGCATATAAACATTACTTACTCTTTTACCTACAAGAACTGTTTCAGTAGATTCTGAGTCTACTATAGTGCATTGGTCAGGTTCAAATGTGATCTTGTATCCACGATCACACAGTTGACTGATACTCAGCAGACTATGTTTCAGACCTTCTACCAGCAACACATCCTTTATGATCACTTTATTCTCGCTTCCTATATCACCAACACCAAGAATCCTTCCTCGATTGTTGTCTCCAATGGTGACAAATCCTGTTGGTTTCCATTTCAAGTTAATCAATTGTGAAGCCTCCCCTGTCATGTGCTTTGAACATCCACTGTCCAGATACCACATCAGTTTACTAGATGTTGTCTGTTCCTGCAAAACAGATTAGATTTGAGGTTTTGGTACCCAGTTAAATTTGGGTCCAGCAGTGTTAGATGTGTTTTTGGGCACCCACCTAACTAGTCCTTTTGGCAAATCAAACTTTCTAATTTTCCAGTTCTTCACAGATTGGCCTTTTCTCATACAATAAACACAGGTCAATGGTGATGAAAGTTGTTGTGCATATGTTTTAAAAAAGCTACTGTACTTCTTCTGTTTTGTTTGAAAACCAGTTTGATAATCAATGCTAGCTTTTTCGAAAACACAATTTTGAGAACCCAAAATGGCATTTAAGTTTGCAGTACCCATTGAAAGTATAGAAGCAGTAGTAATTAAGTAATTCACTTTGTTCCGCAGAGCTTCACAATTTTCACAGTTAATTGACTGACTGGAGTCAAGACTACTGGAAGCTTTGTAAATCATTTCCAAATGTTCAAAATCAGTTTTCAGTTCTAAAATTTCATCTTCCAGTTGTTTGACTCTGCCTTCTAACCAGTTATTTAAACCTTTCAGTCTATTGTTAGATAAGGCCAATCTATTTGCTTCTTCATCAGTTTCATGAAAAGCTTGAAGCAGTGAACTGTAATTTGCACTATTAAACGAAGTGTTGGAATCTTCACTACTAACCTCAGAATTCTTCCCAACCATGAAACACAGATTTGCTTCAATGTCTTCCAGTGAAAAGCTGATGAGCGAAGATGTATTGTCTTCCCATGTAATGTATGTCTTTCTTCCCTTTCCAACTTTGTAATTCTTCTTTTCAATGCTCTTCTCTTTGTTATCCAGATTTGGACAGTCTATTTTCATATGTCCCTGTTTGCCACAGCCATAACAGGTTAGCTTATTTGAATTTGAATCAGGTTTTTAGTATACCTTTTAGATTGCTGATTCTTTGCCCTGCTCTTCAACTTAATGAATTTATGGAATTTCTTTGTTAGTAGACTGAGGTTCTCAGTATCACTATCTTCTTCTGAGTTGTCCTCATTGGTTTCAATTTCAGCAGCTTTTGATTTGAGTGTGAGGCTTCTAGTTTTCTTCTCAGCAGATTCCATCTCTTTCAACCTCGTCATTTCCAGTTCATCTTCTCTCAACTTTCCAAAGAGTGTCGTTGTGGTGAGAGTTGTCAAATCTTTGCTCTCTGAAATTGCAGTAACCTTTGGCTGGCAACTTCTGTCCAGGCATTTGAGGATCTTGATATTCAGCTCCTCCTTGTCAAACTGCTTTCCAAGCCCAATCAAGTGATTCACTATGTGAGTGAATGTCTTCTGCACATTAGCAATTGACTCACCTTGCTGCATTCTGAATAATTCATATTCTTGAATCAGCACATGCTTTCTAGCCTGTTTGACGTCAGTAGTGCCTTCATGAGTAACCTCAAGTATATCCCACATCTCCTTTGCAGAACTGCACTGTGAGACTCTAAAAAACTCATCCAGATTCAAAGCTGAAGTTATTATGTTCTTGGCTACACAATCATATTGAACACGTTTATTTTCAACATCAGTCAATTCATCAAAAGGCTTTGCAACAGATATTCCATTCACAACAGAAACTGGAATGTAAGGTCCATTTACTATTGCATTCCATATACCTCGATCAATAGATTCAATAAAAATCTTCATTCTCACTTTCCAAAATTGGTAATTAACCCTAGAAAACATGGGTGGCCTGTGTATAGAGGATCCCTCGGCAAAAGGCAACTTGTTCTCGGCCATGGATCGAAAAACTTGAGTAGGATTCAAGTCCTAGCTCTGATGCCAATTGTAAAATATGTTTTGGCCAATTTCAAGAGGGGGTGAATTGAACACTTGAAAACTTTTCACAAACTGTTTGGAGAATGAATAATTTTTATAGAAACTACTCTAGATGATATGTAAAGCAAACAGCAAAGGTACAAAAACATTTTTAGCTCAATATCAATCAACCAGATATAATAAATTGTAACCAGAAAACAGTTATTGAAACCACAGTGTACTGTAAAAGCAGTTCTTGAAAAATCGAATCAAGAAATTAAAGAATTAGATCAACTTCAAGTTTATAATGATTTACTGATTAAAGAACTTTTTGTCAAATAATACAAACTGTGTTAAGTGTATGAAAACAGTCTTTAATCAATAACTATGAAAGATTGAGTTTTCTGGAAAAACTAATTGATAAACAGTAAACCCAGTAAATTGCACAACTGCAGATTTACAAAACACTTAATATATTGTTTGTTAAACAAATTTGAAATTGTTCAGAGTAGACTGTGTTAAAGCAGAATATGTGTTTTCAGATGTTACTAAAAGTTTTTCAGAAAGATGATGATATTATTCAATTAGCAAGATTCAGTAGATTCTGAAAATTCAAGAAACACAGTAAGCTTTAACAAGAACAGTAAAGAACAGTCAAGAAAGAGCAAGAGAGAACAAGGCACAATAGATTTTATCCTGGTTCACCCTTCCACAAGGGCTACGTCTAGTCCCTTACACCACTATAAGGATTTCCACTATAAAAAGATCAAACCAGATCAGTTTACAAAAAAACAACTTGCTCCTCGCAAGTAAACACTGCTTCCCGCAGTAAACAATCTGCTGAACTTACAGTAGAACCCTAAACTATACAGACTCCACTGTCTAAACTGGAAAACCCCTTGTTAATCCCCTCAGCAAGTCACAAGCTATTCAAAATCCACTGTACAAAATAGAATTACCAACCTAGGCAACTCACAACAAAAGACAATTCAATATAGTGAAAGAGTTATTCAAACTCAGCAGAACAGACACTTCTATACAACAGAATACAAAAGTAATAAAGTAAAGGTATATAAGGTTTAGTCTGATGATCAGATCAGTGAAGAATTGTCTCAGTCCAATCAAAGCTCCAGTAGTAGTTGAAGAAAGGAGTTCTTGATGAAAACGTTGATTGATCTTGATCACTAGACACAAGGGAACTTTTGCTCTCTTTTCAAACACAATGTTCTTGATCAGAAAAAGTTTAGAATGATTTTTTATGTCTTTCCAAAATTTCGTGCCAGCTATGTATAGACAACTGTCATTTAAAATCGATTGATTTTTCAAATAGTCGACTGTTTTTCTCTAGTTAGTTAAAAGAGTTTATCAAAACGCAAGTTTTGATTTTAATGATTTCTCAAAACTTTTGTTAATTCAGAAAATACTTATGGAGCTTATCATTGATTAAGACTGCATGCATCACTGATTTGAACTCAAACTTACCCCGCAACACACACTCCTAGGTTCTAGACCAAGACTTCAATCTTCATGAAATCTTCATGCATTCCACATATGCCAACAAGGTCTTGAACTTCTTCACTTGGTTGGCTTCACCAAATCATCAAAGTAGCCCACTGGTGCTAACAAAAGGTACAACAAAAAATGTGATCCTAATCTAGCTAAATTTACCTGTTTTAGATTTGGTAAGCAGGGTAACATGAAGATGGATTGCCCGAGCCTTGTCATAAAGGAAAAGACAATTGAGAAAAAGGATCACAAAGCTGGAAAAGGGAGAAAAGCTTACGTTACATGGAAAGACAATGCTTCCACTTTCAGCAGCTCCTCACATGAAGATGTTGAAGCCAATCTGTGTCTAATGGCTGGAAAAAATTCAGAGGTTAGTAGTGAGAACCCTAACACTTCTTTTAATAGTGAAAATTATAGTTCACTACATCATGCCTTTCATGAAACACATGAAGAAGCTAATAGACTAGCCTTATCCAACAATAGACTGAAAGGTCTGAACAATTGGTTGAAAGGCAGGGTCAAAGAACTAGAAGATGAAGTTTTGCAACTAAAAACTGATTTTGAACACTTCGAAATTATTTACAAAACTTCCAGTAATTTTGACTCTAGTCATCCAGTTAATTGTTTTTGTTAGCTCTGTTTTTGTTTCTTACCCCACTCCTTGGTTTGCAAATATTGTAAATTTTTGAGTTGCTTCTGTCTTTCCTCCCTTAGCATCTAGAGCTCAAATTGATAAAATTAAGAGTGATGCTAAGCATTATATGGGATGACCCCTATTTGTGGAAGTTGTGCAGTGATCAGGTAATCAGGCGATGCATTTCAGATCATGACATTGATTCGGTCCTGCAGTTTTGTCATTCTTCTGCACCAGGCAGCCATCTAGGCATATAGAGGACTTCTCGCATGGTGCTTGACTGTGGTTTTTACTGGCCCACCATCTTCAGAGATTCGCGGAAGATTTGTAGCACTTGTGAGCAGTGTCAGAGAGCAGGAGGATCCCTTACATGGAGACAACAAATGCCACAAAGCCCATGTTGTTCTGTGAGGTGTTTGATGTTTGGGGTATTGATTTCATGGGTCCCTTTCCTATCTCTTTTGGTTTTTATTATATTCTCTTGGCGGTTTATTATGTTTCAAAATGGGTGGAAGCCAAAGCCACCATAAGTAATGATGCTAGGGTTGTTGTAGATTTTGTTAGATCTAACATATTTTGCAGGTTTGGAGTACTCAGAGCGATTGTTAGTGATCAAGGCACCCATTTTTACAACAGATCCATGCAGGCTTTACTCAAGAAGTATGGGGTTGTGCATAGACCCTCTACACCATATCACTCCCAACAAATGGGTAGGCCAAAATTTCAAACAGGGAGATCAAGAGAATCTTGGAGAAGATTATCCAGCCTAGTAGAAAGGATTGGACTAACAGACTGGATGATGCTCTTTGGACGCATAGGACTGCCTACAAAGCACCCATAGGGATGTCTCCATATCGGGTTGTCTTTGGAAAGGAATGTCATTTACGTGTAAATAATAATTATGGATGCTTTTGCAATGAGGAGAAAGGTAATATATTTATAATAATAATAATAATAATAACATAACAATAATAATAATGAAAAAATATTTAAATTAGTAATATATTTTTGACATTTTTTGCAACTCTAAGTAATATTATAAATATTCTTTTTTGTAATTTGAGTTCTTGGGAATTGAAGCATATCTTTGGTCACTGTTGGCTTAATTTTGACAGCGGTTACTGATTTTTTATATTATTATTTATAGATTATTATAAATAATCTAACTTTGAAGAAATAATGATAGTTTTGAAGAAATAAAAGTTCTTTAGTAGTTTCCCATGCCTGAGCTGATGTAAAATGAACATATTCTTAATTGGATCAACAATTCAGGCAAATCCTATATAGTTACAACATAATTTGTCTTTCATGGGATTCTGAACGTAATTATACTGGAAACATCAACAATAAGAAAGTGCATGACCCTTTAAGATGTGAGTATTCATATCCATAAGTAAACAAACAACAACCTTTGTATTATTCACAAGAAAAAGATTACGGAGAAATATACAAGGTAAGAGAGATTGAATAAAAGTAAGATATAGTTTAACAACATAAAAGAAAGACATCAAAATAAAATGGTTAATCAATCTTCAGCTTCTAGCTTTTGCAAATAGCTGAGCTGAGGTTCCTCTGTTGAAAACCTTTATGCCTTCCGAAGTTGCTCGACTTGGTTTGAGTAACATGAATGAATTTTGAAAAGCATGCAAGATGGTTGAAATAACTTGTAGTACCTTATGTTTTAAGCAAAATTGGTTTGGGTAGTTGAACATACCCTCGCTTTCAAGTTTCCTGAAACGATATGAGAAGAATGGATTTTTTCCATAATAAGATGTGAGAGAAAAAGCACATGGGATTTTGTTCCTTTACAACCAAAATATAAATGATTTTCTTCGGATATATGGATCTAACCAAACATTCTATTTAAAAAAAATTTACTTCTTTGAAGTTAGCTAAAAGGTTTAGTTCAAAATTCAACTTTCCTTCGATCATTCATTGTTCGTCGTCATTGCTTGAAATAGTGTTGGTATAAAAACAGTGGCTTGTCTAAATCTGTATGCATACCTTTAAAATCTAAATTACTCATTGCCTAACATTTTCTCTAAACTCTTATTATTTTAACTTACCACATCTCAAATCCTTATTTGGCTTTACATTCCCACGCACTTGTTACCAATGGATAAAAATAAAAAAACATTATCCAAACTAAAATTATTTTAAGTCAAAATGGATTGCATATTTCCATTGAATATTTTAGAGATTACTAGAAAAAAATATTTATTTATATAAAGGATTCATTTTAGAAAATATAATACTAACATTAGAGTGGATTGAAATTGATTTGTATACCATTGAATTAAATTATAGGTATAACAATTCATCTAATTTAAAATTTTACCAAAGTTATTTAGTTTTTATACAAACAAAATCACATGAAAATTCACATATTTTTTAAGACTAAAAACAATTTTTAAAATTTTATAAAGATAAAAAATAAAGAAAAGAAGTTTGATAGAAATAAAAAAAATTATCCAAATTAAAAGATTTCATTTAGCAAAAATTCTTAAAAACAATTTTTAAAATTTTATAAAGACAAAAAATAAAGAAAAGAAGTTTGATAGAAATAAAAAAAATTATCCGAATTAAAAGATTTCATTTAGCCAAAATAAAAATTCCGCAGCTGGGAATTGAACCAAGATTTCAACAGCGCAATTAACCATGAAATCAAAAGTACTGTGGATGCCATGAAATCAAAAGGCAAACAAAATTACTTATACTATTTTATAGGTAAATTCATTACACTAGGTCAAAATTACTTATACTATTTTATAGGTAATTGGATATGTTATTGTCTTATTTGTCTAAAACATATTATTTTTCACTAATGATGTATATGTGGTTTATAAAATAGATCTAAACTCAATATTATTTCAAATATCTAATAGTTAAAGAATTTAAAAATATTAAAAATGAGTAGTTGAAACTTGTAATTTATAAAACTGAGATGTAGATGGCCTAATATAAATGTAGGATATTAAGAAACATTTTATTTTGATTGTATTATAAATTTTTATTTCAAATATTTAAAAAGTTACAAAACCCATCATCTAACACTAATATTCCAACAAACTGGTCTAAATGTGCAGAAAATATTTGACTATTTAATTGGTAACGACCTTTTCTCTAATAATAACAGGTGAGATTAATCCAATTAATTTAATTAGATATATATTAATCCTCTTAGTTCTGTACCACCCATCAAATGGATGGACTATATACTATCATGAAGGATCTAACCTTCGTAAGTGTGTAGTCATTACTACTCACAGTAGAGGAAGAAATCAGGAATATGTATTGTATTATAATATTTGTGCCTTTTTGTAACCTTTCTGCGCATATTTAATGCTCATCAATTATATACATTCTTCAGAAAGATAACTGCCCAATTTTATTGTTTTTAATATGTTGTAAAAACCCTCTAATATTCTTCAGAGTGCCTCTACTCCTTTTTTTCGTCTATTTACTGTAATTTTCGAAATTCATTTTCAGACATTTAAAATTTCAACCTACGAATTTGCTTTTAAATCTTAATTTAATGAAATCATTTATTCAGTTAATATCTTTACATTGCTTATTGTAAAGCTATAATTTAATAAATAATATATATATATATATATAACATCTTTATATATTTATACATATATTTTAGTACTTTAAAATAATTATATTTATGTTTAAAAGATATAATTTCATATAATTAATATAAAACTATTTTGTTTAATATGTTAAATATAAGTTTTAATATATAAACATATACTAGGAATTTGTGGATATTGTATAAATAAACGTAAGATATTATAAGTGTACTATTATATTATTAGTGGAAATAAACTAAGAAGAAGACTCTTAAGGGTCTGTGGTTGAAGATAATAGCACCACTAGATCTCTAGTATCAATAAAATATATATATATATAGAGAGAGAGAGAGAGAGAGGAGAATGATCCATTTTTGTAAGGGTGAAATAATTTTCAACAAGTATTTCATTATTTCCTTGAACTTAGAAACTTTCTTATAAATATGTATGTTTCAATAAACGAGATGAAAAAAAATGAGATATTCTTATATACAAATAATATAGTAACACAACATAGAGATAAGATAATTCAAATAATAAATTTAAAATTTGTTTCTACTATCTTTAAGGAGAATTTCTAAAATTATTAATACAAAAAAAATTAATTTTATTTATGGAATATTACATACGGATCCATATGTAACTTAATAAAATACTTAAAAAACTTAAACTTTCTTTTTTGCTTTCTTCTTTTCGCATGGCTTCTTCTTCTCATTCTCGTGTGTTGGTTTCTTCTTCCCCTCCTGCGCTTTCCATTCTCGTGCGTTCATGTTCCCCCATAGTCACACATTGCGGACGGTCACGACGTCACAGACTGTAAAACATTTGCTTCCACAGCGTGGTTACGGTGCGGACTGTGATGGCGCCACAACGTCAAATGAATGTACTCTAATTTTTTTCATATTATTTGTGATTTGAAACATAAGGGTTGTTTATAATCCTAAACAACAACAAATTACATCACTGGTTTAGGGTTTTCTTATGGTTGTGAGGTCTTTGATTTTGAGTTTAGGGTTTTTCCTATTGATGCGCATGGTATACATATTTGTAGGTAACGGGACAAAATAACAACTGCCTGCAGAAGTTTCAGCGGTATTTGAGGTATATTATGCCAGATTCATTTTAGTGGAGTTTTTCTTTCTCAAATAAAGTGTGAGTCCACCAGAAAGGGAGTATGACTTTACTCCCTTTCTTATAATAATAAATATGGTGTTGGGGTTAATCTGTAACTGAATGGGGTTTTTGGAGTGGCAAAGGGATACACCTCAATGAGTGGAACATAGACTATGATTATGACTGATTATTATCTTTGCTCCTTTTTAATTATGGATTGGTTTTGGATTTGTTTCCTTGTAGTGTATGTGTAGTGGGGCTTTTGGAGATCAAAGTGGGGTCTGAATCTTAGGAATGAAGATACAATGTTGGTGACACAAGCTTCATGTACGGTCCAAATGTTATTGAAAACGTTTTAGGCTAAGTTCAAGAGGGGTGAATTGAACTTTGAAAGATTTTTATTCTATTTAGACCTTTGAAAATAGTTTTCACAGTTTGAAAAACTTTAATGAATCTCGGTGTTAAAGATATAAGGTGCAGTAAAGAAATAAATTGATTCAAACCACGAATGAATCAATTTGTTTTACACGCAAATAGAAAATTTCAAGCAACACACACATCAAATTCACAATAGCACCTTAAGCAGATCAAGTTCACACAGTTTCAAGAGCAATATTACACAAAGAACTGAATCACACAAAATTACAAATTTGAATGAGAGCAAAGGAGAACAGAGTTACAAAATTAAGTCTCCTAACACCAGCAAGATTGCAAAGGCTAACTATCAAAATCAAGACTCAATTTTAGCAGTTGATACAAATTAAAGAGTATACAGTATACAATTTCAATAGTTCAGTTATGCAAAGAATTCAAAACAATAGCACAAGTTCTGCAGTACCACACCAATTCAAACAGAGGTTCAATTCTTTAGAAAGTCACAGAACCAGAATCTTATATGTAATATAGAATTTAAAAAGAAACAATCTATTAAGCAAGATTTCTTTGGCAACTACAGCAGATTTATCAGAACCAACAACAAGTTCAAGTAATAAAGACCAAATTCAATATCCAGCAAAGAACTTAAACCAGCTTTATTAAGATTACTAGAAATTAATTCAATATTTCAATTAAACTCAATGTGCAATGCAAGAACAATGCAGAATTGAAGGAGAAGGGTCAAGAACAGCAGAACACAATCAATTATACTGGTTCACCCTTCCTCAAGGGCTACGTCCAGTCTCCTTTGCCCCTCAAGCAAAGAAAATTTCACTAACTTTAATCAATTGTTCAATCACAAACAATTACACAATTCTTACTCCCCGTAAGAATCAAACACCCACTGAATTGAGCACCTACTCCCCGTAGTCCCCACTCAAATCAGCAATCACACACAAGTTAAACCTATAGCCTACAGCAATACACAGTTTCAAAAGTTTCACAAATTTACAACCAATTTATGCAAATCTTGATACAGAAATGGATCAAGAATGGTAAAGAAAAACTCCCTGATTGTCGCACAGAAGAGGCCTTTGCACACTGTTTAAGAACTCCAATAGCACAGAGTGGGTCAAACGTTGCTCTTCAACAAAAAGCCTCAATTGATTTTTCTCAAGAACTCTCAATTTCACAAAAGTGTTTTTCACTGGTTTTCTACTGTAATGATTCTCTATTTTTGTATTTGTGTTATGGCACATTTTAGAAACCTCGTTGTTTTTATAGAAGAAAAAGCGCCAATTAAATTTTTCAAAAAACCGTTAATTCAGTTTTGCCAGACATCGAATAACTCGATTTCATGAATATGGAAATCGGGTTATTTTTGCCCAATGCAGTATTTAAAAAACCAGTTTCAACCAAAACTTAGCTAACTCTTTTGTTAAAAATTTTAAACACTTTTAGACCATTGTGCTGTTGGATTTCTCCTCGACTATATATGCATAGGTTCTTTGCCAATCAAGCCTAAACCCACTCACACCAGACTAAGACCTAAACCACATCAAATTGCTTGCTTTTTCTTGGTGGACTTGTCTTGCATGGCTTCATCAAATCATTAGTCTTGTGAAAGTACTAACAGTTATAATTAATACTTTAACTTATATCAGGTTTTTATAATAATTTCAAATAGTAATTTTTATTTCTGTTAGCTGAATGTGTGATGTGGACTTGAAGAAATTAAAGGAATGTAATTAAAACTAGAGGAATTTGGAATGTCAGGCACGAGTGTCAAATTTGGAATTTTATTTAATAGTTGCTTGCACTAGAGTTTGCATCATTGACTATTAGAGATGAAAAATCACTCTTGGAATACATTATTAGGATTTCTTGTAGATTCTTCTTCCTATTCCACCGTTCTTTTGTAAGGTTTAGTATTCTCATGTCTATGAGAAGCTAAACTATCTATTGTTGGGATTAGGTTAAACCTTTCTGAACTTTCATATAATCGTTTTGCTTTTCATATTTACTTTTCTTCTTTCAATAAATCAATATTTTAATTTTGTGATTATTGTTTATCGTGTTGATTCGTAACTTGATCATTGGTTTTTAGGATGAAAATATCTTTTATAATCAAGAATTGAATTAAAATATTATATGAAAGCTTGTCTTTAGGACTTGAGCAATATTTGTTTGTTATATGAAGACCCTTGGAGATATTGCAAGATTTTATGTATATAATTGATCAAAAAAATTGATTGTTCATAGATAATCTTAGGTTAATCTGTTTGAGGGATTGGGAAGTATTGTTGTCGTTTAACATTTATTATTGATAGAAAAAGTAACGTTTTTTATGTGAGAGTGAAAATTGATGAGACCTAACCTTCATAAGTTATTACTATTAATATTAAATTCTTTTCTTGCATTTCAATTGATGATAAAACATATTTTATTTTCTACACTCAAAACCAAATTATGAAATTATTTTTAATATAAATTTATTATAATTGTAATTATTGTTTTATATTGCACAAATCATTTGAAAAAAAAAATTTATTACTTACTACATTTCGACAGTTATACTTGTCATCATTATAAAAAATCATATTATTAACATTAGATGTATAATAAAGAGAAAGAAAATGAAGAAACTGAATTGCAAGCATGTCAACAAATATTTTCATATATATATATATATATATATCACATTTCAAATTATCTTTAATGTCAACCAATATTCTTCTTTCTCTGAACACGTCTTAACCTACATAAGATGTAGACTGACTAATTGTAGATTTAGGTTTTTACATCTCAGACTTACATATTACAAGTTTCAACCCCTTGTTTTTAATATTTCTAAATTCTTTAACTATTAGATATGTAAAATGATATTTCATTTTTTTATTTATTTTATAAATCCCATACATCTTTAGCGGAAATAATATGTTTTAGACAAACAAGAAAAAAACATTTCCAAGTATATAATTAGTTTGTATGAATTTACAAATTAAGTTATATTAGTGGAAAACTCAAATGGCAAATTTTGAACCATTTTAATGAATTTACCTATAGAATACTATAAGTAACTGTGTTTGTTTTTCGTTTTCATGGCATCCGCAGTAGCACACCTGGTTAATTTCAATGTTGAAATCTGGGTTCAACTCCCAGCTGCGGAATTATTATTTTTGCTAAATAAAATCCTTTAGTTCATTTATATAAAATTTATTTTGACTTAAATATATTTTAGTTCAGATAATGTTTTTTTATTTCTATTTATTTTTTATCTTTATAAAATTTTAAAAATTGTTTTTAATCTTAAAAAAAATATGTGATTTTTCATGTGATTTTCTTTGTATAAAAACTAAATAACTTGGTCAATGAGATGAAATCAATTTCAATCCACTCTAAGGTTAGTATCATTTTCTCTAAAGTAAATATCTTTTCTAGTAATCTCTAAAATATTCAATGGAAATATGCAATCCATTTTGACTTAAATATATTTTAGTTTAGATAATCTTTTTTTTTATTTTTATTCGTTAATAGACACAATTGAGATAAACTATTATGGTTGATTCTCAGTTATTTTATTTAAATATATGTAGACTAATATAACTATTTCTAGAATAACGAGTTTAAATTTATATTAATAATCATTGAATGCTTAATTCACACTGATTATAATGATCATGATAATGATGAACTATATATTGAGACATTAAAAATTCAAATGATATATTATGCAGAGAATGAGTTAAATAAAAATTAGTTCCTAATATACATTAAAAGTCTAGAGACGAATAAAATATGGTTGAAGATGATGTTGACAATTTTTAAAAAACAAAACTTAAAAACATTAATTATGCGTCATGTATACATAGTATTCTGGTGTTATTAATCCATTAATACACAAAAAGAAAGAGATAAAACCTTCACTCACTTGCAAACAAATCACTAGCATTTGATCACTTAGTCCATTAATCAATGAAAAAGAAAGTTATAAACAACAAAGATGCTCTGAGCTGAGTTCAACCTTAGAAATTGAGGTCACAGAATTTGGAATTGGTTGGATAGTTCTTCAGCAACCAATTGTACTTGGTGTGGCTCTTGGGACCTCTCTTCCTCAAAAGTCAAGGAAAACTTGTTTAGACTCTCAAGTGTGATGAAACAACCCCAATACATTCTATTTTTTTTTCAACAAAATATATTTAGAAATTGATGAAGTGGCTTTTGCTGTGTTGTAGCCTTTTGAGTGACTCTTAAAACTTAAATTTCTGGGTAAACAAATCATCCACTAGTAAAAACATAGTTTTGCAATCTGAACAAGCTATAAGAAAGTTTAGGATTTATTTCTTCGCCACTCCCACCCCTCCTGCAATGAACTAAAATGGAAATTGTTTAGCATTTGCAATACACGATACAAATATCGAAAAAACAAGTGCAAAAAGTCAATAAATCTAAAAAGGACACATTCTTACCACTAACATATTCACAGAATATTGTATATGTTGATCATTCTATGAGGATTTATGTGATGATTTCTCAAAGAATAGCTTTCACATGCTCGTTGTTGAAAAGTAAATTGAGACACTTTTATATGGAAGGCATTCATAAATTCATAGAGCTGATGATTTTCACCAAGTATTTTAAGGAAATAATCCTGGAGATAAAAAGTAAATAAAAAACTACCATATGTAAATAGGAAACTATAAACTATAGTTCCTTTCTTCTATAATAGAAAAATAAGAACATAAGAGGAGTTAATTCAAACCATAACGAGATATTACCATTTGGATGTTCAAATACTACTCTCTTAAGTTCTAATAGACTTAAAATTTAAGAGTTCATTGAAATTACAATGTTAATATTTATGTAGTTCATCTAATTGGCACCTTCTTAAAAAAGTTCATACAAGTAACAGAAACACACTTGTAGAAACACTTAAATATGTTATTGTATATTTTAGAGATGTTTGCAACTCTAGACACTGCTCCAATTTACATGTCTTAATGATCGGAGCTGTATTCGGTCAAATAAATATAATTAAATGCAGTATTAGGAAGTGTCTCCGATCAAATAAATGTAGTTAAATGCAGTAATAGGAAGTGACTCTTAGGTTGTTTTGCAAGAACCTAGTTTTCTAGCAAAAGATTAAACACACAGAAAGGGGGGTTTGTGAAATAATATAATTTAATACAATAAAAACCAATAATCGAATTAGATTTCCTTATACAAAAATTCATGCTCAACTTACTGAACCCTAATTTCAACCCGAATTAATTAACTATACGAGAATTAACACAAGTTTTCCTTATGCAAATTAAGAATTCACATACATCATTCATTCCATCCCAACAACCCATGATTCACTCCATTAAGCATGAACAAATACACAAATTTCGTATTAATCGAAACATTAAGCATGAACCAGTAAAAGCATTAAGCACAGAAATAAAATGATGAAGAATTAAGAGACGAAGAGAGAAAAACAACACAACAACAACCTCAACTTCATTGCAATCTAAATTAAAAGGATAACCTTATAAATTAACCTTCCATTAAATTCGAATGAAGCAAACGGAGATTAAACACAAAATGGAATTGAAATAAGAAACGAAATTGAATTGAAACAAAAACAGAACGAAATTGAATTAAAACAAAAATAGAATGAAATTGCAGAGAAAACAAATGCAGTGCCAGTTTTTCCAGAGAGAACAAATTGAATCCCTCAAAATTTGTTAATAAAGAACTGACTCTATAGGTGTTGGCTTCACCTCCTTTAATAGGTGGCTAGACCTAGGTCAGCCATCAACATTAAACCTAATGAGCCCAAATTCTTAAATTCTGGTCCAACGAATAAAAACTGAAAATAAAATATGATATGGATGTAGTAGTGATATGGCAGCTCCTCTTCAATTCCAGAATTAATTTCCAAAGCTGCCCTGAAAATAATAATAGAATTAGCTCAAAAAATTTGAATTAATTAAAATTACAAATTTCTGATAAATGAAGCCTAAACAGTAAAATAGAGAAAATAATAGGCAGTTAAGCACAAATCACTTATCAAAATAGGTACATAAAGACAAGTAAATATGAGAAAATAATGACTCATCACTTAACATGTAACAAGTATGCTATTTAGTTATTTACTCCAACAAACTCACATTTAAAAAAGTTCTTCAGCATATAAGACAAAAAGTTGTAATCATGGTGTTATATTAAGTTTTAAAAGACTTCTGCTTTCTCAATGATATGAGGTGTTAACTAAACAGTATGCAGCTTTAGACGAAGAGTGTCTTCAAACTTATGATGAAATCTAATTTTAAGAAAGTAATTGGTTTGTTCATATTTTATCCTCACATAACAGTAATGGATTAAGATCCCATTAATATCATATGAAAATGCAAAATTTTTTTATTAAAAAAAATTACCACAATGAAAATAATGACACAAGTATACCCAAATATCTTATGAGCATTAGTGTTTTACATTTGTCATGGGAGCATCTAATATTCTTCCATGAAATCTAGTCATATTTACCGATTAATTCTCTCAAACAGTTAACTGAATTATCTAGCATTTGAGTGCAACACAAATTCAATCAATTGAAAAAACAGAAACAGTCAATCGAAATTGCTTGCAAGATACAGTTTGACAGAATCAATCAATTAAATTAGGAAAACAATCAATTAAATAGAGAATATTAGAACCATTGTCAATCACTCCAATCAATTAAAGAAGCAAAACTTTGAATGTGAAATCTTGGAATTTTTTTAACAAGAAATTCAATCAATTGAACCTAGAAAACAATTGATTAAAAGACTTGAATAACAAAACAAATCTCCAAACAGTAATCAAATAATCATTCGAAAAAATCAATTGAAATTGTCACAAAATGTCAAAGAATGAATGCAATCAATTAAAACAAGCACTCAATCAATTACGAAAAGTCAAAGAATTACAGCAACAGTAAGCGCAATTGATTGAAACTGGTAAACAGTTAATTGATTTTCCAAGAATGTAAATTTGACATAGATCAAACCAATATATTTCCATAAATTACAGAGTGGTACAAAGTTGAATTAACAGATATCCAAAAGCCTTTCTTCAGAAACACAGAATGATGCATAACAGAGAAGTCAAAATTACAATAAACAACAAATTAACTAATTGAAACCATAAAACAATCGATTGAAATTTTCGCAGTAGTAGCAAAAATGTGCAGAAACAAAATGCGATTCAAGATAAGGTCCAGAGTGAGCATGAACACCAAGAATTATATTAGTTCACTCTTTCTCAAGTGCTACATCCAGTCTATTTGTCAACTAGCAAAGAAATTCGCTGAAGAACACCAACTTCAATCAAATTATAATAAAATCTTGGACCCTCCAAGAACAACACCTCAAAGCCAAGGATGAGCTCCAAGATCTACAATCTTGATCTTTTTTTATTAATCACACTCAAAGCCAATAAATCCTCAAAGATACTCTCTGTTTTTCACTCTTGATTGCTTAGAAATTCTCTGTTTGTGTTCTCTTACAAGTGGGCAATGCTAAAACTACTTTAAAGAGAGAAACAATTTTGAAAATAGAAAAATTGTCGCGATTCAATTAATTGAAAATGAAAATCAATCGATTCATTTTTTTCCGTCAATAACATTTTCAACAAATTGATTTCCGAAAATAATTAGTTGTAATACTTTGTAAAAGTAATTTTCAAAAAATATTAAATCCTACTTAAATCCAATTTTATATGATTTAGTCTATGTGGATCTTTGAAGCTCATTCCCTTGGTTCAAGTTGCATGCATTGGTTTTGGATCACACTCACACGCACAACCTAAACCTAGACCAAATCTCAAATGATCTCCATTCTTGATCCAAGATGACTTCATTAAATACCATAGTGCTAACATGGTCTATACGTGTGATGTGACCCATGTATGACCTATATGTGTGATGTGGTCCATGTGTGACCTATATGTGTGATGTGGTCCATATGAGACATTTATGTATGATGTTTGATATGGATACTTGAAATGAAAATATAATTTGTATTGAAACTTTATATGTTAGTCTTTAAGGGAATTTATGAATGAATAATATAATTTGTTCTTTTTCCATGTATGGAGTATGTTATAAAATTTTATTTTTACTAGCTCATCCTTACTTTTCATGTTGTTTTGTGAATTACGATGATTATATTATGTACATGCACAAATACTCAAGTAGGTACTGGAACGTCTTAAAGAATTTAGACTTCTATTTCAAATTTTGTTTTGTGAATGAAAATATTTTTTTGTATCGTATATTATATAATAAGTATTTTAAAATATTGTGTACTTTGTGTAAATGTTAACACTTTGTATTTAATATATTTTGGGTTGTTACGGGAATAGTATTAGATGATGGGTTTTGTAAGTTTTTAAATATTTGAAATAAAAATTTAGAATACAATCAAAATAAAATGTTTCCTAATATCCTAGATTTACATTATTATATATAATATTTATAAGTTATTTTAAAAAAATTATTAAATTATGAACGTCACAACAAGTTTGATCTCGGTGAAACACATCTAAAATTATGTTTGATGTTAACTAGGATCTAGACAATCTACATGGGATATAGACGGACTACATTTTAAATTTAGGCATCTATACGTCTCAGTTTTATACATTACAAGTTTCAACTATTTTGTTTTAATATTTTAAAATTATGTACCTATTAGATATGTAAAATAATTTAAATTTGTATTTATTTTATAAACCACATACATCGTTACTGGAAATAATATGTTTTAGACAAACAAGACAAAAACATCTCCAATTACCTATAAAATAGTATAAGTAATTTTGACCCGCGTAATGAATTTACCTATTAATAGAATAACTTTGTTTGCTTTTTGATTTCATGGCATCCGCAGTAGCACACATGGTTAATTTCATTGTTGAAATCTGAGTTCAACTCCCAGCTTCAGATAATGTTTTTTATCTCTATCAAACTTCGTTTCTTTATTTTTATCTTTATAAAATTTTAAAAATTGTTTTTAGTCTTAAAAAATATGTGAATTTTCATGCGATTTTGTTTGTATAAAAACTAAATAACTTTGGTCAATTTTTATATGAGATGAATTATTATACCTATAATTTAATTCAATGGTACACAAATCAATTTCAACCCACTCTAAGGTTAGTATTATTTTTTCTAAAATAAAATCCTTTATGTAAATAAATATTTTTTCTAGTAATCTTTAAAATATTTAATGGAGATATGCAATCTATTTTGACTTAAATAATTTTAGTTTGGATAATGTTTTTTATTTTTATCAATTGGTAACAAGTACTTAGAAATGTAAAGCAAAACAGGGATTTGAAATGTGGTAAGTTAAAATAATCAGAATTTAGAGAGAATATTATGCAATGGATAATTTAGATTTCAGAGATATGCATACAGATTTAATTTAAGCCCAAAGTTTTTATACCGACACTATTTCAAGCATTGACGACGAACAACGAATGATCGAAGGAAAGTTCAATTTTGGACCAAACCTTTTACCTAACTTCAAAGAAGTGAAAGTTTTTTAAATAGAATGTTCGGTTGGATCCATAGAGTAAAATCATTTATACTTTTATTGTAAAGGAACAAAATCCCTTATGTTTTTTCTCTCACATTTTCGGATTACGAACAAAATCCATTCATCTCATATCATTTTAGGAACCTTGAAAGTAACGGTATGAAACTAACTCTGTTCCTACATTTATTGTTTAGTCTCCAATTATACTTCAAATCTTATTCCCACCACATCAATTATTATATGGAACAATATCTAGTACATCTGATCGAGTTGATTTACATAACACTATAGACCTATTTTTATGACAAAAATTAATTCTTTTCACTTAAAATCTGTTTAATTCTCAATTTTATTTGACTTTTTATTAATAATTGATTATGAGATTCAGAAAAAGATTTGATTGTTAATTCATGGTATTTTGATTGAATTTGAGTATAAAAATATTGGATTAGAAGAATGAGGATTGAAGTCTTGAAGAAGTCAGATAAAGGAGTAAATTTTAAGCAAAAGAAGTCAGACCCGACTTAACAAACCTGAGCTCGATGCAAGAGGACCTGAAAGCAAGGTCAGACAAATATGTCTTGCACAGATTACATGAGCTCGATGTAGGTTGGACTTTAGAGCTTGGATCTGCAACAGAATCTAGTGGCGTTTGGTTCAGCTGACTTGAGCCAGGGGCGAGCTTCGAATTTGAAATTTTATTTAATAGTTGGTTGCACTAGGGTTAGGCATCTTTGGCTATTAGAGATCGAAAATCACTCTTGGAAGGCATTCTTAGGATTTCTTGTGGATTATTCTTCGTATTCCATTGTTCTTTTGTAAGGTTTAGTATTTTCATATCTATGAGGACCTAAATTCTCTATTGTTGGGGTAGGTTAAACCTTTTTAAATTTTCATATAATCATTTTGTTTTTCATATTTATGTCTTTTCTTTCAATAAATTAGTATTTTAATTTTGTGATTATTTTCTGTCATGTTGATTTGTAATTTGATCATTGGGTTTTAGGGTATTGGAAAATATCTTCTGTAATCAAGAATTGAATTAAAATATCAGATGATGAAAAGCTTGTGTCTAAGAATAGAGTCAGCTTTATTTGTTATCTTAAAACCCTGGTGGATATTATAAGATTTATTTATATAATTGATTAAGAAATTGATGGTTAATAGATAATCTTAAACTCATCTATTTAGGAATTGGAGTTGAGTATTATTTTCAGTTAATATTGATTATTGGTAAAAAAAAAAGTAACATTTTTTGTGTGTGAGAATGAAGATTGATGAGATTTAACCTTAACAAAAAATTACTATTAATATTATATCATTTTTCTACATTTCAATTGATGATAAAAATTATAAAAATTATTTTATATTCTACATTCAAAACCAAATAATGGAATTATTCTTGAATATCAATTTATTATAATTGTAATTATGATTTTATATTGTACATATCCTTTTAAAAAGAACGATATTTTTGTTATTTACTAAATTAGAACTCGTGCACTTGTTATCATTATAAAAATTTATGTTAACTATATTATATGTATATTCAGAAAATGAAGAAAAAGAAAATGAGAACACTGAATTTTCATATATATATATATATATAATATTTATAAGTTATTTAAAAAAATATTAAATTAATAACATCGCATTAAATACTCGATACACTTTTAAACACGGTATAGATTATCTCTTATCTCTGACCAAATATATCTAAGATTATGTTTGATCTTGCTCTGAACACGGCTTAGTTTACAGAATTTAGATAAGATGTAGATTAGACTTACTACATTGTAGATTTAGGTCATTTACATTGTAGATTTAACTATTAGATATTTTTATTTATTTTATAAATCGCATACAGCATTAGTGAAAATAATATGTTTAAGACTTATAAGACAAAAACATCTCTACGTATATAATTAGTTTGTATGAATTTAAAAGTTATATTAGTGGAAAATTCAAATGGCAAATTATGACCGAACGTAACGAATTTACCTATCAATAGTATAAGTAATTTTGTTTGCTTTTTGGTTTCGTATCATCCGCAGTAGCACACTTGGTTAATTTCGTTGTTCAAATCTGGGTTCAACTCCCAGCTGCGGAAATATTCTTTTTACTAACGGATAATGTTTTTATTTCTATCAAAAAGTTATATGAATTTTCTTGTATAAAAATTATATAACTTAAATTTTTAAATGAGATGAAATCAATTTCAATCCACACTAAAGTTAGTATTATTTTTTCTAAAATAAATCCTTTATGTAAATAAATATCCGTTTTAGTAATCTCTAAATTATTCAATACATATATGAAATTTATTTTGACTTAAATATATTTAAGTTTGATAATACTTTTTATCTTTATCAATTAGTAAACATAATTGAGATAATTAGTAAACATAATTGAGATAAACTACCATAGTTGATTCTCAATTGTTTTATTCAAATATATGTAGACTAATATAATTTTTCTAGAATAATGAGTTTTGATTTATATTTAGACATGTACGTATTTATTGAGATGTCATACTTTTAGGATATATTTATAAACAATCCTTAAGTTTCAAATAACAAATAATGGAAAAAAGATTAGAGTATTGTTAACAGATTTTCAGCAAGTGTAGTGAGTTCACAAGTAATATAGTAGTAAGAAAAGTATTGTATCCACAGGAAACACGAAATTTTATTGAAAATTGAATTACAACTAATTGTATTATGAACGAATAAGAAATAACCAATGATTGAATGAATTAAGAAGAGTTATAGCAAGCAATGAATATTAAAAATGTGAATTCAATATAATAAAAAGCCTTGGGATTGAATCGTAATATTCTCCTTCGCATACACTCTTAACCTAATTTAATATCATCTTTTCCAATTACCAATATGCGCAAATAAAAGCCTTTTCAACCTAATTCCTCTAGCATTGAATTTTATAAACTAAACTACCTAGCTTCTATCCCTAGTCGCTAGAATAGCCTAATCAGCATTAAGATCAGTTGCTATAAGCAGTCATTACACTATAATCCATATCTGAACTTATACATGTAATGCATTTACGTTTAGTTCCAATTCCATAGAGTGATTTCCAGTCACAATGAGAAATCTAAAATAAAGCAAGATATAGTAAAATGTAAAACAAAGGTTTTTGGATTCAATGATATAAAAATAGAATTAAGAGTGCATTTGAAGTGAGAAATTACATTCAATCCCAAGAGAAAGGAAGTTAGCTAAGCATGGTAGCCATGAAAATACAAAAGAAAAAGAAAAGAACGGAGCTTGATGACGGCGGCCTCGAAGGGAACTCCACGAATGAGAGGTGATGATGATGCCCTACGTTTGACCCTAGCCTCCCTTTTATAAGTTTCGCCCCTTCAATTAGGTCAAAGTTTGGCCGCTATTTCGTAAGTCACACCTTCAGTAACGTTGACATCTTCAATTTAGGGCTTTGCTTATGATGAACTTTAAGTGAGTTTTAGCCCAGGCTGTGTCTTTAGCTTAAGCGAAAAGTCACTTATGCTTTTTTTCTGCTCCTTTCGTCAATTTCGGCGCCTCTATTCTCTCCCTCCCTTCAAATTTAACGTAATTCTCAAAAAAAATTTCTTTCCATAATAAAACACATTAAATAGCAAAATCAATAATAAAAGAAAATCAAATCAAATCTAAACCGAATTAATAACAAAATCAACCTAATTACTAACAGAATCAATCACTAAATCTGCACAAAATCAATGCTTATCAAAAGTCTCCCCACTTAGCTTTGCTTGTCCTCAAGCAAGACAATCACAAACTAAGATCTCAAACTCTCATAATTCCCGTGCAATTCTTTTATTCCAACCTCGTCTCCTAAAATCAAGCAATCACCTGCAGCTTCAAAAATTTGAAATTTAACAATCCAATATTCAGATAACAAAATACAAATCATGACAGGGGATACTCTCAACTCACACAATTCTCACCACTGTTTCATTCAAAAGTGACATATTACTCTCAATAAAAAGTTGCTAGTCATTTATCAAAACAAATCAACCTTGCAATTAATAAGTCAAAAGGTCTTTCCAAGGTTATAATGTGGCCTAACTACAAAGAACTTTTGGTTTTTTCTTGGAACACAAAATGCACAAGTAGTTTAGCAATTATGAATACAACTCAAATCGTTCTTGAAAATCTAATTCCACTGTGACTTCTTTAACAAGTTTTAATCTGAATCAGTTGCTATACCATTTTACTTTCTTGCCTAAGCAATAAACATGGCTCACACAAATTCACTGTGTACCCTTTTTCAACTACTATTTTTCTTTTATTTTCCAGATGTATAAAAAACAATTAAAATCTGGAACCAAATTTTTTTTTGGTGGGTTCACCATTACAGTAGCCTATCACAACTTCCACAGTTTTTGTTTGAAATTCACACTCCATTTTTCAATTCCTCTTCAAGTTGTATCATAATTTCCTAGCTTCTCATACCCAAGGTGGATTTTATGGATATATGGCTCATGGTTTAAAAAAAATACTATAGGCTCAAATTGGCTTGCAATTGAATTCCTCTCATCTCACCGGGTAGCTTTTTGGCTCTAGCTCTGATTTATGCTCAATCAAAAAACTTGCCTTCATCATTCTTATCAACACAAAGACAATTCTATCCTAACAAATTAAAGCAACAATTAATATCAAGTAAATATGCACTCACAATGTACTCTTAGTGTATCACTCCCTCACATGATGTTTAACTCATATCTTGTCACTCTTTGTTAATGTTAATCCTCCCACTATCATGTTATCTTCCTAATTTTCTATTACTGTTAGCTCAAGCTCAAAATTACGACTACGCTACTTATATGCACACAGAATTTTCAGTTAATAGTTCTAACCATTCCTATTAATCCCCCAACACCACAGGCACATTCAACACATAATATATCATGTTCTATCCGCTAGTTCAGCTTGTGCCTAAATCTCTTACACTTATCCATAGTGTGCAGGGTTAATAAAGTCATCCAACATCAAATATATACATTCATTCAAAATAAAAAGAAACTATACTACCAACTTTGTCTCTGGTCAACTTTTTCCTAGTCATCTTCAAAATGTCATTAGCTAATCAGCAAAACCTCAACAACATTGGCACATTAAAAGATCAACAAAACAACAACAATCTGCAATCTTCATCACTCAGTTCCTTCAATCTTTCATCAGCAACCTTCAGTAGTTGTTGTCCTCCCTATCACTGCGACAGCCTTCAGTAGCTGCTCTACTCATCATCTTCCACTTCGACTACATCTGTATCCTCCGAAGACTCATCTGATGATATATTATTGTTCCCCACTGAGTCTTCTCCTTCATCTGCATGTTCCTCTCCTTTGTATCAGTGGAGATGACAAACTACGTCTTCAAAGGCTCCACATTTTCAAAATTAATAGCAGGACCCAATGGCCCTGCTACGACCCTCCTTGCTCTCTTTGGCCTTCTTGGTGGTTCTTCTATTGGTCTCCTCGGTCCTGCTTTCCTTGATGGTTCCTCTACTGGTGGTTCTGCTGTTGGTGCTTCCTTTGCTAGTGGTTCTGTGGTTGGTGCTTCCGCTGAAGTAGCTGCTGGGACTACCGGAGGTTCATTCTCTATCCTTGCCTCCTGATTTCGTGCAGTTCTGTGTACCTCGACATTCTCATTGTCTGCCCCTACTGAACTAGGTCTGTCCCCAGGCCAATTCAGATAGGAGGATAGTTCCTCCTCATTCATGTATGTCTTATCTCTCATTGCTTGGTACATCTGCATCATAAATCGGCAAATGACACTTTGCTGGTCTTCCACACACAATACATGTCTCATGATTATTTTCTCAACCGCTTCTAAGGTTGGTGATGAAGGTGTAGCTGGTGGACTTGGTGCTCTGTTCCTTTGTTCAGGGTACTCCTCTAGATTCATGCAATGCAGCTCAATAAACTTAAGATTAATTGGAGACCTAATCTTCACCTTTGGTTCCACCAATACCCCTTGATTCTCACACAGTGCAGTGATTAAAGCTGGGAACCACAGAGTTCCTCTTCGTTCTCCACGACCAACTCTTTCCCCATCCACAACCTTTTGTATCTCATCATAAATAATCCTTGAAATGTTGATTGTGAAATCATCCTGCATCACAGAAAACAACAAATTGTTCTTTATCACATTGATGTCTGAAACATGCCTAGTTGGCACCACATTTGCCAGCATAAATGTCAACCACACTTGCGCCAGAGTTCTCATATCCTTTCTCCTTATTCTTGTTTCCTTTCCAGCCGAGGTCAACTGGTATCCTTTTCCTGGCAGACACAATACTGTTGCCACTTTCTTATTGTTGAAGCCTTTCTTCCTGTTGCATAATTGCTAGTAGTGACATTTCTCTTCTTGTTTGCGATAGGGGTTTTCCAACAGATCATCAATATCTTGAGGGCTATACTGAATCCATCTCCCCCGAACCATTGTCTTCCTCCTATGCCTCTCCTACCTTTCTACATAAGCATTGGAATAAAACTCTCAAACTATTTCAGCATCAAATTTCTTCAACGGTTCAACCAAGCTCCTCCAATTCCTTCTCAGAATACCCATTAGAAAAGAGTCGCAATCCCCTGATCTCAAGTCGACCTTCCTCTCCGGTATGAAACCTCAATTCTTGATTTGCTCACATCTTCGAATCTTGTTGTCATTCAAGAATCGATGAGCACTTCGCTTTGTATGTCCACTGGTCGACGACTCCAGTTCCGGTGTATTGGATGGGATAACTTCGTCATAGAACTGCTCAGCAGCCCTGTATCTTTTAGGCGGACGACCTTTGACTGTCGTGTTCTTTACCCTCGGCATTTTCCTGCAACTCAAGGTAAGTGCCTAAAGAACATAAAACAACTTACTATCGACTCTCCCCTTACTCAGAATCCCTAAAAATCTCAACTGTTTCAAAACCTGAAACCCTAATCTACCCGACAATCGCCCCCATTTACAATGCTGACCTAGCAGAACACTACAACCTTAATCTTCCCTCCTAACGTCAGTGAAAGATGATTGAATGTACTGTGTTTTTAAGATTGCAAAGAAACAAATTTTGCACTCTCTGAACCTATTTCTTGCCGCTGCCATCTACTAATTTTTCATTTGCTTTCATGGATTCAACATCTACAAATTCCTCGACTGCCACAGTTTCTGATTCAACTCTCTCCTTTGATCTGTCTTCCCTGGCTTCAACCACATTCTCCACTTCAACTGTTTTCCTTTGGTTATCAGCAGCTATTGCGGTCACATCAGAACTAACTTGCTTCCCACATCGAATGGTAATTGCTTTGCACTGTTCTTTTGGATTGGTCTGAGTGTTGGCCAAGAATTGTCTTCCCTGCTGATCTGCCATTTGCTTAGCCAACTGTCCTACTTGAGTCTCCAAATTCCTCATAGACGCCTCTTGATTCTTCTGATGTGTCATAGTGGCCTGCATAAACTTCTCAAGAGTATCTTCCAACTTGCTTGTGCGGTCTTGCAATGAAGGATACTTCTTTTGCGGTTGTTGTTGGTACATAGGTTGTCTTCCTTCATTTCCAGCATCTTGCTTCCAGCCCCAATTTTGATTCATATTATTCCTCCAACTTGTAGGTGGACTATTCGGGTAATTCCCTGGCTGGCCAACTTGCCTGCCTAGAACTTCCATATATTGCACTTCTTCTTCTCCTACATTCGGTTGAGGACAGTTTCCAACCACATGATTTCCTCCACATGCTTCACAAACTGTTGGTACATTCTGATAGGTCACTGGCAGTGCAGTTTGAATAGCCTGCAGCTGCTATGGTAGCTTGGCCATCTGGTTTGTCAAGGCCTCTACTTGTTGCGTCAACAGTTTGTTCTGAGCCAATATTAACATTCCTTTCTTTTCCACACTGCTTCGATCATGTTGTGTCTGATAATCTGTTGATGCAAGTGCATCAATAATCCTGCTGGCCTGCTCCACATCCCCGACCATCATCGTACCTCCTGCTGCAGCGTCCAAGATCATCTTAGTCTCTAGTCTCAGCCCATTGTGGAAGATATTGAGCTGAGCAATCTCCTCAAATCCATGATTAGGACACCTCCTCAACATGGTCTTAAACCTATCCCATGCTGCACAAAAAGCTTCATCTGCCCCTTGGCAAAAATTAGAGATGTCTGACTTGGCTTTAATAAGTCAAGGTAGAGGGAAGAATTTCTGTAAAAACTTCTCCTCAACCTCGCTCCATCTTCTCAGACTTTGATTGGGATGAGAATTCAACCAATCTTTTACTTTCCCTGCCGGTGAGAATGGGAACAACTTCAAATATGCAGCCTCCTTGTCTCGTTCTTCGATTCCCATAGTAGCCGTCAACTCATAGAATGTGGATAAATGAGTATAAGGGTCCTCATGATCCAATCACATGAATTGGGTATTGCTTATGAGAGTCATATATGCTGGCTGCATCACAATTGCCCGAGCTGTGTTAGGAACAACAATGCTTGAGAAGTGTCTAGGTCCCTACTGCAATGCATAGTCCCCCAAAACTCTCCTTGGTGGTGGATCGCTACGGCCATTAGGTTCTTCCGCCATGATTGCACCACAACTCTGCTTCTCTGCCCGATTCTTTTGCTCGCACTTCCTCCTTGCCAAAGTTGTCTCAACATTTTGTTGATATCCAGATCAAAAAACAATTGTTTTTCCTTCCCTTGATTTCTCAAACGCATCAACCACTGTACTAACAAAGAATGTAGCGGTCACAAAAGATTACGAATTCACAAAAAAATTAATGTAAAATTCAATTTCTAAATCTTAATCATTCCACGGCAACAGTGCCAAAAATTTGTTAACGGATTTTTAGCAAGTGTACTGAGTCCACAAGTAATATAGTAGTAAGAAAAGTATCGTATCCACAGGGAACGAAATTTTATTGTAAATTGAATTACAACTAATTGTATTACGAACGAATAAGCAATAACCAATGATTGAATGAATAAAGAAGCGTTATAACAAACAATGAATATTAAAAATGTGAATTCAATAATAATAAAAAACCTTGGGATTGAATCGTAATATTCTCCTGCGCAAATAAAAGCCTTTTCAACCTGATTCCTCTAGCATTGAATTTCATAAACTAAATTACCTAGCTTTTATCCCTAGTCGCTAGAGTAACCTAATCAGCATTAAGATCAGTTGCTATAAGCAGTCATTACACTATAATCCATCCCTGAACTTATACATGTAATGCATTTACGTTTAGTTCCAATTCCAAAGAGTGCTTTCTAGTCACAATGAGAAATCTAAAATAAAGCAAGATATAGTAAAACGTAAAACAAAGGTTTTTGGATTCAATGATATAAAAATAGAATTAAGAGTGCATTTGAAGTGAGAAATTACATTCAATCCCAAGAGAAAGGAAGTTAGCTACGCATGGTAGCCATGAAAATTCAAAAGAAAAAGAAAAGAATGGAGCTTGATGACAGCGACCTCCAAGGGATCTCCACAAATGAGAGGTGATGAGTGAGAAGTGATGATGATGCCCTACGTTTGACCCTAGCCTCCCTTTTATAACTTTCTCCCCTTGAATTAGGTCAAAGTACAGCCGTTATTTCGTAAGTCACACCTTCAGTAACGTTGACATCTTCAAATTAGGGCTTTGCTTATGATGAACTTTAAGTGAGTTCTAGCCCAGGCTATGTCTTTAGCTTAAGCGAAAAGTCACTTATGCTCTTTTTTTGCTCCTTTCGTCAATTTCGGTGTCTCTATTCTCTCTCTCCCTTCAGATTTAACCTAATTCTCAACAAAAATTTATCTTTCCACAATAAAACGCATTAAATAGCAAAATCAATAATAAAAGAAAATAAAATCAAATCTAAACCGAATTAATAACAAAATCAACCTAATTACTAACAGAATCAATCACAAAATCAGCGCTTATCAAGTACCTCCGTTTGACTTTGTGATGTCGTCACAGTCCGCACCGTAACCGCATTATGGAAGCAAATGTTTTACAGGAAAGCACGAGAATTGAACGTGCAGGAGAACGGGAAGAAGAAACAAACACATGAGAATGAGAAGAAGAAGCAATGCGGAAAGAAGAAAGCAAAAGAGAAAATTTAAGTTTTTATTTTAAGTTTATATACGAAAAATTTTGTATGTAATGTTTAATTACATAAAGATAAAATCTATAGATAATATTTCATATGTAATATTTAATTTTCATACGGATATAATTTATAAATCATATTTCGTACGTAATCTTTAATTTACATATGAATTTATATTCATATATAATATTCCCTATATAATAATTAATTTACATACGAATTTATATCTGTTTGTAATATTCCATAGATAAAATTCATTTTTTTTGAGTAATAATTTCAGAAATTCTCCTTAAAGATCGTAGCAACAAATTGTAAATGTACTACTTGAATTATTTTAAATTCTGAACGTGGGATAGAGGCAAACAAAGTAAAGGTTGAGATCATTGAGAAGCTGCCTCCACCTACCAATGTGAAGGGAATCAGAAGTTTCCTTGGCCATGCAGGGTTTTATAGGTGATTCATCAAAGATTTTTCAAAGATTGCTAAACCCTTGTGTAATTTGTTAAACAAGGATACAACTTTTGAGTTCGATAAGGAGTGCGAAAAGGCGTTTGACTGCCTAAAGGAGAAGTTAACTACTGCACCAGTCATTATTGCACCAAATTGGAGTATTGATTTTGAGCTTATGTGTGATGCTAGTGACTATGCAGTAGGGTCTGTGTTGGGGCAGAGGAAAGAAAATTTGTTTTTTGTCATACACTATGCTAGCAAGGTGCTTAATGATGCTTAGAGTAATTACACTACTACTGAGAAGGAATTGTTGGCAATTGTGTATGCTTTGGAGAAGTTTAGAGCTTATCTTATAGGCTCTAAAGTCATAGTTTATACTGATCATACTGCTATCAGGTATTTGTTAACCAAGCCAGATTCGAAATCCAGGCTAATTCGTTGGATGCTATTACTCCAGGAATTTTACCTGGAAATTAAGGATAAGAAGGGAAGCAAGAATCATGTAGCAGATCATCTGTCCAGATTGGCTAATGAAGAGGTTACTGCCAGGAATCTGAAGTTATAGACGAATTCCCTGATGAAAAGTTGATAGTGGTACAGGAGAGGCCATGGTTTGCTGATATGGCCAATTTTAAAGTTGCTGGAATTATACCAGAGACTATGAATTGGCAGCAGAGGAGGAAATTATTGAAGGATTTGAACCAGTACATTGGCGACGATCCTTATCTGTTTAAGATGGGTGCTGACAATTTGTTGAGGAGGTGTGTTACTAGTAAGGAAGCTTAGAATATACTTTGGCACTGTCATAATTCTCCTTATGGAGAACATTTAATGGGGAGAGGACAACTGGTAAGGTACTGCAGTCAGGATTTTTCTGGCCAACTCTGTTCAAAGATGCTCACATCCATGTGCAACATTGTGACAATTGCCAAAGGATAGGAACCATCTCAAGAGGATATGAGATGCCACTGAGGAACATTCAAGAAATTGAAGTGTTCAACTGCTGGGGAATTGATTTCATAGGCCATTGCCTAGTTCATTTTTGAATGAATATATTCTGTTGGCTGTGGAGTATGTCTCGCGGTAGGTGGAAGCAATTCCAACTCAAAAGGCAGATCCAGAAAAAGTGATCAAGTTTCTGAATAAACACATATTCTGCAGGTTTGGAACACCGAGAGTGGTGATCAGTGATGGAGGATCTCACTTCTGCAATGTAGAATTGAGGAAGGCTTTTGCACATTTTGGGGTGAAGCACATGATAGCTACAGCCTATCATCCCAAAACCAATGGGCAAGCAGAAGTTTCTAATAGAGAGGTGAAGAGAATTCTGGAGAAAACAGTGTCATCATCACGTAGAGACTGGGCTATAAAGTTAGATGAAGCGTTGTGGGCACATCGAACAACCTTCAAAACCCCAACTGCGTTGTCTCCATTTAAGTTGATCTATGAGAAAGCTTGTCATCTCCCTGTGGAAATGGAACACCGAGCTTTTTGGGCATTGAAGTGGTTGAATTTTGATTCGAAAGTTACTGCTAAATAGAGAAAAATCCAGTTACTTGAGCTTGAAGAAATGAGATTGAATGCGTATCAATCTTCAAGGTTGTATAAGGAGCGCATCAAGGCTTATCACGACAAGAAGCTTTTAAAGAGGAGTTTTAAGCCGGGACAACTAGTTCTTTTATTCAATTCTAGGTTGAAGTTGTTCCCAAGCAAGCCAAAGTCGAGATGGTCAAGACCTTTTGTGGTCAAGCAGGTTAAGCCATATGATGCAATTGAAATTGAAGATGCTAAAACTCAGAGGAGTTTGATGGTAAATGGTCAGAGGTTGAAACATTATAAGGGAGGTGAAGTTGAAAAACTCATCTCAGTGATCAAGTTGAAGGATTGAAATTCATGCGTCAAGGTATATGACGTTAAACGAGCGCTTACGGGAAGACAATCCAGTATTTAAATTATGGAAATTTGGGTTATTTTGTTTTCTTTTAGATAGAGATTTTAATTTAAGGTAGATTAGGTTTAAGTTTTTGGGTAGTTTATTTTGTGTTGAAAAAAAAATTAGTAATTTAGCAATTCTTGGAACTGAATTATTGGGCCTGTAGATTGAGCTAGGCCCGGTGCTTGGGCTATTTATCACTTAGCGCAGACTGATGCACTATAACAATATAACATGACAGTGCCTTGTGTCACAAGGTCACTTCATACTAAAATTTTTCAGTACATTTCTCTCTGCTCTGTGCGAACCCTTCATCTTCTCATCAGTTGCGCTAGGTTACAACTAATACATGTATTGTTTTTCTCGTTTCTTTGCAATATTAAAAACACAGTACGTTCAATCGTCTTTCACTGACGTTAGGAGGGAAGATTAAGGTTGTAGTGTTCTGCTAGGTCAGCATTGTAAATGGGGGCGATTGTCGAGTAGATTAGGGTTTCAGGTTGTGAAAAAGTTGAGATTTTTAGGGATTCTGAGTAAGGGGAGAGTTGATAGTAAGTTATTTTAAGTTCTTTAGGCACTAACCTTGAGTTGCAGGAAAATGCCGAGGGTAAAGCACACGACAGTCAAAGGTCGTCTGCCTAAAAGATACAGGGTGCTGAGTAGTTGTATAAAGAAGCTATCCCATCCGATACACCGGAACCGGAGTCGTCGACCAATGTACATACACAGCGAAGTGCTCGTCGATTCTTGAATGACAACAAGATTCGAAGATGTGAGCAAATCAAGAATTGAGGTTTCATACCGGAGAGGAAGGTCGACTTGAGATCAGGGGATTGCGACTCTTTTCTAATGGGTATTCTGAGAAGGAATTGGAGGAGGTTGGCTGAACCGTTAAAGAAATTTGATGTTGAAATAGTCTAAGAGTTTTATTTTAATGCTTATGCAGAAAGGTAGGAGAGGCATAGGAGGAAGACAATGGTTCGAGGGTGATGGATTTAGTATAGCCCTCAAGCTATTGATGATATGTTGGAAAACCCCTATCGCAAACAAGAAGAGAAATGTCACTACCAGCGATTATGCAATAGGAAGAAAGGCTTCAGCAATAGGGAAGTGGCAACACTATTGTGTCTGCTAGGAAAAGGATACCAGTTGACTTCGGCTGGAAAGGAAACAAGAATAAGGAGAAAGGATATGAGAACTCTGGCGCAAATGTGGTTGACATTTATACTGGCAAATGTGGTGCCAACTGGGCATGTCTCAGACAGCAATGTGATAAAGAGCAATCTGTTGTTTTCTATGATGCAGGATGATTTCACAATCAACATTTCAAGGATTATTTCTGATGAGATACAAAAGGTTATGGATGGGGAAAGAGTTGGTCGTGGAGAACGAAGAGGAACTCTGGGGTTCCCAGCTTTAATCACTGCACTGTGTGAGACTCAAGGGGTATTGGTGGAACCAAAGGTGAAGATTAGGTCTCCAATTAATCTGAAGTTCATTGAGCTGCACTGCATGAATCTAGAGGAGTACCCTGAACAAAGGAACAACACACCAAGTCCACCAGCTACACCTTCATCACCAACCTTAGAAGCGGTTGAGAAAAGAATCATGACATGTATTCCATGTGAAAGAACAGCAAAGCACCATTTGCCGATTTATGATGCAGATGTACCAAGCAATGAGAGATAAGACATACATGAACGAGGAGGAACTGTTCTCCTATCCAAATTGGCCTGGGGACAGGCACAGTTCAGTAGGGGGCAGACAATGAGAATGCCGAGGTACACAGCACTGTAGGAAATCAGGAGGCAAGGATAGAGAATGAACCTCCGGTAGTCCCAGCAAATGCTTTAGCGGAAGCACCAACCACAGAACCACCACCAGCGGAAGCACCAACCACAGAACCACTAGTAAAGGAAGCACCAACAACAAAACCACCAGTAAATGAACCATCAACGAAAGCAAGAGCGAGGAGACCAGTAGAAGAACCACCAAGAAGGCCAAAGAGAGCAAGGAGGGTCGTAGCAAGGCCTTTGGGTCTTGCTATTAATTTTGAAAATGTGAAGCCTTTGAAGACGCAATTTGTCATCTCCTCTGATACAGAGAAGGAGGAATATGCAGATGAAGGAGAAGACTCAGTGGGGAATAATGATATATCATCAGATGAGTCTTCAGAGGATACAGATGCAGTTGAAGAGGAAGATGATAAGCAGAGCAACTACTGAAGGCTGCTATAGTGATAGGGAGGACAACAACTACTGCAGGTTGCTGATGAAAGATTGAAGTTTAGTGATCTTTTGATGTGCCAATGTTGTTGATGTTTTGCTGATTAATTGATGACATTTTGAAGATGACTAGGAAAAAGTTGACCAGAGACAAAGTTGGTAGTATAGTTTCTTTTTATTTTGAATGAATGTATATATTTGATTTTGGATGACTGTGTTAACCCTGCACACTATGGATAACTGTAATAGACTTAGGCAAAAGCTGAACTAGCTGGTAGAACATGATATATTTTGTGTTGAATATGCTTGTGGTGTTGGGGGATTAATAGGAATGGTTGGAACTATTAACTGAAAATTTTGTGTGCATATAAGTAGCTCAATCTTAATTTTGAGCTTGAGCTAACAGTAACAGAAAATTAGGAAGATAACATGATAATGGAAGGATTAATATTAACAAGGAGTGACAGGATATGAGTGAAACAACATGTGAGGGAGTGATACATTGAGAGTACATTGTGAGTGCATATTTACTTGACATTAATTGTTGCTTTAATTTGTTAGGATAGAATTGACTTTGTATTGATAAGAATGATGAAGGCAAATTGTTTGATTGAGCGTAAATCAGAGCTAAAGCCAAAAAGCTGGTGAGATGAGAGGAATTCAATTGCAAGCCAATTTGAGTCTATAGTTTTTTTTAAACCATGAGCCATATATCCATAAAATCCACTTTGGCTATGAGTAGCTAGGAAATTATGATACAACTTGAAGAGGAATTAAAAAAGGGAGTGTGAATTTCAAACAGAAACTGTGGAAGTTGTGATAGGCTACTGTAATGGTGTACCCACCGAAAAAAAAATTGGTTCCAGATTTTAATTGTTTTCTGTACATCTGAAAAATAAAAGAGAAATTGTAGTTGAAAAGGGGTACGCAGTGAATTTGCGTGAGCCATGTTTATTGCTTGGGCAAGAAAGTTGAATGGTACAACAGCTAATTCAGATTAAAACTGGTTAAGTCACAGTGGAATTAGATTTTCAAGAACGATTTGAGTTGTATTCATAATTTACGAAACTACTTGTGCATTTTGTGTTCCAAGAAAAATCCAAAAGTTCTTTGTAGCCAGGCCACATTATAACCTTGGAAAGACTTTCTCACTTATTAATTGCAGGGTCGATTTGTTTTGATAAATGACTAGCAACTTTTGATTGAGAGTAATATGTCACTTTTGAGTGAAACAATGGTGAGAATAGTGTGAGTTGAGAGTGTCCTGTCATGATTTGTATTTTGTTATCTGAACATTAGATTGTTAAATTTCAAATTTTTGAAGCTGTAGGTGATTGCTTAATTTTAGGAGACGAGGTTGGAATAAAAGAATTGCATGTGAATTATGAGAGTTCGAGATCTTAGTTTGTGATTGTCTTGCTTGAGGACAACCAAGAAGCTAAGTGGGGAGAGTTTTGATAAGCATTGATTTTGTGCAGATTTTGTGATTGATTCTATTAGTAATTAGGTTGATTTTGTTATCAATTCGGTTTAGATTTGATTTTATTTTATTTTATTATTGATTTTGCTATTTAATGCGTTTTATTGTGGAAAGAGAAAATTTTGTTAAGAATTAGGTTAAATCTGAAGGTAGAGAGAATAGAGGCGCCAAAATTGAGAAAAGGAGCAGAAAAAGAGCATAAGTGACTTTTTGCTTAAGCTAAAGACACAGCCTGGGCTAAAACTCACTTAAAGTTCATCATAAATGAAGCCCTAATTTGAAGATGTCAACGTTACTGGAGGCGTGACTTACGAAATAACGGCCTCACTTTGACAAAATTCAAGGGGCGAAAGTTATAAAAGGGAGGCTAGGGTCAAATGTAGGGCATCATCATCACTTCTCACTCATAACTGGAAAGCACTCTTTGAAATTGGAGCTAAAAGTAAATGCATTACATGTATAAGTTCAGGGATGAATTATAGTGTAATGACTGCTTATAGCAACTGATCTTAATGCTGATTAGGTTATTCTAGCGATTAGGGATAGAAACTAGGTAATTTAGTTTATGAAATTCAATGCTAGTGGAATCAGGTTGAAGAGACTTTTATTTGCGCAGATTGGTAATTGGAAAAGATGATATTAAATTAGGTTAAGAGTGTATGCGAAGGAGAATATTATAATTCAATCCCAAGGCTTTTTATTATTATTGAATTCACATTTTTAATATTCATTGCTTGTTATAACGCTTCTTAATTCACTCAATCATTGGTTATTGCTTATTCGTTCATAATACAAGTAGTTGTAATTCAGTTTTCAATAAAATCCATTCCCTGTGGATATGATACTTTTCTTACTACTATATTACTTGTGGACTCAGTACACTTTACTACTATATTACTTGTGGACTCAGTACACTTGCTGAAAATCTATTAACAGTACTCTAATTTCTTTCTTATTATTTGTGATTTGAAACATAAGAATTGTTTATAAACATACCCTAAAAGTATGACATCTCAATAAATACGTACATGTCTAAATATAAATCAAAACTCATTATTCTAGAAATAATTATATTAGTCTACCCATATTTGAATAAAACAACTGAGAATCAACTATGGTAGTTTATCTCAATTATGTTTACTAATTGATGAAGATAAAAAATATTATCAAACTTAAATATACATAAGTCAAAATAAATTTCATATATGTATTGAATAATTTAGAGATTGCTAAAAAAGATATTTATTTACATAAAGGATTTATTTTAGAAAAAATAATACTAACTTTAGTGTGGATTGAAATTGATTTCATCTCATTTAAAAATTTAACAAAGCTGTATAATTTTTATACAAACAAAATCGCATGCAAATTCACATAACTTTTGATAGAAATAAAAACATTATCCGTTAGTAAAAAATATATTTCCGCAACTGGGAGTTGAACCCAGATTTGAATAACGAAATTAACCAAGTGTGCTACTGCGGATGTTACAAAATTAAAAAGCAAACAAAATTCATACAAACTAATTATATACGTGGAGATGTTTTTATCTTATATGTCTTAAACAGATTATTTTAACTAATGATGTATGGGATTTATAAAATAAATAAAAAATATCTAATAGTTAAAGAATTTAGAAATATTAAAAGGAAGTGGTTGAATGTTGTAATTTATAAGTGTGAGATGTAAATGATGTAAATCTATAATGTAGTAAGTCTAATCTACATCTTATCTAAATTATATAAATTAAGACGTGTTTAGATCAAGATCAAACATAATCTTATATATATTTGGCCGAGATTAGAGATTAGAGATTAGAGATAATCTATACCGTGTTTAGAATTGTATCGAGTATTTAATTTTAATTTAATAATTTTTTAAATAACTTATAAATATTATATATATATGAAAATATTTATTGATGTACTTACAATTCAGTGTTCTCATTTTCTTTTTCTTTATTTTCTGAATATACATATAACATAGTTAACATAATTTTTTATAATGATAACAAGTGTACAGTTCTAATTTAGTAAATAACAAAAATTTCGTTCTTTTTTAAAGGATATGCGTAATATAAAATCATAATTACAATTATAATAAATTGATATTCAAGAATAATTCCATAATTTGGTTTTGAATGTAGAATATAAAATAATATTTATAATTTTTGACATCAATTGAAATGTAGAAAAATGATTTAATATTAATAGTAATAACTTGTTAGGGTTAAATCTCATCAATCTTCACTCTCACATACAAAAGAATGTTACTTTTTTCTATCAATAATCAATATTAATTGAGAATAATACTGAACTCCAATTCCTCAATAGATGAGTTTAAGATTATCTATTAACCATCAATTTATTGATCAATTATATAAATAAATCTTGTAATATTCACCAGGGTCTTAAGATAACAAATAAATATGGCTCTATTCTTAGACACAAACTTTCATCTGATATTTTAATTCAATTCTTGATTACAGAAGATATTTTCCAATACCCTAAAAACCAATGATCAAATTACAAATCAACATGACAGACAATAATTACAAAATTAAAATACTAATTTATTGAAAGAAAAGACATAAATATGAAAAGCAAAACGATTATATGAAAATTTAAAAAAGTTTAACCTAACCCCAACAATAGAGAATTTAGCTCCTCATAGACATGAAAATACTAAACCTTACAAAAGAACAGTGGAATACAAAGAATAATCCACAAGAAATCCTAAGAATGCCTTCCAAGAGTGATTTTCGATCTCTAATAGCCAAAGATGCGTAACCCCTAGTGCAAGCAAATATTAAATAAAATTTCAAATTCTAAGCTCGCGCTTGGCTCAAGTCAGCTGCACCAAACGCTACTGGATTCTGTTGCAAATCCAAGCTCTGAAGTCCAACTTACATCGAGCCCATGTAATCTGTGCAGGACGTATTTGTCTGACCTTGCTTTCAGGTCCTCTTGCATCGAGCTCAGGTTTGTTAAGTCGGGTCTGACTTCTTTTGCTTAAAATTTACTCCTTTATCTGACTTCTTCAAGGCTTCAATCCTCATTCTTCTAATCCAATGTTTTTATACTCAAATTCAATCAAAATACCACGAATTAACAATCAAATCTTTTTCAGAATCTCATAATCAATTATTAACAAAAAGTCGAATAAAAATTGAACAGATTTTAAATGTGAAAAGAATTATTTTTTGTCATAAAAATAGGTCTATAGTGTTATGTAAATCAACTCAATCAAATGTACTAGATATTGTTAGTATATGTCCATATAATAATTGATGTGTTGGGAATAAGATTTGAAGTATAATTGGAGACTAAACAATAAATGTAGGAGCAGAGTTAGTTTCATACCCTTACTTTCAAGGTTCCTAAAATGATATGAGAGGAATGGATTTTGTTCGTAATCCAAAAATGTGAGAGAAAAAACATAAGGGATTTTGTTCCTTTACAATAAAAGTATAAATGATTTTCATGTGACTCTATGGATCCAACCAAACATTCTATTTAAAAAAACTTTCACTTCTTTGAAGTTAGGTAAAAGGTTTGGTCCAAAATTCAACTTTCCTTTGATCATTCATTGTTCGTCGTCAATGCTTGAAATAGTGTCGGTATAAAAATTCTAGGCTTAAATTAAATCTGTATGCATATCTCTGAAATCTAAATTACCCATTGCTTAACATTCTCTCTAAACTCTGATTATTTTAACTTACCACATTTCAAATCCCTCTTTTGCTATACATTTCTACGTACTTGTTACCAATTGATAAAAATAAAAAAACATTATCCAAACTAAAATTATTTAAGTCAAAATAGATTACATATCTCCATTAAATATTTTAGAGATTATTAGAAAAAATATTTATTTACATAAAGGATTTTATTTTAGAAAAAATAATACTAACCTTAGAGTGGGTTGAAATTGATTTGTGTGCCATTGAATTAAATTATAGGTATAATAATTCATCTCATTTAAAAATTGACCAAAGTTATTTAGTTTTTATACAAACAAAATCGCATGAAAATTCACATATATTTTAGGACTAAAAACAATTTTTAAAATTTTATAAAGATAAAAATAAAGAAAAGAAGTTTGATAGAGATAAAAAACATTATCTGAAGTAAAATACGTTGGGAGTTGAACCCAAATTTCAACATTGAAATTAACCAAGTGTGCTACTGCGGATGCCATGAAATCAAAAAGCAAACAAAGTTACTTATTCTATTAATAGGTAAATTCATTACACGGGTCAAAATTACTTATACTATTTTATAGGTAATTGGAGATGTTTTTGTCTTGTTTGTCTAAAACATATTATTTCCAGTAATGATGTATGTGGTTTATAAAATAAATACAAATTCAATATTATTTTACATATCTCATAGGTACATAATTTTAAAATATTAAAACTAAATAGTTGAAACTTGTAATGTATAAAACTGAGACGTATAGATGCCTAAATTTAAAATGTAGTCCGTCTATATCCTATGTAGATTGTCTAGATCCTAGTTAACATCAAACATAATCTTAGATGTGTTTCACCGAGTTCAAACTTGTTCTGACGTTCTTAATTTAATAATTTTTTTAAAATAACTTATAAATATTATATATAATAATATAAATCTAGGATATTAGGAAACATTTTATTTTGATTGTATTATAAATTTTTATTTCAAATATTTAAAAACTTACAAAACTCATTATCTAATACTATTCCCGTAACAACCCAAAATATATTAAATACAAAGTGTTAACATTTACACAAAGTAAATAATATTTTAAAATACTTATTATATAATATACGATACAAAAAAATATTTTCATTCACAAAACAAAATTTGAAATAGAAGTCTAAATTCTTTAAGATGTTCCCGTACCTAAATGAGTATCTACGCATGTACACAATACAATCATTGTAGTTCACAAAACAACACGAAAAGCAAGGGTAAGCTAGTAAAAATAAAATTTTATAACATACTCGATACATGGAAAAAGAACAAAGTATATTATTCATTCATAAATTCCCTTGAAGACTAACTTTTATATGTTTCAATACAAATTATATTCTCATTTCAAGTATCCATATTAAACATCATACATAAATGCCTCATATGGACCACATCACACATATAGGTCACACATGGACCACATCACACATATAGGTCATACATGGGCCACATCACACATATAGACCATGTTAGCACTATGGTATTTGATGAAGTCATCTTGGATCAAGAATGGAGATCATTTGAGATTTGGTCTAGGTTTAGGTTATGCGTGTGAGTGTGATCCAAAACCAATGCATGCAACTTGAACCAAGGGAATGAGCTTCAAAGATCCACAAAGACTAAATCATATAAAATTGGATTTAAGTAGGATTTAATCTTTTTTGAAAATTACTTTTAATTGTACTTCACAAAACAACATGAAAAGCAAGGGTAAGCTAGTAAAAATAAAATTTTATAACATACTCGATACATGGAAAAAGAACAAAGTATATTATTCATTCATCAATTCCCTAAAGACTAACATATAATAAAGTTTCAATACAAATTATGTTCTCATTTCAAGTATCCATATCAAACATCATACAAAAATGCCTCATATGGACCACATCACACATATAGGTCACACATGGACCACATCACACATATAGGTCATACATGGGCCACATCACACATATAGACCATGTTAGCACTATGGTATTTGATGAAGTCATCTTGGATCAAGAATGGAGATCATTTGAGATTTGGTCTAGGTTTAGGTTGTGCGTGTGAGTGTGATCCAAAACCAATGCATGCAACTTGAACCAAGGGAACGAGCTTCAAAGATCCACAAAGACTAAATCATATAAAATTGGATTTAAGTAGGATTTAATCTTTTTCGAAAATTACTTTTAATTGTACTTCACAACACAACACGAAAAGCAAGGGTAAGCTAGTAAAAATAAAATTTTATAACATACTCGATACATGGAAAAAGAACAAAGTATATTATTCATTCATAAATTCCCTTAAAGACTAACATATAAAGTTTCAATACAAATTATATTCTCATGTCAAGTATCCATATCAAACATCATACATAAATGCCTCATATGGACCACATCACATATAGGTCACACATGGACCACATCACACATATAGGTCATACATGGGCCACATCACACATATAGACCATGTTAGCACTATGGTATTTGATGAAGTCATCTTGGATCAAGAATGGAGATCATTTGAGATTTGGTCTAGGTTTAGGTTGTGCGTGTGAGTGTGATCCAAACCAATGCATGCAACTTGAACCAAGGGAATGAGCTTCAAAGATCCCCAAAGACTAAATCATATAAAATTGGATTTAAGTAGGATTTATTATTTTTCAAAAATTACTTTTACAAAGTATTGCAACTAATTATTTTTGAAAATCAATTTGTTGAAAATGCTATTGACAGAAAAAAATAAGCCATTGATTTTCATTTTCAATTAATTGAATCGCTACAATTTTTCTATTTTGAAAATTGTTTCTCTCTTTAAAGTAGTTTTAGAATTGCCCACTTGTAAGAGAACACAAATAGAGAATTTCTGAGCAATCAAGAGCGAAAAACAGAGAGTATCTTTGAGGATTTATTGGCTTTGAGTGTAATTAATAAAAACAGATCAAGATTGTTGATCTTAGAGCTCATCCTTGGCTTTGAGGTGTTGATCTTGGAGGGTCCAGGATTTTATTGTAATTTGATTGAACTTGGTGTTCTTCAGTGAATTTCTTTGCTAGTTGACAAATAGACTGGATATAGCACTTGAGAAAGAGTGAACCAATATAATTCTTGGTGTTCTTGCTCACTCTTGACCTTATCTTGAATCGCATTTTGTTTCTGCACATATTTTCTACTACTACGATAATTTCAATCGATTGTTTTATGGTTTCAATTAGTTAATTTTTCGTTTATTGTAACTTTGACTTCTCTGTTATGCATCATTCTGTGTTTCTGAAAAAAGGCTTTTGGATATTTGTTAATTCAAATTTGTACCACTCTATAATTTATGGAAATATATTGGTTTGATCTATGTCAAATTTACATTCTTGGAAAATCAATTAATTGTTTACCAGTTTCAATTAATTATGCTTACTATTGCTGTAATTCTTTGAGTTTTCGTAATTGATTGATTGCTCGTTTTAATTGACTGCATTCATTCTTTGACATTTTGTGACAATAATAATTGAGTTTTTCCAATGATTATTTGGTTATTGTTCGGAGGTTTGTTTTGTTATTCAAGTCTTTTAATCAATTGTTTTCTAGGTTCAATTAATCGAATTTCTTGTTAAAAAATCCAAGATTTCACATTAACAGTTTTGCTTCTTTAATTGATTGGAGTGATTGACAATGGTTCTAATATTCTCTATTTAATTTATTGTTTTCCTAATTTAATTGATTGATTCTGTTAAACTGTATCTTGCAAGCAATTTCAATTGACTATTTCTGTTTTTTCAATTGATTGGATTTGTGTTGCACTCAAATGCTAGATAATTCAGTTAACTGTTTGAGAGAATTAATCGGTAAATATGACTAGATTTCATGGAAGATCATTAGATGCTGCTATGACAAAAGTAAAACACTAATATTGCATAAGATATTTGGTTATACCTCTGTCATTATTTTCATTGTGGTAATTTTTTTAATAAAAACTTTTTGCATTTTCATATGATATTAATGGGATCTTAATCCATTACTGTTATGTGAGGATAAAATAAGAACAAACCAATTACTTTCTTAAAATTAAATTTCATCATAAGTTTGAAGACACTCTTCTTCTAAAGCTGTATACTATTTAGTTAACACCTCATATTATTGAGAAAGCAGAAGTCTTTTAAAACTTAATATAACACCATGATTACAACTTTTTGTCTTATATGCTCGAGAACTTTTTTAAATGTGAGTCTATTGGAGTAAATAACTAAATAGCATACTTGTTACATGTTAAGTGATGAGTCATTATTTTCTCATATTTACTTGTCTTTATGTACCTATTTTGATTAGTGATTTGTGCTTAATTGTCTATTATTTTCTCTATTTCATTGTTTTGGCTTCATTTACCAGAAATTCGTAATTTTAATTAATTCAAATTTTTTGAGCTAATTTTATTATTATTTTCAGGACAGCTTTGGAAATTAATTCTGGAATTGAAGAGGAGCTGCCACATCACCACTGCATCCATATCAGATTTTATTTTCAGTTTTTATTCGTTGGACCAGAATTTAAAAATTTGGGCCTATTAGGTTTAGTGTTGAGGGCTGACCTAGGTCTATCCACCTATTAAAGGAGGTGAAGCCAACACCTATAGAGTCAATTCTTTATTATCGAATTTTAAGGGATTCAGTTTGTTCTCTCTGGAAAAACTGGCTTTGCATTTATTTTCTCTGCAATTTCATTCTGTTTTTTTTTTAATTCAATTTCGTTCTGTTTTTGTTTCAATTCAATTTCGTTTCTTGTTTCAATTCCATTTTTAATCTCCGTTTGCTTTATTCGAATTTAATGAAAGGTTAATTTATAAGGTTATCCTTTTAATTTAGATTGTAATGAAGTTTTGAGGTTGCTGTTGTGTTGTGTTGTTTTTGCTCTCTTCGTCTCTTAACTCTTCATCATTTTATTTCTATGCTTAATGCTTTTACTGGTTCATGCTTAATGTTTCGATTAATATGAAATTTGTGTCTTTGTTCATGCTTAATGGAGTGAGTTATGGGTTGCTAGGATGAAATGAATGATGTATGTGAATTCTTAATTTGCATAAGGAAAACTTGTGTTAATTCTCGCATAGTTAATTAATTCAGGTTGAAATTAGGGTTCAGTAAGTTGAGCATGAATTTTTGTATAAGGAAATCCAATTCGATTATTGATTTTTATTTTATTAAATTATATTATTTCACAAACCACCCTTTCTGTGTGTTTAATCTTTTGACAGAAAACTAGGTTCTTGGGAAACGAACCGGGAGTCACTTCCTATTACTGCATTTAACTACATTTATTTAACCGGAGACACTTCCTAATACTGCATTTAATTATATTTATTTGACCGAATACAGCTTCGATCATTAAGACATGTAAATTGGAGCAGAGTCTAGAATTGCAAACATCTCTAAAAAATACAATAACTTTTTTAAGAAGGTGCCAATTAGATGAACTACATAAATATTAACATTGTAATTTCAATGAACTCTTAAATTTTGGAAGTCAATCAGAACTTAAGAGAGTAGTATTTGAACATCCAAATGGTAATATCTCATTATGGTTTGAATTAACTCCTCTTATGTTCTTATTTTTCTATTATAGAAGAAAGGAAATATAGTTTACAGTTTCCTATTTACAGATGTCAGTTTTTTATTTTCTTTTTATCTCCAGGATTATTTCCTTAAAATACTTGGTGAAAATCATCAGCTCTATGAATTTTTGAATGTCTTCCATATAAAAGTGTCCCTATTTACTTTTCAACAACGAGCATGTGAAAGCTATTCTTTTAGAAATCATCACATAAATCCTCAGAGAATGATCAACATATACAATATTATGTGAATATGTTAGTGGTAAGAATGTGTCCTTTTTAGATTTATTGACATTTTGCACTTGTTTTTTCGATATTTGTATCGTGTATTGGAAATGCTAAACAATTTCCATTTCAGTTCATTGCAGGAGGGGTGGGAGTGGCGAAGAAATAAATCCTAAACTTTCTTATAGCTTGTTCACATTGCAAAACTATGTTTTTACTAGTGGATGATTTGTTTACCCAGAAATTTAAGTTTTAAGAGTCACTCAAAAGGCTACAACACAGCAAAAGCCACTTCATCAATTTCTAAATATATTTTGTTGAAAAAAAATCAGAATGTATTGGGGTTGTTTCATCACACTTGAGAGTCTAAACAAGTTTTCCTTGACTTTTGAGGAAGAGAGGTCCCAAGAGCCACACCAAGTACAATTGGGTGTTGAAGAACTATCCGACCAATTCCAAATTCTGTGACCTCAATTTCTGAGGTTGAAGTCAGCTCCCAGCATCTTTGTTGTTTATAACTTTCTTTTCATTGATTAATGGACTAAGTGAACAAATGCTAGTGATTTGTTTGCAAGTGAGTGAAGGTTTTATCTCTTTCTTTTTGTGTATTAATGGATTAATAACACCAAAATACTATGTACACATGACGCATAATTAATGTTTTTAAGTTTTGTTTTTTAAAAATTGTCAACCTCATCTTCAACCATATTTTATTAGTCTCTAAACTTTAAATGTATATTAGGAACTAATTTTTATTTAACTCATTCTATGCATAATATATCATTTGAATTTTTCATGTCTCAATATATAGTTCATCATTATCATGATCATTATAATCAGTGTGAATTAAGCATTCAAATATTATTAATATAAATTTAAACTCATTATTCTAGAAATAGTTATATTAGTCTACATATATTTAAATAAAATAACTGAGAATCAACCATAATAGTTTATCTCAATTGTGTCTATTAAGGATAAAAATAAAAAAAATTATCTAAACTAAAATATATTTAAGTCAAAATGGATTGCATATTTTCATGGAATATTTTAGAGATTACTAGAAAAGATATTTACTTTAGAGAAAATAATACTAACCTTAGAGTGGATTAAAATGGATTTCATCTCATTGACCAAGTGATTTAGTTTCTATACAAACAAAATCACATGAAAATTTAAACTAAAATATATTTAAGTCAAAATGGATTGCATATTTTCATGGAATATTTTAGAGATTACTAGAAAAGATATTTACTTTAGAGAAAATAATACTAACTTTAGAGTGGATTAAAATTGATTTCATCTCATTGACCAAGTTATTTAGTTTTTATACAAACAAAATCACATGAAAATTCACATATTTTTTTTAAGATTAAATTTTTTTTTTAAATTTTATAAAGATAAAAATAAATAGAAATAAAAAAAACATTATCCAAACTAAAATATATTTAAGTCAAAATAAATTTTATATAAATGAACTAAAGGATTTTATTTAGCAGAAATAATAATTCCGCAGCTGGGAGTTGAATCCAGATTTCAACATTGAAATTAACCAGGTGTGCTACTGCGGATGCCATGAAAACGAAAAGCAAACACAGTTACTTATAGTATTTTATAGGTAAATTCATTAAAATGGTTCAAAATTTGCCATTTGAGTTTTCCACATATATAACTTAATTTGTAAATTCATGCAAACTAATTATATACGTGGAAATGTTTTTGTCTTGTCTGTCTAAAACATATTATTTCCGCTAAAGATGTATGGGATTTATAAAATAAATAAAAAAAGGAAATAACATTTTAAATATCTAATAGTTAAAGAATTTAGAAATATTAAAAGCAAGGGGGTTGAAACTTGTAATATATAAGTCTCAGATGTAAAAACCTAAATCTACAATGTAGTCAGTCTATATCTTATGTAAGTTAAGACGTGTTCAGAGCAAGACGAAACATAATCTTAGATTGGTTGAGATTAAAGATAATCTAAAATGTGATAAGAATTATATCGCATATTTGATGTAATGTTTTTAATTTAATAATTTTTTTAAATAACTTATAAATATTATATATATATATATATATATATATATATATATATATATATATATATGAAAATATTTGTTGACATGCTTGCAACTCATTTTCTTTCTTTTTATTATACATCTAATGTTGATAATATGATTTTTTATAATGATGACAAGTGTAATTGTCGAAATGTAATAAGTAATAAAAATATCATTTTTTTTCAAATGATTTGTGCAATATAAAATAATAATTACAATTATAATAAATTTATATTAAAAACAATTCCATAATTTGGTTTTGAGTGTAGAAAATAAAATATTGTTTATCATCAATTGAAATGCAAGAAAATAATTTAATATTAATAGTAATAACTTATGAAGGTTAGATCTCATTGATCTTCACTCTCATATATAAAAACATTGCTTTTTTTGTCAATAATCAATGTTAAACGACAATAATACTTTCCAATCCCTCAAATAGATTAACCTAAGACTATCTATTAACCATCAATTTTTTGATCAATTATATAAATAAAATCTTGCAATATCCACAAAGGTCTTCATATAACAAACAAATATTGCTCTAGTCCTAAACACAAGCTTTCATATAATATTTTAATTCAATTCTTGATTATAAAAGATATTTTCATCCTAAAAACCAATGAAAGTTACGAATCAACACGATAAACAATAATCACAAAATTAAAATATTGATTTATTGAAAGAAAAAAAATAAATATGAAAAGCAAAGTGTTTCTCATGGACATGAGAATACTAAACCTTACAAAAGAACGGTGGAATGCCAAGAAGAATCGACAAGAAATCCTAATAATGTATTCCAAGAGTGATTTTTATCTCTAATAGTCAATGATGCCAAACTCTAGTGCAAGCAACTATTAAATAAAATTCTAAATTTGACAGTGGTGCCTGACATTCCAAATTCCTCTGGTTTTAATTATATTCCTTTAATTTCTTCCAGTCCACATCACACATTCAGCTAACAGAAATAAAAATTGCTATTTGAAATTATTATAAAAACAAAGTTAAAGTATCATTTATAACTTTTTGGACCGGAAGCTTGTGTCACCAACATTCTATCTTCATTCCTCAGGTAGCCCCACTTTGATCTCCAAAAGCCCCACTACCCATACACTACAAGGAAACAAATCCAAAACCAATTCATAATTAAAAACGAGCAAAGATAATAGTTAGTCATAATCATAGTCTATGTTCCAGTCATTGAGGTGCATCCCTTTGTCACTCCGGAAACCCCATTAACTTACAGATTAACCCCAACATCATTTGAGAAAGAAAAACTCCACTAAAATTAATCTGGCATAATATACCTCAAATACCGTTGAAACTTCTACAGCCAGATGTTATTTTGCCCATTACCTACAAATATGTATACCATGCGCATCAATAGGAGAAACCGTAAACTTAAAATCAAAAACCTCACAACAATAGGAAAAACCCTAAACGTACTGATGTAATTTGTTGTTCTTTAGGATTATAAACAACCCTTATGTTTCAAATCACAAATAATACAAAAAAAAATTAGAGGACCTCCATTTGACGTTGTAGCACTGTCACAGTCCGCACCATAACCGTGCTGTGGAAGCAAATGTTTTACAGTCCGTGACGTCGTGACCGTCCGCAATGTGTGACTATCGGGAACATGAATGTACGAGAATAGAAAGCGCACGAGAACAGGAAGAAGAAACAAACACACGAGAATGAGAAGAAGAAGCAATGTGGGAAGAAGAAAGCAAAAGAAAAAGTTTAAATTTTTTAAGTATTTTATTAATTTCAGTTTACATAAAATTCCGTATGTCATGTTGAATTACATAAAAATAAAATATGTAGATAATATTTCATATATGATGTTTAATTTACATACTGATATAATCCATAAATAATATTCCGTATGTAATCTTTAATTTACATATAAATTTATTTTCATATATAATATTCTTTATATAATAATTAATTTACATACAGATTTATATCCAATATTTCATAGATAAAATTAATATTTTTTATATTGATAATTTTAGAAATTCCCCTTAAAGATCCTAGAAACTTGAATTATCTTATCTCTATGTTGTGTTACTATATTATTTTTATATAAAAATATCTATTTTTTTCATCATCTCTTTTATTGAAACATACATATTTATAAGAAAGTTTCAAAGTTTGAGGAGATAATGAGATACTTGTTGAAAATTATTTCACCCTTATAAATATGGATCATTCCTCTCTCTCTATATATATATATATATATATATATTAATTATTGATACTAGAGATCCAGTGGTGGTATTATCTTCAACCACAGACCCTTAAGAGTCCTTTTCTTAGTTTATTTCCACTAATAATATAATAGTACACTTATAATTTCTACGTTTATTTATACAATTGATGAGCATTAAATATGAGCAGGAAGGTTACAAAAAGGCACAAATATTATAATACAATACATATTCCTGATTCCTTCCTCTACTATGAGTAGTAATTACTACGCACTTACGAAGGTTAGATCCTTCAAGATAGGAAATATATAGTCCATCCATTTGATGGGTGGTACAGAACTGAGAGGATTAATAGGTGTATAATTAAATTAATTGGATTAATCTCATCCTGTTATTATTAGAGAAAATGTCGTTTATCAATTAAATAGTCAAATATTTTCTGCACGTTTAGACCAGTTTGTTGGAATATTAGTGTTAGATGATGGGTTTTGTAACTTTTTAAATATTTGAAATAAAAATTTATAATACAATCAAAATAAAATGTTTCCTAATATCCTACATTTATATTATTCCTTAAATATTTTCATATATATATATATATATATATATATATATATATATATATATAATATTTATAAGTTATTTCAAAAAAATTATTAAACTAAAAACATCACAAATACTTGACACAGTTGCAAACACATCATCTAATACACCTAAAACTATGTTTGATCTTAAATGACAATCTACATAGAATCTAGACTCACTACATTTTAAATTTAGGCCATCTACATCTCAGTTTTATAAATTACAAGTTTCAACTACTAATTTTTAATATTTTTAAATTCTTTAACTATTAGATATGTAAAATAATTTTTAATATTTTTAAATTCTATATTTATTTTATAAACCACATACATCATTAGTGAAAAATGATATGTTTTAGACAAATAAGACAAAAATATCTCCAATTACCTATAAAATAGTATAAGTAATTTTGACCTAGTGTAATGAATTTACCTATAAAATAGTATAGGTAATTTTGTTTGCCTTTTGATATCATGCACACTTTTAATTGCGCTGTTGAAATGTTGGTTCAACCCCAGCTATGGAATTTTTATTTTTGCTAAATGAAATCTTTTAATTCGGATAATGTTTTTTATTTCTATCAAACTTCTTTTCTTTATTTTTTATCTTTATAAAATTTTAAATTGGATGAATTATTATACCTATAATTTAATTCAATGGTATACAAATCAATTTCAATCCACTCTAATGTTAGTATTATTTTTTCTAAAATGAAATCCTTTATGTAAATATATATATTTTTCTAGTAATCTCTAAAATATTCAACGGAAATATGCAATCCATTTTAACTTAAATAGTTTTAGTTTGGATAATGTTTTTTATTTTTATCAATTGGTAAAAAGTACGTGGAAATGTAAAGTTAAATAAGAATTTGAGATGCAGTAAGTTAAAATAATAATAAAAGTTTAGAGACACTATAGGAAAATCATTAAATAGCAGGGGCTAAAAGCCCACACAAAACACCCAAAATCCACACATATGCGTGGGTATAATGTGGGGAAGAGACCCACGTTAGGTTGGTTGACGCAAAGTCAAGGTTGCTCAGGTGGAGGCTACCTTGCGTGGGCTACACCCACACAAGCTAACGCTTAGTTAAATATAATAAAGCATGTGTGGGCCAGACCCACGTAGAAGTTGCAGAAACTTGCGGAGGCTAGACCCACGCTTTAAATGCAATCATGAGGGTTGCGTGGGATAAGCCCTCACAATGTAGATTATTAATATTTTATTAGGTAGAGTTTGCAGGGGCCTGGCCCAAGCTTATAATAAAATAAATAATTTATTTTAAAGCTTGCGTGGGTTTGGCCCTCACATTAATCAGAAAAATAATATATTATTTTTATTATTGCGTGGGCTTGAACCTTGCACGATGTGAAATATTAAATATTTAATTATCATTAGCGTGGGCTTAGCCCAAGTAAACAATAAATTAAAAAAATTAAAAATTTGAAAACCAAATGTTGAAAATTAGAAAATATCCACCAACATCAGAAAATATCCATTAAAACGTAGAACTCCATTATAGTCCATTTTAAAGATACTAAATTAGTCCATTGAAATACTAAACTGCAATGTCTACAAATAAAAATACTATTATAAAACAAAATAAAAAAAGACACGTAGGACATATATGTAGAACTCATGGAAGGGGCTGGTAGTCATGAGCTTCATCATGGTGGCAAGCTGTTGCTGCATGAGCTTCATCTGGTCCTGTATGAGCTTCATCTGTTCCTTGCTTCATTTAGTTTGTTTTGAAATCACTTTTCTCGGGCCATCTGAGTAATCAGTGGCAGTAGCAACGAATGATAACTGAGTGAGGGAAGACACTCCTTGGCGGTAGTTAGCAGAAAGTCTGTTGTGCCATAAACTCGACCTCTACTCTTTCCTCCAACAACCTCCTTCCAAGCTTGAAGCTTGGTTGCTGAATCTAGCTGGGGAGCATCAGTGTTGGAACCTGATGAACTTTCTGATTGTATGACCCTCAATTGATGATGATAATTTTCCTACACAATGATTATAACATCGAAATGTTAGAAAATTAGATAAAAAAATTAAGAATGGATTAAAGAAAATTTTAAGATTAAACTTAGAAGTCTCGCGTGAGCGAGTATCAACCCATAGACCCTTCTTGTTCTTGTGAGTGACCATAAACAACTGACCAGGTTCAACTGGATGACCATTTTTATGTTCCTACAGAGATTGTATAAGAAAGAAAACTCATTTTTAAAAAAATTAAACTAAATAATATGTAGTAAAGTTAGTCAGAATACTTACCAGATCCAGTACAATGTCCAAATGTGATTTACGACTAGATGAATGCAATGCTCCACCCCAACCAGTATTCCGATTAATCTTATTTTGCGATGACTGTTCTTTAAACTTTTGGATATCCCAATACCTTAACAGTTCAACCCATGCTTCCTCACCCATCTATGTAGGTCAAGAGCCCCGTGCCCTTGCTTTGGTCAAGATGTCAGAAAGTCTTCTTCTGACTTTTGACTCGTAGACCTTCCTGATCTGCCACTCATCCTGCGGGGCCAAGTCACTCTACTCTATAAAAAGGAAAAATACATAAGTTAATATCATGTTAGTGAAAATTATTTCATTAGAGCGATATATGATAGTTAAATAAAGTTACCTTAAAGTCAGTTCACCACTTCAGCTGGTTGTCCTCAGTCATGGCATCATAATTATAGAAGGATCCCCTAAATGATGACCTGATGCAGTGCCCGATAGCCTCAACAACATGTTGATTTGGGGTCCAACTATAAAATATAGAAATAGATTTATTAACCATTCACTTTAGAAAGAATGAACTAAAATGTAAATATAATATAATATTACTTACCCTTTACCCAAAGGCTTGATTATGACCCTTCCACTAGGATCGTAGCGAGGTTCCTACGTAGGCAACTCGTGGTCGGAAATAGTAGCTGTAGCATGGTCACCATCATCACTTGGTGGCTGCACTGAGGAAGGTGAGGTGTGGGGCATAAAGGGAGGAATGAAAGAAGGGGAAAACGGAGCAGGAGTGGGTTGGGGTGGTAAAGTGAAACTCGGATAGAGTGGGGCAGTGGAAGTGTGGTAGACATAAGGAACAGAGGACGAGGGGCTCGGTAGACCAGCAATGTGGTGGGCTATACCAGCATATGAGACCGGGTGTGCTGCAACATATGGTGATGAGGTGTGTATCAGTGGATCACTAATGGGGGGATGAGGGGGTGATGGAACGTAAGGATGGTAGGGTGATAAGGTCGAAGGAAGGGGAGAAAGTCTAAATGCTTGGTGGGAGAAGGATGGGATGGAGGAAGACAAATTTGATGAGTGAGTGGAGGATGAGGGCAAGGAGGAAGACGGGGTGGAGGAATGGGAACCATGTGGGCTCCCATAAGACAATGGTGATAGCCCGAAATAAGGAATTCTTCCCAGGTCTATAGCAAGCTCACCAACAAAGATGTGGGAACTCCACGTCTAGGTTGGCCACATCGAACAATGGAACCATCTCTACCCCTAGTCCTAACCATTTTTCCTGAAAAATGATTAATGTAATATTAGTGTAATTATAGAAATATGACATGTTAGGCGTAACTTAGTATATAAAAATGTTTATACGTTAGACATCATTGTCATTAAAGTTTGAATTTTCATCATTGTTGTTGTCATTTTCTTGATCTTCTTCTTCTGAGAGGTTGATATCTTCATCTATGTCATGAACAAGTGCTTCAATATGATCATCATCAACTTCTTCAATGATGGAGGTGTCAGCTAAACCTTGAAATTGTCCAATTCTTTTAATTGGTAACACAATAGGGATCTCATCAGCTTGATATGGCAATTCATCTTCGATGTGGTCAACTTGAACATGTTCTCAGGATTTTGTTGTGATTGCAACGCACCACCCACGAAGGTTCTTACATATGTTTGGGTAATTGACAAAATAAGTTTGTCTTGCTTTTTGTGGAAGTATAAATGAATCATACAAAGCATATCTTCCACTTAACTTTATTTCGACAATATTATATTGAGAATGATATCTCCTCCCAACATTGATTGTAGGATCAAACCATTGACAATAAAAAAGGGGAATCTTCTTAGTGAGGCCAAGATACTCTAATTCATAAATGTGATGAATTATACCGTAAAAGTCATCTTGTGCTCCATCTGTAACACCTTTAACATACAAACCACTGTTTGTTGTTTTTTTACCATGAGTCCATAGGTTTGTATCAAACTTATACCCGTTAACAAAATACATATTCCATGATGTGGCCTTTGAATTTGGTCCCCAAGCCAATGCCTTCAAGTTTGGATCAATTGTCTCATTCATTTCATAGTTAACCTATAAGATAGTAATGAAAGAAAATAACTCAATTATTTATAGGGTTTAGGTAAAATAAGACCATTGAGGGCCCTAAATTCACTTAGATAATGCTTGAACCATTCAGGAAAATTGGTATGTATAAATGTTAAGGCATGTTGGTCATTGATAGAGTACATTTGTAAGAACAATCTTGACAAAGACATTCACGCAGTTAGCAAAATACTAAGATATCATAATTGAGTTGAAATTAGGAGGAATTTAACTTACTCCAGTATGGGTTTAACCTTGTTGCAATTAATAAGGATATGAACATGGGCAGATTGAAATTCTTTATCTGTGAGCCAATGATCTTTGGCGGCTCCACTTGGACGTCCACATGTATTAAAAACTGACAATGTGTTATGCACTTCATTATCTAAATCCTGTCGAGGATCATTTCTCAAAGTTGTATTTCCCAACAAGCTCACACTCTTGAAATAATGAGAGCAGAAATATGTTATTTCTTGATGTAAGTAGAATGCACAAATTGATCCTTCTACATGTGCCAAATTACCCACTGATCTTTTTGCATCTCTCATTAACCTACAACAGAGAAAATTGTGAGATGTCGTAAAAAAATGTTTGATATTGAAATTAAGATGTCACTCGTTACCTTTCAAAGGGATACATCCACCGATTGTGAACAAGACCACAAGTAATACTTCCATAGGTAGATGAATGACAAGGTGTTCCATTGAATAAAAAAAAAACAGGGAGGGAATATTCTTTCTAACTTACATAGGATGATTGGTATATTTTCTTGCATTCTAACAACGTCATCCGTTCTTAATGTATTAGAGCATAAGTCTTTAAAAAATTGACTTAATTCAGCAAGGACACTCCATACAAAGTCTGGTAATGACCGAAAAGCAATTGGAAGTAAACACTCCATAAAAATGTGGCAGTCATGACTTTTCATCCCATGCAAAGTTCCTTTTTCAGGATTTGCACACCTTGCAATATTAGAAGCATATCCATCTGGCATCCTCAATTCGGTCATCTATTTATAAATATATTTCACATCTTTCGGTGAGAAGGTGTAGTTGGCCTTTGGCTTTGCTAATTTTCCATTTGGTAACTACATCAACTCTAAGTCTCCCTGAACACACAACTCAGCGAGATCCAATCTAGCATTGTGGTTGTCCTTTGTTTTGCCTTTAATATCTATCACAGTATTAAAGACATTGTTAAAAAAATTCTTCTCTATATGCATGACATCGAGGTTGTGCCTTAAGAGATTATGCTTCCAATATGGAAGATCCCAAAATATAGGTCGTTTAGTCCAATTGTGAAGATAACACTAGTGTAATAAATTTAACAAAGAATCCTATACAATATTCCATAACTAAGCATATTAAAATATGCCACCATTTTATTAGAGATCATGTAATTAATGGTGATTGTGTAATTCAGTTTGTTAGTTCTGAGAATCAATTAGTTGATTTGTTTACAAAACCTCTTCATAAAGAGAGATTTAATTTTCTTATAAATGAATGGGGAATTATTGATTTCAAAACTATTTGAAAATTGAATCAACTCATAAATTTATTAATTTTTGGTTATATTTTTGTTATTGATCAAATCAATTAAAACAATTTATTGAGCCTTGATTGAATTTATTAGAATTAACATAAATTCTGATTCTGCATAAATATTGTTCAATTGATTGGAACGAGATTCTCAATCAACTTGGAAAATTTGAATAAATGTGAGGACAATAATTGAAAGCTCAACCAAGCTGAGGTGACACCAATGGTAGAGCAGGACATGTGAAGAGAGATAAATTTGAAAGCTCCACGTGTCATGTGCTAATTGAGAGCCAACAGGTCAAAAACTGCAACATATTCAACATATTCTCAAGCTAAGATAATTCTGTTACACTTGATTGTTTACAGAATCAAAACTGAAAATATTTGTTTGATTTGTCCTTACAACATGCGTGATTTGATTTGAATTTGAATTTTAAGTTTGTATTTTACTCAACAACTTGCATAAGTACTAAATTATATGTATAAATATATAAAGATGTTATATATATTATTTATTAAATTATAGCTTTACAATAAGCAATGTAAAGATATTAACTGAATAAATGATTTCATTAAATTAAGATTTAGAAGCACCTAGGTTAAAATTTTAAATGTCTAAAAATGAATTTCGAAAATTAGAGTAAATAGACGAAAAAAAGGAAGTAGAGGCACCCTGAGGAATATTAGAGGGTTTTTACAATAGACCATATTAAAAACAATAAAATTGGGCAGTTATCTTTCCTGAAGAATGTATTCAATTGATGAGGATTAAATATGCGTAGGAAGGTACAAAAGGGCACAAATATTATAATACAATACATATTCTTGATCCCTTCGTCTACTATGAGTAGTAATTACTGCACACTTACGAAGGTTAGATTCTTCATGATAGGAAATATATAGTCCATCCATTTGATGGGTGGTACAGAACTGAGAGGATTAATAGGTGTCTAATTAAATTAATTGGACTAATCTCACCCTCACCCTGTTATTATTAGAGAAAAGGTCGTTTACCAATTAAATAGTCAAATATTTTCTGCACATTTAGACCAATTTGTTGGAATATTAGTGTTAGATTACGGGTTTTGTAAGTTTTTAAATATTTGAAATAAAAATTTATAATACAATCAAAATAAAATGTTTCCTAATATCCTACATTTATATTATTCCTTAAATATTTTCATATATATATATATATATATATATATATATATATAATATTCATAAGTTATTTCAAAAAAATTATTAAATTAAAAACATCACAAATACTCGACACAGTTGCAAACACATCTCAAAAATTGCTTATCTAATGCACCTAAAACTATGTTTGATCTTAAATGACAATCTACATAGAATCTAGACTCACTACATTTTAAATTTAGGCCATCTACATCTCAGTTTTATAAATTACAAGTTTCAACTACTCATTTTTAATATTTTTAAATTCTTTAACTATTAGATATGTAAAATAATATTGAGTTTATATTTATTTTACAAACCACATACATCATTAGTGAAAAATAATATGTTTTAGACAAATAAGACAAAAACATCTCCAATGACCTATAAAATAGTATAAGTTATTTTGACCTAGTGTAATGAATTTACCTATAAAATAGTATAAGTAATTTTGTTTGCCTTTTGATTTCATGGCATCCACAGTACTTTTGATTTCATGGTTAATTGCGCTGTCGAAATCTTGGTTCAATTCCCACCTGCGGAATTTTTATTTTTGCTAAATGAAATCTTTTAATTCGGATAATTTTTTTATTTCTATCAAACTTCTTTTCTTTATTTTTTATCTTTATAAAATTTTAAAAATTGTTCTTAAGAATTTTTGCTAAATGAAATCTTTTAATTTGGATAATTTTTTTTATTTCTATCAAACTTCTTTTCTTTATAATAGTATAAGTAATTTTGTTTGCCATTTGATTTCATGGCATCCCCTCTAGCAAACTTGGTTAACTGGGTTATTGAAATCTTGGTTCAACTCCCAACTGCGGAACTTTTATTTTTGCTAAATGAAATCTTTTAATTCGGATAATGTTTTCTATTTCTATCAAACTTCTTTTCTTTATTTTTTATCTTTATAAAATTTTAAAAATTGTTTTTAGTCTTAAAAAATATGTGAATTTTCATGCGATTTTGTTTGTATAAAAACTAAATAACTTTGGTAAATTTTTAAATTAGATGAATTATTATACCTATAATTTAATTCAATGGTACACAAATTAATTTCAATCCACTCTAATATTAGTATTATTTTTTCTAAAATGAAATCCTTTATGTAAATAAATATTTTTTTCTAGTAATCTCTAAAATATTCAACGGAAATATGAAATCCATTTTGACTAAAATAATTTTAGTTTGGATAATGTTTTTTATTTTTATCAATTGGTAACAAGTACGTGGAAATGTAAAGCCAAATAAGGATTTGAGATGCCGTAAGTTAAAATAATAAGAGTTTAGAGAGAATATTAGACAATGAGTAATTTAGATTGCATACAGATTTATATTTTGGTTGTAAAGGAACAAAATTCCATGTGCTTTTTCTCTCACATTTTCTAATTATGGACAAAATCCATTCTTCTCATATCGTTTCAAGAAACTTGAAAGCGAGGGTATGTTCAATTACCCAATCCAATTTTGCTTAAAACATAAGGTACTACAAGTTATTTCAACCATCTTACATGCTAACTTAAGTAAGAGAGGTACTACAAGTTATTTCAACCATCTTGCATGCTTTAAAAAATTCATTCATGTTAGTCGAACCAAGTTGAGCAACTTCAAAAGGCATAAAGGTTTTCAACCGAGGAACCTCAGCTTAGCTATGCGCAAAAGCTAGAAGCTAAAGATTGATTCACCATTTTATTTTTTTTTATGTTGTTAAACTATGTCTTACTTTTATGCCATCTCTCTTACCTTGTATATTTATCCGTAATCTTTTCCTTGTGAATAATACTAAGGTTGGTGTTTGTTTATTTATGGATATGAATACTCACATCTTAAAGGGTCACACACTTTCTTATTGCTGATGTTTCCAGCATAATTACGTTCAGAATCCCATGAAAGAGAAATTATGTTGTAACTGTATAGGATTTGCCTGAATTGTTGATCCAATGAAGAATATGTTCATTTTACATCAGATCAGGCATGGGAAACTACTAAAGAACTTTTATTTCTTCAAAACTATCATTATTTCTTCAAAGTTAGATTATTTATAATAATCTATAAATAATAATATAAAATATCAGTAACCGTGCTCAAAATTCAGCCAGTAGTGATCAAAGATATGCTTCAATTCCCAAGAACTCAAACTACAAAAAAGAATATTTATAATATTACTTAGAGTTGCAAAAAATGTCTAAAATATATTACTGATTTAAATATTTTATTATTATTATTATTATTATTATTATTATTATTATTATTATAAATATATTACCTTTCTCCTCGTTGCAAAAGCATCAGTAATTATTATATCACTACATTTTCTGTGCTCTTACAATCCTAAACTGGAACAAGGCCTCAATGGCTTCAAGGCCTACATTAGTAGGCAGAGCCAGGAACAAAGCCTCAATGGCTTCAAGGCCTACATTAGTAGGCAGAGCCAGGAACAAAGCCATTGACGTCTTCCCCTTAGCATAACACAGGCCTTTAAATGTTGTTCAATTGATTGGAACGAGAAACTGCTGAACGAGGATATCTAATAACTTTTGGACAATAAGTTGTGCAAGGAGATTCTCGGTCAATTTGAAAAAACATTGACCAAGCTGAGGTGGCACCAACAGTAGAGCACATGTGAAGAGATAAACTTGAAAGCTCCACGTGTCATGTGCTAATTGAGAGTCAACAGGTCAAAAGATGCAATATATTCTGAAGCTAAGTCAATTCTGTTATAGTTTAATGTTTACAGAATCAAAACTGAAAATATTTGTTTGATTTGTCCATCAAAGCACAACATGCGTGACTTGATTTGAATTTGAATTTTAAGTTTGTATTTTACTCAGCAGCTTGCATTATAAGTAGCGATAGCATTAGTCACTCGAACACACACTTCATCTTGTAGCATTCTAAATTTTCAGTGTTTGTAAAGCATCAAACTAACCAACACTTCTCAACCACTGAAATGGCCTCATCTTCCACACCAAAGAAGCGCACCAAGAGAGCATGTGTGAAAAATGGTGAACCAAGCGAGTTTAACGAGACTGGCTATCTTGAACGCTGATTTACTTGAAACTATGAAAGCATGGAGGAATATCACAAATCTTTTACCAGAAAAGTGATCATTGCTCCTAAGGTCCTTAAGATGTTATGGCTGAAAGAGGAAAAGCTGGATGATGTTAGAGAAGCCTTGAGGTTTCAGAAGCTGGAAAAGTTTGTGAGGATGTCTGAAAATGTTTATCCAGATTTGGTGAAAGTCTTTTTGACCAATATGCGGTCTGATGAAGAAGCCATCTATTCTCAAGTCAAAGGAATAGACATCTGCATCAATGATGATGTGTGGCTAGAAGTGGCAGGGCTGAGGAATGCTGGTGTTCCTATTGGGAAGAACAACATTGTTGGACTGGAAATGTTCAACAAAGCACAATTCTTCAAAATAACCTCTAAATTTTTTCCAGCCATTACACACAGATTGGTTTCAACATCTTCATGTGAGAAGCTGCTGAAAGTGGAAGCATTGTCTTCCCATGTAATGTATGGTTTTCTCCCTTTTCAAGCTTTATGGTCCTTTTTCTCATTTGTCTTTTTCCTTGGTGACAAGGCTCGGGCAATCCATCTTCATGTGCCCCTGCTTACCACATCCAAAACAAGTAAATTTAGCTAGATTAGGATCAATTTTTTTGTTGTACCTTTTGCTCCTCTGATTCTTCATTTTCCCTTTCATCTTAATGAATTTCTGAAATCTCTTTCATAGTAAATTGAGATTTTCAGTATCACTATACTCATCTGAACTCTTCACTGGATTCAATATCTTCAGGTTTTGTTTTGAGTGCAAGGCTTCTGGACTTCTTTTCAACCGATTCCATTTCTTTTAACCTTGTCATCTTGAGCTCATATTCTCTCAATTTGCCAAACAATACTGTTGTGGTGAGAGTTGTTAAGTCTCTTGTCTCAGATATTGCAATCACCTTGGGCTGCCTACTCTTATCTAAACACTTGAGAATCTTGAAGTTCAGCTCTTCTTTATCAAACTGTTTTCCTAGTCTAATTAAGTGATTGACAATATGAGTAAACCGTTTCTGAACATCTGGAATTGATTCTCCTTGCTACATCCTAAATAGCTCATACTCCTGGATGAGTGCATGCTTTCTAGCTCTCTTCACGTCATTTGTCCCTTCATGTATGACCTACAGTATGTCCCACATCTCCTTGCAGAACTGCATTATGATACCCTAAAGAATTCATCAAGGTTCAAAGCAGAAGTAATTATGTTCTTTGCAACGCAGTTATACTAAACATGCTTATTTTCAGCTTTAGACAATTCATCATATGGTTTTACAACAGACACATCATTCACGACAGACATTGGAATATAAGGACCATTCACTATAGCATTATGGATACCATGGTCAATAGATTCAATAAAGATTTTCATCTTCACTTTCCAAAACTGGTAATTAACCCCAGAAAACATGGGTGGCCTGTGTATAGAAGTTCCCTCAGCAAAAGGCAGTTTGTTCTCAGCCATGGATCGAAAACTTGACTAGGATACAAGTCCTAACTCTGATGCCAATTGTAAAATAAGTTCAGGCTAAGTTCAAGAGGCTGGGGGTGAATTGAACTTTCAAACTTTTTCACAAACTGTGATCAATTTTACAAAACTAGATGAAGATTCTTTATTCAAACTATTAAAAGATGATTTCTGTAAAATGGACAGTGAATGTTCAATCTGTTCCAGAAAATAATCAACCAACTATATCAATTGTATTCAATCAGATCAAGTGCAGAAGCAATAAACTGAAGTCATAAAAGTATTTCAGAAAACCCATAACTCAATTGAGTAAACAGTTCCAGAAAAATAATAACCAGTTGATTTAAAACAAGATTCAAGAAAAACTAGTTTTATAACAAATACAACTAATTACACAAAAAACCTGGTTAACTGAAAAATCAAAATAAGAAATATCTAGAAACCTGAATATGTGTCAAACAGTTTCAGAGAAGATTTTCAAATATACTCAGAAAGAAACAATTAACTGCACGCGGGAAACATTTAATTGCGCAACAAGCAGAATCAAGACAAGTATTCAAGAAAAGTGAAAGAAAGATCAAGAACATGAGTTTTTATCCTGGTTTACCCTTTCTCAAGGGCTACGTTTAGTCCTTTGCAAACTAACAATGATTTCCACTAGAAATGATCTCCAATATCAGTATCAAACAATACAACACTTGCACTCCGCAAGCACACCCTGCTCCCAGTAGTAAAACAGCCTACTGAACCCTTCAGTAGCTATCCAAACAGTACAAAACCCTCTGTACAACCAGTTATAATCACACACCCTATGTAATATGTAACCATAACCCAACAGTATTCAAAAATACAATGGATAGATAAAACCACATAGTGATTCTACTCAAAACAAATCACAAAGATGCCAAGAACAGAGTATAAACACTTAGCTCTATATAAGATCACAGTTACACAAATTCAGAATCAAAGTAATGCTTCGAGGTTAACAAAGATTCATAAGGTGTTTCACACGTTTCTCTCTCAGAAGATTTCACAAAGTTTTCTTAGAATGATTTTTCTATGTATGTCAAAACACGTGTCTTTCCTTTATATAGGCAAACTGTTTTAAAAATCTGTTAACACTTCAATCGATTGAAATAACTGTTAATCAATTGAATGTTTATGGAACAGAAAATTTATCAGATTCAGAATAAAACCAGTTTATTATATTTTCTTTCCAAAACACATTTATTTGAAAACTTTGATTAATTTGATTAAACAATTTTATCTTTGGAGCTTACTAAGACATATGAAACATGCAACAAATAAGTTTATGACAAGAGAAAGAACTCACACACTCACACACAAAGCCTAAGTCTAGAACCAACATCTTCAATCATCTTGATGATCCTCTTTGCAGTCCTCATGATTCCTTAAACTTCATTCACTTGTTGATTTCATCAAATCCACTAGCAACTCCTGGTGCTAACAACTTTGACCATCTAATTTGAATTTGTTTGTCTACTTTGACTTTGACATTTTAATCCCACATACGTTATTTATTTTTTCTACAAACATTATTAAAACAAACTTAATATTGTTATCATAAAAACATAACATCAAAAGTCATGTAATGAATGAAATAGTCTAATGCAAGAAATCTATGAGACTCTCTAATGACTCAACATTTGGTGGGTTTTACACTAACAAATTTCGTGCTCTTTTATTCCATATACCTTTAACCTTAAAAGGAAGTAAAGAAATTTCATTTAATCTTATATAAAACTTTAGATATTTATACATGTTTTATCACTTAATATTATTTAATATACTTTTAAATAAAATTATTTTTCATAGTATTAAGTTCAATCTAATATACTTTAATACATATGTACTATTAACGTTTTTTCACTATGATGGCAAGTGCACCAGTCACTCATGTAGCAAGTAATAAATATATCGTTCTCTACAAAAGGACTTGTGTAATACAAGACAATAATGGCAATCAATAACAAATTTAGGCTACAAATTATTCCCAATATTTAAATTGATAAATAATAAAATAAAATTATGTAAAGAAACAATTAAATATATTTTTGTATTTTTACAAGCACTTGGAATGTGGAGAAAGAATGGAAGCATATGGAATGCAATTGCTAGGATTAAATTTCCTCAAACCTTACTCTTATGCATAAAATCATTTACCTTCTTTCCAAACAAATATCAATGTCAACCCAGAATAATAATTAGGTGAATGAGCCTAAGTCTATCTATTAGTCATCAAGTAATTGATCAATTATATCAATAAAACCTACAATTAGTACTAGGGTCTTAAGATAACAAAAGAATCATGCTATATTCCTATACACAAGCTTTCATTTGATATTTTGATTTAGATCTAGCTTAAAAATGACATTTCCCAATACCCTACGAATCAATGATCAAGTCATGAATCAACAAGACAATCAATGAGTACATAAGCAAAATACTAACATTGAAAGGATATATATAAACAGTTCACTACTTCATGCCTTTCATGAAACACATAAAGAAGCTAATGGACTAGCCTTATCCAACAATAGACTGAAAGGTTTGAACAATTGAATGGAAGGCAGAGTCAAAGAACTAGAAGATGAAGTTTTGCAACTAAAAACTGATTTTGAACACTTAGAAATTATTTACAAAGCTTATAGTAATTTTGACTCTAGTCAGCCAGTTAATTGTGAAAACTGTGAAGCTTTGCAGAAGAAAGTTAATTACTTAATCACTACTGCTTCCAAGCTTTCAATGGGTACTACAAACCTTAATGGCATTTTGGGTTCTAAAAACTGTGTTTTTGAAAAAGCTAGCATTGGATATCAAATTGGTTTTAAAGGAAAATAGAGAAAATACAATAGTTTCTTTAAAACAAATGAGCAACAATTTTCATCTTCATTGACTTGCTTCTATTGTATGGGAAAAGACCATTCTGTGAAGAATGGTAAACTTAAGAGGTTTGATGTGCCAAAGGGGCTAGTTAGGTGGATGCCTAAAAGCATCACTAACATTTATGGACCCAAGTTTAATAGGGTACTAATGTCTCAAACTTAATCTGTTTTTGCAGGTCTGTTTGGCATCCAATAAATTACTGTGGTACTTGGACAGTGGATGCTCCAAACACATGACTGGTGATGCTTCCCAGTTAACTAATTTGAAGTTGAAACCTGCTGGATATGTCACTTATGGAGATAACAACTGTGGGAGGATTCTTGGAGTTGGTGACATTGGAGGAGATGACAAAGTGATCATCAAGGACGTACTCTTGGTTGATGGATTAAAGCATAGTCTGCTCAGTATTGGCCAACTGTGTGACAAGGGGTACAAGATCACTTTTGAGCCCAATCTTTGCCTCATTGCAGATTCAAAATCCAGTGAAACTGTTATAGTAGGTAAAAGGGTATCAATGGTCAAGTTCAGAAAGGAGTATCAACGAGAAGATCATTGAACAACTTTTGTGAACATATGACATTTGTGTCACAAGTGGAACCCAAATCAGTGGAAGATGCACTGGAGGACAACAATTGGATAAATGCAATGCATGAAGAGCTAAATCAGTTTGCTAAGAATGAAGTCTGGATACTTGTTCCCAGAACTGAAGAGATGAATGTCATTGGAACTAACTGGGTATTCAAGAATAAACTGGACGAGCAAGGTGTTATTGTAAGGAATAAAGCAAGGTTGGTTGCAAAGAGATACAATCAAGAGGAAGGTATAAACTTTGGAGAAACCTATGCACTAGTAGCTAGATTGGAGACAGTGAGATTGCTATTAGCATATGCTTGCATGAATGAATTTAGATTGCACCAAATGGATGTCAAGAGTGCTTTTCTCAACGGATATATTGATGAAGAGGTATACGTGAGTCAACCCCCTAGATTTGAAGACCACAAATATCCAGATCATGTCTTTAAGCTCAAGAAAGCACTATATGGCTTAAAATAGACACCTCGATAGTGGTATGAAAGGTTAAATAGCTTTCTTCTTTCACAAGGTTATGAAAGAGGCAAAAAAAGATAACACCTTGTTTATTAAGAAAGCATGTGATGTATTATACTTGTTCAAGTGTATGTAGATGACATTATATTTGGTTCAACTAATGAAGTTTTTTGTGCGCAGTTTGTTAAGGCAATGCAAGGAGAATTCGAGATGTCAATGATGGGAGAACTAAATTACTTCCTTGGCCTACAAATTAAACAATTTCAGCATGGAACATTTCTTTGCTAATCAAAATATTGTCGAGAATTAGTGAAGAAGTTTGATATGGAGAATTGCAAGGAAACATCTACACCAATTGCCACTAGAAGTTCTCTAGATACTGTTGAGAATGGAACAAATTATGATCAAACCAAATATAGAGGTCTTATAGGATCATTGTTATATCTAACTGAAAGCAGACCAAATATTATGTTCAGTGTATGTTTGTGTGCAAGATTTCAAGCAAAGCCAAAGGAATCACATTACATGGCAGCCAAGAGGATACTAAAATATCTCAAAGGGACAATTGATGTCAAACTATGGTATCCAAGTGAGGTATCTTTAAATCTAATTGGTTATTCTGATAGTGATTTTGCAAGGTGTAAAATTGACAGAAAAGGCACAAGTGGAATGTGCCATCTACTAGGGTCCAGTTTGATCTCATGGCACAGTAAGAAGCAAGCTTGTGTTGCTCTATCCACTATAGAGGCAGAGTACATTGCAGTTGGGAGCTGTTGCATACAAAGTTTATGGATTTAAATAACAACTAAGTGATTTCGGTCTCAAGTTGTCTCAAATCCCATTATTGTGTGATAGCACTAGTTTAATAAATTTAACAAAGAATCCCATACAACATTCCAGAACTAAGCATATTGAAATACGCCACCATTTTATTAGAGATCATGTAATTAATAAGTGATTGTGTAATTCAGTTTGTTAATTCTGAGAATCACTTAGTTGATTTGTTTACAAAACCTCTTGATAAAGAGAGCTTTAATTTTCTTAGAAATGAATTGGTAATTATTGATTTAAAAAATATTTGAAAATTGAATCAGCCAATAAATGTATTAATTTTTTATTATTTTTTTGTTATTGATCTAATCAGTTAAGACAATTTACTGAGCCTTGACTGAATTTATCGGAATTGACATAAATTCTAATTCTGCATAAATGTTGTTCAATTGATTGGAACTAGAAACTGCTGAACGAGGATGTCTAATAACTTCTGGACAATAAGTTGTGCAAGGAGGAGTGCTATATGGGGAATAAGAATATTCCACTGTAAATTCTCGGTCAATTTGAAAAGGCATTGATCAAGCTAAGGTGGGGTCAATGGTAGTGCACATGTGAAGAGAGATAAACTTGAAAGCTCCACTTGTCATGTGCTAATTGAGAGTCAACAGATCAAAAGCTTCAACATATTCTGAAGCTAAGTTAATTTTGTCACAGTTTATTGTTTACAGAATCAAAACTGAAAATATTTGTTTGATTTGTCCGTTAATGCACAACATGCATCACTTGATTTGAATTTGAATTTTAAGTTTGTATTTTACTCAGTAGCTTACATTATAAGTAGCGATAGGATTAGTCACTTGAACACACACTTCACCTTGTAGCATTATGCATTTTCAGTGCTTGTAAAGCATCAAACTAGCCAACACTTCTCAACCACTGAAATGGCCTCATCTTCCACACCAAAGAAGCGCACCAAGAGAGCATGTGTGAAAAATGCTGAACCAAGCGAGTTCAATGAGACTGGCTATCTTGAACATTGGTTTGCTAGAAATTATGAAAGCATGGAGGAATATCACAAATCTTTCAGCAGAAAAGTGATCATTTCTCCTAAGGTCCTTAAGATGTTATGGCTGAAAGAGGAAAAACTGGACGATGTTAGAGAAGCCTTAAGGTTTTAAAAGCTCAAAAAGTTTGTGAGGATGTCTGGAAATGTTTATCCAAATTTGGTGAAATGATTTTGTTGCAACCGGATCACGACGGGGCGATCAAAAAGAATTATTTAATTTTAAAAATATTTGAATTTGAGAATTGGAGTCGCCACTATAGTTTATTAAGGAAAACCATAGAAAAACCAAAAATAAAATAGTCTGTAAACCAAAGTAAGGGTTCGGGAGTCAGTTACGTGTGGGAAAGGTATTAACATCCTACAACGCCCGTCCTAAGATGGTACCTTTAATCAAATGGATAGAAATAAGTATGGTTTTTTTTTTTATTATTTTTCCCCAAATAAAATAATAATCACAGCAAATAATAAAAACAAACACATATATTTATAAAGAAGCCTACAAATACAAAGCAAACAAACAAAGAAAATATTTTATTATTTTTATTTAGACCCGACAAGGTTGTATTTTTTAATTATTTTTTTTAAATTTCATTTAATCTTGTTTTTAAAAGAAATTTTATATTTTTTTATTATTAAAATTTTAGATTATTAAAACTGTTTCATATTTTTATTTTTTCTAAAAAAAGTAAATATTTTTACTATTTTTGAAGATGTTTTATTTTAATTATTTTTAAAAACTATGTTTTATATATTTTTTATTTCGAAATTTTAATATTTTAATTCTGTGAAAATTTTATATTTTTTATTTGAAAAAAAAACTATTTAATTATTCTTTGTTTATATATTTTTTCTATATATATATATATTTATGTTTGATAAATTTTATTTTTAAAATACTGTTTTATATTTTTAATTTTTAAAATTGTTTTGTTTATACTGTTTTATAGATTTTTTTCTTTTCCTTTTTTTAAAAAAAAACTGTTTCGTTTCATTTTTAAAAAACAATATTTTATATATTTTATTTAAAACTGTTTTATATTTTTCATTTAAAATTGTTTTGTATTTTAATTTTTTTTAAAACTGTTATATTTTTTTAAATGCGTTAAAAAAAATATTTTGTATATGTACTTTTTTATTTGAAAACCGTTTTTTATTATTATCAAAAACGTTTTATACATTTTTACTTTTTTTTTAATTACATATATAGATGTATATATTTTTTGTTATTTTTGGAGATATATTTTTTTTATTGTTTGAAATACTTTTATTATTTTGAAAACTGTATTGGATCCCCATTTATTTTACGCTTGGTTTTTTTATTTAGAAAAATGTATCGTTAAACTATGTTTATTTTTTAATATTTTAAAAATATTTTATTAGTTATTGTAAAAGTTTTACGTATTTTGTATGTAAAAAGAGAATTTTGAAAAGAAGAGTGGAAACTTAATGGCAATAGATAAGCGTATCATTAGAAAGTATTTAAAACATTGATCACAATACATGTAACAAAAACGTAAAAAAATCTTGAATATCAAATTCGTTAGAGTTAGTAGTATGTGAACGTGTTTGATGCAACGAATATTAGAAATGAAGGTTGTGTCAAAACAGCAACCAGACAAGTATTACACTGAGTACAATCCTTAATTTCATGTTGACAGCAATATACAAAGCACACAACCAAAATTTCTATATACTTGAAATATTACACGACAACAATTATTGATGTAAGGTAAACAAAACATGACACCACAGAGCAAGCATATCTCTACGAATATAAAAACTAGAAAATTGGTAAATATGAAACATACTCATTGAAGCAGTTAGCAAGAACTTTAGACTTTTTCCCTTTCTTCCTCTGATGACTCCAAACGCACAACAATTTTCAAGCACTATAATTTTTCTCTCTCTATATTGTTGTCTTGTGTGTTTTTTCGTGTGTCCATCCACTTGCTCACTATGTCTATTTATACTAATTCTAGTCAGCCCACTCTTAATTCAAATTTTAAATCCATTAATTCCTAATTATTCCCTCTTAATTATAATTTGTGAACTGCCAACTGATTATTCATTTTAATTCAGATTCAAATCTATTAATTCCTAAATATCCCCACTTATGACACTAACTAACTGTTAAATCCCAAGGACGAACATAGACTGAAAAATGGGCAGAATTGTACTGTTGTTGCAATTATGGCATCATAACCTTCCATACATATAATCAAATTCGAAAATAAATGAATATGGGGAATAAATGGAGAATATTGGAGGTAATGTGGCTGAAATATTTTATTATTAATTTTTTCTTTATTTTTTTCATTTTTACATTTATTAAAAGCGACCTAAATAACACAACAATAGAAATAAATACTTAAACCTTTTTTTTATTTTAATATTACTATTATTATTATTTCGAAATATATATATTTATATTTTTTCTACTTTTCAAAAAACAAAACAAATCATCTTAATTTAAAAAAATATCTATTTACTATTTTAGAACACTAACCAAATGGAGCCTGTAAAATAAAAAGGATGAGCATAACAATTCAAAAAGAAAACGCACCAATTATTAGACAATCATCATTTAATTGAAAATCATCAGCATTTAAACACTATTAAGCAGAATCATCAGAATAAAATCAAATCAATTTCTAACATTTCTATAATTCTTGAGTTTATTTCAGTTAATATTCATATCATTAATGGGCATCAGAAACTGCAGGCAAATAGAGAAAAAATGTGACATGACAACACTTTAATAACAATTTTATTTTTATTATAATAATTATTATTTTTTTAAAATTTTAATGGACTGATTTTCTTTATTTTTTCCTTTTTACGAATTTTATTTTTAAAACTTTATTCATAAAATAGAATGAAACCAAAACTCTTTTTTTTTTTTTTAATTTTATTT
>Ga0209700_100344_pt1 | contig 84174 bp, 41 predicted proteins | sample SiratroredBW_FD_187528 | JGI IMG/M metagenome (GOLD analysis project Ga0209700, IMG submission 187528) | Root nodule microbial communities of legume samples collected from California, USA - Siratro red BW (SPAdes) (version 2) | ecosystem: Host-associated > Plants > Roots > Nodule | place: USA... | reverse complement strand
ATAGACATATATATATATATATATATATATATATATATATATATATATATATATTGGTATAATGTTTTTAAACGTTAACTGCTGTAATTAAAACTTTTCATATCATATACGGTATTAATAATTATTTTAATTAAACTAAAAATATGAGTAATTATATTTAGAACAAGAATTGAAAAAATATTTTAACTTTAAAAAACAATTACTCAAGTTTAATTGTATAAGAATTAACATAGAAGAAACTGAATTGGGGGTGATTAGAATTGCAGTGACACAGAGATTAGAAGGTGCCAAACTGGGATAAATTATACCGAGAGGGTGTTAAATAAAATTGGAGTTTCTACACAAATAAAAAAATATAACTCACTGAAAATAAGATGAGAACCCAAATATTTTATCATTGAAATACAAATTAATAGGTATTCTTGAATCCTATTTAGGAACAAAAGAGCCAATAAAAGATTTAAGAACTTAAATTAGATTCTAACATCTAACATTAGAGATACACCAGAGTTCAAATGAAATAGGTATTAAGGAATTGTCATTGTGCGTTCATTTTGACTACATGGAACGTCCTTTCTGATAGACACTGAAATGGAAAGACGCCATGAGATACAATTCAAGGCATTTACAAGACTGTTTAAATTACACTTCCTCCTTGTATAATGAATCAATATTTCAAAATTTGTCAACGTCTGTGTATCTCTCCAACCATAACATGAAAACTGCAGAAATTTGAGATGCCTAAACTAAATCAGTCACTCAATCATTAGTTCTGATCCCTTTAGAAACTGTACATTTAAAAAACACTGGAAAATCCCCCAAACCTCTTAAACCCAGTAACCATCATTCCAATTACGCTTGGAAGAAGGTCCTCCATGCTCACTCCGACTTCCTGTAAATCTATGTAAGGACAGCTTGCTTCGGACTGTTCTTAAGGGACCTGATCTATTCCCATGCCTAAATGGTAAAGATATTTCATCTCCAATCAAGCTTGATGTTGAAAACGGTCTGTTTTCCATTTCTTCAAGCGGACCAGAACTGTATTCCATAGTGATGAAGGAAGATGCTTGCCCGTAAGTTAATCGAGGGGTTAACCCTCCCGCATTCCACCAACTGCTATCAGAAGGGGCAAGGTCACCTCTAAAATCGGACTCCTGAGCAGAGGAATCCTTCTGACTACAACAATCTCCACAAGTCTCATCTGTGTCATTGTATATTAACTTAAGAGCCTGAACAACTTCACCCATAAAAGGTCTCTGTGTAACCTCCGTGTGAACACACATTGAAGCGATTGCAGCAACCTTTGCCATGTCATCGAAGTTGTAACTTCCAGCCAAAGATGGATCTACAAGCTGTTCTAGACCTTCTCTACTAGTCAACATTGGCCTTGCCCAAGTTACAAGATTCTCCTGTCCCTGAGGTTGAGACATATCCACTGGCTTTCTGCCCGTGAGAAGTTCAAGCAACACAACACCATAACTATAAACATCACTTTTGACGAGTAAATGCCCTGTCATTGCATATTCTGGGGCAACATACCTACAAAAATGAACACATCAAAATTAAAGTCTGGAATTTGCAATGAACGAAAAAAAGAATGCACTGTACCCCAATTTATTAGACGAATGAATTATAGTTCATAAAGCTAAATTATTTAAAGAGATAAATCTCCACATGGTTAATATGAAGTATGTAGAAGATTTCTGTTTAACTATTAGGATACTAACACTGGAAATCATTGAAGAACTTTACAATTTGGCACTAAAAAATATTTAGGACTGTACTTCATCAAAATGCTGCAGAGAAAGTATGTCTATACACTTACCCAAAAGTTCCCATCACTCGTGTTGAAATATGATTACTTCCTTCGGTTGCTTCTCTTGCCAATCCAAAATCAGAAACTTTGGGAGTAAAGTCATCTTCTAGTAACACGTTACTAGCTTTAAAGTCTCGATGAATTACACGAGGATTGGAATCCTCGTGAAGATAGGCCAATCCTCTTGCAGCTCCTAGGGCAATTTTCATCCGTGCTTCCCAATCTAGCAGCCCCTTTATCTTGTCATCACCTACAAGATAATTAACAAGCATTTAAATGATTTAACAGATAACACAAACACTAGTATATGGGCTGAGCGTTATGAGCTGATGAAAATGCTACCATGCAGATGGGACTCGACACTGCCATTGTGAACAAGCTCATACACCAAGCAACGCCTGCGCCCCTCAATGCATATACCAATCAGTTTCACTAGATTACGGTGATGCAAACGGCTTAGCATCTCAACCTCTGCAATAAATTCACGGTCTCCATTCTGATTATCTCTTGTTAGCAGCTTAACTGCAACTTCAGCCCCATCTTCCAATGTTCCACTATAAACACGTCCAAATCCTCCTTCGCCCAGTACTCTCTTTGAATTAAACTTATCTGTTGCTTTCTCAAGCTCAGAAAGTGAAAATGTTTTAACGGAGAGAATGGAAGTAGCCATTGTGGACATAAGTGACACTGATGTTGAGCTTGTAATACTGCTTGACAACATCGACCCCAAGCCTGCAGTGCATGCATCAACACATTTATATTCAAATTTTATGATATAACTAACAGAAGAAATTAATAAAATTACTAAAAGTTATACAAGGACAAGTAAATACCAGACTTGCACATCATAAATACAAGTTTAGTAACTAGAGAAAAGGGATTTGGAAACATAAAATGTTTCATTGCTTTGCTACTACACATAAACCAGCAACCACCAAGGGCAGAGCACATAGTATTATTGATTCTGTACACAACAATAATAGGATGAATTTGGTATAACAAGTCTAATTTACAGCTGTCCAATTTTCATATTAAAAATTAAAAAAGCTCAGAGGTTTACACATAAATCAACCTAATTGATGTGTAGTACAAATGTAACACAAATGAGAAGTGACAGTAGAAACAATCTTCCGGGTAAAACAAACCACACTGCAAACTCATTGTATAAAATCACATAAATTCACTTGGCAAAAATATAGCTGTCTTCACATTACAAGAGTAGCATAGAAACTAAGAAAAAGAAACTACAAAAGCAGCACAATCAATCAGAGAAAAAACTATTCAGGCAAAATGCATAGTTGTGTAAACTATAAATTATTAATAACCAAACAAAAAAAATCTGCTAATTCAAGCATCATAAAATTATTTTTAAATGTGAAAATATTTTCGAAAGCATACCTGATCTCTTGTTCAGAGATGATGTGAATGCAGGGCCAACAGCACTCGATGGTCTCCTAGTCTTCCTCCATTTCAAAATAATTGAAAATGCTCCCACCAAAACCAACAACAGTACAAAGGAAGATAAGGCAATGATGATTATGGTCCTGACATTCATTTTCTGGTTCTTGTTAACAAAGTTGGCACTGACCGGAAGAATGCCCTCAACACTTTGGCTGGGACCACCACTCCCAACAAAAGATCCATATGGGGGCGAAGATGGCATTCCTGATACCAACAGCTTTAGACTCTAACAGAAACATGATACTAGTAAAGTAAAATGTTATGAGGAGAAACACAAATACCTGGATAAGTAATGTACACAACAGCATAATCACCAAAAAGGCTCCTATTTAGAGGAACCTTCTTGTGCCAAAACCTCTCATATGTCAAAGCTGCAGTTGTATTGTCAAATTTCTCTCCCAGCGGAACCAAGTTAATATCAACAACAGTTCTTTCCTGATTTTGACTGTCAGCAGTGGCACCCATTATCTTCACCTGACTCTGCTCTAGATACGTGCCTAATGCAATTTCATTCTCTAACTCAGTCATTACTGGAAAAACAGCAAAAGGTGCTACATCCAGTGTAAGGCGGACCTTCATGGGAAATACACAACCACAAGGTGAACCAAAGGGAGTTGATGTAAGAGGTTCAGTGCAGATTTGGTCACAAGCTGCCAGAGATTTCAGTATAAATGAGTATATAGTATGAGACACTAACATGGAGAGCCAATGAAAGGCTTTATTTAACAGAAATCACTAATTTAGTTCACATGAAAAAATGAACATTTAGGCCTATGGTATTAATTAAATCATTAAACCATTCTGCAACTTTGCGTACTAGTGCATAATTTTCACATTCTGTGGGCTGCTGAACATCCAAAATTAAATACCATATAAATTCATTTTTAGGGTCTAGGGTTGGGGTGAACAATCATTATCAGCACCTAGACAATTTGAAAAACACCAAGAGGCAAATATTGTATAAAATAAATAAAAATTTCCTAACATAAGATGTATCTAATCTAAGAAAGAAAACTGATCCAGTAAATTTTCTTCCAAATATTATGTTCCAGACATAATTTCTGTTTATATTGTCTTACCTAGGGATGGCAAAATTGGCCAACCCAGCCTGTTTAGGCCCACCCTGCCGTTGGGGACCAGGACAGGGCAGGATGGCCCGCAACGGTTAGGCAGGCAGACAGTCCTGTATGTCCCACAAGAGGACTAGCAGGCAGGTCAGCCTGCTAGTTTTTTCTTATTTTTTTAAAATATATATATATATATATATATAGACACATACACTTTTTAAAAAACACACTTAATCAAGCAATATTTTCTAATTTTTTAATTGGTTAATTAATATCTCTAATTGGATAAATTAATAGAATTATATCATTTACATGGTGAATTACTCCATTATAATTAATAATTAGAACTTAGTTTGTAAGTTATGATTTAAAGCGCATATTCATATCTTTCAAATAATACAATACAAAAAAAATGTAATATTATAAACTTTATTTTTATTTAACTTTTCATATAAAAAAACGGACAGTAGGACAGCCTACCCACCCTGCCCTGCCTCTGGCCCACCAGTCAAAGCCTGGCGGGTCTAAAATGTCAACCTGTTAGTGGCGGGCTGGAAGCTCAGTCCATTTTGCCAGCCCTAGTCTTACCATGGTTTACATACACTAAAAAAACTGAGAAAGCAACATAATTATAGAATTTAGATTATGACATAATGAGAGTCACTTCTGTTGATCATCTTATTTGATTAGAAAGAGAGTTCAGAAAAATATATATAGAAAAAAAATATAATAACTACAAAAATGCAAAGAACAATAGTTGCTTAAATATAATAAATAAAGTAGTGTTTGGCCAAATTTTTGTTTCTCTTCTTAAAAATAAAAAACTCCTCCCCTCCAATCTACTTTTGACTTTAACCTTCATCAAGAAGATCTATTTTAATATTAAGATTCTCCAGAATTCCGTTTGGCCATTGATCAGCTTCTCTTTTTAAGGAAAAGAGAAGACCACCACTCAAAGGTGTGGATATTACCTTATTTCTGCCCTCAAAAGTGTAAGGAGAAAGGGGGGTGATTGTCTAAATTCCAAAAGCTACCTTGGTCTTTTGAAGGGGGTGGAGCCACTACATAAGGTCTCATGTTGTGATGGTGACGGCGACGATAACGATGTCTCTGTCTTGGAGTCATGTAAGGACCTAAAATAAGAGAATATTAGCCCTTATACACAAAGCTAATTTATGTTAAAACAAAAAGCTATTCAAATATATCATAAAATAATATACCTTGATGATTTGGAGATGGAATGGGAGCAGAAGAAGGTCCAGAAGAAGGTTTAACAAACCACATTTTAGCTTGTTCTGATGAAGGAAATGACACACTCAAAGAGAACGACTTCACTGCATGCAAAGAAACCATTATGTCATACATTACACTCAACAATAACATCCATAGAGGACCTCTAGGAATATCCTGAAAATAAAATGCAAGTGATAATTCTTTTCATTAATTGCAGAAGTGTGATAGTGATTTTGAAGTATGTTTTCTAGGAAAATCACCAGTTTGTAGATTTTCTAGCTAAATGAGGGGCTCAACATGATGAGTCTTGGACAATCTGGGTACGAGAGAATGTTTTCCATGGATTTTCCTGGTTGCAGTTACATTGGGATTACTTTTCTTTCCCTTACCATTTGTACCAGCAAAAAAGAGTAAAATCCAACATATAATGGAGCATAAGCACACATAAATACTACATTGGATTCATTCTGACAGAAGCTTATCAATCAAAGAGGGAAAGATTTTTTACAGTATTCCAAGACTTCAGCCAATACTCAAAATACTTCGCAACATATTAGAAAAGAACCAATTCACAAAATGACTCTTTTGTAGCAACTCGTAACAGGGACTCAACGCACAATAACCGGACTAGTCACAAAGAAATAGTTATAGAAAGGGATTAGATCACTCAATTCATTCTTCAAGATTGAGAAGCTGAATAAGATGTGTTACTTGATTGTGCATTTCAATGCTCGGTTTAGTACCGTATATCATATAGAAGATAGATGTCGTGAGGGTATATTAGCATATGGATCAAATTGTCATAGTTCAGCTTTAATGGAAAAGAGTTATTGGATTAAAATACTAAATAAACTATATACCTAATGAACGAAAAAACATACAGTGACCAAATAAAAAGAATCTGACATAATGCTGCATTAAAAAATTAGGTTTGGCAAGTGAAGTCAGTCCAGGTTGTGTCGACATAAGAGATGCTAAGGAGAAACAATGATATGCCACATGTACAGAATGGAGGCAAAATAACTTGAGCTTCTATCTCAAGCTAAAAGAAACTTATACACTTAACTTTCACAGAGACTCTCCCATTTCACTTTTGCAAAGGTTGATTTGAGCTTATGATAGCAGCTCAATTTATTTTATTTTCTTATTTTCTTCTACAAGTGTTTGTGGATAAGTGTATTGAAACAAAGCCAAAATTAGTAACTGATTTAGCAAAACACAACACATACTAAAATTCAAAAAACACAGCACAAAGAAACTAGAACATTCAAGAATTCAGTTAACACCATACTAAAACTAGCAAAAATGTACAAATCCAGACTGGCAGGGTACAGCTACATATTAATTACCAGTCAGCGCAGAGAAAGCATTAACATCTCATCAACAAAGCACACATGCCAGCAAAGAAGAAAAAAAAAAAAAACAACAGTAGAACAGAATTAGAGCTAAAGAACCATACAAGACACACTCATTAAGTTAAGTTGTTCTTCCATTTCTCCACATTTACTTCAATTTTAATTGATACGACGTACAGTAGAAAATCAAGAAATCAAGAAAGCGAAACGATGAAGGAGCGAAAGAAAAGTACCTTGGGAAGAGAAAAGCAAGTTGAGAAAAGTAAGGATGAAGACGACCGACACCGGCATTCTCTCTAGCCGCATGCGACACCGGCGTTGAGCATCGTCAGGAGGAGAGAGAAGGCTGAAATAGCTAGCAGCAATCGGTGTGCCTCCGGCAGGGCATCAGGCAACGGCAGTCATGACGGATACGGCAGCAGCAGGCCGAAGCGCGAGGGAGAGAACGCATCGCTCGAAAAGCGCAAAAAGCGCGAAACGTGAAATGCGAAACCCTAGGAGAGAGAAGACAATGCAGGAGCGTGCGTTTCCGGATCCATGAAACGCGGTGGAAGATCTAGCCGACGAAAGCGGCGTGCATGCGGAAAGTGAGAGAGAGAAAGAGATCTCGGAGAGAGGATTTTGAAAGGAAAGAGGAAGAGAAGGAGGTGAGTGGAGAAGGGAAGAGGAAGAAGAGTGGGGTGAGGGGGTTGAGAGCTTTTAATGCTGGTGGGAGTGTTGTTGACAGTGATACAGTTCAGTTTTTGTGCAACTTCATCACTCATTTCACTCATTCACACACTCTCCTTCATGTCTTTATCGCACGCTACTTGTGCGAGCGTGCTTCGGACAAAAGGGTTACTAACAAAACGACAATGTCTCGGCCGTTTCATTCGCTTATCAATTTCTCTCGTCAGAACGCGCCATTCGGGAACATCTCTTCGTGGTGGGACTCTCTTGTCATATACTCTACCATAATAACAATATTACCCTGCTTTTTTATTTAATTTAATTTATTTTAAAAATAAAAAATTAGGTGGGGATTGTAAAATGTTGTCTTATTTGATTTTTCTTATTTCATTTGGATAGAACGTCATTTCTTTTATTACTTTTCTGATCAAGATTGCTCCTACCTGTGCTGTTTATAAATCTTGCGAATCCAACCTTCTATTCCAAAATCCGAAACTAATGATTGAAAGGGGTTCTTTTTTTAATTTTGTGGTTGAGCTACATTAGAGTTATTAAGAGTTTTTTTTTCTACAAAATCATTATTTTTTTATATTTTTATAATTATAAATGAGAAAAAATATATATATATTTATATATATATATATATATATATATATATATATATATATATATATATATATATATATATACATTAAATGAACATTCTCCTTTAATTTGAAATTAATTTTCTAATAAAACATTTTGAAAATAATTTTATTGCACATTTCCATCCTTTAAATAGCTTTATATAAAATTATACCACATTTTCTTTATTTTAATAAAATAATTTTAACATTTTACACAGTTAAATAAGTATGTGTAAGTCTTCTAAAAATAATATGTGACCTTCTGGATTTTCAAGGTCAACATTCACAAATGTCACGAGGTATAGTATTACTGTAACATGATATATATATATATATATATATATATCAACTAAATCTACATTTTCCACATCATTGTGTTAATAATCAAAGAAGACTCATCATTCATCACTAATATTCTTAATTACATTATTTTCTAAAAATACTATGGTTAACTATCTGATGCCAGTGTCTACCCATTAAAATAAAATTATAACATTCTTAAAACTTGTGTAATGATATATAAGCATAAAGTACCCAAATATAGTCAAACTAATCACCAAACTAACATTGAGATTTAAGTAGGTTTATGGATGATGTAACTTGTCAAATAATGATTCTCAATCAAGTTTATCCATAAATAACTTTATTATTAAGTTATATTATTTTAATTAAACATGTGGTTATATTGATTAAAATTATGAATGTAAATTGAGTTTTAAGTATAGTAAATATAATTTATTAAATAATAAATATATTTTAATTGTGTAATACTGGATATTAACCTGATATTAAATAATAAATATATTTTAATTATGAATTATTATATATCAATGTAGTTGTTAAAAATTATCTATAAAGATATGTTTGTTTGATTTTATAATTGTTACTTAATTTAATGAATATGGTTTTATCTAGTGAAAATACTTTAAAGCAATAATTAATTAAACTATCAACTAGTCTTAAAAAGTCAATAAATTAATGACAAACTATAAATTGATGGAACTTATTTTACTAGTATTGTACAACTTTTGTAGTATTATACACTATAAATAGAATTTTTCAGTGTCACTTGGATTTAGTTTAATGTATTTAATGCTCTTTCATAATTGTATTTTAAAAATAATGGTCTATATTTACTTTTTATTGTTCTTTAAACACTTTCTTTACAAATTAAATTAACTTTTTTTATCCCACAACTTTAACTTACTTTAATTTTTTATTTAATTTTTTTTATCATTTTCTTTTCAATATTATTGAAGTGTAATTCGATTTTGTTCAACAAAACTCTATATTCTAGACAGTCGGATAAATTTAAAATTATATTGTTATTGTTAGAGGAAAAAAATTTGTGATTTTGATTAAGTGTTAAAAACAATTAAATATGTAAAACATAGTCATATTTCATATGTATAATAGTAGTATTAGTTAATAATATATTACATAAGATGTAAGTGTTTTGTTTGTGAGATAGTATAGCACTGTGTAATCTTAATTTATGTATGATAAGCATTTGACATGTTTGAAAGATTTGCACATAGTTTTAAATTGACTTCCACAAACATATGTATGTTTGTTCCATGCTATAATGAATGTATGTCACTCTTGTATGCCAATATTCATTCAGGCACAAATCACATAAGTAATATTTTGCATGAAGAGCTAAAATTATTTTCTTCAACATCTCTCTCGTGTTGTACAACTTTGTTTTTTAGACAAAATCAAATAAAGACATGGTGTCTAAGAAGAGAGATAAGTACATGTGGTTGTTGGGATGTTATATAAAGAAGAAAAATAATAATGAATATTACATATAATGCATTTAATGCACCATTTACAATCAAACTCATTAGGAACAAAAATGACATTTAAATAAGCTTAAGTTGCTCAATGAACATAAACAAATTTGCAATGACTATATTATTGAAAGTTTGTTTAAAGTCATTCACCAATGATGAATCAACAAGACCACATTCTACAATATTGAAACATCACTCAAAATTCTACGTCCAATAAAGCTTCATAAAAAAACACTGTTGTGTTTACTTAACAAATTAGAAGATAGTGCATATGCGGATTACAGTTCAAATAATTTATCTTTGTCATGAGTGTTGTTTAACAAAGATATTCAATTATTAGTAAAGAGTGGTTGTTTATCAAATAATATTTTTAAACGGGTTGTTCAAAAGTGATTACATTTTGAAAGAATGTTTAATTTAGCCAAAAGTAGTTATGTCAAATGATACTCATTTTAACCACAAGTGAATGTGTTCCAAATAATATTCATTTTAGTTAAGAGTGATTGTGTTTAAAATAATATTTGTCTTACCCAGAAGTGGCTACGCTCCAAATAATATTTAAGGAGTTAACTAAGAGTAGCTATGAGCCTAAATAATACTTAATTGGTTAGTTAGAAGTTACTGCAAGTCCAAAAAATACTCAAAGAGTTAATTAGGAGTATTTATAATCTAAAATAATACTCACTTTGTACTCTGCATTATTAGTATGCTTAGCATAATTCCATTTGTTCATTGAGAATTATAAGTATATGTTCTGTCAAATGAACCTGTATAAAAATATATTATATATATATTTTTCCTTTTATCTCTTTTACTCTATATGTTATTGTCGTGTATGTTAATCTAAAGAGAAAATCACTGTAAAAATTAAGTTCGAAAATTTATTTAAAAAAGCTAATATATTAAGATATAAAATTCCATCATCCGTATTCTATCAAACAAAATATATAATAAATAAACATTATCAATTCGCTCATCATAGGAAATTATTGTCTGAATAATCATTATAAAACAATATTAATAATTTTAAAAAAAATTAAAATATAATTCAAATTTATATGTTTATCTTGTTTTTTATATTTATTTTTTAAAAATGAGTGTATAACTCTAATTTAAATTAAATTCATAACTATAATTGGAATTGAAATAAAGTTAACTCAAATGAGTCAATTTTTATTACATATGAAATAAGAAGAGAGAAAAAACTCTTAAAATTATCAAACTCACTTATAAAATTGGAATCGTGATTCAATAATAAATAGTCGATAGTCGTTGTAAATATAATATATGTTGATGCCTATACTGATTATAAAATATTATCTTACATGTAATCAACTAAAGTGATTCTTGGTTTGATTAATGTTTGTTTAATATAATCTAGTTGGAATTAAAAAAAAAATGGAACCCTAAAATCTTAAATAGGATAAATGACGTAGAAAAGTTTGGTCAAAAAATATAAAGTTTTTTTTTTCACACGATATTATTATTTTTTTCTTTTAATATTTACATAGATATGAAAAATAGGTTTTTTTTTATATGAACGAAATAAAACAAGGAAATATATAATTAATACAAAACCTGGGCAACACCATCCAACCCACTTTACTTCTTTGATTTGTTAAGTTAAGGAATTTGACCACTCTATTTGATAATAATGCACTTCCAACACTGTGAGAATACGAATAATGCACTTAATTTCATAAAAAAATATACGTGTATATGAATAAAAAAAAAAAATTGTGTAATCATCGTGTTAAGAATATAACTCAAATGTTTTCAATGACTTCAAAATTTATATTAGTTCTTCATTGATTCATACTAGATTAACTTTGTACTATTTTTTTTAATGATGCATGTTATGGGAAAAAATGAGGTGTACGAATGTTATAAAGTAGTAAAATACTGAATTTAAATGAAATTAGAGTGAGTACATTTTCAAATTTAGGTGTCAAACAATCACAAATAATATAGGAATATTGTTATTACTTTGGATTTATTAAATTTTAAAGGTGATTTAATTTAAAATCTTGTTCCTTCCAGAAACATGAAGATGGATTTCAATAAAATAATTATTACTCTTTGTGATAGTTATATTCAATTAAATTTCTTGTGATTTTTGTTAAGATAAATGGTGCTTTTCACAAGTAATATGTAATATAGTTATTAAAAAATAATTTTTGTATATTTATAAAAAATATATAAATGATAAAATAATGAATGTAAAGTTGGTCTAAAAATGAATTAAGTGGCCATATATTATTGTTACCTTAAATTAATCTAACATTTTTATTTCAACATTTAGAAACATTAATTATTTTTGTCTAAATGTAAGTAAAATGCATAAATCTATAAATTATGTGTAAGTCATATTTCACCTATATCATTACATTTATACTGTGTTTGTTTCAAGTTAGGTATTACTAAAAAAGATGGATTTGCAATAGTCTTTTACTTTTATTTCAAGTGATTGTGCTGATTTGTATGTATGGATTTGGATGGTGTATCTCACCCGATGTATTCCGATCAAATTATATTTATGCTTGAGATTCATGGTTAATTATTTCTAATAATCCTCAAATCTTGGCTTCTACCTGCATAATTTATGTGTTACTTTGAACTTAAATTTTTGAGCTAACAACAATTACTCACTATTTACTCTCTCACACACCTCATTGATCACATACTTTTTTATAGGTAGACCTTTCTTCAACTCAAATCTTACTCGTATTCGAATCAAGTCAATTCTAACCCACCTTATACAAATACCAACTTGAACTTCAGAAAGAATATGAGTAAGAAAAAAGTTAGCCCTCTCCCAAGTGCAAAGAAAGGTTATCCATGCATGGTGTGTTGTTGTCTGGTGCGATTTCAAGTGTTGTTAGGTTGAAATACTTTCAGTTGAGTGTCATGCAACATGATGGTTTGAGAGTTGAATTTCAATTAATTTTAAGGATAATTAAGTAATTCCAATTTTTCATAATTAAAAAAATTATCAATTATATATTAACAAAATTAATTATATTTAATTTTTAATTATTTTTAACCACAACGATAAAATTATAATTTTATAATTTTGTCAATTAAAAAAAATAAAATTTCAATCACACTTTTTATAATATTTACAAAATTTTATAAATTTTTCTTTTTATTTTTGTTCAAATCTCACCATATTTATTTTAATTTAAATAAATTTAAAATTTTACAAACTTTTATTTCAAATTTACTCTCTCAAATTCATCTTTATACGTAAATAAAGTCTTAAAAGATTTATTTTTTTCTCACAAAACACCGACTAAAATGATTTACTAGTAGTTAACTAGAATGATTTCTCAGTAGTTGGTCATTTCCTACTTATGAATTTTGTTGTCTTTATCTTGTGAAATGTATAATCACTAAACATGATATCTAGAATTAGATTAATGTGTTTATGTCCAAGTTTGAAAGTAATTTTGTCATTGAAATTTAAACATCATTTCCATGTTGTTTCAATTCTTATATAATACATACATGAATATTTTTTCATATGATAATATCTAATTTTTTTATAAATTATTAAAACACTAATATATTTATTATGTAGTTGAGTTAAATTGGACAAGTTCTCAGACCACTCATACCAATTATTATCAAGATTCAACTTTTATACATTTAGGAAAACAGTTTTAATAGACAAACTATTAGTTGAATTATTGAAAAAATTAACTCTGTAATCTCATTGCTTTATTTATGCGATATTATGTACACTCATATGCGCAGGTTTATTTTCATTTAATTTTATTTGGTTTTGGGATTGAGACCATTATTATAAAAACAGTGTAAAGACAATAGAAGGACTATATCGAAGAATAAGGATTAGGTAACATATTTTAGTTGTACCCATTCCCTTCTCCACGAAAACATATTAAAAATAGTTTTCAAAACTTAATAGATTTAGTTGAAAATTAACCCACGAGTAACACAAAGTTTTTTTAGAAAAATTAAAACTAAACAAAGAATTTACAGGTGTGAGCAACAATTTATAAATAAATAAAAAAAAAGTAAGGATGAAAATGATCCGACCTGTCCCATTAACCTAGTACATCTTCAGGTTGATTTTAGCATGTTTGGACATTTTAACCAGACCTAATGCATTTTGAAGACCAATTAGAGTTATGCTTTTAGTTATCCCAAGCATTTCATTTCTTAAAAAATAATAGGTTTTTTATGCTACTGTGAATTAATAATAAAATACCTTAATTAAACAGATAATATTTTACATGCCACGGTATTATATTTATTTAACTCATTTGTGGAAAAATAAATTAAAATCGGAAATGGTGGATCGGAGCTATGGCACACGTCACTTGCAGATAAGAAAGACCGAGCCGGCGAAAAAAGAACCGTCTGCGATAACTTTTATTTCTTTTCATTCTATTCTGGTTTTGAACTTGGATTCTGAGTTCTAAGTTAGATCCTATTCTTAGTTTCGATTTTTATTATTTTCGGTATCTTCTGGACACTTCTACTCACATACTCTTCCGTTTCTTCTACTTTCGAACTGTGGTAATCCCTTCCAAAATCATATCACTTATTTAGCATCTAGGGTTTTACTTTTCGGTTTTCTCTTTCTCGATTCTCCGAATTCTATTCACCAGATTGTTTACGTTTCGATTTGTTCTCGTTGTTTTATACATGCATCTTAATCGTGCATGGAGAATCCTTGTGAGGTACTAGGTACCGAAGGGTTGATTAGAAGGCATGAATTCGTGAGGATCATAATTCAGTGTCTCTATTCATTAGGTTACAGTAGCTCTGCGTCGTGTTTGGAATTAGAATCTGGCATTTCGTACAAGTCCAGTGAGTTTAAGTTGCTTGAATCATTTATATTGAATGGGAAATGGGACGATAGTATTGAATGTCTCAATTCCATAAAGGATGTGTTGGGGGAAACAAGGGAATCTGCCTTGTTTCTTGTTTTCCGACAGTGTGTTATGGAGTATTTGAATTGCGGTCAAGATGCGTCAGCTTTAGGGGTGTTGAGGAAACAGGTTTCGGCCTCGGATGTGGACCAGTGCAAAGTTCATAGTCTGGCTATGTGCTTGCTTTCTTTTAAGGATAGGAACTTAGATGCAGTTGATGATGACGATGGTGATCTTGTTGTACATGATCTGAGAAGAAAGTTGTTAGCGGATTTGGAAAATTTGTTGCCTCCTCCGATAGCAGTGCCTGAAGCAAGGCTGGAGCACTTGGTAGAATCTACTGTTACGGCCTGGGTCGATTCGTGTATTTATCATAGTTCGTCGAATCTGATATCGCTTTATGAGGATCATTGCTGCAGCAGGGATCAGATTCCTACTAGAACGACTCAGGTGAGTTGCCACAGCATTGAATTTCGTGTCTAGGTTGATTTAAATGTCCTATTCAATTATTCATCATGACTGCTGTCATTTGTAGCAGTTCCTCTATTTAAGAAAAAAATTTCTGGAGGATGATGTAATGGGCTTCTTTTGAAGTCCTTTCAGGGTATGTTGTGCTGCTTACTGATCTAAATCAAGAGTCTGTGTTGTTGAGATTGACATATATATGCGTGTGTGTGACGTGTGCTTGTGTTCTATTTACATCATTTGTTGGCTATGGGTTTTTAGGAATCTTTATTTTATTGCCTTTCTGGTCAGTTTTGGGCTTAGATTATCTTTCGGACTTCCCATTACAAATCATGTAAAAGGGAATATTGTTATACAAAGGGGAGGAGGGATAGTATGTAGCTGGTCAAGCCAACTCCCCTTATGAATTTCAGTGATATATTGGAAAAGGGAAGGGAAAAATGCATATACTATGCTCACTCGAAACTCCCGTCCTTTTCCTTGCACCATAGTTTATTGGCATTTCCTTTACTATATCTATATTGTTAGATATATAGTCTCCACACCTATGTTCTGTTCTCTCAGGTAGTTAGGTTTTTTAATTTCTGTTGTAACTGTTCTCAATCAGCACATCTTATAGATTGCTGCAGACTCTTCTTAGAGTCTTACTTGTATTAAATACCAGCTGTGTCTTATCAAATAATTAGAATACACTTTCACTTTCAGATTTTATTTTTGATTTTATATCCTCCCCCTCTACGAATTTAATACATATTATCCAGCCATGACTGGTAACGGTTTTTTGATATATCAAGGACTGGTATGATAAGACACTGTTTTCCTGATCATTTGATCCCTATTTTTGGTAGTAGGGTGGCAGGTTTTGCATGGCAAAAGAAGACAAATCAGATTTTGAATCATGAATATAAATTCCAAATTAATCTTTTCTAACGTGTGATATTGCATGCCTTAGATATTAAATAACAAATTTTCTTTCTATCATTACAGATATTGATTGGCCACAAAAATGAAGTTTGGTTTGTTCAATTTTCGAATAATGGGGAGTACCTGGCCTCTTCATCCAATGATTGCACAGCCATCATATGGAAGGTATCATGCTGTTGTAATCTGAAGAAGTATTTATTTTAGCTTTATAAGATTCATCCAATATTAATTGCTTCGTCAGAAATGTCAATTTGTGGCAAACCCTCCTTAAATATCATTTAGATTGAGTGGAAAATACTTTATTTATAATATTATTCAAATGGTTGGAGATACTTGTTTCATCTATTGAGCTTGATAGGTTAATGTTTTGGAGCTTAGGACAAAAGGAAGGGATAAACTATAGAAGGCAAGGATACTTAGAGGTCATTATCATGTCTGGACTCTGGAATTTATTTAAAGAAGAAGGGAATATGTTTCTTGCTTTGTTTGGTGCTGCTCTAGTTTAAGGTACTCGGAACTTTGAGCTAGAACAGGTGCTAACATGAATAGGAAATAAGTGGATGTCAGGACCTTGCTAGAATCTAATTTGGAAGGATTAAAAGATGGATGCGAGTCTTCACTGAAATGGATTTTTTACATTCCTGTCCGGTTCATATATTTCTTAGTCCTGGTTACTGGAGGTTTGCTATAAGGCTCCATGAATGTCTTAGTCCTCATTATTATAGCATATAAGTAGAAAATGAATAATCAGTAGAAGCTCCCAAATCATTGTTGTAGAACGCTAGTGTTTTGTTGATTTTTGGAATCTGGATTAGTGGCATAACTTCAAAATTTGAAATTTATATTTTAAGTTTCTTATTTCCTCAATTGGACAAGGCTGTCCGTGGTCAGTACTGTGAAGATTGCAAATCAGGAAACAACTACATACTAGTGTTTATTTCTGTAAAACTGAGGATCTCATGGATGTGAAGAATTTGGATGATTTTGAAGGGGATATCACGATGACAGTTAAAAGGAAGAAAACACTAATAATCTCAAATGCTCTTTCTTATCCACTTATTAAGTGTAATGACCTACATCTTGGATCCGGTACATAAATCACTGTTACATTTGAGGGTTTGTGGTCTTGATGTGGTGGTTACTAGGTTAGGTGTTCCCATAAGTTGATAGTGTTTTCTCAGAAAATGTTAATGCAGCAGTATTTGCAATTTTTTTTGGGGCAGTGAACATCAGTGGGATTGGTCCAAATGTCTATTCCGAGTTAATCTTGCACTATTAACATTAGGGTGAAACCCTAAGAGTGACATTACCATTATTTTGTTGGATGTAAGAGAAACAATCTTGATTTTCGGACCTCATAAGATCTTATTTTCTTTTCTGTAACATTTTCTATGTAAGTTTAATATGCTGTTGCTAGAAGCCTAGAATCATGCAGACTGCAAAATGATCAATCTGTGAGAATGTTGCATCTTCAGATATACTATTCATAAGATAAATAAAAATAGATGGGGATTTGAGGGATTTATTGTGCAGACGTGCCTTTTTATTCTCTCTCTATCTTGGATGACGTCTTAATCCAATATTCTATATTTCTTTCTTCATCATTTTTATTCCATTAAAAAAAGAAGCCTGTCATTTCCACACCAAGGAAAGATATTTGCAACCTTCATTTAAACGGTGGGAATTTTTATAAATTGTTGCGACCTTTTTCCATTTACTGCTGGAATTACGGAAAATTAATGAGCTGGCAGTTGCTAGGCAATTTCACACCTAAAGGAAACTTGTGTATATGTTCAGATAGAGAATATAAACGAGAATGGAATGAACCAGTTAAGGTTATTTATACTAACAGGTTGGCTGGAAAGATTAGGGGAGTGAGACTAATATAAAGCCCTGACTAACATGGGTACTTTACTGGCATGAAGCCCATCCTTATGGCTCACTTTTTGGTGTAGGAAGGACATTTATAGGGCTGTTCGTATTGTGTTTTTGGCTAGGCAGATATCAGAATTTGGTGATTTATAGCTGTTCCTATTGTGTTTGAGATATCTGACCAGTATACATTTCCTATCCTATCTGAAAAATTACATTTTAAGTCTCTGTTCTATATCTTAAATACCAGATGCCTACTATAAGATCAGAGTTATGTATGTTAGAGATATGAGTTGATTATGTTAGAGATATGGTTCAATTACATTAAATAGGGAGATATGATACGGTTTGATGAAGAAATATCTTACTAAGTATTTCTTATTATTAGATATTGATTTTGTTCACTATTATTGTATCTCTTATTGGTTATTAATAAGATTACTCATGTGGGAACCCAATACACGGAATTTATATTATATTCTTTCTTGGTTTCTCTTCTCAACATGATAGTAGAGTGGTACCATCCTCCGTAACTTGTTTTGTTACCAATTCTTTCTGCAATATCCGTTCAATATCTTCGAACACTGATGTCCTATCTGATTTGATATCCATGGATATACGAATATCCACCCAATTACGATCTTGAATTTAGATTGATGGATTTATATAATAGGTTGAGGTTCAATGCTAGTTTTGGTTTTACTACTACTTACTGGATAGAAATGATCAATGCTTTTTGGGTCACCTGCTGAGTCTATTTCAATAGCCAATCCACATAAATCCTATCTTATAACGGCCCGGGTTGAATACCTTTCAAACAGAGTTTGGAGCATAATAATACCAGAGGCTTTAAGTTCTGTTATAACATATCTGTTGTCTTTCTCTGAAGTTGTCTAAGGGGTCTTGTATTTCATTTGTTGGAGATCAGGTAAAATACTCATAGGGGCAGATGGTAGTTTTCCTGATGCTGTAAAGGCTGAAACTTAATAATATTAAAAGAGATTTTTCTAGTCATGATGAAATATCAGTTGACATGTGAAATTATGCAAGTGGGGTCATTCTGCCCTCTAAATTTTCCTGTTTCAACTTCATTTCAGATATTTGACTGTGAATACAGTTGGACCCATGGACCATACTGGTAGGACGTAGAGCACACTATTGTAGTTCTTTTAGCCGTGAACAAGTAGGTCATAGTTTCATGGTTATAAAGAATCTAGGTTTATTTCTCTTAACGGAATACAGATTGCCAAGCAAGGACAAGTTCATTGGCATTAGAGCTGTGTAGTTTCTTAGAATATTAACATTCATGTTAGAATATAATTAATTATATTTATGTTGATTAATTAGAATGATCAATTATTGATTATTAAGCTTGATAGAGGTTAATTTTTTGTAAACTAAGATAACACTAATTCTGGAAATCAATCAATCAATATTGGAACATGCCTCTAGCTCAACATCTCAAATAAAGTACAACTCTCACCCTTTCAAACATTTCAAATGTTCTGAAAACTTCTGTCAGGTGCTGGAGGATGGGACATTGACACTGAAACACACACTTAATGGTCACCAACATGCTGTATCTTTTGTAGCATGGAGTCCTGATGACACCAAGTTACTAACATGTGGGAACACAGAAGTTTTGAAGCTATGGGACGTTGAAACAGGTACATGCAAGCGTACATTTGGGAATCAAGGCTTTGTTGTCAGCTCTTGTGCCTGGTTTCCCAACTCAAAACAGTTTGCGTGTGGCAGTTCTGACCCTGAAAAGGGCGTTTGCATGTGGGATTGTGATGGAAACGTGATCAAATCATGGAGAGGAATGAGGATGCCCAAGGTTGTAGATCTTGCTGTTACCCCAGACGGTGAGTATCTTATCAGCATCTTTTTGGATAAAGAAATTCGCATTCTGCATATGGGAACAAATACAGAGCGAGTCATTTCAGAGGAGCACCCAATCACATCCCTTTCAGTTTCAGGAGATAGTAAGTTCTTCATTGTCAATCTCAACAGTGAGGAGATTCATATGTGGGATGTTGATGGGAAATGGGATAAGCCATCCAGGTTTAAGGGCCACAAGCAACACAAGTATGTGATAAGGTCATGTTTTGGTGGATTGAATAACACTTTTATCGCCAGTGGTAGTGAAAATTCACAGGTAATCCCCTGTTCTTGTATGTTTATATAGACATTCCCTATAAACCACTTACCTGTTTGGCAAGGCATTGTTATTATTAGTAAACATTTAGTTAAATCACCTTCAAATTTTGTTTAATACAGGTATACATTTGGAACCGTCGGAATCCGACGCCTATAGAGGTTCTATCCGGGCACTCCATGACTGTGAACTGTGTGAGCTGGAACCCCAAAATACCACAAATGCTGGCATCTGCTAGTGATGATTATACAATTCGTATATGGGGACCCAGTTTCCAAAAAAAAAAAAGGTCAAGTTTAGTAGATTAGATGAGGACGTTGCATATTAAAATTTCAAGTCTAGTGTAGCTTATACTAGTTTTGGTTATATTCTTTTTTACCCCACGCAGAGTCTGTTCAGGTCACAGCATGAGTTTGTAAAGTCTAGTTTACCCATGCAAGAATTTTGGAATTTTGGGCGTATATTACCCATCTGTATATCTCACTTTCCTTCATTTCATATCAAACCCACAATTTCGTAGAGGCAAAATCTTCCTGCATTCTATCATTTGTGACCTGTACCCGTCAATTTTAAAAAATCCAAAAATATCATTTCGATGATGTGCTCCGGAAATAAATTTCGGAAAATACTATTTGAAATGTAAATTTTATGTTCTAGAATTTATTTTCCGAAAATATTTTCTGGAACATAAAATTTACATATATTTCAAAATATATTTTTAAAAAATAATTTTCAGAAAGTCTTTTTAGGGTATTTTAGTCATATTGCTTCTGTGATGGGTGCAGGTCAAAAATATGGGTTTAAGTTAAGATTTACTCTTTGGACAATCCTGATAGTACACACGTATTCTGTATCTGTATCTCTCTCTCTCTCTCTCTATAATCAGTTCAAAATCAATAAATCTGAAATGAAACTTTAATGAATAAAGACAGAAAAAAAGTTCATCCAATATCTACAAATAATATTTTGCTCTTAGGTATATTTCAGTACATATAAGAATATTTGTCCTTACGTATTATATAACAAACACATACACCAAGCACAGTATTTACATTTTTATTACATTAAATTATATTTTTTTCTTATTTTTGTAATTTTTATATTTGAGTAATTGATTAAAAAAAATGCAATTTAGAAATATATATATCCATATTTAATTTTATAAAAGTAGTATTAAGAAAATTAAGTGATTGTTATATTTTCGAAAGATAAGTTATTTAGTTATTTTAAATTAATGAGAATATAATTATTTATTTATTTTATAAAATAAATAAATATATTTATATTAAAGTAAAATTATTAATTAGAAGATAACATCAAAAGTAATTACCAAAGAAAATATTTACGTAGTAGTATTATATAAATGAATATTGATAATAAAATAATATCAACTTAAATTTATTATACCATTTTCAATATATTAATTCAAATTTTTAAAAGTCTCAATCAAATATTAACTGTCTAATATTATCATTTAAATTCTAGTTTGAATATTAGGAAAGTAACATTGTAATCACTATAAGCTCAAAATAACTCGTTAAAATCAGACATAAATATAAATTCTATAAATTCTGTTTAATAAAAATAACAAATGCAATATTACATATGAAAGTATTCACAAAAAATAAAGAATATAAAACGAGTAAAAATATAAAGTAAAATTAGTAAATTCATATTAAAGAAATAAATTTATACATTTATAAATATTTCCTATTGCAAATTTACTTAAATTTCACAATTTAAGATTTTATTTTAAACCTAAGGTCATTATTAATAATTTTCAACTTTTATCAAAAAATTTATAACATAGAATATATTTTTAATAATCATTTCAAATAATCTTACCTTTCCAACATATTATTTAACATGTTTAAAAAATCCTTTAAATTTTTTTAAATATTCAAAAAATTTATTAACATCATACACATCAATAATTTTTTTAAAATTAGTAAACAACTATTTCAATTTTTTTATACCATCCGAAATAATGTTTATTTTATTTAAACCACTATTTATTTTAATTCAAAAGTCAAAATTAAAATTATATTTTCTATTCTATTTTTTGTATTTTCAACAAACCAATAATAACAAATTTAATTCCAAATTATATCACAAAATTAAACTGTAGTTACTCTGAGATTATTTTTTGATTTGTTCATTATTTCGAAGTAATGTTTAATCTCAACATTTTTAGTTAATTATTTTAAATTACTTTTCTCTTATTTTAATTTTAATTTCTTATTTTTAAAATTTTCTCTGCTTCTCACAAAAAACTAAATCCTCTCCCAATGTTCAGTTTCTACAAACCTTCCCCCATATACGGTTTGTGAAGAGTTTCCGACATTAATATAAAAAAATCAGTTCAAAATTTAGTTTGAAATTCCTACAGTAAATAGATTCATTTGAGGAAATAATTTTTTACTGAATTGTTTGATTTTTTTTTTAAATTATTATTCTAATTTTTTTTCAAACATATGCAATAAACATAAAAGATAATTTGAACTATATTTTAAAATTTTGTTTTTATAATTTTCAATTACAGTGTTTTCGTGTTATATATAATTTTTCTTTTAATTACATGCCTTAATTTTGGAATCGCCACCTCACTTTACAGTGCCCCTGTTCTCTACAACTAAATGAAAACTTTGCGACATCCCAAACCCTAAACGCCCGTGGTTGTGATTCTTCCCGCCGGCAACCTTTACTACGGCTTCTCTCGCTGTCGCCGCTCATTAGCGCGGCTCCTTTTCTAATCAGGTCCTAATTCTTTCCATTTCTTCTACTTCGTGTTCTTAGGACTAACAGTTTAAAGTAGTTTTCAAAACAATATCCAATGACGTAGTTTTTAGATTTCGAAGGCAATTCGTACAAATTGGTGACGTGACTTTCGTTGTGTTGTGACCCCCTTTTGGTAAATATATGCTTTAGTGACCTAATTTGGGATCTCATTGTGTTGTTGTGGCCTTTACTGTTACTGAGTTAAAAGGTCAGACATAGATTTGGAGCTTTGTTAGCTCAATTTGTTTGTACTTGTGATGGGTTGTTTTGCAGCCTTAAATTCTTTGTTTATTGCTTCCATCTTGGATGGTCTGTTTCATGGTTTGTTTATTGCTGTAAAATTTGCTTATGTACGGATGGGGGAATTGTAGTGGATATGCGATTGACTTTAGCTTTCTATATCAAATTCTATCTGTTAAATTAGGTTTAGATCTTTCAAGCAGTGAAGATTGGAATGCTAGTGCCATGTTTTCCGGCCATGAAGTTATATTTTGATGATTGAATTAGTAGAATGCCTATGTAACAACTTATCTTTTAATTTTTGTTTGATTTAGATTGTACAATTTGCGTCCCTTGGTTTTCTTCCATCTCTCCTCCCTACCCTCCTTCATGCATTTGCTTAGTTACTTTAAACCGGTGCTCTACAAGAGTATATAAATGTTGCTATGTCAGGACTGGGAGCCTCCTTTCTGTATCCCAGAAAGTTAAAGTCAAGTTTTAGGATTGAATGATGAAGTTACATATATGTTCTCCAAATATGCATTTATATTATAACTTGTAACTTATTTGGTTTAATGTTACAAACTTACAAGTACTGTACATTGGTTTCAGAGCAACCCTGTAATTGCTTTTATGTTTAATTGCTTTGGAAAGTGCGCTAGCAGGAAACAGAACATGCAACCATTAGTTGTTGAATTAACCCCTCAACTTATGTTCTGTTAGTCAAGTTAGATTTGTGATATGAAGTCTGACTTAACCTGAGAAATACACACTCAAGAACATTTAACCATAATTTCTATCATTCAGGAACCAATATGACCTACGTTGCATCATTCAAGAACTAATTTGACTATTTACTATTCTTTATGGTAAGGCGCTAAACAAACTACCTCAAGCCTCTCCTATTAACCATTATTTTTAATGGATAAAGCCAAATTGAAGCAAAAATTGCATTCCATTTCCTTTAGTATATCTGTAAATGACCTCAAAATTGGTTTGATTTTCCGAAGTTTAATGTTATGGTTTGCGTTTGTGTCTGATCAGGAAGAATGAGGCCCACAATGATGCTCAGGGTTCTGAACAAGCAGTTTCTTGGAATTGCTGGTGATGCAGCTACTGCAGTCGCTAAGAAGCCACCCCCACCTCCTGTAGTATCACGCAAACCGGCTTTCATTGATGCATTCTTGTACAAGATGAAGAAGAACCCAAGTCTTTTGTCGAACAAGACCATCTGGTCACGAAGATCCACTATCTTGCCAGAATTTGTTGATACTACTGTCAAGATTTACAATGGGAAAACCACTATCCGTTGTAAGATCACTGAGGGAAAAGTAGGTCATAAGTTCGGAGAGTTTGCTCTCACCAGGAAACGCAAGACCAGAGAACAAGCCAATGCCAAAAATGTTAAACAACTTAAGAAAAAGAAGTGATTTTTTTCTGTACTTTTGGACCAAAATAATTTCTTGAATATTTTATTTTCTGCTATATTTAACATCAATCTGGTTATTTCTTAGGTTATCTAGATTGCTTGTGAAGACCTAACAGTATTCCCTGATAGTTGACAGTAATTGCTGTTAAATTGGTTCTTTGACTATCCGATCTTTTCATTTGATGATATTATAATTTAACTCGTGGAAGGTAGATCAGTGTTGGATCAGTTTATGGTTATTCACTTGTGAGGAACTGAATTTTATAAATTTTTTTGGCTTATGCTGAATTCCCCTGCAATTGCTTAGGGATGTCATCATCATGTTGTTGCCTGTGAACAAGATTCTGGAATATTACTCGTATGTAGACACATACGCACACACATACATTTTGTTGTTATAATAAAATAAACACATTTTTAGATTTTTGATATTTAAGACTTTGAAACTAAATTCCATCATCTTAGCGGGAAGAACCATCACTGTAAGCGATAGATATAAGAAGAAAGAACACATCTAAGAATTTTATTTATTTTTCTTTGATTATATTAATTTTAAAAATTTGATAGGTTATTTCTTCTTGCCATGAAATACATGGAAAGGGTGTTATTAAATTGGAATAGGATATGGCTGTCCATCCGGTTAAATTGGAAACGGGATCTATTATGGGTTAAATCACATAATCAAATAAATTACGTATGCTAATCAGGCAACCTACATGAAAATCGATATAACATTGACAAATCATTGAGCCGAGCTGGTGCATCTTTTCCTTTGTGTGTATTGTCGAACGATTTTTTGATATATCACAGGACTGGTAACAAGTCACTGTTTTTCTTATCATATGATCCCTAATTTGGATTTATTTTCTGGGTATATGTCAAGAGATTGAGTAGGGTGGCAGGTTTTGCATGGCAAAAGAAGATAAATCAGATTTTGAATCATGAACATAGATTCCAAACGAATATTTTCTAACATGTGATATTGCATGCCTTAGATATTCTAAATGAATTTTTTTTTTCTGTAACATTTTTCTATGTAAGTTTAATATGCTGTTGCCAGAAGCCTAGAATCACGCAGACTGCAAAATGATCAATCCCTGAGAATGTTGCATCTTCAGATATGTTATTCATAAGATAAATAAAAATACATGGGGATTTGAGGGGTTTATTGTGCAGATGTGCCTTTTCGTTCTATCTCTGCCTTGGATGATGCCTGAATCCAAAATTCTATATTTATTTTTCCATCATTTGTCAAGCTTTCAGTCTATTAGAAAAAAGAAGCCTGTTATTTCTACACCATGGAAAAAAATATTTGCAACCTTCATTTAAATGAAGGAAGAAGGAACCTGGTGGCTTTCCTGGCATGAAGCCCATCATTATGGCTTCCTTTTTGGTGTATGACATTTATTGTAAGAGATGGCTAGGCTGATATCAAAATTATGGAATTTTGGGCCTACATTTCCCATCTTTATCTCACTTTCCCATGTTATTCTTTTTGCAATGGTGAAGATGGTCTATTCCTCAAAGTTTTATTATTGTATCATTGTGATGTCTTTGTCTCCTAAGGTATGGATAGATCTAAGTAACCGAGTAAGGAGTGGGGGGTTGTGTTTGCAAAAGAACACCAACACTTAATTTATGCAAGATATTTATGAATAATAAATATTATTGGATACAATGTCATACCCATAAAAGATGAATTTGCTTAGAGAGTTTTGATGAACTTTTTAGGTGTATGAACCTGAATTAACATGGTCCTTATATTAGGGGCATACTCGATTATTGCTTGATTTGCTAGTTTAGGGACATAATCTGCTTTTACTATTAATCTTATTTTGTTGTAAGAGGCCATATGAGATAGAATAGTTATTAAACCCAGAATTTGTCAAATTGTGTGTTGAAAGTGATTAGTTTAAGTTAAGATTTACTCTTACTCTTACTCTTTTAACACTACGATTTGAAAAGGTTGCAGCATATTCCTTTTCTTCCTCAAGAATATGTTTACTAATCAATTGGACAATGGGCAACATGTGGTGTAGTCCGAAACATGGGAAGATGATCTATTCTCATATATATATTTTTACCATTTACAGTAATAAAATAACGCAAGAGAAATGAGAACAAATATCAAAGTCTGAAAACATCCCTTCCATGGAGCTCTACATTTGAAATAACATTTCTGAAATTGATGGAGTGCAGGTTCGAATTGATATGGTCGAGGAAATAATTACCACAGGTATGCTACGATATTTTACATTATCAACAAATCATGAATTATCAAATTGAAAACAAATGACTTTTAAAACAATTACTTGAGTTATATCTAAAGTTTAACTGAATGAATTAGCAGTCTATACAGTGTATCAAAATTGAAGCAATTAAGCGCGTGTAAACATTATTAATTGTTGCAAAATTAACTATCACCCTTTCAATGTAAAACATACATTATAATTGATTGTAGCAAGGACGTAAAAAGCCTATACAAATAAATTACACAATTGACAGTCAATCCTCAAAATCGAGGTTGAAGTAGATAAAGAAATTTCTTCCTATACTTCCACCAAGCCACACAAAAAAGACCTCATACTTCTGAGCCCAAAATTTTATAAATAATTAAAAGAAAGGCACTTCCCTATTTTCCTATAAGGCTGTGGAAGGTGAATAAATTTGTACCCAAGCAAATTCATGTTTGTAAGGCAAACTTGCATTGCAAGAGGCTTCACATGCATACACCACAATTGAAGCCCAATCCGGAGAGTCCACTTCATTGTCAACGCCGAAGTAATAAAGCAGCTGTGGCAAAATCTGGCACCACCAACATCAACATTTGCTTTAGTATCCAAATAAAATATACAAACATTATCAGTATCCAAATAAAATATACAAACATTATCAGTATCCAAATAAAATATACAAACATTTGCTTGAACAAGCAAAACACAGAAGTATTACATGCAGAACAACATTCAGCTTTAACTACCTGAAATTCACAACACATAGGTCCGCTGCAGTAACTACATCTAGGGATATCACCATTTGATGGTCGACCACTTGAAACAGGCCATATTGGCTTAGCATTAGTATTCCTATAATACCTGTTTAACCAAAACTGAAATTAGACCCAATATATTGATAAATCCAATGCCATCAATCTGATTATTATGCAAATTAAACATTTGGAACACACTAGCACACAATATGATTATAAGGAAATGCACTTCTATAGATTCATAATTTAAATTCTAAATTGTCTCCATACTTATAATTTAATAAATAACTTAACAATGTTAGGCTAACAGTTAACACTTCAGCCACTTTTGTCAAATGTAGATATGACATGTTCCAAATGACTGGATCGTCTAAAATCTTAGGTTAATCAGAGACAAGTAGTAATGAATATATTTCCACTATTTTCCTGCTTTAAGTTTTATCTCACAAGGTAAGATATTATATTTGTCAAACATTTTCTACCATCCTGTTTAGTAAATAATCTGCCTCCAAGGGCACACAAGGAAATTCACCATAGTTAAGCATTCTAACTTGGCGAATCTTTATCACCTTAGCACTTGTTCAAGGGCTGTGTCGATGCATTCCTGGAAGGAGGCCCAACTCTTTTTGTCAGCGCCACCCTGTTCATAAACAATATAATTAGCAAATAATATACATAAACAAGTAACAATCTTATTAAAATGATACCTGAAAGTTATCCAAAATTGAATTCATTGTGTCATCAGTCCTGTTCCTTGAGATCAAGAAATTAGATAAGGTATTTTCCTCGGACATGTCTCTATTATATTCACTTTCATCTTCAATGGTGATCTCAAATTCAGGCCACAGATTCTTGCTTCCAACTGAATGACAATGAAAAATGATCTCAGGTGTAAACTAACAAGAACCTAAATAGTAGATGTCATAAAATTTTATCCAGTGATGTATATGTTTTATTTTGGAATGGAGGTTTTAACAGTTTCATAAGAGATACAAATTTAAATATCTTTTCAAATTGGTTTTAAGCATGAGCAGTATTGTAATTGGTCTCAGCTTTTTTATATTTCATCTAAAAGTGACTAATAATTTCGCTATCAAAGAGAAGCAAATAAATCTTGTAACAAAAGTACACAACTTTAAACCACTTGACCTTTATGTGACTCTAGCGGGCCGGTTCCACTTTTGTAAACAGGCGAAGAAATTTGCATCTGAGGGCAAGCAATTTTATGCCCAGTGCGCCAACTCATAACCTGTGAGTTGGAAGAGAAAAAAGAAATGTAACGGGAATCAAATTTTTGGAAGAAAACAAACAGACACACTAAATTAATTCCATTACCTGGTGTTTCTCAGAGCAATACCGTGCTTGTCTGCAACTACTACAAAGCTTGTCTCCTTTCCAAGTGCCACACCAATCACAAAGAACAGCTGAAAAGTACGCACCCACTCTATCAAAATTGAGGTAGCTTCAGGAAAATTTGCTTCATAGAATGCACTTACATGTAGTTCAACACCTAATTCATCAAAAGTGTTAATCCACTTTATCTTAATGGGAAAGCATGACATACATTACTTACATATTACAATGCAATTATGCAAGTGGCCTGTTCAGGTTAAAAAATCATGTTAGAAAGACATCACATTATTTTTTTTTCCTAATACAAGTGTGGTCCCACTGTGTGTAATAACAGAACGTAATCATGAACTCCTTTTTCCTTCATGCAGGACTCCTCAACACTAGTACTCAGCACTAAAAATGAGACAATCATGAGTATGAAGATTCAAAAATCAACATACGCAAACACAAGCCAGTAAATTAGCATCTAAACAATAGAAAACAATCTCTCTTCAGCATACCAAAGCAGAGGATCTTTAGACAAGTACAGACACATTTCCCCCAGTGCAAAATTATCTATACCTTAAGCCCTAAACAAGTAAACATTCACAAAACTCAATGAATTTGAACAAATGGTCACAACAAATACATGAAAGATGCGAAAGGGATTATTATCAACAAATGAAGCAAAACTATTATAACGGCGAGTACACCAACCTCCACAGCTAGCAGGTGTATGACTCTCATTATACTGAGGGCATTCTCGAGAGTAAAATGGATTACCATGTGGTAATTGACAACGGAAGACCTTCACACTTTAAAAAAACATAACATAATTAGATATTAACAATCAAAGGAACTAAAACAATGGAAAAGTTTGTTTCACATGGATGATCCCTGACCTTCTAGAGGGCTTCTCTGGATTGTGTTTCCATTGTTAGTGGTGATCCCTGAGGAGGCATTTCATAGAGGGACACATAAAAACAAACAACATTCGGTGAAATGCAGTTTCCTTCTCTATTGGTGCATAAACCTAAAAATTCAAGGGTTTAATACAATATGTCACAATCCACAGGTATAGCACAAACCATAGATATGTCACACAATGATGAGGCATTAACTTCATACCTGAAGCAAGAATTGTAAAGGGTCTCCACAAATGTCACACACAAATGATTCCCCTGATGGTATATTCAAAGGGTCAAGCCAAGCCTGTTGTTCACGTAACAACAGATCATACACCCGTCAGAAACATACACTTTCTTTGTACATCAAATAAAGCAAGATAGAAGTAAAGTGCAAACGAATTCAGTGAAAAAGGTAAAGTACAGGGACTCCTCCAGCTTTGCTTGGGAAATATTGACGTTGAAGAGACCATTTATTCTTTGGCTTGTCAACAAAACCAAGTGTGATGGGTTCATGTTCTTCTTCTTCATCAACATCATCATATTCATCTTGACCTTCCATACTGTCAATCGGCATAGCCTTGACCTTGTCAACAAGATCTCCAATGGCATGAGTATCCATGTATTTAGGAATGGAATAGAAATCACAAGTCTGCCAGATAGTGAAGACTTGTTGTGTAAGTAGCCCATAGGATTGCATCATTAAACCAGAACTATATAGCTGTACAGCTGATTGAAGACAGGATCATTTGATAAAGCAATCTAACTTTGAATCATACAGCTGAACTTAGACATCAGACAAATAACAGAAAAAAAAAACTATTATTGTTCACATAAAGCATTCAATAGATAAGATAATTCTCACTTTTTCAATGCATTCTCATTAAAGTAAGAGTTTTAATCATGCAGAGAACAAGCATCAACATTCAAGTTATTCAACAAGTACACTTCTAGGACAAACCCAACAAAAAATGAGATTCAGGTACACTGAAAACTAAAACATATATCTTTGAGGGTAGGTAGAATTAAATTTAGTTAACAAATATCTACATTATCGAGAAACTTGACCACTTACAACATTGAACAAAACATCTTTCAAGTTAGGGTTTACAGCGGAAACAGAGAGAGAATAAAAACACTACAGCAGCAACCATGTACACTAACCCTGATATTTTTTTCCTTCTCCTCAAACATCTTAAATAAATAAATCTTAAATCATATGACCTAACAAAACCTGATGGAAACTGATGTTATATGAAAGGAAGTTTAGATTGGAAAACCTGCTATCGCACGGCGGAGGACAGCGCCAGCTACGGTGGCAGAGGGGTTTTGCTTCGGCACTCTCCCTTTCCCAATAGTTTTTTTTAGAATAAATACATAAATAAATAAATTTCTAATAATACTCCATCTATTTTATTTATTGGATCAAATATAATTTCTAATTAATTAGTGCAAAATAGTACATGGTTATTTAAGTTTTTGTTCATTTCAAACTAAACTTGGAATCAAGCAGTACACAAAAGTTTATAATCCATACAGTTTCATCTTTTAGTTATCACAAACACTTATATACTCCTAATCAAGCCAATTTGGTCATTTCATAGATATATCACTTTATATATATATTTTTTAATTTATCACATCAATTAAATCAGTAACACTTTTTTTTTTTTCATTTCTTTGTACTTTTTTTTTCTTTTACATTCTCTCTCGGAGTCATTTCCTAATCTAAACAAGGATAACTCTCTAAACATATTTTTTTAAAGTAGTTGTAAGAGAGAAAACTAAGCAGTTACTTAAGTTGAAATTAACTTATTTATAAAAATAAATTCAGTGAAAATATATATACATTAATTTTAATTTTTACAAGTATTTTTACTTCTTACTTTTCTCTTGGACAGTTCTAGTACATTTTGAGTTGAACTTAAATAGTAAGTGTTTTATTAAAGATAAAAATATTTAAAAAGACTATTATCTACAAAAACAAGTTAATTTAATGTGAATTGGAAAATATAAAACTAATTTTACTAAAAGAAATATATAATATATTTTGAGAGAATAATCTACATAATCACAATCACAATAAGATAATTTTTGTTATTGAGTATTAAAGAAAAATAGATGTAATGGTATTTTTATCACCAATATTTTCATAAAACAAACATTAGTCATTTTCTTTCAATATATTGATACGAGTGACTCGAACTTATTCCTGTAGACAACTTCTTTCCTCTTTATTTATTAGGTAATTTCGACTATAACGGATTATTTAAATTGGTTGAAATTTATTTCGCTTGTTATAATTATTGTTTAAATTTTTTTAAAATTGTTTCCTTGGCTTACAAGTGAAGGGTTTATTTTTTTTTTATTTAAAATAATACTTTATAAAATTTGAGTGTCTTGAAAAAGATTGATACATTTTCCTTAAGTTTTTATCCTAAAAGAGTTTTCAAGTGGTTAATCAACCTTTATTTATTTCCTAAACTTTCTAAGGTGACAAGCTCTTTATCTTAGTGTTCATTAATTTTCAATTTTAACTTTTATTTCATAGTATCTATAACTCTGGTTTAGACATGTTCATATGATACTTGTTAGATATTTGATTCAAAAATCTTTATTAAGTTGATAAATCCAGTAAAGACTACATCATTATCAAACTTTGATCTTTCTCCATCACATCAAGAGAATTATCTTTAATATTTCTTTGTGTATTGTTTTTCAAAGTCATCACCCCTTTACAAATTCACCATCACCTATTAGAGCTAAAATTCTATTATTTTCATTTTTTTTTCAAAAACACCTATGTAAATAACTATAATTAACATGTTTTAATCATTATAATTGGAAATTTTGAGAATAGTCTTCAAATCTCTTTACCACAAATGATAATATTGACTAAACCTTGTTTTGGATACAATTTTTGATTTTTGGCATGATTTACTAAAAAAAAGTATATTGCTTAAATGGTTAATATTATTAATAAACTACTTAAAATTGATAGAAGTTACTTACCATGATGAGATGAAAATTAAAATTTGAATTAAGATTGACTTTTTATCTTGAGATTTTTTTTTAACAGAAAATAATACAACATTAAATATGATGGGCTAAATTACCAATATAATTTCTTTACTGTTAATAAAATAAATTACATTATAAAAGAGATAATAATGACAATTAATAATAAAGATTAGAATGACAAGTAATAATAAATATTCAATTACCAATATCTTATTTTATGAAGATTGGTTGTTTGTGTAAAGAAAGAAGAAGAAGAAAAAAAACTTGTTAAAAAAGGATAGCTCTTAAAATTTGAATTATGCAATAAAAGAAAGTAATGTACATTAAAAATAATATATCATTCAAATTAATTCAAGTTAATGAAGTTTCTTCATCATGTGACTAAATCTTCAACTTCCTTAGATGATACTAAATCTTCAACTTCTCTACACCATAGTTTGATATTTGCCAAAAAAAATTCAAAATCACATTCAACTCCTACTCCTACTTATAATATTATCCAGTAATAATATTATAATTTGTTTCGTTTCTTATAATAATTTTCATTAGTAATATAGTAATATAGTTTGATGTGAATTTGTAACAATATTTTTCTTTAATGACTTCAAGTCTCCTGTAACATTAATTTTAACAAAAAACATTAATTTTAACAAAAAAAATTAATTTTAACAAAAAAAAATATTTTCCCTATAGATCCCAACATATTATTTGAACATGTCAAACAAAATAATATATTCCAGAAATATCATGTAAAGAACAAAATAGATAATATTAAAATTTATAAATGATGATATGTAAAATCTACAGTATCACTTACATTGATGAAACATACTATGGATATATTCAAACCAAATCTTATTTGAATAGAGAATAAAGATGAGATTTATACCTGAAAATATAAGGTCAGTTTTTTTTTTTTTTTCTATCTTAAATTTGTAGATATTATAAGTCAAATGTAAGAAATAGAAATAAATTACTACTAAAAAAAATAGAAAATGAATTTATTACAAAATATTTTAAATATAGAATAACGAAATGTATAGACTTTAGGTGAGATGAATTTCAACTGCTTATAGAACAATGAAGATAATGTAGGTCCATATGTTGTTCATGATCTAATTGTGCAGTTCAAGCTCACAAACATGACTCCATGAGTGTTTTTGTGAGGATTAAAGTATTAGTTTTGTCAATAAAATTTTAGGATAAACATATTTTACTTCGTTCATTTAATAACTTTTACAAAGTTAAAAAAAAACTAAAGTTTTTTTTTTTTTTAATAAAAAAGGAAGTCAATAATCATACTAGGACCTATACAGACGAAACAAATTTCCATTTAGAATATTTAAGACATTTACTCTGGATGACTAATTAAAATCGAAAGAATGTTTTTCTCATTGTTTTGCGTGTTTAACAACATCTTATGCATGAAATACTTGCGTATAATAGATATTTTCAACGACTTTAAAAAATAATTTGACTTATTTTTGACATTTTCCATATCATAACTTTTTAATATTTTTTTTAATTTCTTCCCACATTAATTAATAGCTATAACTATTGCACCTAAAATTATCATTTATTTTATAGTTTCCATTATGATTAAAATATTCTTAATTTTTAACAATTTTGCCATAAATTATTCTATGCATTTTTTAACAGTGATAAATAGAGAAGATAATTAAATATATTAAAAGAACCAAAGTTTTAGAAGGAAAGAATAAATACTAAGACATGATCAAATATGAATGTATTATTTTTATCTTCAATTTCAAAAAGAAAATAGAAATAGAAATAGAAATAAATAGAATAATAAATAACTAATGACTTAATTAATATTATTATTCATCTTTCATAAATTTCATTTTCCTTGCTCCCACAGTCTCCATATTGGTCCTAAACCTAGGTTGGTTTCACAAATCCCTACGGCTCTGAGATCCAACGGTGTAGGAGGAGAGATCTGATGGCACGGAAGGGCAGAAAAAACAAAACCCACTTATTTCGCTTAATGAGAGTTTCCTCCCCGAAAGTGTTGGAAATTGCAGGGGGAGGCCCAGAAGTTGGGAATTCCTTTTAGCGTGGTGTGGTCGGGCTAGGTCTGTCTTCGAAATGAAACAAAGACGGAGGCTCTGAAATAAAGGCATCCCATTCGAGAGAAAGAGAGAAGAAGAAGAAGAAGAAGAAAGAAGAAAGAAAGAAGAGGGTAGTGTGTGTTTCTCTCTGTCTCTGTCTTCGTTCGTTCGTTCGAAACCATGAATCTCCTCTCTTCCCTATAACTCCTCTCAGATTCGATCCTCTCTTCTCTTCTCCCAATTTCGCCTCCTCCCCCAAAATGACGGGATTTTCTCGCTCGCGCGATCACGCTTCTTCCTATTCGCACAATTCCAACAGCAGGTCCATTTTCTTTCACTTGATTCCTTTTTCTAACGGAATTTCATTTTGATCTTACTTCTCTTCGCAATATTTCTTTCAATTTCTTGCCGAATCCGCGCCACGGACGTCAGTATCAGATTGTTTCTTTCCTGATTTTGCCGGACTTTTCAATTATGCCTAATTCGGTTTTGTTTCTTTCGCCTGTTGTTGTGGCGGCGTGTTCGGTTGCCTCTAATTAGGATAGTGAAATAATTGTGTTGTTATTGTCTGAGGCAGCTGGAATTGAGCTTGATGCATTGATTGCTGTTCCCGAGGCTCGATTTCCGGTGCTGCTACGTGGTTTTTAGGTTGGATCCTGTTATGGTGTGGAGTGGTTTTAGGTGTTGGTTAACATCAATTCGCAGTTGCTGGCTTGGAAACTGTCGAGAGTTTTGTTTTGTTTTGTCCCGACATCTGTTTGAGTCGTGTGAAGTTAGCTAGGGTTTGAGATGAGATCGTGGTATTGTGAGGTTGTGATCGATATCGGACATAGTGGTTCGGTTTTTGTTGATTGTTGATGCTTGTGGTGCGGTACTTGTTGGAAAATTTGTGCATGATTTTAATGGATGATCATGGAGAATGGGAGTTTCTTGTCGAAATTTTGTAGTTTCTGACCTTAAATTTTGTACATTTCTAGACTATGCGTGAGCTTAGCATGGTGATCTCTCATGCTACTATAAGCTGATAATCCATACGTTTGTCAATACTTGGATTTTGAAGTTTGTTTTCGTCGACTGAGGCCGAATTACAGAAATGCACTTTCCTTTTTTCAAGTTGAATTTGAAGTTACATGTTTTACTGTACAATATTTCTCTAACCTGATGTGTTGAATTTGGCCAGTGGTAGCAATGTATTCAATTTGCTCGCAAGGAGAGAGATCTCGCCCCGAACAAAATACGTGGCCAAATGGCACTGGGGAGAAGCTTCTAAGTCAAAGTCTAGTCCTTATTCTTGTCCCAAGAACGAGGTTGTGAGAGATGCAAGACGCGGTCTCCTCTCGTGGTATTTATACTACTTTAGCTCATAAGTTGTATTGGCAAAAAGAAGCCTCTTGAGAATGTGAAATTCTGTTTCAAGAAGAGTCTATTTTGGGGACTAACATCTCTGACAATGATTATCAGGGTTGAGGCTGAGTCATTGCGGCATTTGTCAGCTAAGTATTGTCCTTTATTGCCTCCTCCTCGGTCTACTATTGCAGCAGCGTTTAGTTCAGATGGGAAAGTTCTTGCCTCTACACAGTAAGTTTTAACTGGCTGATCTCCTCTTTGCTAATTTTAATTTAAGAACTTTTATGATTGAATCTTAGCTTGTTATGTGCTATGTGCAGTGGTGACCATACAGTGAAGATAATTGATTGTGAAACTGGAAGTTGCTTAAAGGTGTTAGTTGGCCATAGGAGAACGCCTTGGGTGGTAAGTTTCAAATCTGTCTGCTTGCCATTTCTTGAACGATTTGTCTTGATTTGTTGTGTTTTTGTTTTTATCTTTCTTTTGTAGTATCTTTTTGTAATGATTGTGGTTTATGGAAGGAATCTTTTTTGCATAAAGATTGATGAGAGGTAGTTTGCTCTGAATAAGTGACAATTTAATGAAATTGAGTTGATAAAATTCTCATGTTATTCAATTAGGTGATATCCTGGCATTCAATTTATGTAGCTATTTATTTGTTTGGAAAATATTTGTGTACGAGGGGTCTTTAGGTGGGGGGAAGGATGAACTGTTATTTGTATTTGAGTGGGCAAGTTCTAATTGAGAGACAAGGGAACTTGCAATCGGTGAAGAAAATTCTGTCCTACCTACATTGTCCAAAACAGGGCATGTAGGATACCACTACTACATAAAGAAAATATTAATTATTGTTCCATTATTTGAACATAAAATAATTGACACCATAGGCGACAATGTGGATATTTGTCTTTATTTGTCAAATACTTTATCTTTTTCATAAACACACGGCTCAAAAACTCTCCTAAAATCAATAGGTACAGCAGAAGTTGCACATGTGCCCTTTATTACCTTTTTTACTATTTGCCACTTTGGTGTGTGTCACAACATCCTCCCTTTCTTCCTGAATCCACTCACCAAGACCATGGTCTTTGCTTGAAGCTTAATAATTGTGAACCTTTGCCACATGCAGTGGGTTGAAAATATCATTAACTGGTGTCAGGACTTTAACAATTTCTATAATAAATTACGAGTATCTCATCTTCAACTAGCAAATTTTAATTATAAAAAGGAATGAGACTGGAGATTCCAGTCCAGTTTATTTGCCAATAAATGGTGGAAGTGTTATTTCCAATACATTAGACCTTTTTGTCTAAAATTGTAGTTTGTGTAACCCAAACCAGATGTAACTACTGCAATCCTCCCTCTCTCCTGTTGGAAATATTCTTGTGTTTCATGATGCTAATTGTACCCGAAATTTGAACTTTGTGCTAATGGTACAGGTTAGGTTCCATCCATTGGATCCACATATACTTGCTAGTGGGAGCTTGGATCAAGAAGTTCGTTTATGGGATGCCAACACATCAGAGTGCATAATATCTCATCATTTCTGTATGTTTACTCATTGGCAATCTCTCTTTTACCTTTCTAAATTACTCTTTAACTGTTACTAAATATGTTCTTTGTTCCTTCCTTTTGTATATCGGTTTCTCTCTCTGATGTATTCAGTGGGTGTTTTTTCTCACAGACCGCCCCATTGCATCTATTGCTTTTCATGCCAAAGGTGAAATAATTGCTGTTGCATCTGGCCACAAGGTAGTATTTTTTTTCTCCCATGTTTTTTAAATCTTAGATAAATTGTTCACACATTTTGGAGTCTGTTTTTTTACACTTCATTGTGAAATACCGTCTCAGTTGTACATATGGCACCACAACAAGAAAGGTGAAGCATCCTCACCTATATTTGTGTTGAAGACAAAGCGCTCACTTCGGGCTGTGCATTTTCACCCACATGCCGCACCATATCTTTTAACTGCGGAGGTGAATGAATTATAATGTTTTTGGTTGTATATATCCATGCTATTCAGAATGCTATTTTTTGGGTTTTCATTTTGGTTAACATACTTTGTATTGATGTGTAGGTCAATGATCTCGATTCTTCGGATTCCTCAATGACAGAGGCAACATCTCTTGGCTATTTACAATATCCTCCGCCTGCTGTTTTTGTCACAAATATTCATCCTACAGAACATATTAGTTTGTCCAGCGAACTACCTTATGTGTCATTACCTTTCTTTTTTATGCCCTCATATACTCTTGACGAGTCAAGAACAGAACTACAGCATTCTAGTCATGATGCGGGCTCAGGTAGCATGCAAATTGAGTCTTCTGCCGTGGTACAGTTACAAGCAGACACAAGTGCAACAGAGCAATATGAGGCTACAGTGTCTCCTATGGATACATTCTCTGAGATGCCTACTAGTTCTCAAACTGGTACAGAATATCCCTCTCATACTGCTTTCTCTAATGGAATGGGAATTGGCCTCAGTAATCTCACAATGGATGGTATGGAGACTGATGAAACCAGACCTGCTGAAGGAAGCCAACATGGAAACTCTACTAATACCTATTCTCTTAATGGTATGCTACATGGACTGTCTAGGCAAACTGCCAACCGTGGGGTTCCCTCTGAGTTGGGTCAATTTAACCAGTTTTTTCCTTCTAGTTCAAGAGATCCAAGTGCATGGGAGTTGCCTTTTCTCCAAGGATGGTTAATGGGTCAAAGCCAAGCTGGTGTTCCTTCAATGCTTCCTCACATGGGTGCTAGTCGTGACATTCTAGCCCAACAGATTGGTTCTTCCGCAGTGCCATCCAATTTTTCCAGTTCTAATAATGATGCAGCGATGTCATCTTCAGCAATAACTGGCAGCATCAGCATACCAGGTTCTTCATTGAGATCAGGTTTACGGAATCATTTTTCACAATCCCGTCAACCTGTATCTGAATCAGGCAATCTTGCTGCTTCTATTAATAATGCACATGACGGATCTGATATCCAAACAATCATGAGTCGAATTCAATCAGAACTTGCTGCTACATCAGTGGCTGCTGCAGCAGCTGCAGAGTTGCCTTGCACTGTGAAGTTAAGAGTGTGGTCACATGACATAAAAAATCCATGTGTCCCACTTAATGCTGACAGATGTCGTCTAACCATACCACATGCTGTCCTCTGCAGGTACCTTCTGATGTTATATCATGTGGTTGACATGGTGTAATTCTTTCGTGTCAAATTGTCATTTTAGAAAATATAGTTTGTGTGCATAATGTGAGTTGAACACTTTTTTTTTTTTTTTTTTTTTTTTTCATTTTTCCCTGTGAATGATTATCAACTTACTATTTTTCACTTAATAGTCATGGCGTTATACTTAATGCATTCATAATTATGTTCATTTGGTGTTCTTACCTCACAGGCGATATGCATTTTTTGGATTGAAGTCAAACTACATTCTAATAGTTAACTGTGCTTATATTTTTATTTTTGTCTCACAAAGTTGTAATTTTTCCTTTTGCAGTGAAATGGGTGCTCATTTTTCACCATGTGGTAGATTTTTAGCTGCCTGTGTTGCATGTATGCTTCCCCATATAGAGGCTGATCCAGGCTTACAAACTCCAGTACACCAAGAGCCTGGTGTTGCAACATCACCAACCCGGCATCCAATCTCAGCACACCAAGTTATGTATGAGCTGCGGATATATTCCCTAGAGGAGGCAACGTAAGCTATTGCTTGCAATTGGCACTTCATTCGCAAACTTAAGTGAATCCATTAGAGTTTAAAATTGTTTTTTTTTCTTTATGTTGAACAGATTTGGGTTGGTGCTTGCATCACGGGCAATTAGAGCAGCTCATTGTCTGACTTCAATTCAGGTTTGTGTTCCCTTACTTTTATGCAACTCACACATGCTCTCTCTCTCTCTCTCTCACACACACACACACACATACATACAGACAATTTGGTCCCTGAACAACTCGTATTGCTTTAGTCTCTCAAAGTTTTCATCAATTGAAATTAGTCCGTTGAGGATTTTTTTTAACAAATTGATTATTGGTTGGGCAATCTTGTTGACAAACTGACACATTTTTGGGCCAACCTTTATTAACTCTAAACAGAGTGCTTTCTCATTCATAATTTTATTTGTTGAAATTATGAGGTTTAGGTGTACAGGGAGGAATATATATATATAAGAATGAAACACAAATTGAAATTAATTGTGATATAATTACAATGTATTGGTGTTCATAAAAGCTAGAGCTTTGACCCTTATTTACACTAATCATATTCCTAACTAATAACTAACTGGGAAACAAATAATGATATAAGAAAATATGTTAATCAGTCCTATGAGATGATGAAATAGGGAAACCAATCCTGAAGGATGTTCTAGATGTGATCGATATTTTCTTACATACTCTTACACTATGTTTCCTTTTCTACACACATCCTACCACTATTTTGATAATCATGTTTTATAATTTGTTTCTTCTCTCTCCGCACAGCCTTAGAAATATGTGCCCCCTTTTGAATGATACATGCTAATAAATTTATTCTTATAATAACTTTTGTGCAATTGCTGTTTGATGTGTAGTTCTCTCCTACATCTGAGCACATACTACTTGCCTATGGTCGACGCCATGGTTCTCTTCTTAAAAGTATTGTCATTGATGGAGAAACAACATTACCTATATATACAGTGCTAGAGGTAAAATCCTTTCTCTCAATTTAAATTTCTCAGATGTGAATTGCTCTCACTTGTACCCACACTTTGTAGTCTGTATAATCTTTAGTATGAAGTGGCATTTGCTGGTTTTGGATCGTGACATTTATTCTTAAACTGTTGTCTAGACAACTGTTCAACTATTTATGCTTAATCTATGGGCTGACACCAATTGTTGTCATTCATATAATCTATCCCCTTATTGTTTTCAAATGGTTTAATCTGAATTTCATGTCTATGAATTTGCTTCATTTTTTAGGTATACAGGGTGTCAGATATGGAACTTGTTAGGGTGCTTCCTAGTGCAGAAGACGAGGTCAATGTGGCATGCTTTCATCCTTTTGCTGGGGGAGGACTAGTTTATGGAACAAAGGTATGGTTTTGCTGTGGAAACCAATGATGTATGCTTTAGCTTATATTATTTAAGTGGTAATCTTTTGCCTGTGGTTGTAGGAAGGAAAGCTTAGGGTCCTCCAGTATGACGGTGCTCATGCAGTGAATGGCAACGGACCAAGTTACTTTCCTGAGGAGACCATCATTGGAGTCAGTCAGTGAGCAAGGTTATATATTGATTCTTTTAGGATATGGTTTATTTGACAACTAGGAAGTAACGGGTGGTTTTGATTTTCGTCTAGATAATATTTTGATGAGTTGAATAATCAATGTCAGAAGAGGATTAAGGGTAGGCTATGCTGATGATGCCATCACCTAAACTCCGATCTGATGATCATGCCAAAACGACATCCTTTTTTTTCGTGGGGTGAAACAGCCATGACAGTTACACTTTTATTTTAAGGATAAATTTGGAGAATCTAAGTCAAATTGATTTTAAATTATATTTTGCAAAGGTTGTTGTCGAAGTTTGAGTCTCTCGCCTCTGCTTTTGGATCAGTATTTCATAATAACTGCAAGCCAATCCTTTTTCTGCAACCATATAATATTTGATTTTCATTTGGAAGGGGTTTTAGAGTTTAGAGAAGTACATATTGGGTTTTTCATGATTCATTGCCTTCATATGAAAATCATGTTGCCTATGAATGTTGGAGGATTCACTCGTGTTAAATGTAAAACGGAGACAGGGTTTGTGACGTGTGGTCTATTTGAAGTAGAGTGAATTTGGTTGGAGTAAATGCTAGAATGGTTTCTGAAGAGTTGAATGAAAATTTGTTTGATTGTTTCAAAGAATAATCATTTGGACTTTTGTGTAGTATTCGCTTGAAGGACTTACATCTCCTTAGCCAACTCTTCCGAAGAGTGAAATTAAGGAACATGCTAGCTTTTGTTTTTACAATGGCATTCCTTTACGTTAACGTGCATTTGGATCATAAATTATTGGCATTTAGTTTATTTATCCTTACAAATTTACTGCCTGTTTTAGGTTTACATAAATGATTGGACATGGAATTCAAACATTTGATTCACATTACAGTGCAACTCACATGGTAAGCATTCTACACCAGCCCCAGTCCTTTCCAATGGTTGCGTTTGTGGTAATGTGAAATATATAAACCCATACAAGATAAACTTTTTTATGCAAGTAGTGGATACGAAATATTTTTTGTTTCAGGATAATTATAGGGAGAGGTGGACCTCTCAAGCAGTTGAGCTTTCTCACCATAAGATGTACTATATATTCAGAGTAGAGATTCTCTCACCTTGATTTTTAATCAACAACTCAACCAGTGAAGTTATTGAAAAAACAATTCAACCATTTAAAGCTCAACTCTTGGGAGGTACATACTCTGATAGAAATTATCCTTCTTTTCGCGTGCAAGAGGTTTTAAAATGTATTTCTTATCCCCATGCAGCTCTATCTGCTGATGATCCTGCCCAAACATCACCATATCCAGTGCCGAGCCCATGCAACCGATGGTGGAACTTCACTCACTGCATTAGCAAATGTATATTTTTGTATTATCCATGTATGAATATGTACTAACATTTTCCTTTCTTAACATGTTTGTATTTCTTGTTGTTCACTCCAACCCCCTCCCTCTCCCTTCAACCCATAAGTGGGGCATCTTCGTTTCTACCTTTGTAACGTTAGTAGTGAAAGAAAATGGTTTTTTTCCTTTTTCTTCGTCCCCGGGAAATTCTCTAGCTACACGACATGGCTCTAAATTACACCATTCGGACGCCAAACATTTAATACATCCATGTTAGGTATTAAATGTTAATACATTTAATACCTGTCCTACGAGTATGGATCCCAGAAATTTCTCGTTTAAGATTTTTCTAATGTTAGCAAGCTCACTAAGTTTTTCTTATGGAATTTATTTAAACCTGTTTGTGTAAACAAAAATAAAACTATCGAAGTCAGGTTATTTTACGCTTTTAAGTATATTAATTCTAAATGTCGCTGTATGTATATACTAATCTAAGTATATTCATTCTAAATGTCTCTATCTGTTTATTTTAAAGAAATAATTGTTTGTTTTATTGTTTCTTAGAAGTGTGGGGGATAACCTTTTATTCTTCACAAGTTCCTGGTTTGGAATCCCGATTACATAACAGCGGAAGGAAATCCTTTATGTATAATCGTACCAAATACCTCAATTTTAAAATAAGAGCACTGCTACAGGACGTTCGAAGTTTTGCTGAATGTAAGTTCAAATATTACATTTGATAAATATCAAGTTACATTAGAAAAAGTGGGGCGTGATAGAAGTTATGGTATATTATTTTCGTACAAAATTTCTCAACGGCATTGAAAGATTTTAATATTTTATGAAGAAAGTATTAAATAAAAATGACATAGTAAGCATATTTGTATATTTTAGGGTTTAGTATTATTTATAAAACTATTCTTTAAAAATGTAAAAACAAAATAGAATAGAAACTATGGGAAGTGGAAATGAGTGGATAGATATATGTCATGGGACACGCAATGGTGTGGTAATTGTGGGGCACGGCAGAAGTTGTCGTTGGTCTTCCCTCATTGATGAGAAAAGTTTGAATTGGTTTTTGCCTCTTTTTGATGTGGTCGGTTTCTGGTTAAATTTCATTTTCTTATTCATGAGTTGTAACATCCTTTCAAATATCAACTCGTATCAAATATAAATTTGGTCCCTGCTTTGGGGAGTAAAACAAGATAGAAGGTATAAATGCAAGAATCCAAATAGATGGTTGCTAAACTGTTGAAACAAAAGATACTCACCCTTTAAAAAACAAAAAAGAATTGGAGGAAAAGGATGAACACGAGAAATTCCAAAGAAAAAAAAGAATGTAGCCATTATAAAGGGCCATGTGCAAGTCTTTTTCTGTAAATACAATATCTAAAAACCCTGTACTTATCTGCATGTCGTCGACTCCTGCTATATTCCACTTCAAAGGAAGGAAATTATTTTCAAACTACAGAAGTTATAAACGAGGCATCAATGGTGATAACTATGTATTTAAAAGCATTTAATTAAACAATAACCATCATTACATTTTAAAACAATTATTTTTATTCCTTATTTTGTTTGAAATATTTCATGTAATTATTCTAAATGATATATTGTTTAACAAATTAAAGGAAAAAAAAGCTCATACTTAGTTTCAATTATTTTTCAATTGTTTTCCCAATAAATTAGTGAGATGCTTGCCTTTTACCCTAGATTGTCACTTTTTAGTTTTTTAAGCTTTTAATGAAAGCATTATATTTTACAGAAAATGATTTATAGTATGAAATTAAGCGATAACAGTGATAATAAGATTTACTTTTGATAAAATAGTAAATAATGTTTAAAATTTATTAGCTTAAGTATTGAAAAATCAACATTCATAAAAAGTTAACGAAAATAACTTTTAACAAAACTTAATCTTCACGTGTAACGTAAATGGATCCTTAATATATCATACTAATACTTTTGAATAAAAAAAAGTGTAATTCAAACGCACACACACTTTTAGAACAACGACAAGAAAAAGGCAATAAGTTAATGTGATTAAAATGATGAACGGTGAATGCATGGAAAACGGAGGTTTTGCCAGCCCAACAGATAAAATAAAAAAGAAAAATGAAAGAAGAAAGAAGAAAGCATGAGCATGGGTAGCATGATAAACGGCTTGACAATGGGTGCAGATAATTGATATGAGAAGAGAAGAGAAATGAAGAGAAATGAAGAAAGTTGAATTGGTCGTAGTCATCAGATGACAAAGAAAGTGTGACAGAACACACAACACATCGATGGACGTGTCCAAATCATTCCCTTAGCTTCTTTTCTTTACCAAAATCAACATTTTCTCTTCATATTATTCTTCTTATTATTCAATTAAAACACCGTCCAAAAACATTGACCAGTCAAAGGAACAATAAAAGCTGTCTTTTATATTTTTACACGTAGATGCAGGGGTTGCTTTGAACATAGCATGCATTGACTGATATGTTTTCTCCTTCTTTGACTAAAATAATTATCATTCATTCATTCATTCCTTTCTCTCTCTTTCTGTCACCCATTTCATCTCCATTCAATTCCCCCCACAACCAAACAACAGCAATCAGACAACCCTTTTCTACCTTTTTTTCCAATGAATAATAACAACTTGATGATGAATCATAAGGCTAAAATTAAGCTAATTAATCATAATAATCATAGGGCCACAGCACTAGTTAACAAGATGATTATGATGAGGTAGAAGAAGAATTTGATTCAAATTTGTAGTACTTATCCACTGCAACAGACACATCCCAAGTGCAACTCAGTCCTTTTGGAATCGTCACAAGGTCCCCAGCTCCAAACTCCACACACTCTGATGACCCTTTTGGGTAAGCTTTCACCTTCCCTTTCACCAAGTAGCATGTCTCTTCTGCATCAAATTTCAACTGGTACTTCCCTGGAGAACAACCCCACCTTTCATTTTTTTCCACCCCATAAGAAAAAAGTTAATCCACAGATCACACAGTGTGAGTACATTACATTCCATCATTCTAATCTTTCATAACCCAAAAACACACATGCAATAATTTCACCTTAACATCATTACAGAAAATGTTTTACACTGAAACTGAATTCTGATTAAAGAATAACACTAAAGCTATTTAAGCTACATATATACAAGTTTGTTTTTGACAATACATAGGAAAAGAGAAGCAGAAAAGGAAGGGCATGTACTTGGGCCAGCACTTGATGTTCAACTCAGCTAGGCGTGGCTGGGAAGGGTTTCTTTCAATGGTGATTCTGAGGTTTGAGTTGGAATCTGCAGCCATGGTTGAATGTGAAGAAGTTGGTACATGCACTATTGTGAGAATGAAAGAGAATGGGAAAATAGCAGTGTTTTATAAGAGGATAATAAGAAGACTTTATATTTATATAACACTTTTTTCACAAAAAATAATAATAATCAAGATTTATGGTTGGTACTTTTAATTTCAAAAAGTATTTTTTTACCAATCACATCATGCCACGTAATTTCAGATATAGTTTTTTAAACATACTCATTAATGCTGCAACACCTCGTGTGATCTTTGTGTCTATGTGCTATCAATCACATTGTATTATATTTTTTAATTTTTAATTTGCTTTTTTATTTATGTAAGCGTTTTAGAATTAACCATTCAAAACTATTTTAGTGTTTAGAACTATAACAAAATATTTCTACCAATCACATAAAATTATTAAATAAATGTTGTCCAATTTATTTATAATACGCTAGCACGTGGCATGTAAAGAATAATAATATAATGATACGTTACCATTATTATAACCACGAATAGAGATTAAAAATAAGAACGAAGGATTACTTAGTCAAACATAATTGATTCACATAATATATGTATTGTAATTAAGAGGAGTTTCTAATTATTAACACTACAATTTTCTCAATACTGAATATGCTAACTTACTACGTTTTATTTTAATTTTCTATCGAGATAATTCAACATGCATTAGCTGATAAAAAAAATAAAAAAATCCACATGCATTAATATGAAAGCAACTTTTCAAATTAGTACCTAATTTGAATTGGAAATACCTTTTTCGAAAAAAATCTTCTTCGAAATGAAAAAAAGGAAAAAGTGTTTTGAATTTGTACGAGAAATTTGACTCTAATGAATGTGACGATTCAAATTAATCTTGGAAATATGTCTTTATTCTCTCCCTAAGTTGCTGAAAACATATTATTTAAAAAAAATAAATTAATCACATTATTCGATTGAATTTTGGAATGAGTCTACAAATAAATTTAACCAAAAATAAATATCCAAAATAATTATTTCCTTGTTAACATTATTGCAAATATTAAGATTTCAATTTTTATTATCATATTTTTTTGAAAAGGTAATCACTATTAAATAAAACATACTTAACTTATCTCCCACTATTGATTTAAATCAATCTATTTTCAAATCGAGTCAACAGTCAAATATAAATACATCTTTTAAGTTTCTTTTTTAAAAATCATCAATTGTATACGAATATATTACCATTAAACAATATTTTGCCAGCTATTAAACAATATTCTGACAGCTATTAAACAATATGGTTAAGTATTTAACAGATGGTCAATATAACCTTTTCAGAAAAAAAATAAAGTATGCGTAAAGAAATTTGATAGTTATTTAATTGAAATGAGCGGGTCAATTTGACCCGTAACAACAATGTTTTTTAAAGTTTGATAATTCAAAGTTGATATAAAACTAATACAAATTATATGACTATTATATTATTATTCAAAGGTAATCTTACGCATAAAAAATTGTTTATCTTCACTGAAATAATAATAAAAATGTGTAATACCAATAAAAGAGTCCCGCACCTCCAGAATTTTTTTAAGTAATTATATAAAATATGGTAGTATTTTATAAAAAAAAATGTTTTTGAAAAATGATGGTCTATATGAGAAGATGTAAAAGGTTGGAAAATCAAAATGATTTATAGATATTCTGGATATTTTTGTTTCAAAATACAAAAATTACTTTTGAAAACAACTTAAAATGTAATCATATGAATTTCTTTATTTATGTACTTTTTTAGTGTATGTAAAATAAGGGAGTTTACTAGTAATTCTAAAAGAAAAGTTAAAAATTTTCAAAATTTTGAAATTATTAATTATTAATCATAGTGTTATGAAATATTTGTTAATGGATTATCAGAATGTCAGATGATTATTTTAAATGTCATCCATCAATATTTATTTTACTATGTGGTTACCTAACATCTTTAGAAAAAAAATTGTATGTATAAATAAATGAAAAATAGTTTGTAAAGACTACAACTAAAACTTACTTATTTTAGAAGTACTAAAATAGTTATACTATAATTTAGAGATAAAAATGCCTTTTTTTCTTTACTAAAACTAAATTTAAAAGTTTTCTTCTTTCTTATAAAGATTCATATTAAAGTTTAAGTTTTTTCGAAAGCAATAAAATCACTTTCTCTTCAAATATTTAATGAGTATGAAACTAGTAACCAAGTCAATCAAATTTTATTCTTGTTAATGAAATTTAAAGAATCATATGTCTTTATGATACAATCATTTTGATTTGTTAACACCAACAAATTATTTTTTATTAAGAATTTAAAAAATTAAACTATGTACACTTTACTACATTGCAATTGTAAGACATAAAGATTGAAACCTTGTACCCTAACCAAAAGCATAAAATTCACAAACTTTGAAAGAAAAAAAAAATAAATTTCAAATACATCAAAATTTGTTAACAATCAACAATAAATTAATTAAGAACTACTTCAGGATTAGTCCAACCCTTATACAATTGTTTAACACTGTTAGTGAATAATCTTACAGACAGTCTCCATTCCAGAGACTAAGCCATCATAGATAAGACTGAAGTACTACCTATCCAGATACAAAGCATGGTTGTAAAGCTAAGCATTATACAACACCAAAAAATATCAAATAGACTTAAGACACTAGGAAATAGATGAAGCTCCCCCTGAGTCCTCAACATTTGTCAAGCCTACAGAATTACTAGGATCCTAGATCTTCTAGTTTCACGTTGTATTCTTCGTCTATACCTCTTCTTCCCTTCCCGAAGCATGTGTTCTTGCAAAACCAAACACATTCGTACTTCCTATCTTATCCCTTTTGTCCTGCTTCCTGTTTGCCTACTGCATTGATTCCAAACATTTTATTGAAGTAACATACCGGTCTAAATAGAGCACATTGTTATGGACATCTTATGTTTAAATCATTGTCAACCCTTTAATTGAGTTAAACAAAAAAATTTCCTCCTCGTCTACTAACCCTCCTCTAAACACCACTTTATTCCTAAGATTCCAAATCTCCCTCACAATAGTCATCCACAACCCTTTCCATGCTTTGTTCACACTATTATTGTGACCCATAAGATAGAAACTTTGAAAATGAATAGAAATATATTAATGTCTAACGGTGACACTTCTTATCCACCTGTCACACAAGTCCCAAACTTTTTGTTCAGTTATAGGTGCAGAAGAGATGTTGAGCATTTTCTATATCTTCCCGACATAAAGGACACAAAGCACTCTCCAGTTGCACTCCTCTTCTCACCAAATTAATCTTGGTTGGCAACCTATCCCATAATATCCTCACACGCACACTATCGCAGAAGGAACTACCTTTAAGTTCCATAACATCTCGAAAACCTCTAAAGATAACATTTGATCCTCCAAATTAAGCATGCTATAACCCACCTTAACTGAGTACTCTTGCTTTTCATTCCCCAGCCACACCATCTTATCACATCCCTCTGTACTCCACTGTACACTCGAGATCAAATTCAGTAGTTGTTCTTCTAGCAGTTTTCCCCATTCAAACCTCTCCCTTCTCCAACCCATATTCCAACTATTACATCTTCCGCTCCAATTTTGTAATTTTTTCCTCAGTCCACAAACTCACAGACGTTGCTATCTTTACACTGTGAAATACTAAATAATCTTGAAAATTCTTCTTTCAACACTCGACCATCTGCCCACCTATCTTCCCAGAATTTAACCCTTATTCCATCTCCAGAGTCTACTGCACTCGACAGTCAAACCAATCTTCTTGCGCTCATTTTCCACAAACTCTACTCAAGTCTTGCCACCACAAGGATTGCTTTTTGTGGGCCAAAGTAGCCTTCAAATTCTGCCAGTCTTCGTACCTTTCTGTCAGTACTTCTCTCCACTATCCATCCTCTATATTTTCTAACCTCAATTTCCACTTTGTTAACAGAGCATCATTAAAGCACTCAATATCTTTGATCCTCAATCCCCCTACTTCGACTGGATTACAAATAGTTTTCCATTTCACCCAAGCTATTTTCCTACCTTCAGATCCCCAACCCCATAAGAATTTAGTCTGTATTCTCCTAATTTGATTACATACAACAATCAGTGCTTTAAAGAAAGACAAGTAGAAGAGGGGTAGGGCATTAATGACTGTCTTAATTAGGCAAATTTGGCCCACCATAGAGAGCATCCTGCCGTTCCATATGGAGAGCCTAGCCCTAATTTTGTCAACCACCGGGTTCCAAAATGCTGATTTTCTAGGGTTACCACTTATCATACCTAAGTACTTAAAAGGTATTTCCATCTACCGACAATTAAGGCACTTAGCATAAACACATTTATCAAGTTGGGTAATTTCCACTTACCCAACTTGACTCTTATGAAAATTAATCCTAAGTCCTAACACTAAATCAAAACACCTTAATATTGTTTTTATTGCCAAGACATTGGAGTATGATGGTTTATAGAAAAAAAGTGTATCATTTGCAAATTGCAAAAGGTCAATCTGCACTCTCTCTGTGCCTAATTCCACACCACTCAGCAAGTTTTCCTTTTTTGCTTCCCTTGCAAGCCCTTGAGACCCTCAACAACTATAATGAACAAAAACGGCGCAAGCAGATCACCCTATCTTAGCCCCATTTTCAGTTTAACTTCCTCCGTTGGGCTTTCGTTAACCAATACCGACACTGTAGTTGATTCCATACAAGCTTTTATCCACTTAATCCACTTTTCATTGAACCATAGTCTTTCCATCATGTAATATAAAAACTTCCAATTTACCGATTCATATTCTTTTTCAAAGTCAACTTTCACCAAAATACTACCTTTCTTCTCCTTCCTAAGATAATCCACTGTCTCATTTGTTACCAAAAATAGTGTCCATTAAACCTCTTCCTCCTAAGAATGCAGATTGGTTTAGGTCTATAACGCTAGGAAGCACCTTCTTGAGTCTGTTTGTCAAAAACTTAGCAAGAATTTTATATACACACCCCACTAGTGAAATATGTCTAAACTCATTACGATTAGAGTGATTGTCCTTTTTTGGGACCAACGTAATAAACAAAGCATTACATCCTGTCGGAATAAACCTTATGTTCTAAAAACTCATGATTGCCCTTACAATATCGTCACCAATAACATCCCAATTCTTTTTTACAAAAGAGAAGTTGTATCCATCTGGACTTGGGCACTTTGTACTTTCACATTGACTCACAACATCAAGGATTTCCATCACAGAGATATTACTATACAAAATATCATTATATGTGCTCGTAACTGACTTAAAGCAAACTCTATCCAAGTTCAACATACACTTCTCTCCTATCTCGAATCTACTCTCAAAATACCTTTTTACCTGGCTTTTAACACTGGCCGGTTCTTCACACCAAACTCCATCACTCCAAAGTCCTACTATCTCACTCTTTGCCCTCCTCCACCTCAATCTAGATTGATAAAATTTCGAGTTTGTATCACCGGTTTTTAACCACTCTACTCTCGCCTTCTGCCTTACCATATCCAATTCATTCTCCTCCAGGCCTCTCAATTGGCTTAGTATATCCACCCTTTTAATTCGTATATCTTCTTGGAGAGTCCCTTCATCGTCATAGCATCAAGCTCCTCAATTTCCGCCAATAACTCTTGCTTTCTTTTCATAAAGCTACTAAACACTTCCTTGTTCCAATGTTTTAGTATTTTTTTCGTTCTTTTCAATTTTTCCTTTAGGTATTCCATGCTATTACCCCTTGAGATTGGTGCTTGCCATGAATTCTTCATCACCTCCTTTAAACCTTTGTACCTGCATCCAGACATCAAAAGTTTGAAAGGGTTTTGAACCCCAATCCAGAGTTCTATTTTCACAATTAAAGCACAGTGATCAGATACCTGTCTACTTTGCACATATTATTTAGACCTTGGCCATTATGCCAATCACTCATAGTTTACAAGAACTCTCTCTAGTCTACTTTTTGACATCCCATTTGGTATGTACCAAGTATACTTCTTACAACAACTTAGATGTCCTTCAAGTCACACCTCTCAATAAACTCATTAAACCTTACCAGCTGAGTGTGGTTTGCATTAACACTTTTTCTTTCGAACAAAAACCTTACTACCTATCAAATACCTATTAGAATAATTTGAGTCTTCTAAAACACTCTCAATCTCTCTCCATAAATTTGTTACATTGGATTTGTTACATTGGATTCTTTAATAAAAAAAATACATCATATAATCCCATTAACCTTTTCTTTTATTTCTTATGCAAATATTTTTAAAGAAAAATCAGACCTGTATCCGTCTGACGCACCGGTACAATAATTTTTATATTTTATAATATTTTAAACGTTTTATTTCCTAATATTATTTTTCATACTTATAATAAAAAATTATAATATTGAATATTTTATAGCATTTATTTGATAATATATCTTTAACTTTAATTTGTATGATATATTTTTGTAGTATTTGTGTTATATTTCATTATTTTATTATTATTAAGAGATAATTATTTTTCTACTCTGGATAATTATTTGTCTAATCTTAATTTAAATTTAATTCCTTAAATCTCAAGTATTATTCAGAAAAATAGATATATTTTTATAATATTTTGTACTTTTTTTTTTTTTCATTTTCTACAATTATATTATTACTGAGTTTGTATTTTATATATTATGTAATATTGTATTTTTCAGTCAAAATAATTTAGTATTTTTATTAACAGTATTATATTAATTTACTAATTTTTTAATTTATTAGTATTGTTTATATTTATTATCAATGTTATTTTTATGTACTTTAATTGTGTTATATATATAATTTTACATTAAAAATATTTATTATAAAATATATTAACCGCTAGTAGACAATAAATATATGATAAACTGTTTGACTAAATATTGATGTTTGTAGATTGTTTAAATAATATTATAACAAATATTTAAAATATCACATAATAACTATTCATAATATTTAAATGATAAAGCTAAAGTTAATTTTTTTTCTTTACCTAAAAATAATCGTGGTTTTATATATATATATATATATATATATATATATATAAAACACTGTATTTTAATGCGATAGATGCTAAATTACAAATCTATACCAGATTTATAATAGTATTCATTAGCAATTTGCAGCCTGCTGTTTTAGATTATAGCAAACTAAATCGCGTTTTGAAAAAAAATAAATTATTTTCTTCTTTAAGAAGTCAAATTGTGTTATTTTCAATTTTGTGATTACATATAAAGAAACTAAGAAACTAAACTATGTATTTATTTGTACCATATCTAACCATAAATGATTATATATGATAATTTCTTTCAAAATTATATTAATAATAATTTTTTTTTAAATAATATACTATTTTTATATTGAAAATACATATTCATTAAGTTAAATTCCAATAGAAATGAAAACAAGGAGTCAATCAGTGTTTAGATACATTTGAATTATAAACGTTTAAATTAACATTGATGTAAAGAATGTAAAAGCAATTATCGCTGCTTCAACATATATCGCGAAACCAAACATGGTGTTAGTCACTGAGAATAAGATCCACTGACAATTTAATATTTGAATTGAATAAGTATTATAAATCCATATATTAATTCGTACATATAATTAAATTAATGAAATAAAATTTTACTTACGAATTTGGGCCCAATCTGGGGCAATCCAACCGTTAAAACCCAATCGTAACCCAGAAACTAGACTGATTCTTCATACACCTCCATAATTCTAACATATTCCCATTTTAGCTTTGAGAAAAAGATAAAAATAACCTTCCATTTTAGCTTTGAGAAAAAGATAAAAATAATCTTCATTAATGGTAACTGCTATTCATTTTTTTTTTCACTTTGCGGGTTGCACAAACCACAATACAATTAAAAAATAAATACATTGTTCAATTATATTTTCTGTACCTTTTACATTGCGGGTTGTACAATCCACAATATAAAACTTTTTTTAAATACATTGGGGGTTGTACAACCTGTAATATAATTTTTTTTTAAATACATTGCGGGGTGTTTCTTCCTGCACCTCCAAGTGTTCTCTGGGCATCTCCAAAATTTAAAAAAATTCCAGTTCTGCCCTTCAATAAATTATCATATTATCCTTGATTTTGAGAAATGAGAAAACAGTAAATAGAGGTGGGAGATCAAAGGTGAGATGATGGTGGTGGTGCAAGGTTGTCGGTGGTAGTGTGGGTGGGAAGTTTGCGTCAGCGGCAGCAGCGGAGGAGTGGAACAACGGCGGTGCGGCGGAGTAGCAGCGGAGTAACACTACGAGGTGTTCAAATATATTGCGAAACCACCCATTCCGCAACATATATACGGATCCATATACAAGTTGCAGAATGGGTGGTTCTACAACATGTTCGGACACCTCCCAATGAGTTGCAGAACCACTCATTCTGCAACATGTATACGGATCCGTATACATGTTGCAGAATGGGTGGTTCTGTAACAAAAAAAGTTCCAAAACATGAAATCTCTCCAGATACACTACAAATCTTACAATAGATGATACCTACCTCAAATGATTGTAAAATGTAGTGTTAATCGACGATTTCATATTGAAATGGGCGCCCAAATCGCAGCTCGGAATGAGGGGGAGGCGCCACACGCAGTGGACGAGTAACAGAGATGGAAGGATTAGAGTTTCTAAGAATTAGGATGCAAGGGCAAAATAGTCTGCACAATACAAAATTAAGTATATTTTTGTCTGTTTTGCAAATTTTGGAGGTGTCCCAAGAATTACTTGGAGGTGCAGGAAGAAGCACTCTACATTGCGGGTTGTACAACCCGCAATGTATTTAAAAAAAGTTTTATATTGCGGGTTTTACAACCCGCAATATAAAAGGTGCAGAAAATATAATTGCGGGTTGTACAATCCGCAATGTATTTATTTTTTAGTTGTATTGCGGTTTATGCAACCCGCAAAGTGAAAAAATAAATAAATTCCAGTTACCATTAATAAAAGCTATTTTTGTCTTTTTTCAAGGTTAAAATGGAAATATGTTAAAATTATGGAGGTGCAGGAAGCAAATATGGAGGTGCAGGAAGAATCACTCCAGAAACTATAGTATAGGTGCAAGCTATTATATCCCATTTTGGTATTTGCACCACCTGTCCATTTTTAAAATTCTTTTGGCAAAAAACATTTTAGTGAAATTTTTTCCTAAGTAGGTATATACTCTAACACATTACAGAAACTAATTTCTGTAGTGTATACACACATTATGCAATAGAAATTAATTTATAAAAGATATGTGAAAGTATGGATGAAAATGAGAAGGATAAGCAGTATTTTGAAAATATAAAAAAAACTAAAGTGTTAATGAGTAAAAAAAGATATTTTTAATAATTCTGGAATTATGAAGGTGCAGGAAGAAAAGTATGGAGATGGAAGAAGCCGTCTTAAAAAAAAAAGTGAAATGTGAATAGCATGGGCCATTCAAAAAATTCGATTAGGTCCCATTACCTGTTGATGTTACTCACATCATAGTTTTAAATTATCGCATAGGGCGCTTCCTGCACCTCCAATGCTTTTCTTTCTACACTCCCATATTTCCAAAAATATCAAAATGTTGTTCTAAAATTTGTATTCTTAATATAAATAATTTGTATAATTTAAAATAAAATTTTTTATTTCAAATTATACTACCAAAATAATTTTTTTATATTTTGAATTTTAGAATATATAAAATTCTAAAATATGTATTTTTATTTTAGATTACACAGTCTAAAATAAAATAAAAATTAAAATGTAATTTAAAATACAAAAAAGTGAAGAAAGATGTGATTGAGAAAATGATGAAAATAGAAAGAATAAAATATTTTTACTTCCTCAACATAGATTGAGGAAAAAAGTATGAAGTTGTGGAAGAAGAATTCGCCTATCACATAATGTGCAGCAATTGACTAAGAACAACTTGATCATGAAGTTGTATATAATTCACTATCAACTATTAAACACAATTCAAATTTATCCTCAACTTAAATTTAACTATACTTTCTAACCTGTAGTAGAGTGAGAAAAAAAAATGATCATTTGTAAAACAAGCACTAAGCCATATGATCGAGATGGAATTTGACTCGCAGTCTGATTTTATATTGGATTCTTCGTATCACTTTGAAATACCAATTAAGATGATTTTACAATGGTTCAACATTGTAAAAATGATTTTATATTAAAAAATGATCAGGAGCATAAATAACTATAGATAACTTAAAACTTTAGGTGTATAAAATATTATATCTCGAATCTTCAAAATCAATTTTATCAACAGTCGTGCAAAATGACACAAACTCTCTATTATCTTTAGAAAACTGCATACAATTTGAACTAAGAATTACCATATTTCGTAATATTGATTGACGTGTTGTAAACTTTTATGTTACCAACAATGATAGATAATGTCTAATGATCACACTCACAAGGCAACGCATATTCAGGTTTATCATATGTTTTTATGAAAAGACAAATAAACAACAACATACGACAGTGCATATCAAGTGTACTTAAAAAAGTAAAGAAAATTGAAACAAACAACATACATTTAACAATTCTTTGTCCCATTCAGCTCTGTTCCAAGCATCCAGTAATAACTAAGGTTGAATCATACGAGCAACGTAACACTTGGATCTACCAATTTTCTTTTAATTTCGGGGAAGGTAAAAGAAAATGAAAACTCCATGCTCACCTGAAAAGTTGAGATATATAGTTATTAACGGGCAAAACAGTACCATAGATAATGCAAACCAAATTCAACGTAAAAAAGTGTACCTGATGAAAGTTGCTACTTCAACAGAGTTCAAAGAAGCCCTATTCTTTTCTTGTAATCACTAATTGTTAGTGTCCGTCCACCCGTCCTACCTTTTTTGTCCGGGGCTTGATATCCAACAGTTGCTTCTATTCTCTGTTTTCTTGCCATCAACCCTGCCTGAACTCCTTGGGCTCCACCAAAGTTTTGGAGTGTGGATAATGATATCGGCAGCTCAAAGTCGTGCAGCACATTTGACACTGTCCCTTGATCCACCGGAGCACTAGTATCTACCAACTTCCCAGCACCGGCAGCAGCTTTCAAAGCTGCAGCAGTAGCCGCCATGCCAGCCACCCCTGTCGCAGCTGTTCCCGTCTGATGGCTGCCTTCATCAGCCACCATATCAATGGCACTACTATTTTCAGCTGCAGCCTCTTCAGCTGGTTTTGCGGCATAGTAATTTCTTGATCTAGTCCATCTCCTTGAAAATGGATCATAACCCGCCTCCCCTGCTTTCAAATCTGTATTTCTTGGCTTCAATTCAGAAGCATTTTTGAAGTTCTCAAACCTGTTCTTTTTATTCATCTCAGAAAGCTTCAAAGCTCTGGCATTCTTCTCCTTAGACTGCTGAGATTCATCCAATTCTTGCAACCTTGCCACGATCCTTTTCACTTCATCATTATTTTGCTTACTCAGTGCTATTTCTAATTGCGTTCTTAAGTTATCCTTCTCAGCTGCAATATTTAGTGGTCTTATTTTGGCAGATTTTTTCTCTTGTAACATCTGCTTCACCGTAGCAGCTGAGTAAACAAACGAGTTGATATTTTGTATAGCTTGTTTCTTTTCTTCCACTTCTTGCTTTGTTGGCATCCGACCGCCTCTTCGCTCCACTTCCTTAAGCCACTGCATGAACTCCTCCTCAAGTGGAAGAGAGTCGCTAACCATAGTCATTTGCCACCTTGCAGCAGATGTTTCATTTCCCCAGACAACATTTAAGTACTTGTGTGTGATTTTATTTTCTAATTTATACTGGCGATCACAATCTGTGGCATCAACATTTTTTACCATGCAGAGCCTGTAGATAGGTCCTGACTTTGATCGACCAATACCAACTCTCACAAAACAACCAGCAATTAACTCCTCAAAGAAGGGCTCCATAAACCATTTTGTTAGTTTCGATCTGCGAATGGTGATTTCTTTTATATCCTCAAATGAAAGCCCTTCAGATCCTAAAACTATCTGGTCATCATCGCTGTCAATGATCATGTCATCATCACTCAGGGACTTATGTTCACTTTCACTATCACTTGAGCTTGTGAGACTTGTTGAAGAGAAAGGTTTTTGCTTTGGTGAAACATGTCCAGGCCCTGAACTTTTAGAGGCCTCACTTATGCTGCGGTTTGCTTCTGAATCCTGCTGCTTTAATCTTTTCGCACGCAATTCATTTAAAACACCATCCTTGGCAGTTGACTTGTCAACTGATCTGACTGATGACCGCACACGAGATGGTGGGGGAGGTGAATTATCTGTCCCAGCTACAGTTTTCTTTCCCTTCTCCCGCTTTGACGATATCTTTTCCAGTAAATCTTTATCATACTTCTTGGTAGCCCTATCAGATAATATCATCTCTCTCTGAAATTCAGTCATCTCAGAAAGCTTACGCCTGTCATCTTCATCCTTATAAAGATCATCACCAAAATCACAGTCATCATCTCTGCTATCAGCCTTGTTATCAGATCGGCCAACAACAGCGTCATCCCCTTCTTCCTGACTTCCCTTGCCATCATCTCTTTCCTTTGGATCAAATCTCTTCTTTTGTGGAGCTCCTGAGACAGGTTGATTTGGGCCTGGATGATCAGGTTCATCATCCGAACTCCAGACACTCTCACCATCACCATGTTCGCTTTTTGAAGTTGGACGAGAGTGTTGGGTTCTACCCGCTGCCTCCAAGAGCAAATTTTCCAAATCCGCCATAACTCCGTTTCACTTCAGCCTTGAATCCAAATATATCCTGCTCACATAACACAAAAGAAAAAACACAATCAACAATCCAATCCATACAACAAAAGTTGATAAGAAAGCATGCAACAAAAATATCTACTGGATACAAATTTAAAGTGTTCAGTGTGGCCTTTTCGTGCACATCATCTCCAAATCCAAATTTGAAATCATAAACACAGTCCAGAACATAATGATTTTTGGGATTTTTAAGACCACAGAGCAACACATTTATCCACAACCTCCCACAATCAAGCTTTTAAACTAAGGAGTAGCTACAGTTTCACCAAAATCCTCTGGTACAGCAGAAAATTAAACATAAATGCAGTTGATACAGCCAGAGTCACGTTGCATTGCCGTCATGGTGACCTAATTGACGTTGCAACCAAATTGACCACTTTAGAAACCCTTATCCGCAATCTAAAGTATCACGGCAGAGTCAGTAACTACTATTCACTGAAGAACTCGACATGCAACCTCGAATCTACTAAAAAAACACAACATGCAAATTCAAACAATGAAAGTGAAAGAACACTCGAGAAAAGTGTGATCTATAACTATGATTTGAAGAAGTTAATAGAAAGAAAAGAAGTAAAGCAATGTGACAGAAGTATGGTTTGACAGTAATCGTAACGGCAGAAACCAGGGATTGAAATGGAAGACAAATGACAGAGAACTTACAATAGAAGAAACGGAAAGTTGCAGAGATTGCTTGAATGGATTCCGATACGACGTGGTGAGCAAGAGAGAATGGAGAATGGAGTGTATTGAGAGATCTGCAACCCTAAACCAAAACCAAACACAGCACCACAGGAAGAGAGCAAAGCTGGAAACCTCACTCTTTCACTCTGCTCCCGCCTTTTATATCTTCCGGCTTTCAACACTCCTTTTTTACTTTTTTTTTTTTTTTTTTTTTTTTTTGCATTTTTGTGCATTATACATTTTTTCACAATTTAAAAATATATAATTTAATTTTATGATTAAGTATAAATACCTGGATTTTAAATTTAAGATTTTCTCATATTTTAATAGACTTTTTTTTTTTTACAAAATTTAAGTCTTAAATGTAAGACTTATAAGACTCTTTCTTGTATTACAACTTATTATTAAATATTATAGTTGATATTCAGCCTTAAACAATTAACTAGCATTGTTAATATTAACGGAAATATGTTAGAGTTTGGAAAATATATTAAGTGAGAACCATAATAATATCTAATTAAAAAGATATAAACAAAGTCTAATTGAGTTCTTTCCAGAATTTAAATTACACTCTCACAAGACTATATTACAGATGAATTTAAATATTATATTTTAGACATATTTATAAATTACAAACTTTAATTGGTACCATAAGAGAGATACAGTTTAGTTTAGTAATTTTTCTTGTATGTTTGAGTAATTATTTTTGTTTAAGATATTTTTGCGTTCCACGTAAATATTTTAGATCCTCTGATGTTTTATTAAATCCTCCTCTCTGGTATGAAAGAAACTTTTAATCCTTTTTGTATAATCATATTTTGAGGGAGGTGCTGATAATTTTCGGTAATAAAATATTTATAATTTGACTACTATTGATATCTGTATAAAAGTAAGTGAAACGAACAAAATAACGGTTATCCAGCGTGAAAGACACGTTCAGGTTGTCTATTCGGCACTCGAGTCAACATTTGGACTCAGGTCTGCTCAATTCCTATATGTGGTGCCACCTTTATGTGGTGACACCTCTCTTGACTCTGATTTTAGGTGCCCTCATTTAATTTAGTTAAGAGTGAGATTGATTTTAGTAAAGTCAAGATGGATTTGACTTAATTCAGTCCATCTTATATATTTCATTATAGATCTGATTTAATTTATTCTGATATAATTTAACGAGACTTAATTTGATTTTGAGTAAGTTTGATCTTATTTAGTTTGAAGTGGATTTAATATGATATAACTTAATTCAAAATAAATTGATTTATTTAGTAAGAGGTAAATTTAAGTTTGTTTGTCTTAAAGATAAATCCAACTTAACTTGTTTTATAGTTGGCTTAATTTTATTTAGTTGAGGTAGTTCCAACTTCACTCGTATTATAATAAATTTTACTCTATTGTATTTAATATTTTATTGACTTTCACTCTATTGTATTTAATATTTTATTGACTTTATTCAATTCAATGTTAGCCCAACTTTCCTTAATTTTGGCTTAGACACAATTTTATTTAAGACAGTGTGAGCTCGACTTTATTTAATATGATATTGATTAGATTCTACTTGACGTGATGGGTGTCCAACACGACACAACCTAATATTGATTTGACTCAACCTAAGGTTGGTTTGACTAGACCCAACATTGGTTTAATTGGGCCTAATCTGGGTCTAATTCGGCTTAACCTAACGTGAATCCGATTTGACTCGACTCAAAGTAGGCTCAATTTGACTTGATTGAGCTTGAGAGGGATCCAATTTGATTGAGCCAAAAGTGAACCCAATTTGACTGACTTTAGGTACAACCAAAGGTAGGTCTAAAATGACTCCACCTGAGGCAGGTCAGATTTGACTCGGTTGGACTTGAATTGACTTGCCTCAACGTTGACTCGACTTGACTTGGTTAGATGCAAGTCCTACTCAACTTGATCTAAGGTGTGCTAGATCAACTTAACCCTAAGTTTGTTTGACTTGATTTGTATCTGATCCAATTCTGTCCATCTTAATTTGGGATTGACTCAAGTAGACCAGTCTCTTCTCAACTTAACTTAACCTAAACATGACTCAACTTGACCAACATAAATCTAACCCAAATTGGCCGATCATGTACCATCTTAGCTTGACCTTACTTGCTTGAAACTGCAGTTTATATACTTGAACTCAGTTATCATAATTCATATTTTACTCTACTTAAATGAGACCTGTTTCAATTTGTTATAAATTCATATTAACTACCTTAATTTAATATAATACCTAGTTTGATGTAAGTGTAACCTAACATTGTTGATAATAAATTTAATTTTGAATTGAATAAATAATTTTATGTGTATAAAGATTTTTTTATTTTAATTTTACATAGATATTTTATTTTAAAAAATAATGCTTGAATTAACCTTGGTCCATATGGTTTTTGTTGACACTTTGACTTTACCATTTTTTTTATGTGAATTTTTTTTATCATGTAAGTTTCTTTTATTAGATAATAGGACCAAAATGCTTTGGACTAGACTAAATTATGAGGTCTATTCAAACAATTAGACTTTTTTTGGAAGTGCTAAGTAAATGTAAAATCTAAAGAAAAAAGACAATAAAGGGTTTATTGGAATTATCTTTCCTGGTTACACTAAAATATTTCCTCTTTTATTTCCAAGTACGATATATTAGAAATACTTTTACAATTTTTTTTCACATAATTACTTTTACTTGTTTTTATTTAATTTAGATGTATAAATAAATTTATTCTGATGTAGAAAAAAAATGATGAAATAAAAATATTCTAAATATTTTATAAAAATAAAAAATTTTGTATTTCTTAAATTGAAAAAGAATTTCATATTATGATTATTAATTACGAAAAGTAATGTTTCTTTTACTACTATTATTGTTAGTAATCAAAATACACATTGCATTGCATTTTTATAAATTTAAATTTGTATTAATTTATTAAGGTTAAGTCAATATACTTTCGTGCACTTTTTTTTTAAATTATTATAAAGACTAAGTATACAATAAAAAACAAGCAAAAACATGTTATTGAAATTGAAAAAAAAAAACAAATGAAAAAAAAAACTTTCTTTTAGAATCAAGACAAATAAAAAGAAAAGATTAATTTTTTGTTAGCATGTATTGACATATATGATTTTCTAAAGAGAATATATATAGTTTTACAACTCAGTGAATATGGGAGATTATTATTATTTTTAATTTAATGACATCATGTTAAGAGTGTGATTTACTAGAACTTAGATCAACCTGAGTTTTAGTAATGTCTTACTCTACTATAAATAGGTAGAAGTTAGAGGGGAGAGATAAACGGGTATTGGTTTGTGTGGGTCTCATCTTCTTCCTTTCAATGGCAACTCAAGGTCAAGTCATCACCTGCAAAGGTACCCATTCTCTTCTTCATTCTTCTTTTCCTTTCAGATCTAATTAACGTTATACAAACCCCAATAATCTAAGCTTTATGTGACGTCGTTTTGATGTAGCTGCGGTGGCCTGGGAACCCAACAAGCCCTTGACCATCGAAGATGTCCAGGTGGCTCCGCCTCAGGCCGGCGAGGTTCGAGTTCAAATCCTCTACACCGCTCTCTGCCACACCGATGCTTACACTTGGGGCGGCAAGGTCGCTACTTTCTTCTCTTTCTCTTTGTTAACTGTTCCGAATCCGTTAATTTGTGCTTCTCTTGTTTGGATTTGCATTATGAGAAAATTTCTGATTTTGCAGGATCCCGAAGGCCTCTTCCCCTGTATTCTCGGCCATGAAGCTGCTGGGTATGTATGCATGTATAGTATATGAATGCGAATATGGATTTCAATGTTCAAAAGTGCATTTTTTTTCTTGCATGTGCTATATGATGTGAGCATATGCATTTAGGGGTTTTAGGGGTTTGTTGTTTTTTGTTGCAGGATCGTGGAGAGTGTTGGAGAAGGTGTTACTAATGTTAAGGCTGGAGATCATGTGATTCCCTGTTACCAGGCTGAGTGTGGGGAGTGCAAGACTTGCAAATCAGGGAAGACCAACCTTTGCGGCAAGGTTCGCGCTGCCACTGGAGTTGGGGTCATGCTCAATGATGGCAAGAGTCGCTTCTCCATTAATGGAAAGCCCATTTATCATTTCATGGGAACCTCCACTTTCAGTCAATACACTGTTGTCCATGATGTTAGTGTAGCTAAGATTGACCCCAGAGCTCCTCTGGACAAAGTTTGTCTTCTCGGATGTGGTGTTTCAACTGGTAATTTTTTCTCCTTTACAAAAGCTATGTTGAGATTTTTCAAGTTGTATGGCATGAGTCTTATGATTCTTGAAATGTGTTTGGAGTTGGACAATGATGTTACATGCTTACATTTGCCTGTGGAGATGCATGTTATTGCTGCCTTTGCCATACCAATGTGTATCATATTAGACTGTTTCTGATCACAGTTACAAATTCCCACTCTTATTTTGATAGTCTAACAATTAACATGCTTTGTGAAGAATGAAAATGTTTCTTTACAGATCCCTTTTTTCCCTTCTTTCATTCTTTCTTTCTTAATGCTATGAAATGTGCGGTCTTGTGTCCTTCTATACCTAGTTCAGTTATTATTATGAAATTGTGAAATCTATCTTTCTCCACTTTTTAGGCCTTGGAGCTGTGTGGAACACTGCAAAGGTTGAGCCAGGGACAATTGTTGCCATTTTTGGCCTTGGGACTGTTGGGCTTGCTGTAAGTTTTTGAAGTTACAATTGTAGGTGTTTATGTTTTTGCCCTTTTGGGTTTGACATTATGATTTGTAATTTGTACTTAACAGGTTGCAGAGGGTGCAAAAACTGCTGGTGCATCCCGGATTATTGGCATAGACATTGACAGCAAGAAGTTTGATACTGGTACAAAATGAACTGGGTTTTTCTAAACCAACCAGAATGCCTTTAATACTGTGAAGTGATTCGTTGCCATGTTTCTCATTTTTTAGTGTTATAGAACTAATGTTTCTCTGCGTATTGATCATCATTTTCATTTATTGATTTGTCTTCTTTTGCTTTTTTTTCCTTGCAGCCAAGAACTTTGGAGTCTCCGAGTTTATAAATCCAAATGAACATGATAAACCAATTCAGCAGGTCATAATTGATCGCACAGATGGTGGAGTTGATTATAGCTTTGAGTGTATTGGAAATGTTTCTGTGATGAGAGCTGCTTTGGAATGCTGCCACAAGGTGAATGCTGCTACCGCCACATTGACTCCATTTTCAAATATTACACTATGATGGTTGTACACATGAAATATTCTTTGAAAATTGGCAGGGCTGGGGGACATCAGTTATCGTGGGTGTTGCAGCATCAGGTCAGGAAATATCAACCCGACCTTTCCAGTTGGTGAGTGGACGTGTGTGGAAAGGAACTGCTTTCGGTGGCTTCAAGAGCAGGTCACAGGTTCCTTGGCTCGTAGACAAGTACCTGAAGAAGGTAAAGGTTTTTCAGAGTGTTTTGTTCATCAATTCAATATTGTTGGAAAGCATGCATAGTTACGAGACTACCTTGTGTCCTTGACTGCTCTACTTGTTTTGCAGGAAATCAAGGTTGATGAATACATTACCCATACTTTGACTCTCACTGAGATCAACAAGGCTTTTGATCTTTTGCATGAAGGGGGATGCCTTCGTTGTGTGCTTTCAACACAAGCATGAGGTGATATATGTCAGCCGGGCTAGTTTCGTGAGGAATGGTTGTGTTGAGTTGCATTTCCTTGTTGTTGTTGTTGTTTTGCTTGTAGTTTAAACTTCAAATAAATCTGGAGTGGCTATAGCTTTTGAGTAAGATCATGTTGGTCAAATTTGTGGTGAGAAGGGTTTCATAGTGAATACTGGATCATCCTTTTTGAGTTATGGCTATGTTATTGTGCGGTGTCAAGAAGTTCTAATGCTAGGGTGCGCAATTTTCAGTGAATCTGTCACATTACCGTGTTTCAAGTAATATTAATCCTTTTGAAGTGTTAAAAATTAATGTTTTTGTACAAAATTGGATTAACTACAATTTAATAATAACCATTGTAAATATTACTATGATAATTATTATTATAATTTTGGTTGTTGTTCCGAAGAGCCAACTTTCGTAACGTATTAACTTTAAAAAAAGTATATTAAATACATAAATGTGGCTACAAGCTTTTAACTTTCTATTCTGCCTAATGATTTTTTAGGTAGCTGTCTCAAATAAAGTTATTTTGAAAATGATAATGCTAATCAAATGCATTCCGCCAATCAAATAGAAAGAAGAAACGGAGAGAAGTGAAACACGATGAAAATGTCCATTTTTTACTTTTTATTTGAAAAGAACTGTCTCAAATAAGAAGGAAATTATTTGGACGACATGATTATTCAATCTGATTTTTACGTTACTTTATATAAAATTAAATAATTTCCCTCGCAGCATCCAAAATAATTATATGTAAAACATAATATGATAAATGGTATAATTTTTTAGTTAAATTCATTTTTATTACTGCAACTTTTTGAAAATATTTATGTTTATTTTTACCCATTTTTGCCCATACTGAAACAATTTTCAAACATTTTTTTAATTTCTCTTTTTACTTTTATTCTCATATTTCCATTTCCCTTCTAATCGTACTGCCAAAAATCAGAATACACTTTTTTCTTTTTTTCAGATTAGGTGTGGCTAAGTGTCTCTCTGATTTTGTAGTATATTGACATCCACTTGGCTAAATAAAGTGGAAACTTTAATTTTCTTTTCTCTAAGTGTAATGTACGATTAAACTGTGGATTTTAATTATTGATCCCTTGTCTGGGGCGTGGTTGATCAAACCAATTGTAGTACCCTTGTGCTTATCTAATAATTCGTTTAAATCTTTTCAATTTCTTCTCGCGAAATACTTTTTTTTTTTAAGTTTTAAATACCTTTGAGATTTTTATTTGATACTCAGTTTTATATGAAAAATAAAATGGTAAACATCTATCAAGAAAAACACTTCAAATGACGTTTACTGTATTTCACGTTGTAACGTCGTAGGATGAATTTTGACGTGGATAATGAACTTCTGAGGCCCTTTCTAATGTGCAAGAAAGCTCTGCATTTTTTTTTTGATCTTTTGTTCCGAACAAATCTTTTTCATTTTAAACTTTATACATACCAGAGCAGAGTACACAAACCAAGAAAAAGAACAACGCGACAAAATGAAAAACAAGAAGTTCACCTTGTACATTGAAATGTTCTGAGCAATTTACAGATTTTGGGCTATTAGAATTTATGGCTTGGAATCTATAGAAAAGTGGGAATTGTATTGAAATGTTCTGAGCAATTTACAGATTTTTGGCTGTTAGAATTTATGGCTTGGAATCTATTGAAAACTGTGAATTGAGTTGGTTGTATGTCAAAGGAATTAATCTTTCTATACTCAATTATTCTTAACACATTTCGTAAAGTTAAGGAGATAAATATGGAAAAGAAGTGATAGTTAGCGAGTTTGAATTCTTCTACCCACTTAATGTATCAATTAATCGTGTTTGTAAAATTATTATTTTAATCTAAATTTTTTTTGTACTTCCACTTAATGTATCAATTAACCATGTTTGTAAAATGTGCCATAAACAGTGAACTTAACGAGGTTGAGGCTTTCTTTCTCAATCACTTACACACCATGATATTACTTATTAATTCGAACACATCGAAACCAACAATGCAACCCAATCACCACATTTGCCACAAATTTCCCATATCCATTCACCTCCCAGCAATAACAACCTCTTACCAAACTTCCAAACATTAAAATTGACAACTCGTCTCTAGTTTTTTCCCACAACAAGATAAATAATTACGGTCAACTTTGTTTAAGTAGCGGAAAGGATGATATTGATTATATTTTTGTAAAAGGGCTTGTTTAAAAACTTTTCATATAAAAAAAAAATATCATATAAAGAAAAAAAAAATATGAACTCTTTTTTTAGAATAAAATGAGTCTATTCATGCTCTTATGAAATTTCCCCATGCCTACGGTAAGGGACACATACATGAAATTTAGGTAGAATGTTACTGAAATAGGTCTTTATTGAAACAATAGGAAGTGGTAGAAACCCATGAATCAGTTTTATGAAGGAAAGTTTGTTTTTTTTTGTTTTTTTTTGTTTTTTTTTGTTTTTTTAAACAAACAGAAAATGAAAAAAGTGCCAAATGGTAGCATAAGAAAGCATAGAAAATAATATCTTGCAATGCATTACGTAGAAACAACAACAAAAACATTAAAAGTAAACCACCAACCATAAGTGTAGTCAAACTTAGTCCTTGAAACTAAAAAAACTATTATAGGTCTTTGAATATGTATTTCATCAATTATTTGTTAAAAAACTGAACAAAATGTAACTTCAATGAGGATATTATCATATGTTTAAATACCAAAATGATACCAACTAGTTAAGTTTAAAGATTTGGACCAAATAATAAAAAAATTCATTAACTTGTTTAGAATTTTCTTGATTTTAATGTGACAATACAATACACTTTTAGGAACCAAAACTGTGGTTTACCCAATAAGAAAATTATGATTTATATATGCTACAGGGAGAGTGGACATAGTATTTACTCACAATCACTCAATTACAAAACATGAACTGCTGAACCCAAGAACACACCCCTCAATAAAAAATAGGGACAGTGATTCTTTCCCCTGGGTTAGCACAATGATTTAGTACATCACATTTGTAGTCTATTACTATGAACATTGTACAAAATTTTTGGACCCACATATCAACTTTCTGTGTCTTTCCAAACCTGGGATTCTCGGATTAACAAAGTTACATATGGACTGAATTGGAGGTGTTCCTCCTATGAAATCAAAAGCTATATCTTCAACAGTGCCAACAAACATGTCTAATAGATGTATAGCACCATTTGGTCTAAAATTAATGTGGCGCGGGACTATGACTCGCCACTCTCAAAGCTTGACAAACGAGAATCTGATAAAACAGTGAAGAGCTGTGTATCTACAAAAAGCTGCATAGCCAAGGATTCAAAATCAATAGCTTTGAAACAGTAATTAGTGAAGAGATTGGCCTTTTATAGATAACTTTTTCCATAAACGTCTGTAAGAGAAGAAAATATGAGAGTAAAATGAATTGAGATTCTTTCATTAACTAAAATTAACTTATGCCCTTCACTCACTGACCAAGTTAAATCAGATAACTTTAATTAACGTTAAGTGCACAAGTTGATTTTGACTAATGAGAGAAATTAAATTAATTACCTTCCTATTTTTTCTCTCCTGAAAAGTTTATTCAAACAACAGTCACACCAGGACCTATAAATGAAAATAAATAAAACATAATCCCAGTATGCCTATTCATGAAGTGATATTTAATGTTCACCCTACCTCAGTGATGTTAATTCCAACTTTTTTTTTTCTGTAGCTTAAGCCAAATGTAATATATATAAAACAATCAAATTATTTTATTCTAAACTTGGCACCAATCAAATTTTCAATGCTTACGTTTTTTCTTGAAATGAATAGGAGGTTGCTACCTTAATGAATGGTTGATCCCTAGCAGGAAAGGAAGCAATGAAGCTATCTTTAAGAAGTAAAGAAACCTGAAAAATTAATCGAGAATGAGGGGCAGATAACTCATTCTTAGTATTGTAAGAACTTCCAGAAATAAATATCAGATTAACTTAGTTATCTTACCCTATCGTTATTTGATTGTACACTAGTTATCGTGTGGGACTTCAGATCCGAACAAAGAGACTCCAAATAGTGCCACATTATATTCAAAAACTGAGTTGCAGCTTCGGCCTGTAAACAAGTCAAGATTAGCAGTTGATGATAATGGTTAGAGCATCAGAAGCTAGAAGCTGAAAAACTGGTGGTTTGTGAAGCAAGAATTTTTTATACATAAAAAAATACTAATATTTATTTTTCCAAAATAGCGTGTGTGTGAGAGAGATCTTTTAGTATGGGAACTAAGAAAACCTGGACTTCGTTGCACCTATGTACAGGATGCTTTCTAGCAATTGATCGTTCATTTGCAAGTCTTGCATGAAATGGACTCAACTGAGAGAGAAGCTCTTTATGCTGTGGAAGTTTTGGTAATGAACACATTGCAACCTACAAATGAAATATTAAACGGAAGAGAAACACTAAAAATTCTGCATGGAATAGCAAAAATAGCCAAATATTGTCACACACACACACACACAAATACAAGCCCAAAATTTGGAAACAGCCAAGAAACATGACAACGTAAATTAAGAGAGTTTTCAACAGACTCTCCACATTTCTTGCGGAATATCATCTTTAAAATGTCATTACAAACCTGGTCCTTCAGTATATTAACAAGAACAAGATTAGTAGTTCTCATATTCAAGTCATCTGGTTTATGTTGTATGCCAACCTGCAAGAATAGTAGATGATTGAATGAACAATTGAGATGAGACCATTCTTTAAAATTCGAATGCTTATCAAGAAAAAAAAAATTAAATTCTCATTAGATTGATAACCATGTTGGAAAATAAATTTGATTTTGAAGTTACTTGTAATCCATGTATAAAAGTTTGAAAAAAGAAAACAAAAATTCTAATCTGATCCTTCTCTTCCTCTCTCCGTTCCTATTTTTGGTCTCATTTTTTTTTTTCTTTTAAGTCTGGTTTTAACATGAAATAAAACTGTATATCAGAATAGGGTATCATTCTTATACATTGAAAAAACAGTAGCCTTTTAACATGAACATGCAAATCCTCAGTGCAACACACAGGCTTTATCGATCCAAAAAGGAATTGGAAGTATGTACATATCCTAAAGGCAATAAAGATATTGATATTAAAAAGGTAAAATAAGCTTCTGCCATAAGCTTTTCCATTAACACTAGTAGAAGAAGAAAAATGAAAAAAGTTTTTTCCATACATTAGAATTAGTTTATGTGCAAGTTAAAATCAGAAAGCTAATTTTAAATTGTGCATAAACTAATTTCTTCTTCTAAGTAGTCAACAAAACAAATATAATATGAAACAACATATTTTAAAAACATCCAAGAAAATGACACTCACAAGATATGGAACTGGGGCATCAAGAAAATCGATCATTGTCCCGGGTAAAACCTGAAAAGCAAGGCTAATATATTGTTAGATCTATGTGACAATCTAACATGGAAATCTGAAACCAGGGCTTGTTGAATCTACAGACTTACTGGGAGCAATAAACTTTGCCACTGAAAAGGACGAATCATGGGAATAAGAGAAAGCACTGTGGCAGATAGAACACCCTGCATTGTGTCAAAAAATGTCAAAATCAAAGGGAGGTTACAATTCCACTACATATCAATCCAAATTAATCAACAGCAGCAACTAGGTTCTAACTATACAACGCTATAAGGAAAGTCAATGACCATCAAATAGTATGTTGGTTTTAAAGACTTACTAGATTTGGGCACACTATTACCACCTGTTTTTCCAACAATACTCCTGTAATCAATGCCATCACCTGACAGTAACATTGCGGATAAAAAATAATTTCTTTTAGTCAATGAAGAAAGTAGCGAGATATTAGCATCTAATTTAGTAAATGGAATGAGTAAAAATCTTCAATAGGTAGTGGAGAGGCATAATAAATCATCTTCTTTGACAAGCTAAATTGTTCCTGCTAGTGACATTATAGAATCACAAAGACTCTGCTTATTTATGTGAATGAAAACATAGGAAAATGAAGATGTTAGGGGAGATACATGTGATATATTCTTCTTACCTTATTTTTTTAATCTTTTCTCACAAAATATTTAAGTTCATTTTGGTTAGAAGGTATAATAAAATAGTAGCTGGGTTGGGTTTGGTTGAACCAAATACACCTCTAAACTATAATAATTCAATAAATAATGTTCTCTAGATTAAGAATTAGAATAATTAAACTGAAAAACAGAGCAACTGGAACAGGAAACATGAGCAAGGACAAAAATCAAACTGAAAATATTTTTCTGCATAAAAATCAGTAAAAAGAAAAAGAAATTAGAAGAAAAACTATAGTTTAAAAAGATTTTATGCCAAGAATACAAGAAATGGATTCTTAGAATAGTTTCCGTATAGAACTTCTGAGTTAGACAGACATTAACATTGTTGTATGTCAACTGGAATATGTGCTTACACTATCAAGGGACAGAACTCGACATGTAGTCGCCATTGTCCATACTGATAATGATAGGGCTTCCTCAGCCGCTGCCAGCTTCACATTGTCCTTTTACCAAGTATATGTGTAAGGAGTATACATACTTTTGGATAATAAGTATTGTGTTAAAAATCACTTGAGAATTACCGGAGCTGGTTCAGAACAACTTGAACAATCATCTCCGAAGCCAAGAGCAGCAACTGAATATCGAATGTATTGAATAGCTTGTAGATGTTCGAGAGGGTGGAAGACAAAAACACTTCCTCGAGGTGGAATAGGTTGAGCATGGTATCTACACACTATTTGTAGCAAATCATTCTTATTCTCCTATCAAATGCATTCACAAAAAAATATGTAAAATACCAATCAAATATCACTTCAGTTTAATCAAGGAAAAACAAATGGAAAACCATTTTACACTGACCATGGCCCATTCCATGAACAATTCATCCCCATAATCTCTTTCGCTGTTTGAGAAAAAATCGTCCTCATCTTCTGGTGCCATGCTTCTAACTGGACTGCCAATGAAAACAATATGGATTGAAATTGAATTGGAAGTAAACAATAAATGTCAAAAATAGACACAAACACACCAACAAATCTGAAAAAGTTATGCAGCATAATTGCTAGAAATGTAGCACTGTAAATACAAGGGAAGTTCAATGATAGTCCGCCCAAAAGTAAAACTGAAACAAATATTATAATTATAAATTTATTACCTGAAAAGTGATTCAAAACTTCCAAGACGCTCCAATACATGAGTTCGTGTAGACAAAGGTGTTCCAGCTTTCGGAGAAACTTGGTCATTTTCGCAATTTCCATGCATTCTTTGTATAGAACTAAGAGTTTCTGGTGCCTTAAACGCAGAAATATCAAGAACTTGGAGATTCTTGTTGTCCTCCTTGTCTATATCCCTGACCTGAAAAAAATCTGAAGCATCACTGCCAGTCACACTTACAGGGGATTGACAGCGATAATCCCGAATTTTAGGCGATAAGAGTAGGCTTTCATCATCTGATATAATCCCAGCAGCTGCAGCAGTAATAACAGTTGCACCATCAACAGGAATTGCATAATCCATCCATTCACTAAATGACTCCCTCTCTGGGGAGTTTTCCACCTGTAACCTTAGTTGATCATCTAGTTTGGGCGATGATGGAACGCTGCCAGTGAGAGTTATCTCATTTATAAACTGTGTTATCCGATTCAGGCGCTCCTGTGCAATGAGACTGCATCCAAGTAAGGCGTAATAAATTCAACAGGGTCTAGGAAAAATCAAAGGAATTGACCATATTTGCACAGAAAAGTAAGTTAGTATATGCCAATAAGCCGCAATAATGCTAACCTGTTTAACGTCTCAAAGTGTAACTCAAAGAAGGGAACTCTAGTCAGAAGACAATAGCAGCGAGGTGCAGAAACCAGAAAACGGCTGCATGCCCCAGAGGGATATGAAAAAGGAGATGAAATGCCTAAGATACCAGGGGGCCTTTGAACAATTTCAGGCACATGTAAGCAAACTCCATAAAGTGTTGTATTGTCTGCTGCCTGATCAACATAATGTGTTTTCATCAATCATTACAGTAAGAAATAAATGAGAAGCAACTAAATAAAATTGATCCAAACATACACACACACATTGAAAGTCCCTTATCTTCATAATTATATCGTATCGTAGCATAAGATATGCAGTAAGTTTATGTATAATCCATGCTTTAAGCTCTATTTGTTTGTTCATACGGGACCAGGCTGCAAATTAAAAGTTTATTTTTGGTTTTACTGTTCTCACTTGCAGCTTGACCTATAACATTAGGATGCCCTTTAACAACAAATGTTTTGAACTGTCGAGTTCAGATAATTGATAGACACATCTGAAGTTTTATCTAATGAAGGAAATACTAAGTAGCTAAGAAAAAAATAAATACTGGAAGATATTTTACCTCCTCCCCTTTTGGTTCACTCAACAATTGTCAAAAAAGAAATTGAAAATAATAATATGTTGAAACTTGACACATATATAATCTTGCACAATCTAATCTAGCACAAGTCAGCAAGGGTACAGGTAAGTCAAATAAGAGTTCAATAGAACAATCATTAACCATAGATATCAATACAAAAAATTACCTTTACTGCAAAGACAAAGGAAAGATCATCTTTTCCTAAATGTTCCTGTAGAGAATAAAAGCAAAAAGAAAATGATATTATCTTTGGTTGCAAAGGTGGTAAGGGCTCAATGGAAGGTTAATAATACAATGAACATTGGATTGAAAAATGAAAGATAATGAAATGTAGACCTTCCGAATATTTCTCTACAAATGCATGCATGTAACATATACCAAGTATTAAGTTATACTTAGAATGAATTATATTATCTAGCACACTAGATGATATATTGCTTTAACTAGCTTGTCAAAAAGAAAAAACATGTTTTTTTCAAGAAAAAAAAGAACTACAAGATTGATGTGGCATTCATACCTGTCCATAGACAAGTTCATTTAGTTCACTAAGAGATGGAGTCCTCTCCAACAACCATGCCTGTAAATCAACACTTCATAAATGAAACAGTTTGCGGAAAAGCAGATTTTATTAATTAACTAAACTTATTGTTTATAAAAAACTGTTACTTTTATCCTACTAAGAAAGTGTCAAATTCTACCAAAAATAAAGGGTGGTAAACGTATTATTTTGTAATTAAGAAATCGCAAAATTTAAAGGCAAGAATATAAGTTAATCTGAATAAGCTAAATGCAAGTCAGTATAGTAAGATTTCTATAGATTCCATAAACTTAGAGCAACTTTATTGCACATACTGTTTCTTAGTTTCTCTCTCCTGCTGACCTCACTTTTCAACGTTTAACTTGTTAGTTAATGTTGCTTGTGAAGGCAACTGCATCTAAAAATTTCTTGTCTCTTGTCATATTATCATAACATTGGATAAACAACTACTGTTAAAGTTGCTCTTACTGTGTCAGCTGCCAGAGTGATAAAAATTATGTCCATATATTTTGTAATGTAATGATAAAGAAGATAACGGAAATTTCTTACTCCAAGATAAATCAAAATATGTATTCATTAAGAAATCAAATAATTCACACATCAAAGAAAGGGAACGAGCAACATGCAATGATGGTAGAACCAATTCTGTAGCTCCAAATGCGAACATTGGAAAGAAATAGCAAACAATTTGCAAGGTAGAAGTTAAAATGAAAAAAGAATTTGACAACTCTGAGTACGTAATATAGCATCAAACAGACCTTAACACCTTCAGGAAAGCAAAAGGGAACTAAATCCTTCATACGCATTGTTAACTTCTTTGTAGGAGGATATTTGAATAGTATCTGCATGTTTGCAAAAAGGTATGAGAGCTACAACGAACGCATAGATCCATAGAAATAGACTAAATTGTAAATATAAATAAGGATGAATCGGCTGAAGTTTGCTAGCTAGGAATTTTTATGATTAATTATTTGTACGGTAGCAGCACACTCTAAACTCAAACAATTCCCATTCACTGTCAAAATACAGATATAATATTCCAACATCTTTCAAAAATGCTGTGAAGTTCCTTTTATATTCCTAGAAATCCTAGACACCAGATATTCACGTGTTGCCTATAACACTCAAGAATTTAATTTTAAAAATTTATAAAAAGAAAAATAACAGACAAATTGCAATTGAAATATTCTGTTTATTATATGCAAAGACTGGACAGCCAATTATCTCTTCTATTCTATGTTTCCTTAAATGAATGTATCAAATGTTGTTAATGCTGTATCAAATGAATGTATGAAAGAAAATACTGATATCTACCAAACCTGAGGTTCCAAAGTTGGTTCTGGTACTCTTTGTTGTTCAGGCTTTCTGCAATTTCGAAATTCAGGTTTCACCCTCTCCTTTTCCCACTTCTTCCTTCTTGCGAATGAATGCTCCACAGCTTCCAAATTAGCATCTGGATGCAGCCCCACAATCACAAAATGTTCAAAGAGCGATGTCGGCTCCTTATTTTGTACACAGTCCTACAGTAATACTCACACTGACTTACTTCAACAAAATGATAAGTTTACATTTCTCATAAATAAGTGCATGGTACACAAACGTCACCTCCTAAAAGTTAGTTCAATAATGCATCATTGTTAACGTTCCGAGTCTACATGAAGAACCTTCAAAATAACTTTTAGAATTAACAGTATACCAATTACTAAGATACCAGCATAGGCATGGTTAATTATACATATAAGAAATATCAAAAACTCTCAACACTCATGCTAAGTTCCTTTCGAGACTAAGATGCAGAAACAACTGCTACCAATTCCCTTCAGTGATGTTAAAATATTGCATGCAGAAAAACTATAATTTTGAAAACAGACAAGAGAATTAAAAGAATTGTTAAACTTCATAGATGACAATGAAGTCATGTAAATATATTAAATTGCATACCATTTGCAGATGAGTCAAGCAAGGAATACTTTCAAAAATAAATATAGCACGTGAAGGGATTCTAAAAAATGAATACCAGACTTTTAGGATGAAGCCGATACCACTGCCGTTTCTGGTTTGCCATGAGCTCAGGGTTGAAATTGGCCAGGGAATCTTCTTCGCGGGATTTGCTACCCCAGCGCCATGCCCTGTGCATGTGAGATTTTAATTTCTGAAAGCTATTAGTACGCTGAACTCCTCTACTAACAAGCTCACTTTGACAACGTCTATGCCCACCAGGCCCCGTTTGAGGCATGCTTGACCCACCACCAGAATACATATTCTGCAATGCTTCCCCAGCAACTCTGAATGCGCCCCCAGAAAAATGCTGCAGAACCCGCATTGGTGATGAAGGCGTCTCCTCCTGAGGTTCAGCCTCTCCTTTTGAGTCCATCTTCATATCCACCTACCTCATGCTCTCAATTTTCACTTCACCAATCAATTGCACCCTCCACTCCATTGCTCTACCTCCACCCTTTTCAATCATTCCACCGAATTTCACCATTCTACCACATATTCATTCCAATGTGAAGACCCCAGATGGAAGTTATCACCAAAACTATTCCAGGGATCCTCCTTTCTCCCAAAAAACGTTTTTTTACGCGATTTAATGATCAAAGAATCATATAATTCTACTGGGCAGGTAGATTCCACCTTTTTTTTTTTCTTTTTCAAAATCTCAAAGTTTCAAATTTTCCACCCGAATAATAATAGGCACCAACCTGGTTCTAGGCCAAAGAACAATATTCTCATTAATGACCGAATTAACAATATTCTCATTAATGGCAAGAGAATGCGCAGAAGGAAAGAGGGAAATCAGAAGGAATAACCCTCCGAGGCATATATTACTTGTAACGGAAACAAGAGTGAGTAAATGCAGGGAAATTCAAAAACAATGCAGATTGTTTTGGTGTGGCAAAGACAGATGATGTACCTGTTTTTCGTGGCTCCTGAGGCTCGGTCCTTGTCCTTGACGGAACAAAGCGAGAGAGAGGGGAGAGAGAGAAGAGTTGCTAAATATAGAAATGGAAGAGAAAGGAAGGAGATGGTTAAGTGAGTGGAGGATGAACCTTTGTTTGGAGTTTGAACAAACAAAAATGAGAATGGAAAACTAAAACACTACTATTCGTGTCATGTCATAAAAACACATAACACAACAACATAGGAGAATATATTTACGAACACGGTCCTCAACTTGCATTAATGATGCATGATCGGACACTGTTCCATTTGATTCCAAGCACACAAGCCAACTTTTATTAATTCATCGGACCAAGTTTTGTGGCCACTGCACGTGCTTCAAATAAAAGATTTCTTTTTTACCTTCCAATGCAAGAAAAGAAAAAAAAAAATATTACAAAAAAAAAACTCCACCTTTAGAACCACTACAGCGTTGTCACATTCGCAGCCTGAGAAGTCTTGAATGTGCAAATATATAAAGTCTTTTATGACAAGTTTGAAATTTTTGAGATTTTGTTTTTCATTTAAGAAACTGATATCACAACACGTTCCACTTTCAATGACTAGAATAATGGTTTCCTCAAATAAACTGTTCATATTTTGAAAACTTTATGCTTTATTTATACTAGTATTTTTCAGGACAAATGTTACTTTACACAATTAAAATTTATAATAAATAAATATTTTTTAACATATAGATTATATTATATCTAAATTTCATAGTAGATATATATTCTTAAATATATAAGTAATATTATAGATTTTGATAATCAATTTATATTTTCACACGATGATATTTTTAACTATTAATAGTTGATTTTAGAATATTGAAATTCAATACATAATGAAGATGAAAAGGATAAATACGTTTTTTTTAAGACCCTTATAAATATACTAACGTAAAAAATTTCTTAAAGAACTATTCTGATTCCAAAAATAAAAGGACGGTGTTTAATTATAATTTTTTGGAGTGAAATATTTAGACGTTGAATTTTGACTTTGACTTGACCTTATAAAATATATACTAAACTAAAAATTTTCTTAAAAAACTATTCTGATTCCAAAAAAAAAAAAAAAAAAAAAAAAAAGACGGTGTTTAATTCTAATTTTTTGGAGTGAAATATTTAGACGAATTTTGACTTGACTTGACCATAACATTCTTAAGAGTGAAATAATGATACTCCAATGTTTAAGTCGAGGTACAAATTAGAGTAAAGAGAAAAAGAATTAGAGGGTAGCTTGGATCTTCCTACTTCTATTTATATAACTGAAGAGCTCAATATACTTTAATATATAAATAAATTTAAATTTATGAAGAAGTTAATCTTAATTTTAATTCTTTACAAGAGTTTATAGGAAAATTGTCCAACCATGTTTTTAATCCTGTTTTGGAAGCTTTATGAAGCCTTTTTTTTTTTTTTTTTTTTTTGTTTTTTTTCTTTTTTTTTTTTTTTATCACTTGTTTCTTTGCCTTTTTTTTAGGTACCATACCCTTATTCTTACTCGATTATTTAATGCCAAACAACTTATAACAATATTTATTCTATTGGTGTGCACTAATTCAATTAAATCAGCTTCCAAAGTTAGAATAACTATGTGTTTTATTAACTTAAAACATTACCCTTTTTTATAAGTAATATATATATATATATATATATATATAATTTAGTAATTATGTTGTATTTAAGTTTCAATACATTTAAATATAAAAGAACTCTTATTATCTTACCTCTTACCGCAGTTAGAACATAATCATTTTTTTGTCTCTAGTGCTATATGATCATATATTTTACAAGAGACAACCACAACCTAACAAGAAAAAGTTATGGATAGTAAATCCATTGTATAAAAGATTATGTTATTCCTAACAACAAAACTTTTCTTTTTTATAAGCTACTAAAAAAAACTTAATCTGATGCATGTATGACACTTCTACATTGAAAGATAGATCCATGAAAAATATTTGACTTCCTCTCTTTTGGTAGCACCCATGTTATTGCACACTAATGGAACCTCATACTTGATCAGTGACAAGGGAGAATGAAACACAGAAACAGAAAAACCAGAGAAACAAGGGAAGAAGACACAATTCAATTGCATTGATTATTCAACGTGAAACTCAGCCACATATTTGTACAACATGCAAAGGAAAAACAGAGCAACTGCGCCTAAAACAGAGAAAATCCCAAAAACCATAAAAACAATAAAAAAAAACAAATAACTTAATACCCTCCCTCAAGCTCGAAGGAGCTGCGATCAAGAGGCTTATTTAAAATACCAATAATTAAGTAGATTTTTTATTTACTGGTTTTATATATAGTATATTTTTTCAATTTTCTTATATTAAAATTTAAAAAAATACTAAGATAAAAATAATTATTAATTTTTTAAAGATTTTATAATTTATTTATTTTGTAATGGATTGCATTAGCCTATTGAATCCGATCCAACTTGAGTTAGCTTCAAATTTTCAACTCAATGTGAAACAACTGCTACTCATCCCAACTTACTTTTAAGGCTTTTTTCCCCTCTACCCTCATTGTTTATTCACCTACTCCAAGAAATGTTGAAAAAGAATAAATTGCTCATGAATTAGATGAATCGTACGATTTGAAAACAATTTGAAATACATTTTCAGTGTTTTTATTTTCGAAAATGTATTTTAGTTTATATGAAAATGTATTTCAGATTTGTATAGTCAATAACACATTTTTGTAGATTTTAAATTACACTTTCTAAACTACGCAATTATAGATTGTTAATTTAGAATATACTTTTATATTAAGCGTATATTCTAAATTATGCATTATCTGAAAATTTATTTTAAATTTTTATAATTTGAAATACATTTATGAATTATGCAATTAGGAATATGTTTATGAATTCTACAATATTAAATGTTCTCTTTCCATGAACAATTTAGACGTTTTAATACATATGGATACAAAGAAGAAATTTTGAAAGTCTCAAAAGGAATAGTTTTTTTTTTTTTTTTCAATAGGTTATTAATGAGTTACTTTAAGTTAGCTTTTTTGCAGGCTTTTTTTCTATTTTGATGTATTTTTCTATATTAATGTCCAAAATAGGTAAAAAAATATTTATTTATTAAAATGGGCAAATTCTGCCAATTAGATAAACATGATTTCAAACTGGTTAAATAAAAATGACATATTGACGAATTTAATTAAAGACATTAATTAAAATTATTTCTCATTCTACAATCATTTTTTAATTATTTGACACTATGTTTGTTATGCTTTAACAATTAACAAAAAAATTAATAATAATAATTACATAAAAATAATTAAAAAAATCATTTTTTAATTATTTGACACTATATTATTTTAACAATTAAAAAAAATTAAAAATAATAATAATTACATAATAATAATTAACAAAACTGTAATAAGAAAATTAAGGCATACAAATTTATTTTAAATTAAAACAAAAATAATAATAATATTAAGAAGAAAAAAAATTTTAATTAAATTTGTCCATTTCGATAAATAAATATCTTTTTACCCATTTTTAACATTAATATGAAAAGCTGCTGTTTTGCTATATTGATGTTTTCCATCAATAATAATTCCTCCTTTTTATATCTTTTTGAAATATTTGTTAAACTTGGTTGTTGAATATTCGTATTTAGAAATTTTTACAAAGCTTTGTTTTAAGCTTCAATATCACTCAAAAACTATTGAAAAGGTTAATAACATAGTTTAATTTTGTATTGAAACTAGTCACAATCTCACAAAGATATCTTTAAACTAATTTTAAAATGATAGATGCATGTTAAAGTAAACTATTTTGAAACTAAAAAATAGAAGAAGAGAAATATTTTTTCAAACTAAAAATAAACTTAAAATAAGAACTGGGTTTAAAAAATTATTTTAGTAAATTTTAGTTGTTTTAATATTTTGAATTATTTTAGAAAGACATGTTTAAAACCTTTTATATAGTTCACTTTAAAACTATAGAAATATAGAATTTAGACTTGTATTATAACTAATCACTACCATATGAATATATCTCTAAACTAATTTTAATATGATATATATGTTTTTAAAGAAGTTTATTTTGAAACTAAAAGTTAGAATATGAAAACTGAATTTAGAAAACTATTTTTAGTCCTTCATGCTGTGCCATTTTTGCGTTTCAATATATTAAGTTTTAAAATTTTCAATTTAGTATTATATTTCTCAAAAATATGATTTTGATTCCTTTAGACAAAAATATGTTAAATACTATAATATGTCAGTTAGGTTTCTAGGAATAATATTAAACTAAGAACTATGTTTTATTTTGTAAACTTTAGCTGTTGTAATATTGTGAAATGTCTAAAATGTACGCGCTTTTATCTTTTAGGTGATTAATGAAATCATATGATATTTTTTAACATGTTTGCCATGTGTAAATTTTATCATTAATTAAATTTATTATTGTTGTCAAAGTTACTCATGCCAATTAGTTTTACAATTTTGATGATTACTATTTATTTTCTTGTGAAGATTCATGTTATTTTTTTTAAAATATTATTTGTTTTAATTTTAACAGGTTTAATTACATTTATTACTTATAATTATTTTTATGTTTTAATATTTTTTTATACTAGGTGAGTTTTTAGTGAGATAAAATATATTGGTTAACTCATTTTATTCAAGTTTTTCACAACCATTCTTTAAAAATCAAAGAAAAAACTGAACTTAAACAGAAAACACAATTTAGTTTTGAATTTATGTTAAACTTCAAACTCAAAATAATATACGAAGGATTTACATAGGAATTAATGTATAATTCTTGTTACCATTCTGTTGTAAGAAGAAATGTTTCGTTTCCCAGGTCAGAGAACTGAAAATAAGCTTGAGCAGTTGAAATCACGTCTGAAATGGTAACCCTAATGCGCAAGAGAAATTAAGGCCACAAAACAATATCACCAACGACTCGTTCCACATAAAACAACTACCTTATCAACAAACCCTAGTTGTTTCATTATTATATTGGACTGAGTTTCCAACGTCGCCGTTACCACCATCATGGCTACTTACACTTGTTCTGCCACCGACCTCCACCCTCTTCTTGGCGGCGGCGCCAACGCCACTGCCGCCGCAGAATACATCTGCGCCCGTTTTGAGGCTATTTCAAACAAGTTTGTGGACACCACTTATGCCGTTGACAACACTTATCTTCTCTTCTCTGCTTATCTTGTATTCGCCATGCAACTTGGCTTTGCCATGCTTTGTGCTGGTTCTGTACGTGCCAAGAACACCATGAACATCATGCTGACGAATGTCCTGGATGCCGCCACTGGTGGCATCTTCTTCTACGTGTTTGGCTTTGCGTTTGCTTTTGGCACCCCTTCCAACGGTTTCATTGGGAAACACTTCTTTGGCCTTGAAAAGTTTCCGTCGTCGAGTTTTGACTACGGTTACTTTCTCTTTCAATGGGCTTTTGCCATTGCTGCTGCGGGGATCACAAGTGGTTCCATCGCGGAGAGAACACAGTTTGTGGCTTATTTGATCTACTCGTCGGTTCTGACTGGTTTGGTGTACCCTGTCGTGGCGCATTGGTTTTGGTGTTCTGATGGGTGGGGTAGTGCTGCTAGAGGGGAGGGTTTGTTGTTTGGATCTGGGGTTATTGATTTTGCTGGCTCTGGTGTTGTTCATTTGGTTGGTGCTGTTGCTGGCTTCTGGGGTGCTGTGATTGAAGGCCCTAGAATTGGAAGGTTTGATCATAATGGGAAGGCTGTGCCAATGAGAGGACACAGTGGAACGTTGGTTGTTTTGGGGACGTTTTTGCTGTGGTTTGGTTGGTACGGTTTCAACCCTGGTTCGTTTCTGAATATTTTGAAGGCTTATGGAGACAGTGGTTCTTATTATGGGCAATGGAGTGCTGTTGGAAGGACTGCGGTGACCACAACTCTTGCTGGTTGTTCAGCAGCACTGACAACACTCTTTGCGAAACGGATTCAAACGGGGCATTGGATTGTCACTGATGTGTGCAATGGTTTGCTTGGAGGGTTTGCTGCTATTACTGGAGGGTGTGCAGTGGTGGATCCTTGGGCTTCTATCATATGTGGGTTTGTGGCTGCTTTGGTGCTCATTGGTTTCAACTTGCTTGCTGAGAAGTTGAAGTATGATGACCCTCTTGAGGCTGCACAACTTCATGGTGGGTGTGGCACATGGGGGGTTATCTTCACTGCTTTGTTTGCTAAGAAGGAGTATGTGAATGAGGTTTATCCAGGGCTACCTAATAGGCCTTATGGGTTGTTCATGGGAGGGGGTGGAAGGTTGTTGGCTGCACATGTTGTTCAGATTTTGTCCATCATTGCTTGGGTGAGTGTCACAATGGGAGCAGTGTTCTTTGTGCTGCTTAAACTGGAATTGCTGAGGATATCACATGATGAGGAGATGGCGGGGTTGGATTTAACCAGCCATGGAGGAATGGCCTATGAGTATCACGAAAAGGATGAAAGGAAACCGGTATTTCAAGGAACTGTTTGATCTGTTTGTAAATAGCAAAGAATATTCTCTTAAGTGAGTGCCTAGAAACACCTTATTTGCTTGCTCACTATACAAACTGTAAAATACTAAACTATTATGGACCAATGGTACATAGCTACTATCTGAATCGGGGATACTCTTGTTGAAGACAATAATATATAGTTTCGGCTATATATGTTTGTATTTCTGGGTTCAATAGTTGTTTGTATTATTAAACACATAATTGTTGTTTATAGTATTTTATTTTGTTAGCGAGGATTGTTGGAACTTTGCTATTCAATAAACATGACAGGTTAAGAAAAAAAAAAAAAAACAAATTTT
>Ga0209700_100343_pt1 | contig 84293 bp, 47 predicted proteins | sample SiratroredBW_FD_187528 | JGI IMG/M metagenome (GOLD analysis project Ga0209700, IMG submission 187528) | Root nodule microbial communities of legume samples collected from California, USA - Siratro red BW (SPAdes) (version 2) | ecosystem: Host-associated > Plants > Roots > Nodule | place: USA... | reverse complement strand
TTTATTTTTTTCTTCTCCTTTCTTCAAGATCAAATTAATCCACAAAATTTTCTCTTACAAGAAAATTCAGAATATTCCAGCAATTAAACATAATTACTCAAAATTTACCACCAATAAGTTCCTAATTCTTTGGAGTTAACTTTTTATTAGTTAGAAACAATGCGATAATTCAATGTCAAACTATTTTTTTAATAAACTATTAAAATTTGTGATGAACTCATAAATCAATAATGAATTAACGGGTTTGAAACTAAATGTAACTTTTTCTTGCTTTTATCACATTTACAACATTTCAATAGACTTATTATTTAAAATTAACTATTGAATCGTTGTTATATTATGTTTATGTGAATTTATATATGATTTAGTTATTTATATAATTCAACATTAATGTGCTATAATATTTTATTGTTGCGATTTACTTCTCTTTTTAGTACGAAGTAGAAATGTTAAATTATATTGTGTTAGGAGCACTATGATGCATAAATGTCATTAATAATTCGTTAATATTATTTTTATATTAGATAAACTTTTACAAGTTTACAAATTAAATTTACAAGTTTAGAAAACCTTCACAAGTTTGTAAACTCTAAAACCTTGATGATGAGAATAATTTAAATTTATATCACAATATAAATCTGTTTTACAATTAATTTTAATGAATAATCATAAAACTTTCTTCTAAATATTGTTTTTAAAGTTAATGCAAATTTATTTTAATAAAAAATTATGAGATTATACTAAGAACATTAACTATTATTTTTTCTATAGATACTATGTAATTGATGTAAAGTACCAATTAATTTTTGTAGATAACTTAATTTTTTTATGATAATCTGGTTTATCATCTTTAATGAGACATTACGTAAGGAGATTGAGTACAACTTGAACATATTACTTATAATTAGTTATTATATTTTTAATGCAATGATGATGATATGATAATAATTCTACAATAAATAAATAAACTTAAACCATTTTTTTTATAATTTATTAAGTATAGGTGATATATTAAATATTCAAAATAAAAAAAAAAGTAATATGTTGACTTAAATTTATTTAAGTACGTAAAGAAAAGAAATATGCATTCCAGTGACTATAATAATATAACATTTGTGAGATTCAACTAAAATACCAAAATTTATGAATTGGTCAAATAACTTGGCTTAGAAAGTAAAGCAATAAGTTTCGATTATTAATAAAGATTAATTATTAATATTACGTGTACATTCTTGTAAATCATAGATGTTTGAAAATATGAACAATTAATAAATGTTCTAATGAACTACCAAAGCAAGATAAAGAAAAGCACACCCTGTTTCTTCATTATTGGTCATTATTGAAGATAAAGAAAAACACCAAACAGAAAGAGTCTATTCACAAGGTTAAGAAACGGAATCTAGAAGCTCTGTACATAGCATTATGTTACATCTCTTGATAAAGTAGAAAAGCTCCTCGTTATGAAGGTAGGTGTTGATGCCAAATGAAGCAAAACTGTTGGAAAGGTTTACTAAAAAGTTATTGCTATGTAAGAAGGTAATACACAAAGGGGTTATTTACATATGGCACAACAAATTTGGATGATATAAGTTCTAGAAGGAGAATGGGACAGTGGAAGCGGCAACCAAACCAGATAAGATAGCAACAAAGAGGGCACTATTGTATGTTGTTGGTTCAGCTTGCATAGAGTTGTTTCGGAAATCATTGAATGTCTCATTAAGGAAAGGACCACCAACTAGTGCCCCAAATGCTACATTAGGATTGGGGTGAGGTGAGTGAAACCACTTGAATCCATCCTTGCAACCAGTTGTAGCATTAACTGGAATGGAAGATCCTCTGTGATGTATGTAATTGGGGTAGTGAGTTCCATGTCCCACAAGATAACTCATCTTCATAGGATTTTCACCCAACACATAATCTGCCTGATATTGTTCAACAATAAATGCAAAATAGTGTCACATTCATCCTATACTAATTATAGGTGCTGAAGAACTGAGAAATTTTGAAGCTAAATAGTGATGATTGATGGAATATGTTTCTCTCATTTTATAAGTCTTGCATACCTGAGAAACGGCAAATTTGCGAATATCTACTGGCTTGTACAATTTTCCCCCACAATTTAGTATTTCGGTTTGTGATGTCAGCATGTAGTCACTATAAAGAATAGCCAAGAATGCAGAAGCCACTGAATGTTGCAAAGAGTTCCATGGCACCACCCATATCAGTCCACCTGTTACATGGTGATAGTTGGTTCATCCAATGGAGAAACTAATATTTGATATGTTCTTTGCCATCTTTTGCATTATTAACATGAAATTCTAGGTACCCTTTTGCCTGAATTAACGAAAAAGAATAGGGAGACACAAGTTATGCAAATGGTAGAGGGAAGAAATCAATCCTACTTTCAGTTCTGTTGGTGGTGGCTGTTGGTGAATCAGGTAGAAGCGTGCAGATGAGGATTTCAACACTTTCTCTGTACATCTGAAGGTCAAGGTTCTCCGTATCTGGGATGTTTCTTGCCCCAAAGAAACTTACTCTGGACAAAAGAACCTAGTTCAACATCACAAAATGCATGAACAGAATATTATCATAAGAATTTAATATGCCTAATTCATCTGAGGGCTACAAAAGAAAGTGTTCAATTTCTAGTACTTTTAGAGTAAAAGAAGTTTTAAGGCTACCAATCAATTAAAAAACATGGTTGGCATGACTTCTAAGGTACTAAGGAATAAAGTCTATAAACTTATCATATGCAGTAGTTTCCGAGTGAATGATAGTGCATGGACTATTTACTGAAAGCTAAAACACTGCATCATAGCTGGTACCTGAGTTGCTGCATGTTTATCATCCCAGCTAAACCACGATAAGCTTCCTAAACTGCCAAATGCTTTCTCATTCTGCTCTGTCACATAATTGAGATATGATGGATCCTTAGTTGCATGATAGAGCCAGGCACCTGCCCACAAGAGTTCATCCCCAAAACCAGATGAGTTATAGTAGTTCCTGACTTGAGGGATGCTGACACTGTAGGAAACTCTATATGTATCAGCAAAAATGAACAGCTCTTGAGCATGTTGTAGGAGAATCCTAGAATAATTGAAGTCAATCCCCTTAAAAACAAGAGATGCTGAGGCCAATGCAGCTGCAGTTTCAGCCGCAACTTCTGTTCCTGGAAAAGAGGAGTTAACTTGAGTGAGTGGCCTTTCTTCATGCATGTCTTCAGGCCTTTCCCAGCAATTATGATCCTCATCAGGATTCCCCACCTTCAATCAAGAAAACAAAAGCGTGTTTCATTCAGCTTACCAGAGTAAAAATGGCAAGAAAAACAAATTTATGTTTGATTTAATTCATTTTCTTTATAGTGTTTGATAAGAAACTAGGCAAAACCGTGGTACAAAAGTTGTCCATGACAATTAAGAGACCAATCGATAAAGTCACACTAAAATATTAGAAGAATCACACCATATGGTTGACCTGAATGTAGAGCACTTCTGGAAAAGGGTGTGCATTAACAAGATAATCAGTGATCCACTTTAACGAGTCAAGAGCATAGTGTAGCTGCTTCACCGCATCCATGCGATCTCCATATTCAAGAATCGCCCAAGACAACACGGTTGCAGTGAAAGCCATGGGGAATCCAAATTTGATGTTGTCACCAGCATCATACATTCCTTTCGACAAATCCAAATCCGCTTCACTCCCATCTCGTAGCCCTGAATCCCCTCGCCACAAAACCCTCTGATTCTCCACCTTACCCGCTACAAGCACATTTTTTCAACAAAAAAATCAACTTGGGGTATATGCAAATCATATTAATAATCTTAAAAGTATAAAGTCCGTGTTATATTATACATTTCTGGACGTCGAAAAATTGCAGAGCCAATTGAAGAGCAGAGGCGTATTTGTGATCAACGTTGGTGGGGTGAGAAGTGAGTTGAGCTGAATCAGAGTGACCAACCTCAAACTTGGTTATTAGAGAAAGAACAGCAGCACCTACTACGAGAACTGCGATCATGGACACTGTTAACCACCAAAACAAGACACCAACGTTGTGCTTTTTGTTGGGTTCTTTAACCTGGTGTTGCTCCATTCAATCGACAATACGGTTTGTAAGTTAAGTCATGGCGATTTTAAACCACAGTTTTAATACAGAAGAGAGTGTAGAGTAAGACAAGTAGAGTGTGTTCTTCTACTTTGATGTTGTAAAAATGATAGTGAAGTAAAAAACTGGAACTGTTAAATTAATATTATTATTATTATTAATTATTAAATAAACCTTGAGAATCCAAGACGCAACTGCAACTGGTGACTGTGCCGCCGGAAAACGGTGCCACTTAGAACGTACAGACAAGGATTTGAGGTTCTTCTGCTGATTATTTGTAGAAAGGTTTGGGTGTGCTGAAAATATGCAACTCTTTTTAGGCAAAAAGTTTGTCTACTTTTTATTCTTTTTTAACTATTTCAATTTTTTTATTACCTAAAATAAATTTAGATATTAAGAAATGACATTATAGCTTCTACTCGTGTTTCTTGAGAGTTGTTTTTTTTAGATTACGATACGTTGTTAAATAGTTTTAGGGTTTCATAACAACTGTTTTGTCTTTTCCATAGGCCTTTCCTGAGCATTACATACCCCCAAAGCATTTTTCAAGGAATGCAAGCAAAAATTTTCGAAAACTCAAAGATAATTTGTGTAGGCAACAAAAATTTTGATCTAATGAATTGAACCTACATTTTCCTACTGATACTGAAAAGAATTCATGACTTCCTAATCTACGAAATCATGCCCATATTGCCATGACTGACATGCCTCCTGCACCTAACAAAACTGCTACAAAGGCCCAAGCCATTATCTTTGTATTTTCTTGTAGCTTAGGTCCCATAAAATCAGCAGCCAATAGTTCCACAAGTGCCATATAGTTCAAAAGTCCTGCAGATACTGCATTCAGAACCCCTTCTACAATAAGTGCCTCTGCACTGGTATCGCTATAGACCTTGGACACTGCAATTCCTAATGCAATTCCAAACGGCGTTGTTGTAGCGAAGAAGAAAACCATTATAGCCTTTATCTTGATTCCATATTGAGCCTGTCACAAAAGCAACAAACTATATATGAATAATGGGAGTAATTCATTGTAAAATTATAATTTTCCTATTTGAATAGATAAGATGAATGACCTGAAGTATGGAACCGCCTAATCCCATTCCTTCAAACATTTGATGGAAGCATAGGGCAGCAATGAGAGGCCTAATGGTGCGTGGGTTCATGGATGCTCCCATTCCTAAACCAATCACCACTGAGTGCACCACAATCCCTGCTTCCAACACCTAAACCATTTCATATATACGACATCAAATATTAATTAAGCTCCTCAAAACTAAAACTACTATATATACTCTTGCTTTCATATTGAAACGTAAACTAACCTGAGCCACGACACGATACCGTAACAACTGTTCGGCATCCACCATCTTTCCATCATGTGCATGTGAATTATGTCCATGCACATCACCATGTTCCAGTTTCATTCTCTCTCCGGCTTCGAGAGAATTCGAAGTGTTAGCTGTAGCAGCTGGAGCGAGCTTCCTTTTGAAGAAGCTAACGGAGAAGGAATCGACGATGAGAGTGAGAATCGCAGAGAGCATGGCGATGAAGGTGGTGAAGGGAAACTTCCGCCAGGGATGGTCCGGCAGACATTCCGATGTGAGATCATCGAAAGAGTCCGGCATCACGTGCATGTAACCGGTGGCGAGTATGACGCCGGAGGCTAACGCTTTCACGAGGACGAAGGGGTTGCGGTCCGGTCGCAGCGCGGGAACCGACGGGACGAACAGCGGAAGCGAAACTCCTATGACGCTGGTGAGTAATATGCTAAATATGGCTATGACCTTCAGCTTCAACGACTCTACCTTATTGCTTTGGTCTGCTTCGAATTTCGCGTCACAGGATTCTGCCTTCGTCGGAAGCGCCACCGCAAAAAGAAGGAAAACGACGGCAGTTACCGTAACAAGAAATCGAAGTGCCATCTCAAAGTAGAATTTGAATGTAACTTTGAGAGTGCGGAGAAAGCTAAAGGGTGTTTTGTAAGAGATATATTAGAATATATATAGAAACCTAACAGGCTTTAATTAGGCATTTGAAACTAACCCTCCGTAACAAACTCAGCACACAGTAAGCTACCTTATGCTTGTGTTTGAGTGTGCAGGACACACACTTTTACTCTCTTTGAAGTCCACGGTGGCACTAGTGTTACACGTGGTGTAACTTTTTTTACCACCATCTTACACATGTAGACAAATTTTGGTAATAAAGCTTTCACAAGTGTTACATATGGTATAACCTTTTCATCTTTTGCTTTTGGACAAATGTTACTAATAAAACTTAAAGCCCACAAACTTGAAACAATAATTAATGTAATATTCTATAACTAATATTGCTAAGTTCATGTTTATCAAAATCATGGGCATAAAAAAATATTCGATGGCATTTTAATATTGATTAAGATTTGTTACTTACTTAAACTTTCATTACTTAATTGTAAAATATGTTTTAAAATGGAAAGTCTTAACACGATTATATAGTTTGATAAATAAACAATTTAAATATATACATATGGAGAAAATTAAAATGAATTTGGAAACAAGTATTTTTAATGTTATTAATATAACTTTTATAATATATATATATATATATATATATATATATATATATATATATATATATATATAAAGTAGTATGATATAACACGGATTAATTATTTAATTAAGATATATCTTACAAAATAAATTCCGTCCCATTTTTATTTGAAGTTTCAATTTTAACTAGGAGATGTTAAATGTTTATTATTATGTACAGTATTAATAAACATTAAATATTTATCTTTTCTCATACTTTTCACAATTAATAATTTAGAACATAAATAGAACTTAAAATATAAATTAGATGGTCCTCTAACATAAAAGATAGAAAAAATAGTTGATAATATATATATATATATATATATATTATTTTGCGGTAGTTAAGGAAGATATTCGCTTGTAAGTTATGAATAATTTTTTTAGATTTTATTCTGCGTAAATTTTTAGCTAAACTCTGCTGTTTCATGATTCTTCACCCTGCATGTTTGGATGAAAAAGTTAAGTAATTTATTAGCTGATAATAATTTATTTGACATTAGTGTTAGTTTTTATTTGTATTAAGTTGTGTACAATCTTGTGATTAATAATTCAACTCGGATGTTTATAGTTGTTTTTTCTTTTACTTTTTTAAGATCTTTATGTAGCAGTACTTCCGTTATGTTGTGAATAGTTTATTAAAAAGATAATGTTAAATTGTCATTTTTTTAAGTTGCAACATTTGTAAGTTAGATTGTAACTATTTCAACTTTTTATTACAGTGACTTGTTATATAATTTTGTCGAGATGAAGTATTAATTCAATATAAGTGACGGGGTTGGTATATGTAAAAAAAGATACTGTAGATAAGTTTAAAAGTGTAATAAGTTCTTTCATAGATCTTCTAAAGTTAACTTATAGTATAACCAGTATATGGATTGTATCAAAAGGTAATTGACACATATGAGATATTATTTGACATATATGGACATGTTTATGTAGTAGTATAACATAAATATATCTTGATATGTGAATTGAGATTAATCATAACATAAATTCTTCAATGATGTGTCATTTAAAAGGTCTAAAGCAATTCACATTTTTTTTCTAGAGGTACGAGATTTAAGAATTCAAAAGATGCACACTAAAAATAGACACCTTCTTCCTATTGTCTGATTTGGTCAACAATGACATAAGAATTAATTAAAATCATTCCTAGTCTATAGGATGCAAAATCGATCCATCATTATTGGATGCTTGTGCCTCAGTGTCCTAAGTGTGAGCTCCAGACACTTTTCCTATTTCAGTTCTATGGTGGCATTAGTCTTACACATCATGCACTTTTTCCATTATAATATTTCACGTTCAAACAAAATTTGATGGTAAAGCTAACAAAATCAATGACATAAAAACAATCATTAATGTAATATGCTATACTTAACATTGCTAATTTCATGTTTATTAAAAACATGAAAATAAAAAATATATATTCTATGATATTTTAATAATTTATTAATTAAAATATGTTAATTAGTTAAGCTTTCATTGCTTACTTGCAAAATATGTTTTTAAATTAGAAATCTCAACACGATTATATATAGATTTTGATAAATAAATAATTTAAATATATACATATGAAGAAAATTAAAATAATTTGTAATTAAGTATTTAATGAAGATTTTATAAGAAAATAGTTTGTCAAATATGTCTTAGAAATAAGAAAGGAGTAAAAGTAATTATGTGTTATATACTGCAGTGACACGTTATACAAAACTCTATACATTATATATATATATATATATATATATATATATATATATATATATATATATATATATATATATAAAATAATTGAGTCTCGTATAAATTATTATTATAACATAATAAGGGAAATCAATTTAGAAGTAATAAATTAGATCAAACGAAATTTCTAGAAATAAGTGAATATTTGATGAGACGAAGATAGACGATGGGATGACTTGACAACCAATCTAGCTGAATACATCAATTTAGTCCTAAAAAATATAAGGAATCTTTCGATATATTTCATGATAATTAGTAAAAATATCTAATACAACAAATTTTCACACAAAAAGTAATAGAAGTGACCATAATTACTACTTGTCATGTTTTATTCCGAACTTGCATCAAAGGCGCAAGAAGATGATTATTCAAAATTAAACACTCACATAGCGATTGAAGTTGATAAAAATAGCACAGGGTTCTTAGTCGAGGAGATGATCAATAAAAAATAAGTTCAACCAACTAGAAAATTTGTTATTAGACTAGATCAAAGGTAGTGCTATTGTGGAAAGTTCTAGAAATCTCACTTATCATGTTTTCATGTACTTGCTGCATACAAACATTCTCTCACCATGATTCCAACATCTTCATCTATCCTATGTGCATGTTGGATAAAGTGAATCAAGTCTTTGACAATTTGTTTGAGAAACTTAAACATAAAAAAAAAAAAAGTTCAAAAATTGTCAAATACTAGAACCGAAATATATATTAAAAAATAAGTCGTATAAATTGATATTCTTATTATCGAGTATCAAAGCACACGATTAATAACTTTATCCTCATGGCTTAACTTCCCATCAATTATTGTATTATATTTTTTTAATATGTTATTAACATAAAAAATTAATAAATCATTTATTCATACACTTGTTTTTAATTCAAGTCCAAATTTATATTTTAAATCAAAGCTAATCCATCGCTTTTTTGCCGTTAGTCCACCGATCGTTGTCGCTCGTCCGCCATCACCCTTTGTAGCCGCTCTGCACTGTACATCCGCAACACCTCTTCTACAAAACCCTCCAAAACCTAATTTCTCCTTTTCTCTTCACTCACAAGGACACCACCGTCAATTCACATTTTTGATTGGGTGTAGGAAAGAAAATGTAGGGGTGCACGAAGCAATTGCCTTGCTAAGAAAATAAAAACCATGTGACAAGATGAATTCTTCCTCCACCTCTATATTCTGATCCTGCACCTCCATAAATATTTAAATTTCCAAAGTGCCCTTATGGAAATGACCAAAAAGGACTTGTCTTCTCCATAATTTTTTTCTTTCTCTCACACTTCTGTGAGAGACTTTAAGAGTTTCATTTCACAGCCACAGTGCTCCAAAAATGGCTCACCTGATAAGAGGTGATTCACTGAAGAGTGAAGATCATAGAACGATGTAAAGTTTCTCTGTCACCAAATTCCCTTCCTCCAACCACCCTTCCCCTCACTTTTTTCGATATTCCATGGTTCTTCTGCCACCCCATCCAACACATCTTCTTCTATGAGTTTCCCCACCCCACTCACCACTTCCTCCAAACAGCACTTCCCATTCTCAAACACTCTCTTTCCCTTTCTCTCCAACACTTCTTCTCCTTTGTCTCCAATCTTATCGTTCCCCCACAACTCCATCTCTCTCACATCCGTTACCTTTCTGGAGACTCTCTCTCCTTCACTGTTGCAGAGTCCACAATAGATTTCACTCTTCTCACATCTGATTCACCTAAAAAAAAATGTAAACCAGATGAGATGTCATTCGGTTTACATCTGCAAATAAATTTAACTGGATGACACATCATTCGGTTTACGTTTTGAAAATTTATATAAATCGAACGAGGTGCCATCTGATTTACATTTGCAAATAAAATGTAAACCGGATAACACCTCATCCGGTTTATATAATTTTTCAAAACGTAAACTGGATGAGGTATCATCCAGTTTACAATTTCCAAATAAAAATGTAAATTAGATGAATGTCATCTGGTTTATAAAAATCAAATCTTTCACCATCACGATTCGTCGTCGACGATCACCCAAATCAACAAATTAAGCTCTCAAATCTACAATACTACTCAAAAATTCCTCATAAACATCAATAATTACTTACCTACGACTTCTTGAAACTTTAATTGAAGATTTTGACAATGAAGGTCGTCTTCCTCTCTAAACACGAACTCCCACAAATTAGAGAAGATAATGTAGGGAACGAAGTACTTTAATGAATGGCGATGAATTTGAACCAACGACAAAGATGACAGTGGTGGACACGGTGAAGCTTCAATTGGATACACTAAAGGGGTGAAGGGGGTGGAAGGTAATTTTGTCTTTTGAAATTTTAGACCAAGGATATAATAGTCTTTTTAACTACGATATGGAGGTGGACGAGAATATGAAGGTGGAGGAAGAATTCGGCATGGGACAAATGACGGAGGCCCACTGGGCCGGAACAAAGCCCGTATCCAAACCTGTAAAATGTTTGGCGAATATCAGTATTTGAGGTTTTGTTGTTGACTCGAGTAAATTAAGATGTTTTGTAAAATGTTATAAATATGTTTATTTATGATTAGTATCCGCGAACCCAAAATAAAAATCTGTCTCCGGTGTGGGGTTTGTTGTGTGCAACACACAGAGAGACAGAGGGAGTTGTGGAGTAGAGAGTTGAGTGGAGTTGAGTTGAGAGGGGAAGATGTTGAACGGAAAAGGAGGTGAAGGTGGAGAAGGGAGAGAAGGGGATTGGGAGTGCAGCAGTTGCAACAACCGGAACTATGCTTTCAGATCATTCTGCAATCGGTGCAAGCAGCCCCGCCTCCTCGTCGATACCAAAACCCCCGCTGATTCCAAGTGGCTTCCTCGTATTGGCGATTGGATCTGCACCGGTTAGCCCCAACCACCCCTTTATCTCTCTTTTCTGTTTCCTCAAAAAAAAAAAAAAAAACATCGCTTTCTCTTTATTTTCTCCATTCATTCCCTCATCTTTTATATAATGGCTGCTTTACTTGTTCCTGCTCTTGTGGGTGTTATTTTGGTGCGCTGTAAAATGTAGGGCTCAAATGGAATTGGGAAATTAGACCTTTCTTGAATCATCTTCTATACTGCGTGACCTAGTGTGCTTCTTTCCATTTGCCTCATATATGAATCACCTGCTATAGATAGTATATATAGGCTTAGAGATTTTTTATTTTTTTTGTTTTTAATCATTAGTTCCTTCCATGTAATAAAAACTGCATTTTTAATCTCTCCTGGATTAGAAGCACATAGGTTTTGTAATTTGTGAGGACTAATAGAATAGAATTTAAAAAGGGGTCATCTAGTTCAGAAAACAAATTATTAGTTCTCTTGATTTAGTTCAGAAAGCTCTGATTCAAACTGGTTCATAGTGTAGATTTGTTAGTAGTTCAGCTTTATGTGTTCTTTTTTAAATACCAGTACTCTTAAGGAGACACGTATGCCACCGTGTGTTATGCTCTATTTATTTCATACAAGGTTGGGTTTTAGCAAATGATTGATGTTAAAAGATGCCCGACCCAGCATGACATTTGATTTTGGTTTATGATATTCTGTTTCAAATTGAGATGAAGAACTGGCTATCGCCTAGGTTGAGATGTTTGTGCTTTTTGTATGTGTATTTTGTGTGGGATGGACGGGTTGGTGTGCGTGGGACGTGTTGGTGTGCGTATGCTTGGCTTCCTTTCCCCTCTGGCTGCTTTCTGGGGCTGGGTTTGTATGCATGGAACAATAGGTTGCACTAACAACAATTATGCATCAAGAGAGAAGTGCAAGAAGTGTGGACAACCAAAGGAAGTAGCAGCCATGCCGGCAATTGCAATGACTGGAGCATCTTTCCCCACTTATTCACATTATTATTCCAGAGGCCCAGGAGGACCAGATCAAAAGATGAATATGGGATTGCTTGGCAGTGGAGCACCGCCACTGTCACTACATTTAAACTCCAATTGGCCCATTATTGGAGCAGATAAGTATGGTGTCCAACCAATTTCCATATGGCTACCAGGTGGAAATTATGGCTCTGGACATCCTCTTGATAATTCCACCAGCCAGAACCTATCTGTTCCAAAGGGATGGCGCAGTGGGGACTGGATCTGTAACTGTGGCTTCCACAATTACTCGTCCCGCTCTCAGGTATGTCTTGAATTGTTGTTGAGTTATACCGTATACAAGAGTTGAACTTTTAATTATTTTTCTGATTCAATGTTGAAACTATTTGCAGTGTAAAAAATGCAATGCTTTTCCACCTGGTATGACTTCTGTCCTTTGTATATATTGTAGCCTTGTTGGGGGCAAAATGCCTAATCTGTGTCTCTTCTACCAAAGATAATTTGTATATGTGCGCAAGTCTTGGAACATACCTTCTTATGGTGCTCTATTGTGCCACAGATAGTCCTCCCGGTCTTTGTTGCATCCATTAAATATTTTTGGTTATTTAATATCAAAAGTGGTTTTCAATTTCTAGCAATTCATGTTAATCTTCACGCTGTTTCCACTTTTTTGGTGTGAAGCACTTGGGACAAAGCGGCTAGCCTCTGAAGAGTTGGTTTATGACTGGGACAACAAGAGATTGAATGTAGGAACTGTAAGGACTTTGTTTTTTAGCTAATTTCTGATGCACTGCTGTGGTTTTAAAATTTTGTCTTGACAGTTTTAGAAGCCTCTTACTGTCTTATTTTGCAGACAAATGATCTGCAGCAAACGTACACAAGTTTAGATCAAGTGGTAGGGACAGGTGCAGATCCAAAACCTGGAGTCTTCCCCTCTTATCCCAGCATGAGCTCAAGTACAGCTCCAAGCTTGCCATTGGCCACACTTCTTCCACCTCAAGTTTCTACACCTGCCCTCCTTGGAAAAGGGTAACTAATTTCTCTCACATGAACGTCGTGTAATATTATTGAAGAATGAAGACATTTATTTATTATATTTTCTTTTAATAGTACATCTAAGGATGCTATCATACTTTGATAGGCTCACAATTTAAATGCATTTTTTTACCTTTTTTTACCTATTAGAGCAAAGCAATGGCGCAGTGGAGACTGGATGTGCTCAAATTGCAATAATCATAATTATGCTTCAAGACTACAGTGTAACAGGTCATTATCTCACTCGTATTATTTTTTTTATGTTTTGTGGGTGCAAATTAAATGACTTTAAAATGAAGACAAAATTATGTACGTTTTTAACTCATTATGTAGCAACCAAACATGTTCTTATTTTCTCTTGCACGTTGCACTGAATAATCAAAATCGATGCTCGTCATTTGCAGGTGCAAAACCCAAAGAATGGCCCCCATGCAACCTGTTAATGTTGTGTAATGTTGAATTCATTAGTCAAATTGCTGTGACGTGCCCTAGTTTGGCTGAGTTTTGTTTTGATTTTCTAGCGTGTACTTTGGCAGCAGAACGCGTTGATATTCTCTGACATACTCGTTATATTTGCGTAAGACATAATGGTTTATGGTTAGTGCCATCATATCTTTTAGTTCTGAAAATGTATTGCTTACTATATATATTCTATTTAATAGATGATTGTGGATGAGTTGTGAGTATTCTCTTCTAGTATCCTTTGTTTTTTATTCTGAAAATTTTAGTTATTTTGTTTTGAAGTTATAACATTGGTTCAGAAGTGTAGTCATGGTACATTTTCATCCCTCTCTGTTCACGTGGGATAATTTAGTTTTTGGTGTTCAGGGAGTTTCAATCCCATTTGTCAGTGAGTGCAAGATGGAGAATTAGCACATCTCATAAAACCCGGAAGAGTAATCCAACTAATCCTGTGAATGTAACCAGGCTTTACTAGGGTATTCATTGCTCATGTTCTACTTCAGCAGCACTACACTTATACGTGGTACCTAGGAGTAAACCATTACAATGCTTTCGTCTGTCTCTTTCAAATTCTCACTTATTTAGTCAGCAATTTCATAAAAAGGCATTCACTTTGATTTATAGCGTCAGGGAAAAATTGTATGAAAGAAAATTGAAATAAATAATTTATTTATAATGTCAAGAACTAAAACAAGGATTCAGAATGCAAGAATTAAATTGATTTATACCTGCTATTTCATGTATTAATACACGGATTTACTTGGAAAAGCATTAATTCTAGTTATTTTATATAGCAGGCTCCTTTCAGCCCAATATAAAAAATGATGACAGACACCAATAACAACAATGTTATCCCACTGAACAAAAATGATTATACGGATCATTCATATCATCATTAGGTTTGATTAAAATCAAATTCTCTGCTTGTAGACTCATAATTTGGCCAGGGTTGTGTTAGTTCTGTAAAACTAATGTGAATTCCAAACACGAAAAAACGTGTGTATAGTAAAAGAAGATGATGTGGCATTGCAACTCTCTTTAACAAAAATGTTTGGTTTTGCGCCCCTGGAATTATACATATAATATAATATCTGTTACACAGTAATAGGTAATCTTTTTTTTGAGAGAGCAGAGAAACATAACTGTAGATGAGTTGAGATGCTAAAAGCTTTTTGAGCAACTCATAAAGTTCAAAACTTGAGATGAATCACTTGAAGACATCAGTAGGGGAGAGTGGAGGACCATCGAGTTGGTAAAGGTTGAATGCAGGACCCACAAACCTGAACAATATCCACCCCCCAATCATGATGAAGATTGAAGCATATGCAAATTTGTTGAGCCAAAAGAGAGCACCTTTCTCTCCTACATACAGCTCCACTGCTTTCTCACTCAAAGTCATGTCCTCCCATTTCTTGGGTGGACTCTCAACCCTTCTGTTTGTAGATTGCATGCCGCTTTCCCTCTCCCTCTGCCGTCTAGCTTGCCTTCTTGACCTTCTCCGGAAGCTCAATTCTGCAGGATTAGCCGGTGTTGCACTTGGTGCTTGAACTGAGTTTGCATCATCATTGCTTGTGTTGCTGCTGCTACTGCTATTGTTATTATCAGTGGTGGTGCAACATATGGGATTGAAACTGAGAGAACTGTGACGGTGGGGAAGGAAGATTGGGGTGTTTCTTGATGATGGCCGTGAACGTCTAGTGAGAACGATGAGGGAAGATGAGTTTGGAGAGATAGAGATGCTTTCCATGGCTTCCTAGAATATAACGTGTGGATATATTTTGCTTATCCACTTCCCTTTTATAATCCTTTGCTCTTTTTGGGTTGGGCTATTGCTTTGGAACACCACCCTTCATCAAATTGAAATGCCTTTGCAAACTAAATAAAAATATACAAAAAAAAAATGATAAATCATAATTTTAGTTTTCTTTTATTTCTATCCTCTTCCCAGGTTTATAAATTTTATGATTTGATCTAATTCACAATTTCGCATTCATTTTGTTTATTTTTACTTTACTGCAACCGATTCTAAGTTTAACATATTAAGGTATAGTTAAGAATTAATTTAAAAGTATACAAGATTGAAAATTGAATCATAGTTACAAATTCAAAGACTAAAATAAAAAAAGTCTGAAATTGCAAATTAGAAATTAAACAATACTAAAATTGTCATTTAACCAAAAATAAGATTCGACAATGGTATTGGTGGTGCTAGGGAAAGTCCACATTACAACTTAGAAGAAGGCGCACACTACATAGATTGTACAAAATTAACATTTATACTAAAAAACAAATATTTTGATAAGTATAGAGTGGAGACAGGAGAGTAATGATATTTATAAGAGAAGAATGCGTTTTCTATCTCAGCAATTTTTGTCAAATATCATTTCTTGTAATTTTAAATTTGATGAATTAATCTTTAAAGGCTAAAAAAAATATGTGCATCTAGTTTTGTCTTTAATTTTATGATAGTTAAAAAAATACTATTAATAGTAAATTTAAGCATGTTTTTAAATATTGGAGATTAATCCGTCAATTTAAAAATACTAGAACCAAAATCTGCTTCACAAAAAAATACGTAAATTAAAAAGAAACGTTTTTCTTATTCATAATAATCAGTTAGAACTTTTATTACAGTTTTTTTCTTTTCATTTCAAAATAATTTGTTTGAATATTTAGTTTGAAGGAAAAAAAATGCTTAAATGGAATTTGAGAGGTTCTCTTTTAAATTCTTCTTAATAATTAAAGAATTGGACCACTAATACAGATTATTGGAAGATTAAAGAGTTGTTTGCTCTCCCGTGGATAGAAAGAAAGATGAGAGTGAAGAAAGGCGAGGTTAGTTTGGAAAAACAAGGCAGAAGTTTACGAAAAACGAAACAAATTTTCACTTTAAACTAAGAGGAGTGATTTGCAAAAAATGTATCATTTTTATAATTAAATAAATAAATTAATTTGATTATAAATAAATAAAATATAAGAAAATATTTAACCTTTTATTTTAAAATAATAAATAATTAGAAAATATATAATAATTAAATTTATAATAAAATAAGAATTTTAAATAAAATAAAATAAATATTTTATACTTAAATAAATAAATAAATTTCATAAAATTATAAATATTAATAAACTAAAAAAAATTCAAAAGTATTAATAATAAATTATAAAATAATAATAAAATAAGATAATTTTAAAAATAATAATAAAATCATAATTAATAATTACAATAATAAAAATAATAAAATAATAATAAAATTAAAATAAGTTTATAAAATAAAAATAATAATAATTTATTTTTAACTAACTTTATTTGTAAATTATACCTAATCTTATTTTATCTATTAAAAAAATTTATTTTATCAATTATCCCTATCACATCACTTACAAACTTTTATAAATTTTTCCTTCATTTCTTACTATCTTTCTCTTAATCCAAACACACATACTTTCATCTCAAATCATTTCAAATTAACTCAAATTCACTCCCTCAAATCCACTTCTTAATCCAAACAAACCCTAAGTGCTGACACAATGTACAAATGTACAAATATATATGTAGACAAATTACAACATCTAACTATATTTACATGTACTGAGTCACACATAAGGAGAAATTGATTTTTATATATATATATATATATATATATATATATATATATATATAAAACACATTATCAACTCTCTGGTATTAGAACATAGATCATACAATTGAATATAATTGAACTACTTCTATGAAGAATACATAAATTCTATCTTAATCTATGTAATTTATCACACTCAATTATAAGATTTTAAGAGACTAATATATGATTCATTAAAAACATTATTAATAAATTTCAATTTCTTATGTTAAGAGTGATTCCTTACTTATGTTATAAAAAAATTTAATAAAATTCTTTTACTAAGTTCTCACCACTCAACTTCCTATCTATTTAATTAGATTATTAATGAAATAAATGATATGTTATATAATGAATTTTAGGCTTGATACTATAACTCTTTGGGAGTCAGAATGTCATCTCATGTTCTTATCACATCTATAGTGAATCATAATTCATTTAGAATAAGTAACACACTCATAAGAATCATACCCATAAAACTATCATCATATCATACAAGTATCACATACAATATACAATAAATGTATATACATGGACAACGTCTTTATCATCATCAACAACCATAACACACATGTAATTTGAAAAAATAAAAAAGCTATAAAATAAGAATGATTACAAGAATTTGAAATATCAACAAAATTGAAATCAATCAAAATGAATTTGCAAATGATGCAGTTAAGTTAAAAACAAGGAAAAAATACATAAGATTTTCTTTAACATATTTCATCATTACCATGTATCATAATCACATATCACATCCATGTCTTTCATTATGATTACTTCATAAATAAAGGCTATTATTTACCTAACTTAATCAACCAAACTTCCTTTTAAAAAAAAATCAATTAATATCTTATAAGTTAAAGATCAAAATACTTTTCCTACACTAAAGCTCAGTTCTGAGTGGCACCACATATAAAACCCAACTTTTATTGACACTCATATGTTTATTCTTTGTTAAAATCCAGCTTTCCACGAACTCTGCATGTTAAGCCCAGTTCCAACTTACATTGCATATAAAACCTTGCTTCTTTGGTATTTACATGTTTATTTTTTACAAAAAGCCTAGCTTTCATTGATACATGCACAAAACAAAGTTTTTACACCTTGCATGCCTACACACCAATGTTTCTACACCTTGCATACATGCATACCAAGGTTTCTACACCTTTCATGCATGCATTCCAAGGTTTCTTTTGTATCCCTGCATACCAAGGTTTATACACCTTGCTTCCCACCTTGATACCAAGGTTTAAGCACCTTATTTCTTTGATATTCATATGTTTATTTTCTACATCAAGTCTAGCTCACATTGACACTTGCATATCAAGCCCAACTTACACTAACATCTACTTAAGCCCAACTTCTGCTGGCACCTACATTTGTTTTCAAATTATTGTTCACGACTCCACTTTTTTCTTTTTATCTTTTGAATTTATTTATATGAATGATCATCAAATATCTAGTCTTTTATCTTTTGGATAAAGGCATGCTCTATTCATATATGAATGCTCTAAAGGAAAACAATTTTAATTAACATATTTAATTGAAATCGTCTTTGTTATTAATAATTTCATAATTTATACTCAGATCTTATCTCTGAAGCACGATTTTCATCTTCCGTTTAAAATCATGTCTAATTGGCACGATCTGTCTATTTTAATGAAATCTTGGTTTTTTTTTTTCATTTTAGGCATTACAGTATAAAAATGCACCAAATTAAAAAAAAAAAAAACACCATATGAACCCATATTTTCAGTATATACTCATGCATTGGATTCTTTCTTATGCTTTGGGGTACCATAGTTTATTTTGAGTTTGTGAAGGTAAGTTGTCTTATAAGTGTGTAAGAGTGAATACCATCAAACCACATAAGGAGGCGAAGTTGCTCCATGACGCCATGTTCCATACTTGCCATTACACCAAAAATGTAAGCAATAAAGACTCACTACTTCAACGTCTCCTGAACAATACTAGTTAGGCAATACTAACCTAGATAACATATTTCACAAATCAATAAAAAATTACAACATATCAAATCTAACAAGTACTAAATTTAAATCGTTCAGTTGCCAGTTCCAAATATCCAATAATATATATCTTCCAAACATCATACGCATTAAGTTTATATCCATGCTTAAGATGCATATCTTTTTTTCAATCCAACAATCCACAAATTTAAACATTTTTCAAATTGAGATGTTATAGATCACTCTCCATACTTTATAATAGCATACTTACTAATAAATTCCTCCAACTACACTTTCTAAATTTCTCTACTAACTCCATACTTTATAACAGCATACTTACTAATAAATTCCTCCATCTACACTTTCTAAATTTCTCTACTAACATTGTAGGTAATCAAAATATGTCAAAAGCTACACTGAAAATATTTATAAAATAATTCAAAGAAAAAAAAGAGAAATAATTTTTTTAGAAAAGAAATTTTATCCGAATCAAGAATCTCATTCATCTTACATAATATTCACTTTACCATCTTTTAAGATCATATATTATGTAAGCACAATAATACCCTAAAAAGGGAATTTAGAAAAAAAAAATAGAGTTCAAAAAGATGAAATTTCTAATGGAATAAAATAATTGAATGCCTACAAACAAGCTATTGATAGACCTTTTATTCTTTATTTATTTAAAATTTAAATTTTACTAGAAAAGTTATTTACAAAGAAAATATTATATAAAAAGTATATATGTTATATTTTAGAAGCAAAAAATAATAATTTAATATTTTCTTTATGTAGTAATTTAAAAAGTTATTATGCAGGTATCATAGAAATGTTTAAAATGATTCCTTCTATGGTAAAATAGTTAAGTTCTATCTTTTAATTCTAATCGGTATAAGTAAAATATTGATGAAAATAATTGGAAAGTTAAATCATCTTTCAATGGGTAACTAATAGGAAAAAAAATCTCTTAATAATATTTAGCAGCTATTTTTATAAGGAATGTTATTTAAAAAAAATATATTTTCTTTAAACGTGTATAAAAAAGAATTGGAAAAAATATATATTTTAATGCGTAATTATTGAGATAAAATTATTATCCACTATTACCATATTTTTATATAACTCGAGGTAACCAATTAAGTAAACAAAAATTTATAATTCAAAACTATTCTCTTCGTAATTGTTCACTAAAAAAATTAGGAAAATGAAATTATATTTCAATGGGTGTTTGATTATAGTTAGTAAGTAGTAATACTAAGTTAATTTTACTGTATATAAAAACATAGAATATATAATGAGATGAGTAAGACTTTTTGTATAATAAATCATTAATAATTTTAAATAAATATTTTAAATTCATTAATTTCACGTTTCAATATATTTTCAGGATTAATTACTTTTTCTTAATTGCAAACTTTTAAAAATATTTGAGGTGAGCAGAGCAAACAGGGAAAATAAGGGAGCAAGAACAAGAGGCTCTATAAAAAGATGATGGATGTGATGGAGAACAATCCAAACAAATTTTAAATCACCAAAGTTTCTTATTGATAAATGAAAAGCAACATTATTTGCTTCCAAATCAGCATTAATAAATTCCTGAACAGATTCAGGAACAAAACAATGGCCAAACCAAAACAGCAAAGTGGTGTCAAGAAAGACAACCTAAGTAAGCAACCAACCCAACTCACACCACCATTATCAATTCTCTTCCTTTTCTTCTTCCTCCTCAGGGAAACGAAGGTGCTTTCCTTTGGGTGTGGGCAACCCATTCAAACGCAGAACTTCAGAAGAATCTTCCACCACTTTCTCTACAAGTTCATCCTCACTGTCGTAAACAAACCTTGTATGCTTCCCACAACCTTTCTCATTCACGCTGATGTTGTTCAATCCAGCACACAATTCATCAAGTAACAACCCTCCATCATCATTTTCCTCATCGTAGCACTCTTCATCCTCCTCACCATCTTCCTCCTCCCCACTTTCCTCCTCCATCTCATCTTCATCCTGTGTGCTTGCATTCACTTGCATTGACCAAACAGAAGCCCCATCATCCTCAGTGGACACACCACTCCCATGTGTAACTTCCTGAGAAGCCACCTCAGAAGAGCATTCTGAAACCACCTCGGATTTGTCAGAGAAATCCAACAGCAAGGACCGTGTTATCACACTCTTTTCACATTCAGCCTCCTTGTTCTTTTCAACTATTTCATTCACCACCTGCAATCAAAAGACAAAAAGAAGAAAAACCCTTTATTATTTCGTTTCAAAGAAAACCATATAAAAAGGGAGAACAAAATACAAACAGCTGTGCTCCATTAAACGTCAAGAAAGAAAAAATGCTGATTCTGTTTGTGATAAGTAAAATATGTAGTTTTTTTTTCTTCATTTTCCTCAGTTTCAAATTTCAATTTTTTTTTCTCATCTTATTCTTCATTCATGTTGCAATATCAGACCCATTTCATCATATCAAATACCAAAAAGAAATTCATTTCTTGAAAACAAGAGGGGCAAGAAAAGAAAACCCAATAAAGAGGACTAACCCGGGAGATCAATTGTTCTTCAATGACACAAGAAGGAGGCGACACCGAAGCCAAAACATCACCATTGGGTCCAGAAAGATTGGGAACCTGAGGAGTGTTTGCAGGAGTGGGTGCAAGAAGTGACATGGGGGAATTAGCGAGTTGAAGAAAGGGCGAAATAACTTCCATGGTGAGTTTCGAAATCACAGCCTCTTCCTCCACTTTCTGCAAAAGGGTCTTCACCTGACCCCTCAGCAAAGCCTCTCCTGAACCGGGTGTGTTCTTCACCCGCTTCTGCTTCGCCATAGACGACAACGGCGTCTCAAGGTCGTTGCCGTTAGCAAGTCCCACAATCGGAGAATCGTTCGATATGTCAACGAGGGCACACCGATCCTGGTTCTGCACGCCCTTTATTTGCCGGGCTTTCGATACAGCCTTTTCCGAATCCTCGTTCTTTTTTCCTATGAAATCAAAAGAGAAAAGAAATCAATCATTGATGAAGAAAGATAAAGGTGTTGGGAATTTAGAGGAAAAGTGACGTACTTGAAAGGGGAATGTTATTGGAGGCGGTTTGGGATCTTGTGACTCTTCTTGCTGTGGATGAAGGAGTCTCCATTGTAACAGAAAATTTCACTGCAACCTTGGTTTTTGGAATGAGAGAAGAGAGATTTTATGAATTAGAGTGAGGTTTTTCAGGACTCAACTGTGGGGTTTATAAGAAGGTGGTGGCATTGAATTTGACCGTTGGCGCGTGTGAATATTTGCTTATCACCTAAATTAAGACAGAATGAACTAGCCGTTGGCTTCCTTGGTTATTTTGAATTCTGAGCCCTTTGTTTAAGTTCGGCCCGTGGTTTTAGTAGAGATTATGGGCTTCCATGCGGCTTGGTTCGTTGAATGTGTAATCAGCCCATTTGAAATGTACTGCTGAATTATAAATTTCGCAACCAGTGATTATGCATACGTCGTAATTTTATAAATGAACATTTATTTTCTATTTTTTTTCTTAAATTATATTTTTACCTCGGGTAATTTTTGAAATTTTAAAATTTAAATATTTCAAAAGAAAAACGTTTTGAATGTATTCAATTTTTTAAAAGTTTGAACAAATATAATGTTAAACCTTTTAATAATATTGTAAAAGAATTTTTAAGAGAAGAGTTGTATCTTTACTATCCAATTTTTTTCAAATTTATGACGTGGATAAATATTTGTTAAATAATCAACTTTAGTTAGAGTTAAAATTAAATTATAAAATATAAGTGTATGCAAATCTCATCTTACAAGCTGCTAATTTTTTGAAGTTAAGTTAGGTTTAAATTTCATTTCACTACTTTAAGATAGCATCAGAGTCATTTATAGATAAATAAATAAAAAATTATAGTCTATCATAGCTAGGTGTTGAGTCTAATGTTATCCATTATTAGGTTTTTTCTTAGTCCTATACTTGAGATGTCTAGTTCTTAACATGAGGGAGTGTATTAAAGAATTCACATTGACTACAAATAAGTGGATACAAAACTCATTACAAACTAGTTTTGTGAAGTTAAGTTAATATTAAATTTTACTACTTCAAAAACCTTTTACGCACAAATGAAATAATTTCACCTTGTCATCTTATGAAATGTTCATATTCTTAAATTTGAGAATGTTTTGTTGCCCTTTTTACATTTGTTATAACTTCGTATATAATGTTTTCTGCCTTACTAATGATTTTCAATATCAATAAAAACAACGCAAGGTTTTTCAATGAAAATATCATAAACTTTATGCATTAGAACATACTTAACTATTTTTATTTTATCACTAGATTATATTGAAATTTTCATCTTTACTTTTCAAAATTGGTGATCAACCCCATAAACACAAGTGATCTATTAATATATACACAATCAACAAAAGACAAATTGTCATTTGTAACACCTTGATTATTATGTATATTTGTTATTTAATTAGAAAACATGAGTCATTTTTTGTGTGTGTCTGAGTTTCTGCAAAATTCTGAAGATCACATTCATCTAAGAATTCATTCAAGAGTCACTTCTTGAAGCTTGAGTGAAACTATTGATAAGTACCAATTTTGAGGATTTTTATACATGAGAAAGATTGAGTACTTATGGGTTTAAGTGTTATTTAAAATAGTAATTACTCCCAATTTTAGAGTTTTTGGATCTAAATATGTTTTGAGTCCTAGTTAAAAGAAATCATTTAATCTCAATTATTATGAAATTTCAGGTATAAAAGAACAAAGAAAATGATAGATTGGAAGATTCATGAAGAAAAGAAATAAAAAGTTTAAAATAAAAAAACCCAAGAGAAAAGTCACTTAACCTAAGCCCAAAATCGAGTTTAAATGGAGACTTTTAGGGTTTTGTAAAGAACCAAGACCTAGAGGAACGGAGGTAGACGGTAAGGACGAAAGCAAAGCACCAATTTTCTTCTTCTCTTGCAATCTTCCTTTCATTGGGTTGTAATGACTATCATGGGTAGCTAATTCTTCATCTTTGGGATTGAATGTAATCTTTTGAACTCATTCATATTTTGGTAATTTTTATATATAATATTCAGTTTTTACTCAATTGGTATTTTCATCTTGTGCTTAATGCTAAATTTTATCTAATCAATAAAATCTTGATTTTGATTCTTGAATTTATCTGGAAAGTACTTTTAAGTTTCTGACCTAGATGAAAATACTCAATATATTGGAATACTAGGGATAGGTTTCGATGTATTTATTACGTATAACATCTGTTCTTAATACTGGTAATTTACTAAATAGTAGAGGGATCAATGTTTAGAAAATTTCCTTATGAATTTCATATCAGATGAATCGGTGTGAATGATTTTTATATATGCATCAATTGTGAGTAGTTACGGATATTGGATGTTTTTATCAAATCCAAAATATGAATGAGGGAGATAGATGAAGTTCAATCTCAGAGTCCTTCTAGATTGCGTACAAACACTTTTTTATAATTTTTATTTATTCTTTAATTGTCTTTATTGCTTATTAATTCAAATTATAATCAAATCATCCTGAAACTTTTATTTGCTTAGTGAGTCGTGAATTTGAGATTTAATAGCAAAATTGTTCTTTGTGGGATCGACATCCTTACTTTATAAATCTATATTACTTTTGACTTGGTACACTTACCGAAAAAAGGTCAACAACTATCCTACAACTCAAGCCTTTCCTCCATTATCATAGACATTTCTGGCTTCCATTTTGCACCTCCGGCTTCGGGGATTCTGCATCAAAACTCAACCACTCCTAACTAAACAACTTGAGTATTATTTGAACGTTCAGTCTATCCCATATAACAACCTAGAGTATTTTTTTTGAAACATCCACTCTTGGATAAAAAGGGTTATACAAGGAAAGATGATATAATTTGCTCACTAGACAAATAGTTAACGTCTTTTGACATATACATGGGTTATATGCTCTTTTAGGTACAATATTCTTATGAAGCTTAGGACACAAAAAGCTTTGGCATTAAGATTGATAGTGTTTTCAAAAACTCTATATAGCTTCTTCTATTTTCTTCAACATCAGAGGTTGCTTTATATAGAGTTTTGAAGAAAGTGATCGTTGTGAATTCCTTATGCCCTTTGAGAAGATTGAGGATAGGTCTTTACTTCGAGCTTGTGTCTGTCCACATAAAGATATAGAGACACAAAGTGTCAAAATATTTGGTGTAGAATATTTTAGTACGTCCTTTAAAAGGTCTTTGATATAGACATGAGCTTTTAAAAGATCATATTGGTAGATCTAAAGATAAAAACATTCTCCACAACACAAAATAAGCATGCAGAGATTTTCATGAAGCACCATGTTGGCTTAAGACTATGTGTCGTTCGATTAAGACTTCACTTATAAGATAAAACAACAACTTATAATGTGTCATAATGTTTATCAGACGAAACACTTACATCGTCTTACAGATGAAGTTTATTCATATTTATATTTTGTTGTTTAAACAACTTTCAATCAAAAACATTAAGGGTATGTTAGATTTTACTCTAACAACTCTAAATTATCCAATATTCTCCAATTTGATAAGTACTTATTTAGATTCACCATGGTTCATGCCTTTCCAAACTTTGACCGAAACATAAACATTCACATGTCATGATATTAACTCATCACAAAGGGACCTTTGACTCTTTTTTAGTTTGACTGGCATACTATTTAACATCTTCAAAGATCATTAAATTAGATGATTATTAACATACATAATATTTTATCTTAACAACTAACTTTTATATATATATATATATATATATATATATATATATATATATATATATAACACTTAGAAAAAATATGAAGATAATAATAAAGTATATAAATAACTTTCTTTCATCCAAATTTGTTGAATTAAAAATTTATTTCCTTTACTTTTTATTATTATATATATTTCTAGAATAATATTTAAAATAATACAAAATGAAAAGAAATAAAAAAGTTCAAAGTAAAAATTTGAAATAAATAATTAGACGTGAAGCAATATATCATAAAAAATAATTTTAAATAAATAAAAAAAACTAACCAACATACTAGTAGAAGCAAACTAAATAAGAAAAATATAAATGAATTCAAAACAAAAGATAATATGCTATTAATAAATAATTAAATAATAATAATAATAACATAAAACAAAAAAGGAGTAATATATTGCTATAACTCAATAAATAATAAAAACATAAATAAATAAAGGACCAATACATAATTCAAAGAAAAATATAATATAATAATAGAAAAGACTAATATATAACTAAATGAATTAAATAATATAAATATAAATTAATAAAAATAAATAAATCATATATAACTAAAATTAAATTGAATAACATAAATATAAATTAATAAAAAAATAGTACATAGCTATAACTAGAAATAGATTATACGAAATCAATATAAATTAATAAAAGGAACTAATATATAATTAGAAATAAATTAAATTAAATAACAAAATTTCAACTAAATAATAAAAACATAAATTAATAAAAAGAAATGTGTACACTGAAAATAAATTAAATTATAAAAATAGGAAAAACAAATAAATTAAATAACAAAAATAGAGAATTGAAGAAAGATTTGTTATATTACTAGAAATAAATTATATAATGGAATTATAAAATAAATCAAGTTAAATAATATATAACTCAAAATTCATAAATAAAAGGTTTAAAACTATAAAGATATGTTGTTTAAACGGCGTGAAGAAAAATAAAGATGATGGAAAAAGAGAGATGTTGGAGAGAGAAAAAAAAATTGTAAAGAAAGAAAGAGATATAACATAAAATAAGAAAATATAGTAGAGAAAAAAAATGGAAAAAGAATATTTTTTTAAAGAGAAGATTAAGATATTTATATAATTTTTTAAATATATTAATACTTTAATCTTATTTATTTGTTTATTTAAGCTTCTGCGTGTCTTGCATGACATTCTTACTTTATTTCTTCTTTTCATTATAATATTTTTATTTTATTATCTTATTTTATTTTTTAATTATTATTTAAAATTGTCCTCTAAATATTATTTACAATATTATTTTTATTTATTTATGTTAAGAGAAGAGTCCAACATTTTAGAACAAACATTTATTATTAGCTCAAAAATTATAGACAATATTTAAGACATAATTTTTTCTACCTAAAAGTACAGTGACCCAAGTCGTTATAATTCAATTCTAATTAGTATTTTAAAATATTTAAGCATAAAACATTATTATCTTTTATCTATAGGACTATAAAAACAATATATCACATAAGACATAAGTGTTTCGTAATACAATATTATGAAGTCTTTTCTCAAAGTCTAATAAGGCACACATAAGAACATATGAAACACATAAAATATTATACAATACATATAGGCTAAAGAAACCTTGTACTTAAAATTAAATATCCATGTGTTTATGTTATCTGTGTAGGGAATATTTGTTTGCTAAGGAGAATCTAACAAGGTCGCCTTTAAGGAGATTAAACGAAAATAATAACTGGCTCAATCTTCTCGGGCACAATTTTGGAAGCTACTCCTTTGCTCAAATCGACCAAGCTCGATTTCCTCTTCTTCAGGAGGTCGTGGAAAATATTGCTACCACTAGGCAGATTCATTGCGATAATGATATCTGCAAAAACAATTTAGAATTAGTCAACAAAAATGGAGAATAACAAAATAAACAAAAATACACACTGAGAACATCGTTGCTTTTTTCCTCAAACCAAAAGGTACAAGGAGCTTTTGAGTAGAAATGCAAAATGCGACAGGAAAGCTAGTCTGAGACCGATATGGCCGCCAAGTCCTTGTTCGTCATGGTGGATCTTGGCCAAACTTGGTACCGTGTTAGGTCCCTAGTCCAGTAAAATGGGAACTTAGGCACATCACCACTATACACGTATGATTGACCCTCCCCTAAAGAAACCTTAAAAGATCCATCCTTAAAGTTCTTGTAAGACTACGAAAAAGGGTCAAGCAGACAATTCTTAGGTTAACTTATGAAAGACAGTCAATCAATCTTCTTTCCTAGACAAGTACAATAATGGTGAAGAAAGATGGAAGGCATCACGTTCACCTCCAAGGCCGAACACAATATCTGAAAACCCCGAAGATATGCCCAGCTATTGGGATGGAGCTAAGAGAGGGCCACATTCAAAGCACTATGTACACCCATACTGAACTCATCTAATGGAAGACAGACGTGAGCGTCCTTTATTACACACAAGTACAAAAAGAAAAAATCATTGGCCGAATTTCCTCGACCGTGATATATAAGGTTGGACGACGAACAACGACAGAAGGGAAAACACCTTATCTGGTATAGATAAATCTAATATATCTACAAACCATCTCAGCGATGATGACGTCCTAAACCTAGAGCCCGACTTCTTAACTTCGACATCAACTCATTAAGAGGGGCAACTTCGTTGACACCCTCCCTATTATTACTTGTAGTTGGTAATGGCTCTACAAACTCAACATCTCTCTCAACCCTAACCAACTCATGACTGGACCTAGTAGACTCACTATTCAAAGAGCCGCCAATAGGACTAACTTCTCTTTCCTCAAAGCCAACACGTTTGGATAACACAACAAATCCACCCAAATACCCTAAAGATGAATTAGTGCCAAGGGAGAAAGAAGCCATTTATTTACTTAAAAGAGAAACGTACATAAAGTTTGGACCGAGTACTAGGCAGACCAACAACAACAAGTGATGGTGACGCGAAATGACCCACCATCCTCGCTATTTATAATGCGAGTCAAATGAAGAATCACGTCCTCGTCATCTTTTGATTAAGAAACGATCAACTGTACTACCAAACTGACTTGGAGGCCTATGTACTACCAAACTGACTGAATAATCAAAAGTTTATTTCAAAATAATCATTGTGAACACTATCGGATTAACTTATCAACCACTTATTATCTCCACTGATATTATCATACTCTTGTTATATTTATAAAAATAAATAATTGATAAACAGTGTTATATATAAAAAAGTAAAAATGGTTCACAGGAATCGAACCTTTAGCTCATTCACTAAAAAGCCTAATTAAAAGCCTATACATAAAAACTAAGTGAAGGAACGAAGCACCACACATCCGACCAATAACTAGTCTAATTAAACATATGTAATCGGTGGTGCAATTCCTATAAAAATATTAATATTAAGCACAACTAATTATGCATAAAGCATTATTCTATTTAACAATTTTAGTTAAAAATGTATCGGGTGAAGTGAGAATATAGTACCTTCCGATGCTACTAACGATGGTTAGATTTTGTGGTATTAATTTTTGTTATTTATTTAAATTAGATTACACATCACGTGCCATGCGGTGTGCACATGTCAAACCATCAATCTCTTAATTTAAAATTAATCTAATCAAAGATACTAAATAAAGTCGTTTTAATGAAATTAGATTTAAAATAAAAAATATCAAAGGATATATACTGAGATAAAAAGTGCTATTAAGTTTAAATAGTATAGTTTATTTATTTTTATTTTATTTTGATCGTATATATTGGTTATGTAATGTCAACTTATACTACTACACAGTTACAAATTTCATTATGGAAAACCAACTATAGCATTTTTTTTTATTTTCCCTTCTTATTTTTTAATTTCACGGCTAAAATTAATCATTCATTGAACATATTAAATTAAAAAATAGGGACGCGAATGTGTTAGAGTAGCAGGGATTATTTTTCCAATATGATATGGATAACTTTGTCTGAACGATTCCTTTAAACCAGATTAATGTCGTACTCTAATTACTAAATAATAATCAAGACTAAAAACAGTTAGATTGATCTTTTAACTCTTGCTGCAAAGGGCACGTTTCATCCACTTCTTTCCCCATCAGAACTTACTTGACACAAGGAACAAGTTACATGCAACAAGGAACAAGTTACATGCAACAAATTACACCAGTTAACTTAAAAACGTAATCATGCATATTTTTTTTTTGGTTTTGCACTAAAATACTTTTGAGACCAACAATTGGACGATATTCAATTTAAAACATACAAATTAGTAAAAAACATGACTTTATGTACACGCTTATGATGGTTGACCGACAATAAACTGATTTGCCAATGGTACCCGTATCCTCCACTGCTTCTAGAATCCTAGTAATTTCTGGAATAAAATAAATTTATTATTATGATATATTTAAAATAAAGACAGTAATAATAATATACTTTTTAGGGTTTTATGAGAAGGCATAAAAGAAGGTGCAGAGAGTTAGGTAAGGAACGTGAGGGGTCCTTTAACAGCAGAGGCTAATAAATAAGCAGAAAGGAGTAAGATAGAAAGAGTAGTAAGTAGGAACTACCACCCTACGTGGCCATGCTATAAACACCACCCAATCTTCCATTCTCCTACCAATCCTTCAACCCTCTGCATTCTATTTAAGCTTCTTCACACCCACAAACTCCTCAGTCCCACACCGCTCCAAACACACCAAACTCGTTTCACCACCATGGCCCCCACAGCCAAGACTCTGGCGTACCTCGCTCAGGAGAAGACCCTAGAATCCAGCTTCGTCAGGGACGAGGACGAGCGCCCCAAGGTTGCCTACAACCAATTCAGCGACGAGATCCCCGTCATTTCGCTCGCCGGAATCGACGACGTCCATGGCCGCAGACAAGGCATTTGCCAGAAAATCGTCGAGGCTTGCGAGAATTGGGGTATTTTTCAGGTCGTTGATCACGGAGTCGATCAGAAACTCGTCTCCGAAATGACTCGTCTCGCCACCCAGTTCTTCGCTTTGCCGCCGGAGGAGAAGCTTCGCTTCGACATGTCCGGTGGCAAAAAGGGTGGCTTCATTGTCTCCAGCCATCTCCAAGTAACATTCGTTCTTCGTTGCTTTGCACTTTTTTTTTTTTACATTTTTTCCTTAAACATACAAACTTTTTATTTTTTAAATATTTATTTCAATATCTGTGTCCGTATTATAAAACTACTCACTGTCACACAGACAGACTCTCTCTCTCTCTATAATAATAATAATAATAATAATATAATTGAAAGAAATGATGTTTAAATATAAAAACTAAATTTCTCTTTAGCACATAGAAAAACTGAACTAATACTTTATTTAGATTTGATAATGTAAAGTAAGTGAAAACAAAATGAAAGTGAATGAAAAATAAAATAAAATAATTTATTATTAATAATTTATTTTATTATTTTAATAATATTATAATAATAATAATAATAAAATAAATTATTAATACTAATAAAATGTTTATGATATAATTGATAACTATCAAATAATTATATAACACTTTTCATCTTCCTATAATGCAATTTTTTCCTATGAAAATGTATTTTCGTTCTCTAAATGCTGCTACCAGACTTTCATAGGAAACTAATCACATATTTCCAAGCTTGGGGAGTGTGAATAATACCTATGAAACATGAGAATGAAATGACAAAATTTAACTTGTATTTTATAAATTTGAAAATAGTTTGAAACTGATTTGTGAGTTATTTATTGCCAAAAAAAGTTATTTCTTATTTAATGAGACGTTAATACTCTACATGCATGATGTCTATATTTTTATTCCTGAGTTTTTTTTCTTTATTTTTATTCTTCCAACTATTTTGCTACTTCTCCAGATAACACCTGACTATACTCAAATATACTTTTATAAGGGGAAAAATGGATGTAGAAGGTTTTTTTAGACTATAGGAATGATGTTGAACGACCAATTTTATTGGTAATTAATTGATTATTTAATTCCCAATAACCACTCGTTATCGCCAAATTAATTCTTAGAGAGAACTGGAACAACCGTTAGAAACACTTCCATACTATTAATATAGTATGGGAGCCTAACACACTAGACCTACTTTCTGTTTCGGCTTCATTTATGTTACAATTACAAACACTTTTTTTTTTTTGAAAAAATAAGCATATTGCATTCTTATCTCTTTTATAGCTGTATTTTCCTCTGCTTACTCTCCCTTACATTATCCTTTAAGTTGATAAAAAAATATCAAATAATTGTGATTTATTTTTTTAAGCTTCTTACTTTAATTTTTAATTTTTAAATAGTTTTGGACAGAAAAGGGAAACAATAACCTTATTTTAAAGTATATAAACTGTCAGTGATTCGTAAATAATATTTATGAAAACAGGTCCGATAATTATAAGGATAAGTTAGAGCTATACAGACCATTCGTTTTCTTGTCCACGTGTACCTATGCACAGCCATAGAAAATCTTTAGCCGGTGTACCTATATTCGTACCTATTTTTACATAATATTATGCTCCTCGCTTTGTGTCTCATAATTGCATCTTCTGTATGATTTTCCGATTTATCAATGAGATTGGTTATATTTTTAAAAGTTAGAAATATTTGGATATTTAAATAATACAAATATTTATCAATGCTTCTCATTTTTTTTGCACCAGGTTATTCTATATTAGTCATTTATTTAATTTTGTTTGTTTCTTAAATGTAAACACCTACTAAATGGTCTATCTTACGTTTTTTTTTCGTGTTCGAAATTTCGTGGCATCAAAAGCAACCAAGTAAAACGTGGTGGGTTGTTCAATTTCTTGGACATAAACTTAACGATGTGGGACCTTTTTGGACATGACAGGGGGAGTCGGTGAAGGACTGGAGAGAGATTGTGACATACTTTTCGTACCCCATCAAAGCAAGGGACTATTCGAGGTGGCCAGACACACCAGAAGGGTGGAGGGCAGTGACCGAGGAATACAGCGAGAAGCTGATGGGGCTGGCATGCAAATTGTTGGAAGTATTGTCTGAAGCAATGGGGTTAGAGAAGGAGGCTTTGACCAATGCATGTGTTGATATGGACCAGAAGGTTGTGGTCAATTACTACCCCAAATGCCCTCAACCCGACCTCACTCTCGGTCTCAAACGCCACACTGATCCCGGCACCATCACCTTGCTGCTTCAGGACCAAGTTGGTGGACTTCAAGCCACCAGGGACAATGGCAAAACCTGGATCACGGTTCAGCCCGTGGAGGGTGCTTTTGTTGTCAATCTTGGGGACCATGGTCACGTGAGTAGTAATCATTCAAAGTATGGTTTTAAAACATAAAGCTAATGTGTTTGAGTTAATGTAATGGTGTTGATGCATGCAGTTTCTGAGCAATGGAAGGTTCAAGAATGCTGATCACCAAGCAGTGGTGAACTCGAACTCCAGCCGTTTGTCAATAGCGACGTTTCAGAACCCAGCACCAAATGCAACTGTGTACCCTTTGAAGGTGAGAGAGGGAGAGAAGCCTGTGCTGGAGGAACCGATAACTTTTGCTGAAATGTACAGGAGGAAAATGAGCAAGGATATTGAGATGAGTAGGCTGAAGAAGCTGGCTAAGGAAAAGCAGTTGCAGGACCTTGAGAAGGCTGATCTGGAGTCCATGCCTATGAAGGAAATTCTTGCTTAATTAGTATCTTCAAAGATATCATAAATAATTGTCATTTCCCACTAGTTTGGTCTTTTTAGCATTCTTTGTGCTTGTCTTTATAGTTTGAACCTGTGGAGATGTGTTGTTCTTTTGTCATTGTATCCTAGGTTCCACCTTATGTCTAAATGCAAATAAGTGGTTCTGCCTTATTAGCTCCATATATCATTGCACTCACACCAGCAGCTTATTTGAGCAGAGGATTTAAATATATAATTCATTTTAAAATCTATACCTTGTTAACTAAATTCTCTACTGTAAAATGAACATTGTGTTATTTCAAGTAAAACTGAATTCAAATTACTAGATACACATTGGACGTTATAAAGAAATTGTAAAAGAAATTGTAATCAGCCGTGTTAATAAGATGTTTTGTTGTAATTCACGGGTTGTGTCTTCGAGGGACCCATTACTTTTTCTTAAATGCCATATGGACCACAAATTTGGAAAACAAAAATCACTATGGAAGTACAACATTCTTAGTGAATTGAGGCACACTTATTAAATGTTTGCTTATTTTATTTTAGTTAAATAATATCCAAGAAAAAAAAACAAAGCAAAAAAGAATCACCAGAGTTTGGGACTCAACATTCACCATGCATAGTATTATTGATTAAAATATTTAATATCTGTAATTTCAATTTTAGTTTTGGTCTTTAATATTTTTTCAATAGAACTTAACATCTTTCTATGTTTTATAAAATATTTTTTAATTTTCATTTCTCTAAAATTTCAAATTTCTAATATTAATTTTATGAAAAAATAAAATTTTATAAATTTTAAAAATATTTTTAGGTTTTGTTTGGATCAGAGAATGGATTTAAGTTTATTTAAAATGAAAGTGTGTGAAAAATTTTATTAGAGTGAGTTTAAGTTTATTTGAGATGAAAGTGTATGAAAAGTTTTATTATTTGAATTAAGAGAAAATAGTGAGATTTGAGTGAAAAGTTTATAGAAAATTATAAATAATGTGATGTGTGTGATTGATAAAATAATTTTCTTAATAGATGAAATTATAATTAAAATTTATTTAAAATTAAATATAATTATTATTTTAATTAATAAAATTATAAAATTATCAATTATTTTAAATTAAAAATTAAATTATTATTGTCAAATAATATTATTCTATAAATTTATTTTAATTATTATTATAATTATAATATTATTATTATTATTTTATTTTATTCATTATTATTTATGATTTTATTATTATTTTTAAATTTTAATATTAATATCATTAACATTTTATTTCTTTTAATATTAATATTTTTATTTTATAATTTTAATAAATTTATTATTATTTAAGTAATTATTATTATTATTATTATTATTATTATGGTATATTATATAATTAAATATATTTATTTTATTATAATATAAATATTAATAAATTAATTATATATTACTACACTTCCAGTTAAATCTTCACTTCCTAATCAAGGAAAAAAACCGTTAAAATTAGTATCAATTTTTATATATTATATTTCTTAAAAAATTAACTTTCTTCTTATTTCAGCTTTTCTAGTACCTCCACTTGGTTGCATCGACGGAAACAAACAATGGCTTAAAATATCTCGAGCTAATATTTTATTGCAATATAGTAGATATGTAAAATAGTAGATGAGTAAGTTGCTTGAATCTCAACCGTTCACCCTACCTAACTCTCCCCTGTCCCAATCATGCAACCCTCAAATTCAAATATCGAAAAGGTCTGGCATGGATGTCCCACACCGTTTAAAGTTTGATTTGACTAAATTTATATATTTTAAAAATGTTATATTTAAACTTTTTAAAATATTATTTAATTCAACAATTAGGTTTTTGTACTTATGAAATATTTTTAATATGATAGGTCAGTATGTTTGTTTATTTAAATGTAATAAAATTAATATATATTATAATTTTACATCTAATATTTTCATAAATTCAAATTTCATATCCTAGAAATGGATTATTAATATTATTTAATGTGTGTTTTATGGTTGATTTCATGGACCACTTAACTTGTTGAACTAATAAAAATTTGACCTAACTCTAGGTTTTATCCATGTTCTTTGCACGTATTAATTTAAATTGGTCTTTTTATAGTTATATATATAAATCTTCAAATATATGTATATTTTAAATTCAAATTTTTAAATTTCATAGCTTTTAAATAAAATGAAATATTTTATAGATTATTAATTAGAATAATAATATTACTAAGTATTTTTTGGTACATACTAAATATGAATTAAAAATTACAAATAACGTTGAAATAATATATTAATGAATTTTGCTAAAAAATAATTAGTTGTTATATTTTCATCTCTTTTCAATGTCATAATATGTTACTGTGATTTTATACGAAAATTGATTTTATAAGGATGTTGTAATTAAAATAAATAAATTTATAATTGTTGTTATGAATGTAAAATTTAAATAATCATAATTATCAATATTTATAAAACGTTTTTGTAAAATTTTTAAGGAAAAAATTATTATTATAAATGTTATGATTACATTATTTTTAAATTGAAACTTTGAAATCTAAGATTTTGATTTCAAATTTCACAACACTTGAAAGAATTTACATAAATAAAAATGAAATGTTTCAATATATATATAAGATGTAAAAACTTAAATTTAATATTTTGAAATTGAAATTAGGATACAATTTTGAAATTTAATTTTGAATTCAAAATATAAAATTGAAATTTAACTTTCAAAATTTGAAATTATTATATATTGACTGTGTTTTAATTGTAAAATAACATTAATCATAATTTTATATTATTACTTAAATATTTAACATTTAAAATTCGTATAGTTTTTACATTTGAAACAATTAAATAAATAAAAAAAGGATTATACCTTAAATTTATTGAAATAATTACTAATGAACATACTTTCACTTATTTATTGATTAATGTAATTTAGTAATAGGTTCCCAGTTAACATGTTAAATGTGTATTACAATTTGTATTTTATACACATAAATCATTATTAAAATTAAAAGTTTTATATAATATTTTTTCTATATCTGTTGTTTTGATAAGGAGAGTTGCCAAAAGTTCTTTTTAAAAATGCACTAATATTATTTATAAGAAAAAAATACTTAAAAATCCTGAAAAAGATGTCTACAAGAATAAATTGGGTCGGTTAAGAAACCACACTTTTTGAAAGGACAGTTACAATTAATTAAAATATTTAAAGTATTGACAGAAAATGCATTAAACAGTTGGACAATGATAAGGAAAATTATTTAATAGCCATCCTTAATTAATACCAAGCTTCACTAATCCAATGATAATAAAAGCACACATGTCAATGAGCAACAGAGAACACCACCCCTGTAGACTGGAAAGCCTAGAACAAATTCACAGGAGCAAAAAAATAGGAAGCCCTAGAGACTCAGAAAGTGGTAATTTTCTAGAAAAAAAAATAATAAATAAATAAAATATATATATATATATATATATATATATATATATATATATATATATATATATATATATATATATATATATATATAAGTATCCACTTTTTGTAAAAAAATCTTTTGCCTCTTCTTTCTACTTATTACAACTAGTCCTAGACTTGTGCATATGTACGAACCCCGTTATTTTTCTGTTAAACTTGATTAGGAAAAATATTTTAATTGGAAATTTGTTCACACAATAACTTTTTGAATGAAATTTTAAAATTTCAATAAAATATATACATTATACTTGAAAAAAAAATATGTATTATAAATTCAAAACATACTTCTGAAAATATGTTATTGTTTAGGCAAAGTAAAAACGTATTGCATAAGAAAAACTTGTATTTTTCGAACACGTTCAAGGTTTGATTTAATTGTTTGCTTGTTAAAATTTTGTTTGATTTTGCTATTAAGCTACTTTTTTTTATTGGATTGGAACTTAAATATATTTGTTCATTCTATTGAAGTTATGTAGAAGATTTATAAATTACAATATTTAAGTTAAAAGTATAAAAAATAAAAAGTAATTATTTTTTAGTAAAAAGTATCAAAAAATAAACAATGATTATCTTTTAGAAGTGGTATACAGTAGTGAGGTTTAATAGTTATGTTGTTATATAATATATTATAATAAATCTTATTAATCTTTCTTCGATTTCGTAGGTTATGCCATGTAATCATTTAAATGTCCCTTTTTTTAGTGGTTTCGTTGTTTAATTTGATTTTTTGTAAGTTTAATATTGTTTAAGTAATAGTTAATGTAAATATTAAGAAATATGGGAGATAAAATCAGTATAAAATATCTTATGTAACATCCTAGAATTTTTAAGTATAATATTATAAAAATATATATAATTATTCAACACTTTAAAAATACAAAAATGCCAAAAATGTATCGTGTGATAGGATTTTGAGAGAAAATCTAAAAATCTACACTAAGAAAGGGATATTATGGAATTAGACAAAAAAATTATTAGTCTACAATAAGGCATATACTTTTAGATGAAGTCAAAAAGCAAAGAATGATTGAATTTCTACTCAATAAGATAATTTTTACTCAATAAGATGATTTTAAGTCACTGAAGTCAAAGATTCAACGTCTTTAGAAGCATAAAACAAATAATTTAATAAAAGTTTATTTATAGATGAATAATTTGTGTGAAACATGTATAAATTGAGGCAAAATGATATGAGGAAGAGGTAATCACTACCTTTAGAAATTAGACCAATTAATAGGAGTAAATTTTCATTATTACTAAAGATATTATCTCTACTTTGATGGGACATATCTAACTCTTGAGATAAAGACTATCTCTTTGGAAATATAAATATTCTTTTGTAATTAATATTATAGATTAGGTTGAATATGTAGGCCCTATTTTCTACTATTTACCATGAATATATCATATCATAATAATTATCTCTTTATAACTAAACTAGAACTAAGTTAAAGGATTGGTTGAACTACATCTATATAGTTGTAAATGAGTGATAACTACCCACAATTTCTCTATAAATAGGAATGATTGTGAAGTTACAAATCGCACCAAAATATCACAAAAAAATTATTATAGAAACTTGTGAGAAAATGTATGTGAGGGAAGCTATGCTTCAAACTCACAAGGTAGGGAAATGAGATATGTATATATATTGCATTTGTTTTGTATTTGGTGAGGTATCTCTAAATCCTCACAAACCATAAAACTTACAATTTTTCTTTGAAATCTAATTTTCGGATTTCACTCAAGTTTCTTTACAAAAGGTTTCATTACTTAAGATAATCTGGTTTTATAACTCATATTTTCGATTTATATGAAATATATTTTGAGATTGTGAAACTTCATTATAGAATATCATTGATAATATTTGTTGATGGTTATTATTATTCTCCTTATGGAGGAAAGGTCTCATGATCATGTTGTACCATTTTGGCATATCCTTTAATGGAGGATTTGATTCCTTGAGGATTGAGATGAGTTGAAGTGTTGATGTTGAGGTTTGATATGTACACATGCTCATCTATCTTGACTAGTCATTGCTGATTGCAATTTTTGACGTTGATTTTCATTGGCTTTGTGGAGTGTAGTGGAAATATGTAGGAGAAATAGTGAATTGACGTGAAGACATGAAAGTTTGAAAGTGAATTTTCCAAAGTGAGGTTAGGCCAACACTTAAGAGGAAGTCTAGAAAGGGTCTTGTGTAAGACTCATCAAGAGAGAACCTTGACAAGAGTAGAAATGTTGAAGAAATTTTGACAGCAATTCAATATATTCATCAAAGTTGAAAATGGATTACATTAGGCTTCTATTTATAGAGTTTATGTAAGTCCATTTCCTAACTCTTCACATATCTGAACCCTAAACCTCTCCAATGAGTCAAGCCATGAATGGAGAGGATCATCTCCATTGGTAAGCTGACATGTGACATAAGCATGGATCAATGACTTGACACTTGAGAGGCGCCACTCTAGCCTTAAAAAAGGTGCCACATAAGCCCTAACTCAAATACCCTAGGTGCTAGCTTCTCCTTTTATTAGGGTTAGGGTTTGGTCCAAATATAATGTCTAAAAATTTAAGACAACTTATTCTACTCTTTGGCCGAATACAAGGCCTGAAATTTAAATTCTTATACCACCTTAGCCCAAAATCCTGTTTTTACTTGGTCTAAAATAAATTCCACACTAAGTTATACAAATTTTACAAGATATGCCTTGTAATCTTGAAGCTCCAAAGTATCTAGAGTGATTTTCTCCAATTTTAAACTTAGACCCAAAAGTTTGTTTGGAGGCCCAAACAAGCCCAATTAGGCCTAATCTCCTGATAAGTTCTTGATCAAAACTCTAGCTTAGTGACTTCTTTATTTTTGTTTGCAGTATTGGAGGCAAGATTACATTAATTCCATTCAAGTGGGCATTCACTACATTACATTTCTTATACCTTGGTACTGCTTCTTAGTTATATTTTTATACTGATAAGATACAATCAAAGTTTTATTTAAAGTTTTATAATGTAGTGCACACACAGACACACACACACACACACAAAGTCATAGATTATAGATTATTTACATATAATTATTAGAAGTACTAATGTATATGATAAAAGAATATATTTTGCAGTTGTTTGTAGTCCATATTTGTCATACGATTGTGTCTTTAAAAAATTTAGGAAAATATTTACTTCATTTGTATTTGAAGATGTTGTTATTTAATTGTTTTATTAGCTCCTTAAGTGCTATAAGTAAAATAAAGCTTATGTTGAGTTGCATTGTGCAATATTAGTTGAACTTGTTGAGTTTTATTTAAACAAAGGAAGCATATTAACATACTAACCATAGTAATGTAAAGACACAATTGGAGCAATAATAAAAATAAAGATAATAAATTTATAGACTGAAATGTGTATACAGAGACAATTTATGTGTATAGTAAAACAACCAAACTTCAAAATGATGAGATAAACATATTTTGAAACCTATAATTGAATAGAGGAATCAAATAAGGAGGTTAATATAATGAAAGACAATAATTAGAACAAAGGAAAGAACAACTATGTAATCAATTGGAGATAAACAAAAAGTAGAGTAATGACATATTAAAAAAATCATAACCTCACAAATCTAAGAGAGTGGGAGTATTGCAATATAAAACATAGTTTTTAAACCTGCATTTAAACATAGGAATAACACATGAAACATAAGTTGCACCAAACAATTTGTCATACCATAAAGAAGAACTAGTATGTTAGTTCTTACCGTTTCACATTTACAAAGATTTGACATTCTTCCATTTGCTTACTACAACACAAATTGTACCTAGCAGAGGTTATATTTAGCATTTCCGACGATTTTAATCTCCACTAAGTAACTTCCAGCGGTTTGCAAATTCCCATTATTTCCGGGAGTTTTTAACCCTTATTATTTTTTGACCGCTTTAACTCCCATTATTTTTCGACGGTTTACTTCCAGGGGTTTAAACCTCTGTTAATTTCATGTGTTGTGTTTTTTTTAAATAGGTTTTATTAATTAAGTGAACCTCCGTAAATTTATGAAACAACTAAATAAATCATAAAAAACAAAGACTTTAAATATTGATATTTATAATTGAATGTAACAAAAAGTAACAAAGTGTACAACTTCAAGGTAAATAATGTAAATAACAAAATTTCTTCAAGATAAAACAATGTATTTAACAAAGTTTATAAACTTCAAACTTTAAAGTTTTTAAACATTACACTATCATTGTTCTCACTGATAAAACTGGGCAAAATGAAAAAGTAAATAACATTATTCAATTATGATTCTTCATGTTGATCATTTGTGTCTTTAATAGGAACACTTCCTAAATTAAATACCTAATATATAAAAAAGAATCATAATTTGTATATAATTTTTTACAGGGATTCCAAATTTGACATCAAATTTACTGAAGGTCACTTTTTGTCTTATTATAGCTGAAGAGATTAAAGAACTCTAGACAGAGTATGAAAACAATTCTTCTTTAGAGGCCAATATTGTGAAGGATTTTTGATAGGGTACAAACATCTTCACACAATGATACAAAATTATCATTTATTCTAGATTCTATAAATAAGGTTCCTAGTTCTGATGGATTCACTAATGTATTATAACCCTTCACATATTAACCATGCATAATAGATATGCAGTGGAAAACAATTTCATGTTCGGAAACCCAAACCCTAAATAAAGCATGATAACAATCACACATATACGAAATGAGAGACAAACTTACGCCTTTGAAGCGCGAGCAATAGAGTGAAAATCACAATCTTATATAAGTAGCTCGCCTCTAAAGCGTGAGCAATAAAAAGATAAAGAGAGTTCCTACGCGAGCAACAAACTCGCCTTTCAAGTGTGAGCAACAAAGGGATGAGAATGAAACGACTGTGAATGAAACCCTCAACGTTGAAAATCTCAAATGTTCAAAACAAAATGAAATACAATTTGAGAAATGGGAATTAAAACTTAAAACTCAACTTAACAATGGTTTATTAAAAATGACACTAACTTACTAGTAGTTTATGAAAAACTACAGTAACCTACCAGCGATTTATTAAACTACCAGTTATTTAATAAAAACCACAATAACTTACCTGGGGTTCAAAAACACCCTCAATATGTGCATGTGTTACTAGATGTTATTGTAACCTCCGATAATAAACACCTGTTAAAATTAAAAAGTGGGTTAATATAAATATCACCACAAAGTCTAAGTAAAGGAAACAACAATAATGTAACTGCTAGACTAACATTCTTTTAAAAAAACTAAACCTTCATTAAACAATTAAAAGCCATCCAATTCTAATAAAATGCAGGAATCACAAATGTATTAAAAGATAATTAATCTTTATATTAGGAGTGCATTAAAATTATAGTTTTTGCAATAGAGATTGGTTAATGTTATGGTTAAGAACATGTAAACTTGTCTCACGATATGTAACATATTGTCGAACCATGACTATGAACTTGAAAAACTATAAAATACATGTGTTCATTAAGGAATATGTGCTATACAAGAAAAAGTATTTAAAATTCTATACTAGTGCCTAGGATATGGAACATCACACTACAAAGTTGGTGATTGCAGTACTGATACAAGTAGAAAGAAGAATTCCTTGCAAAGATGTTGTGGTATCTTAAACTTATCATAAGGTTTAAATGGTTACTTGTATACGAGTAGAAAGAAGAATTCCTTGCAAAGATGTTGTGGCATCTTCAACTTATTATAAGGTTTAAATGGTTACTTGTAAAAATCATAAGGAACTTAACATGACATACATGAAAGTAAAATGTGGACAACTTTATTATTCATCTTATTCATCGCAGTGGAAGAAAATTGATACTTTATTTTCAAATTTTGGGAATGAGGCAATAAACTTAAGGCTTATCATGTTGTGGATGGTATGAATCAATTTAGTAACTTAAGCAACAACCATAATTCATAGGTTATTGTTTTATCTGTATATAATCTTCCTCTCTTCCTCCATGGTTAATGTATTTGTTGTCACTAACCAAGTTTGAAGTCACATGCAATTTTACTTTGTTAAGGGACATCATGCACACCAAATATGTGAAAGGTATTAGCTAAATATAGCTTATACTAGTTATGAAAGATTTTTCAATTATGATCACTTACATCAAATATTGAAAAAAACTTTTAACAAAAAGCTAAAAGGCTGAAATTGCACCAATATCATTAATTAATTAAAAAGTCTATGAAAAAGTAAAACAAATGAATATTGTTTTTTTTTCTTAAAAAAGTGAAAATTGAGCTTACTCATATAACTTACGAAAAAAGAGATAATATTATTTGATCTTTTATATTAATGTCGTTCATATGTTAGAGATTCTACAAATGTTACATTGTGAAAAGAAATGTTGTAGCAGTCTAACCAGTACAATGCTCAACAGTAAGTTAAAGGAAAGATAAAAGATAAACTAATAATTTATTAAGACTTAATTAAGTCAAGTACACATCCTTAATTACATGTGAGTTTTTATAAGACAAACTTATTTCTCCAACATTTTATACTCTATATTTTTTTTTTTGTTAATTACAATATTAAGAGATATCTATTTTATTTTTGTAATGAGATTACTATATCAATCATGTATGATATAGTATTCATACAATTTTAAATAAGTTTACTAATTAAATATTATTATATAAATATTAAAATTAGATTCTCCAAATCATTATATTTAATAATAATACATGATTTTATAATAATGAGTAATTATTTGAATTAACTTAAAATATTTAACGGAAATGTTACTTCAAACATAGTAATGAAGATAAGTCGTTTGTCATAAACCAAAATTATGAATTTAAATATTTAAAGTAATTAAGACTTTTAAATAAATGTTAAAATACTAAATATATTATAATATATTTAATATTGTACTAAACTTTAAAATTTATTGTGACTGTGAAATATAAGAGATGAGATATCTAATTCAATTATTTTAAATTATATTTCAAATAAATATAAATTATTGTTTTGACAATATTTATTATAGATAAAATTATATCTCTTAGTTCATGTGATTATGATATTGATAATGTTTTATACGTTTATAACGATAGTCGCAATGATGAATCACATAAAAACTTTATGTGAAAGCTTTTGGGGTTTAATTTTTTTAGACCATTAGTTAGAGGGGTTAGTAAATACAAAGTTATTTTAAGAATGAGATGAGGTTGTTGTATGGATCACGGTTCTAACTATCAATTCTAAAAACCCTAGTTGAAGATGACGAAGTTGTTAAAGCTCAATGATTGGAAGAAATAGGGAACGAGTATAAACTTAACATAGAAAATGAACTCTCGTGACATGTTTGATTGAAGAGAAATTTTCGTATATAACAATTATGATATTTAAAAGAAAATCATGAATAAGAGTAGTGATCTAATTTTTATTGAAATAATTAAAAAGTTATAGTCATATACTTTACTTTGTAAGTGAATAATATATAATCCAAGCACTTTATTGAAAAAAATCAAAATTTAAAGAAATAATAATAGAGAAAGTTTATTTAAGCTTTAAGCAAGTTTAGATTTTATTAATAAAGAAACATTGATTAATGTTGTTGAGCGGTTATAGTTATTATTACACAATTAAATTAGTATATTTAAAGAATTAAAAAGAGTATTTAAAGCTTGTTTAATTTCCAAAGAAGGGGTTGATCGGGAAGGGGGAGTTGATTGGGGAGGGGTCTGATCCAGACCCCGTCCCGTTATCGCTCTCATTCAAAGGTCTCTTTTGACCTTTCATCCTTCCCTTTTCTTCCATTACATCCCAGTTCACACCCCTTTCTCAGGAATCACAAATGCAACTACTTTAATTATTGTTATAATAGATACATATTCTAACTTTTTCCAAGCTCCTCGTGATTTTAATCTTTTAAGCGTGTTCCACCCTTTCCGACCATGGGAATTTGCTATTCCGCCACCAAAGTCAGCGGCTCCAACGGCACCGCCGTCACCGTCAACAAAAATTGCAAGCGCGCCGCCAAGACCGAATTGACGACGACGGCGGTGGCCAATCCCGAACGCCACAAGGCAAGTGCGCGGCACGTGCCGTGCGGGAAGCGCACGGATTTCGGTTACGAGAAGGATTTCGATAAGCGATACACGCTGGGCAAATTGCTTGGACACGGTCAATTCGGTTACACCTACGTAGGAATCGACAAAGCTAATGGCGATCGCGTCGCAGTTAAGAGGCTCGATAAGAGTAAGGTATTTTCGTTCTTGTCATCGTCGTTTAAGTCATGAATCTTACGATTACGAATGAATTGACTCGAATTTAGTGCTTTAAATTCGTTGCTGTATGTAATGTTAGGAATTGTTTTTTGATTTTTTTTTTTAATTCTTGAATTTGGTGGCAGATGGTTCAGCCTATAGCCGTTGAGGATGTTAAGCGAGAGGTCAAGATATTGAAAGCGCTCACTGGCCACGAGAATGTGGTTCAGTTCTATGATGCTTTTGAAGATGATTCTTACGTGTATATAGTTATGGAGTAAGTTGCTTTGGTTGCCGTTTCTTCTTTTGTTTCTCTGATTTTTCAGCACTTTGATATGTTCTGGATTTATGCTTTGGGAGCTCAATTATCAAATTGTAGTTTGTTTTCTTTCCATGTGATTTATATTTCTACGTGCTCTTAGGTTATGCGAGGGTGGAGAACTGCTAGATCGGATATTGGCCAAGTAAGTATTGTTTGATTTGGATGTGGTTGCTATGTTCGGAGTAGTAAACCTCAACAATTTAGTCCCTGAGATTGAAAGTGTTAGTTACTCCAGTCCCTTACTTTATACAACTTTTACTACAGTCCCTGACTTATCTTAATGTTACAAAATATTATTCAGTTTTAAGTGAAAAATTTATTGGAGAAGTACTAAAGCTGACGAAACACCAATCGTTTAATTTGCTTCACGTATTAGCATCCGATACTGATACTCCTGAATATTTCCTATACTTATTGGTTAAGTATTCAAGCATTTTAAAAAAGTGATGAAAATTCAATAACTTGAGACATAGAAGCATGTGTAATTAATCATTTAATATAGACATATAGAAACGTTGCCCCTTGATGAATCAAAAAGTAGAAATTGTTCTCTTTATGGATTACCTCTAGAAATGAGTGAGATTGATTGTACTTTTCCTATTTGTAGATGATATCAAGTAATATATTATGACACTGATTTATAATTTTTATTTTGTATTCAATAATGTCCGGGGAGTATTTCTTTTAATTTGGATTTGAAGAATTACAATTATATATTTACTATGTTTGGTGAAATTTTGTAGACATCTTATATTTCTTAACTATATTGCATTAGCGGTGAAGTTGGGCTGGATTTGTCATTGTTTTGACCGAACTTGAAATTTTGATTAGATCATTATATAAGTCAGAAAGATCCAATCAAGACTAAAAATAATTATACTATATATAACAATTAAGCTATAATAATTATACTAAATCAACCCTAAAAAATTACTATAACTACAATATCATTTTATACAAATATTCACTATCTAAATAGCTCAAGAAACTTATATTTTTAAGAGAATATTAAGACAAAATCGGGTTGTGACTACGTGAAATACAACCCGAACTAGTCCTATAAAATACATGGTGTCTATTTTGAAATTCAAGCTCATCCAAATGCACTTTAGCTCAGGTTGGACTGACAGTTTGGGTTGGGTCATGCTCATCCCCAAGGTTCTCAAACTCTTGGAGTTACTTTCTTAGATAGAGAAAACGAGTTAACTCACTATCAAATCTTTTTCTAAGTAAACTCAGGTAAACTCTTTAAACTTGTGGTATACTCACAAACTTTTGGGTCACGAAGCAAGTTAACAAGTTTTGGAATATAATCAAATGTATTTTTTGTTCGACTTTTCCTCCCACAATGACAATATTTTATTAGACTCATTATTTGAAGACATTAACTCCATTTTGAACTGTTTTTACATTAAATTATGTTTTTAGGAATTTATATATGATTTAGTCAGTTTAATCTTATTTAGCAGTAATGTACTATCATAATTTATTATTGTGATTTGCTACTTTTCTTTATTATGAAGTGGAAATATTGAATTATTGTTGTATTAAGACTATTATCATATGCTTATATGCCATTAATAAACTTTTAATATTATTTTATATGTTAGGTAAAGTCTTACGAGTTTACAAGTTGAATTTATGAGTCAAGTTTACGGAAGCTCCATGAGTTTATCTAAATCTTTTAGTTTGACAACCATGCTCACCCTTTTATCGTATCCTAAATAGTTTTAGAATCATTGTATCCAATACATATTGTATCCGATGTATATATTGTATTTGTCCATTGGTGAACAAACTAATTAAACATTTTATGAATTTGGGGAGTAAAATGAAAGTTTTGTGAATTTACAGACCATTCTTCCTAACACTTATAATCTCGGGGGCAAAATGGAGGTTTACTCATTTTGGTTATGTATAACTTCTGAAATTCCAAGTTGAAATTGCAGAACCAGGGTCAATAATGATTTGTGAGTCTATGTTTATGTGTACCAGAACTTACTTCCTCTTCTTTTGCTTCAATCAGAAAGGACAGTCGTTATACTGAAAAAGATGCAGCGGTGGTTGTAAGGCAGATGCTCAAGGTTGCAGCTGAGTGCCATTTACATGGTTTGGTGCACCGGGACATGAAACCAGAAGTATAGTCAAGCACTTTACATATCTGCCAAATTTGTGTGAAATGGTATTTGCATGACTGGATGCTATATGGTGAATTTTTTTTTTCATATTCTTGCAGAATTTTCTTCTTAAATCAACCAAAGAAGATTCACCTTTAAAGGCCACAGATTTTGGTTTGTCAGATTTCATTAAACCTGGTGAGGGAGAGTCCTTATTTGCATGACCAGTTTCTTTCTTTTTTCTTGTCTTCCATTTTTTGTTTCGGACTTATTTTCCTGTTTCTTTGGTTGAGTTTCAAGACATGCTCTTGCAATTTTTATTTGAGAATTATAGTTCTCTATTGCTGAAAACTAAAAAATCCTGCAGGAAAGAAGTTTCATGATATTGTTGGTAGTGCTTACTATGTTGCACCTGAAGTATTAAAACGCAAGTCTGGCCCACAATCAGATGTGTGGAGTATTGGTGTTATTACGTACATATTGCTCAGTGGGAGACGCCCATTTTGGGATAAGACCGAGGATGGTATTTTTAAGGAGGTACAGTACCTTATTATCATGTAATTTTCTGATTTTACCTATTTATGTGGGATTTGTTATCCATTCGTGTTTCCTAATAACATTATAAGTCTATGACCTTTACTTTAATTGTCCACATAATTTTGAATATTTACAAAGGAATTTGCTAATTTTTTGTTGTGTATAAAATATAATCTGATATGCAGGTTTTACGGAAGAAGCCTGATTTCAATCGGAAACCATGGCCAACTATAAGTAATTCTGCAAAAGATTTTGTGAAAAAATTACTGGTAAAGGATCCTCGGGCAAGATTAACTGCTGCTCAAGCTCTATGTATGTATCCTGTTGTTTTCTTACAATTAGAAGACTGTTTATGTTATTTGAGCCTTTAAGTGATATTTGTCTTATAATAAAAGTAGTAATAATGATGATGATAATAGTAATATTATTTTTGGGTGGTTGTTCTATGTGGCACCTAAAATTTAGGCGTTGAATTCATAGAATTCAAATGCACCCCATTTTAAATGCTACTTTATTGTTAGAACTTAGAATATTTTCTTAATTTTTTATTTAATGCTCTTAGAAAGTTTATCCCGACCTAGTGTGAAGTTATGTACAAAACATGTTGAACCAAAAACATGTGATGGAAGACTGTAAAAGGGGATTGAGGAAAAAGGATAGAGTGGGTTACCCTATCATTAAGGACAAATGATGATATCAAGTTAATGAGATAACATGTTGTAAGGACAACAACCCTCCAAAAATGGTGAGGAACATGATTGTGAAGAAGTGTCCAAATAGTTTCAATAAGATGTTTGTTTTTTGCTTTCAACTACTCCATTTTGTTAGGTATATTTGAGAAAAAAGTACAAAAGAATAGAGATTGAATTTGAAAGTGAAGTTCCTCTCTTAGGATCTCACATCGGAGATTTCAGATACAGTATATGATAGGGAAGAGAAGAGAATAGGAAAGGTCATATATAGGAACTAGATACAGCACAAAGCACATAACTTTTCAATAAATTATATTTAAGACAACTTATTCTAACACTCCCCCTCAAGTAGGAGCATACAAATTGTATGTGCCAAGCTTGGAACAAACAAATTCAATCTTAGGTCCTCCCAAGGATTTTGTTAATACTTCTACAAATTGATCATTTGATCCAACAAACTCAATGCAAATTTCTTTGGAAAACAACTTTTCTCACATAAAATGACAATTAGTCCTTTCATAGAACATTGAATTGGAAGCAATGTGGAGAGCAACTTGGTTATTATAATACATCTTCATTTGTTGAATCTCACAAAAATCTAGTTCTTAGAGGGATTGGTTTACTCATATAAGCTCACAAGTGAGGGATATCATTACCCTATACTTAGCTTTAGCAGTTGATTGGGTAACAACATTTTGTTTCTTTTCCAAGAGATAATATTTCCTCCAAGGAAAACACAATATCCTGTAGTAGAGAGCATGTCCATAGGAGAACCAACCCAATCAACATCACAATATACATAGATTTGGATATTCCCTTTATCTTGTAAAGTAGTCCTTGTCTTGAGATCTTTTTGAGATATCTTTAAATACGGTCCCTTTTGATGATTATTCGAGATTTACTTGAATTTGTTTAATGAAGTGTTTTCTATATTTGAAACTTTTTTTTAATGAAATAAAAAATACAATTTGGTATAGCCATACGTGCTTTTTCTAGTGACAATGCTCGTGAATATTTGTCTAACCAATTTTAGCATTTCATGAAATCCAATGATATATGTGATGATTGACTCTCAAATCATGTGTCTGATGAAGAACACGAAAGACTGTCTACTAGAGGAGTGTCTAGTAGTGTTAAGTCTAGACACATTGTTGGATGCATGTGGTATTGTTTGACGCATGTTTTAATGATATTTAGGCTTCACTATTTTGACGGTTTTATGTTATTTCATTTCTTAGGTTCTATATATAGAGAACTTTATGTGCATAGGGGGTACACTGTTTCTTGCTAACAAACTCTGTGTATAGAACCTTCCAATTAATAAAAGTGTTTTCTTTTAATCCTATTCTTGTTATTATTGTTGTGAGCCCAACAATATGCTTTATCAAACGTCATATCCTCCTACTTGTTCGAATAAATTGTCTTATATAGAATTTATTGGAAAACTTTTGTATGCTTTGGGCTGTACCTAGTTCCTATATATGACCTTTCCTATTCTCTTCTCTTCCCTCTTATACATTGTATTTGAAATCTCCAAAGTTATTATAAATATGAGATCCTGGGAGAGGGAAATTCACTCTCAAATTTATTGTCTATTCTTTTGTATTTTTCTCAACCTATGGTAGCTAATCAAATTAAAGTACGTCTTGAATAATCATCAATAAAGACGAGAAGGACCCCCTAACCTCAGATATCAAAGTGAGCTATAGAAAAATGAAACAAAACTTGTTTAATAAGACTATCAGGAAAAGACTGACGAACATGCTTTCCTAATTGATATGACTCACAATTCAAAAGTAGACAAATACTTTAAACTTGACCCCATCTTTTGCAATTTTGTTAACTTGGGATTTCCTAGTTGAGCATGAGCCATCACTGAAGAGACCATAGATGCACATATTGATGGTAATGGATAGAGATAGTAAAGGCCATGTGATTGGGTCAATCGGGCAACAAACAGTAAATTAAAAGGGCAATTAGGAACATAGGGTCAAATGTTGGTAAGGGTTAGGTAAAACCAAATCTGTGAACCATTGGTAGTAGTTATAAAAATAAAAAAGGAAATTGACAGCTTTAGTAAAAGAGGAGAAAAGAGAACAATTACCAAATATGTGTTAAGTTGCACCAAAGTCAATAAACCAAGGACCAAAAGAAGGTGATTGAGAAAGACAAGATGAATTATCAATATGTGTCACTAAAGCAATGCTATTAGTGGATTGACATGCCTCATACCATTTGATAAAATCTTCAAATGTTGTTGGAGATGGATCATATGGGAATATAGGAGCAACAAGTGACTCAGTAGTCGAAGTGGAATGGTTAAACTCATTCATCTTCTCAATATAAATAAAACACGTGTTGTCTCAAAAACACATGTTTTGTACTTAACATCACACCTCGTCGGGCTAAACTTTTTAAGATGATATCAACACCTTTCCTAGTGAAGTTTATTGGGCCTATCATACAACCTATTATTGGGCCCCTCTCTATTCCTATGCTCGATATTATGTAATATGAGGGGGCGTGTTGGAGATTCCATATTGATTAGTGATTTGACCAAATTATAATATATAAGTTGGGTGCAAACTTTACTTTACTAAGTCAGTTTTGTGAGATTGAGTTAATCTTAAAGTCCACTTTCTAAGAATTGCAAATATATAAATTTAGAATGATATCAAATATTGAACTCTACCATGGGACTCTTTCTAAAATTTTTGCTTTTATCTTTTTTTCTGTGAGATCAATTTGCCCTTTAATGATAAGTAATTGCTCAATTATTTATAATAATTTAAGTTATACATATTTTCTTGTTACCACTATCAATTTGTCTTTGAGGGTTCACTTAAATTGATATATGTAATTAAAATGCTTTTTTGTAATTGTGTAGCATTGCACTATGTTACCAGCATGAGAAAAATATAAGAATTTGTATGTGAGAGAGAGTTGGAATGTGAGATATAGCTTTTAAATCTACACCATGTTACGTTTTAATCTGATATGTTTTTAAAACTTAGAGCACTAACCCTATATATACTATATCATATTTATCTAACTATCTTGATTCTTGCACTAAATGGAATGCAATGGCTCTGCATCATGTCTTTAGTCTTTAGTTGTTCAAGTAGCATTATCTATTCACAGAATTTGCAAAGTCAAACTGTATTATTTTATCTACAATGCAAAACATTTTCTTAAGTAAAGCTTTTCCTTATGTTTAACTGTTTCAATTAAACCTGATAATTCCAGCACATCCATGGGTTAGAGAAGGAGGAGACGCATCGGAGATTCCTGTTGATATATCCGTTCTTAGCAACATGCGGGAATTTGTGAAATATAGTCGATTGAAACAATTTGCACTCAGGGTAAGAGATTAGTTCTTGACTTTTCTTGACAGAAGGCATGGAACTTTTTGACATCTAGCTTTTCTGACAATTGATTACTGTTTGAATATAGGGAAATATCTAATCATACTTTAGATTATCCTTTAGAATTAGTTTCCCTATTTCTTCTTTATCCCTTTGATTAGTTACCATATTTCTTTATCTTATCAAGATTTGTTTCCTTGATAGCTAGGATTATGATTTGTATAAGTAAGGTTAATGCTACAGGTTTTATGATCATATGAAACACATAATTTCAATAATTACCCTGCAGGCATTGGCTAGCACACTTAACGAAGAAGAGTTGGCTGATCTAAAAGATCAATTTGACGCTATAGATGTGGACAAAAATGGTTCTATTAGTTTGGAAGAGATGAGACAGGTAGTGTTTAGTTTACTGGCTTTGTAACCAACTTAAATCTAAAAACATCACTTATCTATTGATGAGCAAATTATTCCATTAAATATTTCCCTACTTTAGTTTAAAGGGTAGATTTTGTGCAGGCTCTTGCGAAAGATCTTCCTTGGAAGTTGAAAGAACCACGAGTACTAGAGATATTGCAAGCGGTTAGTATGTTTGATCTCTTACAAGCAACGCATGTAATTTTTCTTGCTGGCTGCTTCTTCTCAGCCTTTATTCGACGTCTAAAATTACGGAGTTTGTTTGGTAATTGATAATCTTTCATTTACTTCAAAGAAGATATATGTGGCTTCCCCAAATTAATCTCTTCCACTAATGCTGCTTTGTCATACTCTCTAGCTTGCAAAAATAGTATAATTCAATCTTGTGTAAGCAGATAGACAGCAACACTGATGGGCTAGTGGATTTTAGCGAGTTTGTAGCTGCTACATTACATGTGCATCAGCTGGAGGACGACTGTGATAAGTGGCAGCAACGATCAAAAGCTGCTTTTGAAAAATTTGACTTAGATAAAGATGGCTATATTACTCCAGAGGAACTTAGAATGGTTGGTATCACAACTTTTGTGAAGGCCCCTACTCATTTATTGCGAAAACTTTCTCAAAAAGATTCAAAATAGTTTAATTTTAGTTTTCTTGCCTATATATGCATCCTTATAAGTTTATGATTTTTTGGGTGAGGGATATACGCTTCTCAGTTTTAGGCGTTGCACATTTGTGAAGATAAACGTTGAAAACGATTAAGATAGCTTAGTTGCTATAACTAATATTCCTCTTTGGCTTTTTCAGCATACAGGCTTGAGAGGCTCCATTGATCCTTTGCTGGAGGAAGCTGATATTGACAAAGACGGAAAAATCAGCCTACCAGAGTTCCGTAGACTTCTAAGGACTGCGAGCATAGGTTCTCAAAAGGTTTCAAGCCCATCTGTCTATCGCCGGAGAATCTAGAATAGAGGCACTTCTGAGACAGATAAATTTGGAGATGCGAGTGGAGTTCCTCTTAGTATCTTGTGTGATTGTCCTGAAGCTCTTAAGATTGTCTCTTCTTTTATGCAAATTTTAATCACTCATCTGTGCTGACAATCTGTGAAACTCAACACCAGTTATTGACTGCGGTATCCCCTTTGCGGTGATTATGTCCACAATTTGACGAGGACTACATCAAGAGGTGTTTGGTAGAGTTTATGTAGACCATGCCTGGATTGGCTTCAGGTATTGCAGTTTCCGCGGTATCATTTATGCCTGGATTGATTTCATGTATCGTGTAACTATAAATAAAATCTTCTAGCCAAACATGAAAAAAAAACACTATAAATGATGATGAAATGAAATACGGATCAGATTCTGTTCTTTCTCACTGTTTTTCCATCTCTTTCTAATTTTATTTCCCTGCAGAAGGCGAATGCACCCTGCTGTTCTTAGTAGAAACTAGTGAAATGATTGTATAAATTTGGTTTACTAGTTTGAATCTGTAGTGCTCTTCTCTTAAGAATTAGCGGGGAAGATACCGTAAGGGAGTGGTGGAAGTTTTTGATGACTTGCGTTTGCTCTTTTAGTTTATATTATGATCTGACAGGTTTGCCTTTGTAATCGAAGAAGCGAGAAGTAGCCGGGATGTCTTCTGCATTTTACATTTACATGCATCTTTTGTGATATCATATTCTGACAGCCTCGAACACAATACACCAATGTTTTCTTACTATGGGCAGTTCATTGCTGAAATGTAGGCCTGAAGGTAAACCTAGTAAAGGACAAATCCTGTCACCCATTAAGTAATAGGAGCATGATATTAGAAAGATAGAGGTAAGATTAATTTTGAGGATACTAATAGCTCCATGGTAAGATTAGTTTTGTGGATACTAATAGATTCTGTAAACCATGGTGAGGAGTATGTACATTATTTTCAACCACTCAAGTTATGCGACTGTAATGTACCCAAAAATGTATAGGATTTGAGGGAAAATTTTGTCATGTTTTGTTAATAGATACATTTTGTCAAATAACAAGCGACACCCTCATAAAACTTGTTTAAGATGTACCTAACTTTTAGTATTTTGTTTAGACGAAGAGATCGAAAGTGAGCTAGTCGAAAAAGAAATAAACTAAAAAAAAATGAAAAAAATGAGGTTGTTTAAATTAGAAAAGAGTAGAAAGAGAAGAAAAATGAATCAAAATATTTGTAAGTAATTATCGTTAATTTGAAACAATAAAATGTAGATTGTAAGAATATAATGGAAGTTATTACTAAAGTGTCTTTGTTTTAAAAGATATGTAGAATTAAATAAAAGGAAAATATAAGGTGTGTAGTCATTGTTCTTGCGTGGAAAATAGAAATGTAATTGAGTATGTTTTTCAAAACAATGGTAATATGATGACTTTTAACATTAATCATATATATAATATCTATTATGCAGGTGTCACTTCACATTATCTGTTTGTCATTCCATACTCTTCCTTTCCAAACTTTTCATTTCATAGAAGTGCAACTTGCATGGGTTTTACATGTTCAATCATATCTTCACACAAGAACAAAAGCAAATGCGTCACACCTTCAACAATTTGTCTTCTTCCTTTTACTTCACAATACCAACTGTGAAAGTAAAATGTTTTTAAAGTTAATATTTCACATAACGATATTCTTATCCAATCATTCTTTGGTCCTAAAAGAAAGTATCCAATGAAGTAATTAGTAACTTTTTATCTAAAGAGATTATCTTCACAATACTAGTTGCAACATTCACAATATAATAAGGTTAATCACTTGAATAATATGAACTGATAATTTTTGTTCTTATATATAATATATGGATTATCTTCAACTAGCGTTATATCACTTAATTATTTCTAAAAAAATATTCTTTATCTTAGGGAAATTAATAAAAATTGTAATGGGAATAATGTTCTTCTTACATGAGTCTTTTACTTGTGAATAGTAAAAAAACACTCCCTAGTTTGATACTGTTCTGTCAATGGTGTTTCTATCTTTTTCTTTTAAAATGATGGTTTAATGTTTTTCAATTAGGACAAGTTTGACTTTGAAAATAATATCTTTTAAAGATGGTAACTAATCTTTCTAACTTATAGATTGTAACCCATTAACCTATAAAACAACGTGGGTTGGTCTATCTCTATTCATTTTCAACTTCTCCGAGTCGTTTCATCACATTTTTTATTTGTATGTTTGAATTACTATTTTGAAAGGTTGTGCATATAGAAATAAATTCAATATTTATTTTATAACATCTCAATTCATTAATTTGAACTCATTATTTTTTACATTATTAATAAATTTAAAATAAGATAAATATGATTTTTACAATATTTATTTATAATAATTGATAGATTGATTGTTATAAATAATTATTTTAAATAATAATGACAAAAAGTACTTTTTTTATTATTAATTATTATTTCCAATCAGATCATGTGGCAAAACATCCCATCTAGTCCATCAAACTTATTGTATCGCTCACGTATAAATGTTATTTAATATATTAATATATATTTTGTGTAACAAATGCAAATGATGTGAACAATGATGTGCACATAGTTAGATAAAACTTTTATTTATAAAGATGCAAGTAATATAAGTTTTTGCTTAAAAAGATAATAAGTATATTTCATTAAGAAATACAATACATGTTAAATTGTAATAAATGTTTATTTTACAAGTTTTTTTAATCTTTCAAGAAAATTTGGCAACACCTTGTGAAAATAAAAAAAAATTTCTTGAAAAAAATATTTGTCAATATTACGAAGTAAGTCAATTGTTGGTGTGTCGTTTACACTTGTGCTTTTTATTTAAAGGTAAAAAGAAACTACTTAAACAATTATGTAAAGTTCTCCCATGCTCTATACTTCAGAGGTGTTGTAAAAAAAGTCACATATATTCAGTGTTAAGTTAAGTACATTCAATGCATCTTGAAGTCTAAGAGCCTACTTAGATCAAGTATAATCAATATAAAAAAAAGACCTTTACAAAGACTATAAAAGATATGCAAGACTCTTCTTTCCTTCAAAGTGATATATACAAAACATCTATTGAAGAAACACAATGACGAAGAGGGACAACAATGAAAGTCTTGATGCAAGAACATGCATAAGATCTAAAGCTTAAAACCCTTTGTTGTTGTGAGAAAGAACATGATTGCATTCACTAGTGAACTAGTAGAGTACTTAAATCTTGTATAATCTTCATTAATGAGTAACCTTAGTGATCTTTTAGATCACTCTTTAGACAATTTTTGTTTTAAATAGAAGTGATTGTGTGTAAAAGAATATTTGGTGGGTTAATCAAGAATTACTATAATCCAAATGAATACCCAAATTTTTACTTAGAAGTGACTAATTATTTAAAGAATATTTAACAAATTAAGTAAAAGTGACTATATTTCAAAACAATACTCAATGGTTAACTAAGAGTGACCAGATTTTAAAATAATACTCAACGAGTTAGAAAAAAAAAATAAAAAATATTACCATATGAAAGAAAAATTTTATTATAACTTATATTGTTAGTTGACATATTAAAATTCAATCATATTGATTGAAAACTAAAAATAATTTTCGTTATTAAATAAATATAAATATCTACATGTAATTTTTTTTCCTTATCTTGTTAGGTTATTAATATTTCGTCTATAAAAACATAATTATAATAAGACTCTACATTATCATATTATATTTATAAAATTTTACAAAAATCTTAAAACATAATTTAATTTTCTCTTTTTTGTTTTAACTTCTTATTTTTTACATCCATACATAGATTGATTCTTCTATAAATAAATAACTTAATTTTTTCATAATTTATACTTGAACACAATCCTTCATTAAATTTATAAGCATACCCTTCTAATTATGAACTATATTTTTTCTATTAAAATATTCAAAAACGTGATATTTAAATCAAAAATTATCTCTCTTTAACTTTAATAATTTATTATTGGATTTTATAATAATTTTGTGCAAAATTAAGAAAAAAATTAAAGTAATAATTACTATAACTTTAATGTTTAAGATATAACTTTTGTTATTGTATTTTATTGAGAATTTGACTAAAATATTATAAAAAAAAGTTAAGTTTACCAGTACCTGTAACAATACTACATTCAACCAAAAAAGAAATATAATATACAAATATTTGGAATTGCCCTACTTTTGTATCTTCTTTAAAAAAAAATACAGAAATAAACTGTTTCTGCAATTGTGTAGAGAGGGAGGAGAGAAGAGGAGAGTACAGAGAATTAGGGAGAAGAAATGGAATTTGTTTGGAAATCTAAATTCTGATGTGTGATGTGTGTGAGAGAGAGAAAGAAAGAGTGAAAGAATGAAGATAGTGAGTTACAACGTGAATGGTCTGAGACAGCGCATAGCGCAGTTTGGGTCTCTCCGGAATCTGTTAAATTCATTCGATGCAGACATCCTCTGTTTTCAGGAGACCAAACTGCGGAGGCAAGAACTTACGGCGGATTTGATCATGGCCGACGGTTACGAATCCTTCTTTTCATGCACCCGCACCTCTCAGAAGGGCCGAACTGGCTATTCCGGTGACCCCCTCCCCTCTTGCATTCATTCTGAAGATAACCTACTTAGTTTCCTATTTTCTTTTTTTTTCAGAGAAATGCTCATTAGGGTATCAAACACATTATTTATTGTTGTTTAAAAAAAAAATTTATAACAAAAAAAAAAATACTAGTAAGACACAAAATTTAGTGGATTAGAATTGATTAAAAATCACAAAATTTAGTGGGTCACACAACTTTGTCAAGTAATTTTTACTGATTTTGTAATTTTCAATAAATTTTTATCAATAAAGGAAATGGGAAGAAGAGTGTATTATCTTATAGAAAGATTACAACATATAAGGTTGATTCTAGCTTAGAGGGACTAGTCTCCCACTTCATGGCGAGACAAGTTTCTAGCTTATTGGCACCTCACCTTGTCTCAAACAGGATTGCCTAAAAGGAGAAAATTTGTGGGAAATTAAAGCAATATTACATTATCATGAATGAAACTTATTTGATAAGAAGTAAGACTCCACAATTTCGTATTTTTTAATAAAATGTTATTTAACTATAAAGAACCCTTTTGAAAGAGTGTGGTACAAAGTGTCTAAATCATACTTACGAGCCAATATACTTTCTTGTGTGTGTAGGCGTTATTACGTTTTGTCGTGTAAAATCAGCATTTTCTAGTAATGAAGTGGCATTGCCACTAGCAGCAGAGGAAGGCTTTACAGGACTTCTGGAAAACTCTCAAACTAGCAAAGATGAATTGCCGTTCATGACAGATGATCTAGAGGAATTTTCAAAAGATGAGCTTATAAGTCTTGATAGTGAGGGGCGATGCATTATGACGGATCACACTCACTTTGGTGAGTACAGGAGAAAAAAAATTGAAACCAGTTGTGTGAAACATGATATAGAAGTGTGATTAGAAAAATAAGTTTATATTTGTTTTGACATATTGGATACCTGTGTTCCATTATGTTCAGTTCTTTTCAATGTGTATGGACCTCGAGCTGCAAGTGATGACACAGAGAGGATTCAGTTTAAGCAAAAATTTTACAGCGTATTACAGGTATTTGAAATGTTCATATGTTAATGGAATCAGTAAATGATGCAACTAAATTCAAAAGTTAATAATTAGAATGTATGTTTGAAAAGTTTGAATAGGTTCATCCAATTGCATCATTGCTAAGAAGATGTGACCTGAGTATTGTCTGTCTATTAGAACGTGTTCAGAGCTTAATAACTATGAAGCTAGTTTTCTAAAAGTAGTATTATTACTATTTATTATGTTTTATCTGTAAATTTGTAAATTAATATGATCAATGAACACTAAATATAAAAGAGGAAAGGCTATGTTTTAAAATAGGACCATGGACATCGTAGTTTATGTTTGATGTTCATTTCCTGTGTCTCTGTTAAGTTTTACCAAACTGAAAATTTTAATTTCTCTTGTTTTCTGGTTGATTGATGTTGATAGTCTCTTTGATAGAAAAGATGGGAGTATCTCCTGCATCAAGGAAGGAGAATATTTATTGTTGGTGATCTCAATATTGCTCCATTTGCAATTGATCGATGTGATGCAGGACCTGATTTTGAAAATAATGAGTAAGCTTACTACCCAAATTCTATGAAGTATCTTTGGTGGTGCTAAATCTCACATGCTAATAATTGTCTTAAATTTTTTTTCCTGAATTTATATGTAGATTTAGAAAATGGTTCAAATCAATGTTAATTGAAAACGGCGGTCAATTTTTTGATGTCTTCAGAGCTAAACATCCTGATAGGTATGGATATTCTATTCTCTATTCTGTTAAATATCAAATATGATGTGTTGGATTCTTCTGGAAAATTTAATGATATTGATACTTAGTGAGGATTGCCTTGTCAGAAGATGGAGATTGGAGAAAGCTTCTTACAATCATTTTATCTTGTCATATCTTTTATTTTTATGGGAATATATATCTTTAATATGGGATTATATCACTTTTACTTTCATATTGAAGTAGTCTTTTTTGAAATTCAGATATATGTTTTAACTTTGAATCTTATATTTAGTCTTTTTGTGTGACACATTTCTTTTGTATGTGGCTGTTGGCCAGTAATGTACCATCCTCCATATTTCTCCTTTGTATTTCTCTATTCAAATTTTACATGGAGTTTTCAATATTATATGGTCACACCTTCAGTATGATCAGTATTAATCTCTATTCAAATTTTACATGGAATTTTCAATATTATATGGTCACACCTTCAATATGATCAGTATTAATCTCGTTACATCATATCTGTACATTTTGGGATTGTGTGCAGAAGGGAAGCATATACCTGTTGGTCGCAAAATACAGGTGCTGAAGTATTTAACTTTGGGAGTAGAATTGACCATATTCTGTTTGCCGGTTCATGCTTACATGAATCAAATGACTTGCCATCCCATAGTTTTGTAAGATGTCATGTCAAGGAATGTGACATTCTGACACAGTACAAACGGTGTAAGCCAGAAAACACACCGAGGTAAAATGCAAGCCTTGTATGTGGAATCCTAAGGTCTTTTGCCTGTGAACCAAGATGGTTATTATTTTTATGGATGTAAATGTTATGTACTTGGTGAAACTTAAGATGCCCTTGTGTTTTGGATCATTTGGCATTATACATTTATGAAATTTGCAAGGATTGTATTGCTACTTTCATAACTTGTTTTATCTGTTTCTTTTTCATAGTTTTCCATTGTATTTCTTTAATAGACTTGTTTAGTTTGTTTTCAACTTTGGTATTCACCTCTACTATGTTAAATGGTTCAATATTTGAATGCATATGTGTTGCATGTGTCTTTCTCAAGGTTAGGATATAACTTAGCTTAATGATCTGCTCAGTGCCCATAGGTGGAAGGAAGGGCGCAGCATCAAACTGGAAGGATCTGATCATGCTCCAGTTTTTATGTCTTTACATGAAATTTCTGATGTCTCTCTGCACAGTACTCCTTCCTTATCTGCTAGATATGTTCCCATGGTTCACGGCATACAGCAAACTCTGGGTACCAAGCATGGTTTCTTCTTTGGATGAGTCTCTGTTTATACAAATTTTTTTGTTTCTGAACCTTTTCTTGCAGTGTCAGTGTTGATGAAAAGGAAAGTTTCTGAACAAATTAAATCATGCAAGATGGCACATGAAGACATTGCAACGGATGGTACTTGTGAGGGAGAAGAACCAGTTAACAGAGCTGCTTCATCTGCAACCAATCCAAATGAATATAGTTTACCTCCACGACAGGTTTATGAAGGTAGCATTTTGAAACCAAATGAACTTTCCAGAGGTTCTTCTCAGGAGCCTGTTTCTAAATCACTAAATGAAAGTGAAAAATCAATAATGCACAAGTGTAACAAACCCCTCAAAAAGGCTAGAAATAGTCAATGGTCCCAGCTCTCACTTCGGTCATTTTTCCAGAAAAGTACAAATCTTGACAATGACGTCAATGGCTCCTCATATACTGATAACTCAAATAGTCAGGCTGAACCTTCTCAACCCAACCCTCAGTTACATGAAACTCCTACAGTGTCTGATCAAAGTATCAGTCCCAAGCAATGTTCGTTGGATACTGATGCACGCGATCAGGATTTTGCTGGGCCAAAGGATAGTTCCACTAAGGAAGAAAAGAGTAATGTGGCTTCATTAGAGTGGCAAAGAATACAACAGTTGATGCAGAATAGTATACCTATTTGCAAGGGCCATAAGGAACCTTGTATTGCTCGGGTGGTGAAGAAACAAGGACCAAATTTTGGCCGCAGATTCTATGTTTGTGCTCGTGCTGAGGTAATCTGTTTCCATTGAGTGGTTTCAGGCACTGTGCTTCTTACTCTTTGACAATTATTTTTCTGCATTGAACTATAGTTTTGTGAGAACTCAACTCAATCCATCCGTCAATCCAAGGAATTTAGTCACCTGTTAAAATTAGAACAATCTTGGTGTTTTTAGTTGATTTCAAGGTTGTCAAACACAAAAGTTTATGAAAATTTGTAGAGGGTTGGTAAACTAGATTCGTAAACTCGTTAGACTTTACCACGATGCAGTTTAGTTTAGTTTTAGGTACAAAATGAGGATTCAGTCTTGTAAGAAGTAGCATACTTGCACCATACAATAACACAAGAAAAATAATCAACATTCCTTATTTGCGGATTGACTTTTAATGACCTATCTTTGAGCTTGTCATGAGTATGGCCGGGTTCTTATATTATAATCTTTCCGTTTGACCTTGTGTGTTTTGGGTGTCATTTCTTAATTTGTGTAACACCAGCCTATATAGTAGGTGGTGAATATTAACATGATTTCCCTTACAGGGCCCTGCGTCTAATCCTGAAGCAAACTGTGGTTACTTTGGATGGGCTTCTTCAAAGTCTAGGAATAAATAATGCAAGAGAATGGATGATTAACCCTCCTCCTCCAACATAACCACAATGTGGAGCGGAAATACTAGTTTTGCATGATTATGATCATTACCAAGTTCCTTCAAGGAGCTGCCTCTCATAATCTGTCCACCCTCTAGGCAAGTATTCTTGTAGATTTCTCTACAATTGTGAATTTTTGTTCTGTACATTCAGCTGTTGTCACCAAAACTCTCTTTTATGGTATTGAAGACTAAAATTGTGAATGAAGATTATTAGATGATAAGTTTGACCACCCACATAATTCTATGATTTTGAACAAATTGGCCAATAGAAAGAAATCGATACGCAGAGTCTAATAAACTTTTTAATCTTTGTTCTATTTTTAAATAAAAGAAAGGCAACAAAATCAATAAAGCTAAACAACACCAACTCATAACTAGTCATGGTTAATGAAATGAGTTAAAGACTTGCTATGGCTAATGAAAAACGTTCTTACTTAATCTAACTACAAATCTAAGACTCAAATTTATCATTATTTAAATCAGAAAACTCTTCCTCAATTAATTTAGGAGATTTTCCAAACCTAGTTGTAATTTAAATTAGAACGACTCTGTCTATTACTTTACTTGTTTGATGATATTAGAAATTAGCACGTGATTTGTATATTGTGGAAATATTTAGAGTAAGTTTTCAATGAATTATAAAGCATTTACATTTCATTATATTAACCAGAAAATATTTAATAAGAGTCTATTGTTTTAAAATCATATAGATTCAAATACTATTAAACATGAGTAGATTAACTGCATATTGATGTGATATAATAGAAAAAGTTAACCACGCTTATAATACGTTTTAAAAAAAGATTTTATAATAAAATAATTACTTATTTCTAGTAATATATATTGAATTTAAGACTTACTTATATTAAAGTAATATCTATTCGATACAAATATTTGCATATCATTATGTCATAAAATTATTGTACGATAAAATAATTATTGAATTTTATATTTTTCAATAATCCAAGGAGAAAGTTACTGTACCTACAGAAGGTGAATCTTGACAAATGAGAGGTTTGGCGAATGCCATAAGATTGAGCTAGAAAGGGTGATTACAAACACTTGGATCTTCCAACAACTATTGCATTGGCAGATCTAAATCCCAAGTCTTTTAATTTGTTAAAAAAAGAGTGAGGGATTTGGGTATGAGCTTCAAAATTATTCCTGCATGTTTTGAACCTGATGCTGCAGAAAGGTTAGCATATAGGTGCGGTTTGGATTTGGTACAAAAATTATTCTTTTAGGTCAAATATTGCCAGATAGCTTAAGAGTTAAAACTAAGATTAATTTAACTATATTTTTTCTTTTAATTCTTAAAATTTTTTAAAAAATAAATTTGTGATGGAAATCAAAATTCTATATCGCGCAAGTCAAAATCTCATATTTGAAGGTGATGTATTAAAAGATAAACTTAAAACAATAGTGATGCAATAATTGAAATGTTAGAATAAATTAAATATTTGGTAATGAGGTTCTAATTTTAATTTTTAAATGTTTTAATATATGCGTATTTTATTTTATGGTTGAAATTGATGAGATGGGGTTTTAGCATTAATGTATTTTTTACAAATTGTAAGTTGTCATTTAATTTTATATCTATATCTATATATGTATTATCATGAATGTGATCCCGTAAAATGTCTTCCCCTCATCATTTAAAACCTCAAACAAAATCTGAATGAAACAATTTGTTCCAAAGTGAATTGCATGTTTTTATACTATTTTAAAACCGCCAAATGCATTGGTTGTGTATCTGACGCAAGTTCTTCCACGCATTATCAAAAGAAACAATAAGATAAATCAGATGATAAAAAAACTGAGTTTTTTGTCCATTAACTTGCACAATAAAAGAAAAAGTCCATTAGCTTAAAAAGCAAGTCCATGCCACGGAGTTGCAAAACGCGGTGTTCCTTAAAATACAACGTCCAGAAGCAGAGAATAAAAAATGTATGTTCAACTAAAAAAGGAGAATTTCTACAGGAGACTGATTCCACGATCTTTTTTTCTTTGTACAAAAGGAAAGAGAGACAGATTAGAGAAACATATACAGGAAGAGTTGAAGTAACTCAGTACAATTCTTCAGCATGCACCTTCCAGTAAGACATAGGAAAATTGTTAATTCTTAACAAACTTCAACCCAGATCATGCCAGAATTGGAAAACATTACCAAGATCCGGTCATGATGAGTCTCAGATACCACTTCCAATTTTAAAATCTGAAAGAGTGGCAGATTCTCGAGCCTCAACTGTTGATGGTGCTTCCTTCTTGTCAAACCCAAAAAAGGAGCAATTCTGAAATGCATCCAGGCTGCTTGCTATCAAGCGATTCAATCCACTAAGACTATCACTAAAAATTAGATCTTCAGTATGGTACTTAGTTGATGGCATATCCAGATCCAAAGGTCCCAAGGAATCAGGCTGCCACATGATAGAATCAAAAATCATAGTGAGAAACAAAGTCAGACGCACTGTATATTAACTGTTAAAAAAGTTTTTGAAGATCAGATTAATTATTTTGTTTGATAGTTCAGAGTAGCAGAATGTAAATGTGTTGGTAATAACTCCCTAACATAAGCTTCTAACGAATTGTCTTGATGTAAGTGAATCTAAACAGCTACAAAGGAGCCGTGACTTTGACAGGGAAAAAACTGAAGTATAGAAGAAAAATACCCAATATATATCTGCTAGCGCAGTAAAATCCTTCCCTAAATGATCCTGGATATCTGCATCAGACTCGGAACTGTCCATAGGCAAAGGGTCTGATTGAACATCTTCCACAAGCCTCTCTCTTTCGGGTGACAACTGCAATAAATACCACGAAAGTTAAAATTTCACTTCGCAAGCAATGTCTAGTAATAACAATTAAGACGCACTACCTCATCCAATTTCTCAAAGCTTCTTTCAGGAACCTTTTTCTCAGACTCTAAAGAAGCAACTGGAGGCAAACAAGGCCGATCTATATGAAGAATAGGATCTTTTCGAAATAAAAATGCATCACAAGTTTCTTCAGCATCCCAGATGGAAGACATATGGCCTGCCAGCGATGATTGTCCCATCTTGTCTTGGTGTCTAGATATGTGAGCAGCGATAGCAGCATCAAAAGAATCACTACTAAAAGGAATTTGATGAACATCATGACAATTCTCAGCAATAGGAGGATTGATGCAGTCATCTTCGAGATCCTGGGACACTCCTGAAAGTAGATCCCCCACACTAATGTTGGTAAGGCTGTCAGCCCATTCTCCAGCGGACAGTCCTGTTCCACTGCTTAATTTTAACTCATCCTGAATACAGAGAACTTAAAAGTTATGGAAGTTGATTATACAAACAATGCAATTTAACTCACCAGATAAAATAGCCTGGTCAATGTATACCACTCGACCTGGAAGTGCTTAATTGAAACAAAACAATCTAAAACAGGAGGGAAGATATGCCCAAGATCACAATAAACGAGAAAATTTATATCATGAGAGCCAACAAAGCAACCCATTAAGATCCTATGGCACAAGTTGAAAGTCTAAAGTGAAACTACAGGGCTAATAAAAGAAACAAATTGAGAGGATTAAAATTACCAAGTCGTCTAATTGCGTAGTTACAGCTCCATCCCTAACATCTTTTTCATGCCACAATGTGTTGGCTGTAGGACGACGAGATTCCTCAGAGCCTGTATTCAGGTGAGCACTGTTGCCCCTAGCGTTAGGCACATCAGGTGAAGAGGTCATAAGAGTATGATTTCTGTTCATGGATATTCTGCAATCTTCAGAGAGCTCCATGGAATGAGTATTAGTTGATGGCGTAGGAAATGAAACCGAATTCACAATCTGATCCTTAGAATTATACACACTACTTTTGGATTGTGTGAGCATGGAGCCGGGTGCTACAGTCACTTGCATATTTAATAACCCAAGTTCAGTATTGGAGAACCAACCATACCTTCATAAAGATAAGTGAATATGATCATTACAATGTAACTACGCACTAAAACATACACCGACACTCCTGCTTATGTCAGGAGTGTCAGGTACGATTCCGACGTGATTACACAAAACAACTTATGCCCAGCGTTGCTCACTAGGTGTTCTAAACATTTAGAAAAACTCAAATAAATATAAATACAATATATAGAAAAATAATGTCCCTCTTCTTTTTAGGTTCATTATCATAGGATGACGAAGAATCAAACTACACCAAATAATGCCTCTTTCTCATCTTGTCAGGTTCATTATCATGGGAAGGTGAAAAATTAAACCTTGATAGTCAATTTAAAATATTTGCCATGTTGATCATATTTTTTTTTCTCTCTAATTGATGTACGTGTATGTCTTCATATGTCCCAGTATACTACATTTTGGATATCAGGTGTCGAAATATATGTCGAAATATCATTTTGTTGCATAAGTTGACCAAGGTATAGGCTATGGGTTTCTCAAAGTGAAGAAAGAGGAAAGGAATTTTTTTCTACAAACACTAGTCATATTTACATTTGTATAAGTATCTCAAGTTTTGTACGTGAAAAATTTGATCACAATTTTATCTATATATTGAAACCAACGAATCAAAAGCTAGGAATTGGAATATATTCAAATTATATTCTATATATCTTACTTTTAATCAATCCCATGCATTTTTAATAAAATAGACCCACTAACCTTTCATGCTGTTTTCTTTTCTCGTGAATGCTCTCAAAATTCCAAAGGACTAAAAACACTCAATAAATACTTAAAACGGTCTTGAATAAAGAACGTAAGTAACTCAGCTGGCTTTCCATTCATAACATTTATTGTGTGTAAAGATTCCTCGAAACATTTTGCTTGTTTATATAACAATTGGATTTTCACATGTTCCTTTGTCTAAGCAATTAATTGCAAACATTACAATTAAATCAACTATCTTACATGTCTCTATTTAGTTACTTCAAATATAACAATACATCAAGAGGGCAAGATAAAAGAGTACCTTAAACGAAATATGGGTGGACTTCCAATCATTGCATATATATCAGCTGCACAAAGAGTAGATTCCTGGGTCCATCTCTGATAATTAACCAAGTTTTCCCTTTGAATACCATAAGGAAAAAGCATTAATTCTCCAACTGCTATGCTTGAATGACCCCATTTACGGTTAAGATGTTCCAAAATTGATGATATCTTCTTTCGAGTACTAAGTGTAAGCTCCAGGTGTGGATTATGCTTATCCTAAAACGAAAAAAAAAAAAAAAAAAAAAAAAAAAGTCATATATGTATATATACTAGTTTCCAAAAGCCCTTATACATTGCTATAGTAAGATGCTCATTGGTTTTCTTTATACTCACCACTTCCAATGCTCTTCGAGTAGGTTCGTCAATTGGGAATAACTGGAGCTTAAGTTTCATACTATTATTCACATTGTTATCAACAAATTGGTTTTGTGGACATGTAGGTAAAGGGGGCAGGACATAATCAGTTGGATCAGAACACTTTTCTCCTGGAATAAAAATCAGAGTGAAGTTACAAAAGATCTGAGAAAGCCCTAGTGAAAGCAAGGATAGGATAAAACAAAAGTGTGATATCTACCTGGATTCACATGGTCTTGTTCAATCTCTCTAACAGTTGCAGCTCGCTCCAAATGCTCCGCAGCATCTGCAACTAAAGAAACACCAGCAATTGCAGCCTTCTCCCATTTTCTATATGCAGCCGTTGAAATCATACCTGAGAGAGACAGAGAGAGAGAACATTTTTAATTGTAAAGTAAAAATATGATTTATGCAAATTTACTTTAAATATAAATTATCCAATACTCATGAAGGAAATCTAGTTCAAAGCAGAAAACAGGTAAAAGATATCTTGAAGGGAATTGAAAAGAATCACCAGATTTCTTTCGTTGCCTTGTTGATTTCATGGTATTTGAATCTCCTTTCGTGTTACTACGGTTAACAGCCATGTTTATATTACGCTTCATTGATGATTTTGAAGGTCCCAATTTTAGAATATTTTGACTGTCAACAAGAACCAGTTTAACTGCACGGGCCTCATTTCCTGATGCTCTACTTTGATTTGAGACAGTGGTAGGCAGAGGAGGAAGACAATTCCCCCCCTGCAAGGGTCGCTTCCTTACATTCTTCTTTCGGTCCTTCAATAGTTGGTGCTCCTTTCCGACAAAAAAAATATAGATCAGCTTCAGAACATACAGAAGATATCAAAAAAGAACAGAACTTATAAATAGCTTCCACTAACCAAGGCTTCTAAAAATATTTTAAATCTCCGGGGCTTCAGGTGAAGCTTTGAGGCTTTGCAGCTATACTTTTCCAATAAAGACCACCTGCGTCACAAGTAAAAGTGAGAAACTTTCAATGCTGAAAACCCTCATTAAAATAGTAGAGTATATCCCTACTCTTATTCAGGTTATTACATGTTGGCAGGAGATTCAAGAGAAAAAAAGTGAGATTCAAGAGAATTGGTTAGGAGGTTAGTAGAGAAAAGGGGATGCAAACAACAGGAAAGGGAAAGTAGAAAGCCCTCTGATTCCCCTTGTTATTTTTTTTATCATTCCTCTACAATTTAATCCTTAAGCAGAGGCATACCTCTTGTATGTAGCTTAGTCTCATTTATTTCTGTGGTCAATTCCAAATTTCTATTGACTGCAATAACATTTAATAAGTCTGACATCTCATGCTGTTAACAAGCATTAAATGATGTGACAATACATCATTGGATGATGGGGTAAGCATTAAAACTCTTTTCGCTCAGTGTATAAAAATAAAACTCAAATCAGAAATCCAACTAGTTATCTTTCAAGGTTATACTTCTTTAACATTCTCAAATTTCCATAGCATAGGGATCTCTGATGTAGACGGTCTAGTGGTTACATTCCTAATATACCTTCAAGTCATTTGAGAAGAGTTGAACACAAGAAAATGAAAGGTATGCGGAAATGTAATAATCTCTCATCAATAAAAGTTTTTATAATTACAGGAGACACTTAAGAGTGATGAATGAGGCTAAATGACCAAATAATGGATCCAGACAATTTCAGTCTCAAAATCAAATATCAGTCACCAAGTCATTAAACATGCCAGTCTAATCTAAAATTAAAAATGGTCTTTAATCAGCGCAATTATGCAATTTTAAGCACGTTAGCAAGAATTTCACCCCTTAATATTTTCTTACTACAGAAAATGTTTACCATTATGGTCTAGGCTAGACACATTTCTGTACATGTTCCCCTCCCATTATCAACCTGTTCTTTCCATTATTTTCCTTATATCTATGCAATAAAATCAACTAAATTTCAGTTCTTCACCCATTCTCCATCATAAGCCCTCGATAACTTTAACAGAAATAACTTCTTGGTGGACAAATTTTCTCGTCTTACACACACAAGCACACACATGTAAATAAAGCCATTTAACAAACAACCACTCCAAGTAAATTGTTACCAGCGAAGCATTGCAGCATTAGTATCTTTAGAGTTTTTGGCATCCAAACATAGTCCTGGACCAAGAAGTTTGTTCATCCGCCTCACAAGCCGGTAGTAATAATGCCTGACCTGCAAGTCAACCCCCGCACAAAGAGAAGAGTGAGAAAACTAAAACAAGGCATGATATTATTCACAATAAACTAAACATAATGAATGGGAAAATGCAAAGGGTTAGGAAGGCACATGGAGTTGTAACAGATACCTGATCCTTGTTTTTACTTTGTACACGGGAAGTGATTTTCTCAAAATTCTACACACAAGAATATTTCATGTCAGCAATCATTATGATACCATACGAAACAAACATATTAAAGTTTAAATAATAACGCCAAACATAACATACCTTCCCAACTTGCCGTAATGCGGTGAAGAAACTCTCCTCCTCTTGCCGAGTCCACGCGGCCCACTGCCTGGTTGGCTTTTTTGTAGCTATATACCACACCAATCAATTAGCCCTTTAGCTTCTCCTCACGTGTCAAACTCAACTGTTCAGTAAATTAAAAATAGGAATGATGCACACAGAACTGACCTGGCTGCTGAGGGATAACAGCATTTGCCACAGATGAGGAAACACCAGGATCCCCATTTTGAACTGAGACAACAGGCTCTGGCTGAAATTGAGTATTTGAATCGTGAGAGATTTGCGCCTCAGCCTCCATTTTTTCAGCTGTTTACATGCTCGTCTTTCTTCTGTTGAAGTTTGAAGAGAGAAATGGTATACATTTATGTGATATAATCCTCTTTTATTTCAATTAGCACAGCTGAGGAACATATATACATACAAGGCATTACAGAGGGATGGGCTCAAGCCCATAAACAAAATGTATCTAACAAAGTTCAATCTCTAATTAAAATTAACAAAAACATTCAATTTCATTCAAAATTAAAATTATTAGAGTCCCAAATTCATGCCTCAACTGCAACACAGGATCATAAGTTATGAGGAACAAGGATCACAATTATTGAATACAGGTACATATCATTACGCACAATGCAGGTTACAAGCACACAAAAAAATGATTCACACTCCAATTAGTTTTCCAGATAGATACTATTAGCAGACATTTAAATGATGCATGAAAATGATTTTATTCGAATTTCGTAAAACTGACGAACAGGAATCGAGTATGTAACGCGAGGAACATAATCAAATTGAAGCTCAGGGAACGAAATATTTTACCTTGTGGGTCGATATCTTTCGATTTGATGAGTTTTGGAAACGTAACAACAGAGGAATTGCGAGATGCTGAGGGTGGAAGGTAGCGAATCGAAGAGAAATTGAAAATCTGCAAACCCTAACGCGATGTCGAATGATGATAGAAGAAGCAAGATCGACGAAGCTGCATCTTCTGTTCTTCTAAATCTAAACGCTTCGTTTCCAGTCGTTGCAATTTTTTAAAAAAAAATATTAGCAATAGTCCTTTATTCCTTTTTTATTACACTATAGTCCCTTAATAAGAATTTTGAAATATTGATGATTTTTAAATATTATTAAATAACTCTAAATTATTGTTAATATTGGTAGAGAAATTAACACGTTATAATGCAAAAATATGTAAGAGTTTATTTACTTTTCCAGTAAATGTTGAAAAGTCATAATTGTTGTATACATAATAGTACAAAATTATATACAATAACGTTATACTCATTATTAAAAAAAAAATAACCACCAATATCCCACCCTCACAATATGTTTTATTCTTATTTTAATGAGTCTTATGAGGTTATGTTAATAATTTGTCACTAAATTATGATTTTGAATTTAAGTTGTGACTTCAATTTTAAAATTTACATATTTATAAGTTATAGATTAATCTTTCAATCAATAATTAATCATCATTTTATTAGGATTTAAAGGTGAAATTTAGTGTTCTTTCTAATCACATTAATAATCATTTATATGGGAGTTGTTTTATATAACTTTAAATATAAGTATAATATAAGTTGTTCTTGCCGAAACTGAATTATAATCCTTCAAGGTGTATTAGGAGAGATTTTAGAAAAATTTTGATCAAGTTGAATTTTCCTTAAAATAATTGTCAAGCTTTTGTTGATAGAACACCAAGTGAGTGTACATCTTGACAAGATTAACTCAAGTTAGTAAAAACATAGAAAAATATTTAATAAGTAGTAATGATATTATATTTATAAAGTTTTGAGTACATGTTAATATCCAAATACAAGTTGTTTCTATGTATTAAGCTATTAAATTTGTTGTACCAAAAATCAATTTTGTCACAAATCCAAATTATTCAGATTGTGATTATATCCTACTATCTCAAATAGATAATATAATCTTCTTAAAATTTTGTTGAGGGATACGTAATTTTTGTTTGTGGTTATCAATATACTTAACATATTATAATTAAAATCAATGTTCTTACTCATTGACTAGGTTAAAATATACAAAGTATTGAATCAAATTATTTAAAAAGATAAATAATTATAAAAGTTGAATTGAATTATTATATTAATTTAGTTTTTTAAAAATTGAATAGTTTTTAAAAAGAATTAGAAATTTACGAAATTGAAAAATATATTCTAAAATATTATGTTTATTGATAATTAGTCAAACAATTTATATATAGCTTAAGAAATTTAAAGATAACTTAAAGTTGCTCGTTAATTTGATTCACTCAAATATATTATATTTAATTTCAATTCATTAAAAGTATTTTACATATTAATTTTATTAAATTATTTTAAAATTTTAATTCGGTCTTAGAATATTTCTTACAAATTTTTGCAATTTACCAAGCTCTAATATTGATGACTTATAGGTATGATTCTTTGTGGGTAAGCAACCAGCAGACAATTAGAATAAAAGGGACAAATTGTAAAATAAAATAAAAAATAATAAAAACATTAAATGCTTATATGAATTTTTTTACTATTTTGGTTTTGTGAATGATAGAGTCTTACAATATCCTTGACCTTCATATTACTTATTGGGATCATGAGAGCATATGATCATGTAGGTTAAGTCTCCACTCACTATAAATACGTGTCTTTCCTTTTTCTTCAAAAAACACTTTCACTCACTCTCATATCATCTCCTATCATGGGTTCATCACTTTTAGGAGCTTATTTGCCAGTTTTCTAATCTTCGATATCACTTAGAAGTTCTTATTACATATATGTTGCGGATAATTCCTTAAGGAAAGTGCTCATTCATGCCTCATGAAATGATCTTGTTGATCTCAGATTTTTCTACAATCTTAAAGACTTGTGGTTGACAACATGGATATTGACACCAACTCTACACTAGAGAAACCAAACAATGTTGTTGTGACACAAACCATCTTTGCAAAATCATTCCTAATAGTTTTCAATGGTCAAACTTCCAACGTTGGTAGGAACACAAGTGTACACTCTATTAGATATGTATGAAGTTGCTTTCGCTCTTACAACTTCCAAACCGACTCAAACACATCTACAAAACACATGAAGACTATATTGATCATGCAATAAGGTATGTCATCACACTTTGCTTAGCACATTATCTAGCAATATTTGTTAGATGTGTATTGCTCCTACAAGGAAGCTAAAATTATTTAAGATTCTCTTATTCTCAAATACATTGTTAAATATGTGGTTAAATAAAAATTTGTTATTGAAAATTATTACTATTGAGAGATGATTGAACATAAGGACATCAAGATACCCAACTGATTACAAATAATTGAAGCACAGATATAACAAATATTATTGTAGATCTGATCACTTATATCATCATAGAAGACATCAACAAAAAGGAATGTTTTGCTACAAGGGCTAAGGTATTATTTGCTAAGATAAATATGATAAAAGAAAAAAGTATAAGAAAACCTTATCAGAAAAAGAAAAATAAATTTAAAATTTCTTGTCCCAATATATTCAACCCCACCTTCAAGAAGAAGAAAACTTGTTTTGTTTGTGAAAAATCAGGTCATCATGCACATCAGTGGCATAAAGTCAATAACGACAATATTCCCTAAGAAAAATATAGCTGAAGGGGAAGATATAATTGTTATAGTCATTTCACAAGTGAACATTCTGACCAATCTGAGCAAATGAGTGGTAGAATTTAGGACTGCTAGACACATTTGTGCAAACATAAATGTGTTTACGTCTTACACTAATTTGTGGGATGGAGAAAAACAAGTATATCTTGATGACTTCATGACAACTCTAATTTTGAGAAAAGAAAAAATTATTTTAAAGCTCACATGTTAAAAGACTCTGGCTTTAACAATGTGCTACATGTGTCATCTATTATATTTAGCTTAATCCCTATAACATTGTTGGGAAAGGTTGGGGTCAAAGTGTCATTTGAATCTTACAAAAATTGCTATGAGAAAGAATAATGTGTTTACGGGAAAGAGATATTGTGATCAAGGTATTCATACTTAACATTTCTAAAGTTGTTAATAAATATGCATTTGGGTCTTCTACTTATATTGTTGATTCTTGTGATATGTGACATGCTAGTTCATGACAAGTAAATTCTTCATATATTATTAAATTGCAATGACTAGGATTGCTTAATATGCATGATAAATAAAGTAAACATGTCATTTTGTGAAATGTCAAATTGAACTCCATGGTTTAATTTATATTGATATCACTGACTTAAAACAAACCATGTCTAAAGGTGGTAAAAATTATTTTATAAACTTTATAAATAATTATTCTAGATACACCAAAGTATAAAATAATGAAGAGTTTGATATGCTTTTAACTTACAAAACCGAAATAGAGAATCAATTAAATAAAAAATTAAAAGGATTAGATTAGATGAAGGTGTTGAATATATTTTATTTAATGATTAATGTGTAAAAGGAGGTATTATTTATGAAGTAATTCCATCATATTCACAAATAAAATAATTGAGACAAAAAATATATGACTCTTACGAAAATAATAAATAATATGTTTATTAATTCTAATACTTTTGGTAATCTTTAAGAAGAAGTACTTCTTACAATTTTCTTACAATTCTTTTACAATTAGATTACCACATAGTAAAATATCCTATGATTTCTGAAAAAGTTATCAATCTAATTATAAATACATAGTATATCTAAATGTTACTTGATTATAAAAAAAGAAAACAAGTTCTAAAACTTCTAATTACATGACTTGAGGCTATACGAAACATAGTATTTCTTATATTTTTACTCTTTCTTAGAAGTTTAAATAAGTAAAAGTATGAAAACATGATTTAAGTTTCAAATCAAATTTTTTACTCAAATCTAACATGTATAAAAATTTTAAAACTTAGTATTTAAAAACTTATTTTATTACTTGCATTTTACTCAACATATTTAATATGATGAGCCTCGTAGAAATAATGAAAATGAATATGAAAAATAATGTTTTTGCTAATAATTTATAGATAATATAAAACTTAATTAGAAACTAATAACAATAAATTGAAATAGAAAGCTAAATTAAAAATAATATATCACAAGTCTTAAAAAACAGTTAAAAAACACAATCAACTTCTTATTCATGTCAATTAAATTACTGTAATGATCCATATTCACACCATTACAGTCATGTAGATGAATAGCATCAATGTTAACTTTAACAAATCCAAGAGTAAGATCAAATTGAAACACATTTTTCATTCCCGAGCGATGTTATAATTTGTGTACTTGCAAAGAGAAAAATTGATAGCACGTTACAAGCACAAAATTGACTATTTATCCTAAATTTTAATGTTAAATTGCTCTTGATAAACTTTAAGTAAAAATAAATAAAATAAGGCAGAAATGAATTTTTCGTGTGAGCAACTTTCTCTTAAAATTTCATAAATGATATTCCATTGTTTTACATGCACAAGTAACCTTAAGGTCGAAATCCAAATCTTACAATGCTAACCTCCAAGGATTTGATTAGACAAAATACGTCATAAAAATCCTTAATTTTGTTTCTAAATTCTAATAATCCAAAAACTCTTAAAATATTCTCTTACATGCTCTTAAATAGACTTGAAGCCAATTTCCTGAAATTTCTCACTAACCACCTTTTCAAGTTCTTCAACGAGATTGCAAAGCACATTCCAGTGCACCCACGAGAGAGAAAAAATTATTAATCATTGTCTTGAACAGATTTGAGACAAGCATGGGACATAAAATTATAGTTTCAAGATTATCTGATCCATAATCAATGAGATACCTGAAAATAAAATACAAGAATGTCAGCATGGAAATCAAGAGATACCAGAAAACAAATACAAGAATGTCAGCATGGAAATCAAGATGGAATAGAAAACCGAGTGCCCACAATGCGGCCTTATCACTATGGCCTAGACATATAACCCTGCTTTATTTCATCAATATAGAGGAATCCATAATCTGAAATCAGGCTTTCCCAACAAAAAAGGGTAGTTTTATGAGGGAGAAGGAGAGAAGTGGGGGAGGTAAGCAAGTGATACAAATTGTTTGTAGTCTTGCATAAATTGCCATAAGGAATTGGTCAGTTAGAGTTACTGTTGGTTTTGGCTTTTGTGAAGGATCATACCATTGTAGTACAAAATTGCAAGAGATCCCTTCTCTACAAGCCTTATCCCCCCTTTCCTCGCATTTCCGTACCAATAAGACAATCACAACGAAGGACCACCCCACCAGGATCATCATTTAGAACTCAGTCTGAACTGGATTTTCTCAGCTTTCACCCTCCAAATTATCATTATTCCCTCGTCTACCATCCACCATAGAAACCTTTCTCCCTCACAGACATAGTAGGCAGAGACTAGTACACAAACATACTACATAGGTCTGGATATATATATATATTTTGATGAAAGGAACAGGATCTTAGAATAGCGTTTGGGTTGGGGTTTGCGTTGCTGGCTAGCTAGTGTTATTAGACAGGCCAGGGATCATAGGATCAAAGAAATTGGGTTTGCATTGGCTAGCTAGTCACCTGGTAGTTGTGCTGGTCCTGCCTAATGTCCCGGACATAAAAGCAATATGTAGATGAAGGATCAGAAATCTGAACCTGATTTGGTTAGATGTACTAGTTAACAGGTGTTTAGACATTTTGATTAACACTTGAAAGGTTTCTCTCTTGGAGTGACTTTCCCCAATTTCCAATTCCAAATTAAGGGGATAAATACATGTTGGGAATTTAGATCAGCACAATCAAGAAAAGGGATGAAAGGTTTACTGTAGAAAAGAATTAAGTACAAAGAGTCAATTGAGGGTGTTGGGATGGTTGGTGAGGGTTGTATGATGTAGGTTGGTCTATATAAAGACCAACCATTAGTTGTAGAGAGACTTTGGCTATTTGTTTTGTTGACAGGACATTCCTGAGTGAAAGGAAGAGTGCTTCCAGTTGCAATTCAGTATTTGTTTTGTTTGAGAATTCAATGAAAAAAGCATTAATAGATAACTGAAATTCCTTTGGTCGTTCTGTTTCTTGGTTTTTATTTGTTAGAAAATGTTAGGAATTTGGATCAACCCAATCAAGAAAAGGGATGGAAGGTTTACTGTAGAAAAGAATTAATTAGACAGAGAGTCAATTGAGGGTGTTAGGATGGTTGGTGAGGGTTGTATGTAGGTTGGTCTATATAAAGACCAACCATTAGTTGTAGAGGGACTTTGGCTATTTGTTTTGTTGACAGGGCATTCCTGTGTAAAAGGAATAGTGCTTTCTTTGGGATACTGAGTTGCAATTCGGTATTTGTTTTGTTTGAGAATTCAATAAAAAAACATTTACAGAGAAGTGAAATTCCTTAGTTCGTTTTGTTTTCTTGGTTTCTATAGAAACTTAACAATACAAGGGGTTAAATATGAAGCACCAGACACCCAAATCCAGTGCAACACCTCATGATTCATATACTTACTCATTACTTAACAAAGAATGAAAATAACTAAAATATGACCACGCAACAATGTACCAAGACATCTGAACATGTACACTTCTTCATTTATGACATTTAAATTAAAATTAGCCTTCAAAAAGTAGTTACTTACCGCTTCTAATCTATCCTAACATAAAAGTGATGAAGGATGGTATAGCTCTCTAGCAAGCCGATGGAGGCTGTTGTATCAAATAAAAAGAGACACTGACAAAAACAAGAATACAGGCATGTTTCCTCCTTTGTCTTACCCTGTAAAGTACAGTAATTAATTAAAATCTTAATCCATGTCTCATATTCATTCAATGTTGGGAATGATATTAGGAATCCCGGGAATGATTTCAGGTTATCCCAAAGGAGAAAGACCTCTACAGGTTTATTATAGAAAAAGGAAAGAGTTGGTCGGGATATTTTTAAAAGGTTGATGTAATACCTATTAACAGGCCATATATTTTAGAATTGCGAGAGTTTTGGCCATATTAATTCTTTTGACTGGACTAATATTATGTATTTTTCTTGTTTTTCTTTTCAATAAAGAGGTAATTTTAGAGTTTCAGTGTTTCTTCCCCTTATTTTTTGAGCTGTTTGAGTTCTATTTTTTTTTCTCAACTTATATATTATAATTCGGTCATATCTCTAGTCGATCTCTAGTCGAGGTGAGATATCCAACACACCTTCTCATGCTAATGATTGGACATCTCAAACTCGGGACTACATATTTGTGAGTGACATGATAAATTCAACAAACCTTATAAGCTTTGATAAAAATCTTAGAAAATAGATTTTAATTCTAACTCAATATCACAAACCTAGATTGCAAAGTGAGGTTTGTACTTATATACTATTATTTGTCCATATATATAGTGAATATGAGATCTCCAACACCATCACTAAAAAGAGTTGAAAGCAAAACAATATGCCGCAATTGTAAACAGCATCTCAATCAAGAAGGCATTAGGAGAAGAGGAAATTTTGAAGGTTATTTAACTCAAAAACAATGACAGATATTTTCCATTGCACACCACAAAGATAGAAAAATAGACATTACAAATCAACATCATGTTGCTTTTTGCTGGTTTCCTTTCAAGATTTCTTCACATCACTAAGGATAAGCAGTACAATACTTAGCAATTAGTATGGCATATTATTTCAACTTCAATATAGTTCCAGCCTTCCCCACGAAATAATAGAGCCAGAACATTATAAACGTCATAGACTGATCACCTATAAATCTCAACCATAAAAGACTTCAGAATAAAGCAACTAGCATGCTAACTCACCAATTAGCACAACTAGAGCAAGAAGAAGAAAAATGCTTGGTTAACTTCAATTTCAATGGCAGTGTCTCAACAATAATATGAAGAATATCCTAATTCAGCAGTGCTTGGTAAGCATCATTCAAACAAAAATGCTGCAAATTAGACTGTTGTGCAAGGAAAAACAATTCCCAAATGATTGATACTGAGACTCATCCTAGAGTACATTAAATCTTAATGGTGTGACAGCAAGCTCACTATAAATGAACGTGTCATTATGATTAAACATCAAACATATCAGTCAGCAACAGTCACAGATTACTACAAACCTCTAGAAAACATATCCCCGATAAACTAAATGTAGAAGCAGATTCCATAGTATCTTATAACATCTATCACTCCTTCCAAACCGGTAAGGAAGAACATCGAAATAGCAAAATTAAAACAAGAAATTAAATAGTCCACAAAGCAGAAGACAATATCAAAATCATCAAACCCTACGACCAAAAATTTGAGCGATGAGAAAGTTAACCAGTGTTTTTAAATGAGAGAACGTGAATGCTAAAGGGTGTGAAAATGGGTGAGTAGGCAAAATTCGTTGAGTGCTGCATTCTCAGAGGGTGGAAGAGAGAAAAAGGTGGTTTGAAATGACTGATGAGTATCAACGAGAATGAAAGTATCCACAAGAGAGAAATGGTTATTATGTACAAATCTATAATTTTATGACGTGTATGGATGAAGTATGAATGGTTAACTGAGGAATCAGCTGCTAAAAGACAGCAAATTCTAGTGATTGAATTTGCTTTATTTATTAAATTAGTTAGGTTTTTTAAAAAGTGTTTTTATGACACCAAAAGATGTCCACACTGTGCCTCATCACAATTTGGTACAAAAATGTCTTAAAGGGCAATTCATTTGTTAATGTAAAAAAGTAAATTATTAAAACAAGATACATATTAGGCGGATGTAAAATGTATATTCTTTTTAATAGAACTAAATACATTACTGTATATTGAACGCCTTTGTAGCTTGGAAAACACAACCCTGCGCTAGTATAGGTGCTATGCTTATTGAAATCTTCGTGGTTATAAAGTACAGACATGGTTTGTGCCCACTAGAGACTAAAGCAGAAACACTAAACATTAAGCAGAGGATTATATTCACTACACAAAATACCAAAATCAACATCAAGGTGATGAAAAGTTGTTATTGATTCTCAACCTATCAATGCTGAAAACATCATATTAAAACCCAATTCTTGAGAAACAATTAAAAGAACTCTATAAAACATTTGGGAGTGCATAACAACCAAGTGCAAAAATCCCTCACCTGTACAGTTATCAATTTGAGATTGATCAGTTTAATAAACTTGTTAATCTTCATCATCAGAGCTGACATCATCACTACTATAATCACTAGTATCACTTCCTCCAAGGTCCAAATTAACTGGCTGCACTTGAATAACTTCTGGTTGTTTGGGCTGAGGAATGTGAGGTTGCATTTGTTGCTCTGCAAATCTCGGTATTTGAAGAGAGTCCATGGGAGGCAATGGCACAGGATCCCCTGGTTTCCACCCGGGCGGGGGCAGTGGCAAACCAATAGGCAACTGCACAGGCATTCCGGGCTTCCAACCAGGTGGCACCGGAGGCAGCAGTCCTTGAAATGCAGACAAATTTGGAACTGCATTAGGATCCACCTGTGATGGAGGCTCAACAATAGCTTCAACAATTTTCTCCTTGGTTTCAACTTCTTTAGGCAATCCAACATCAAGGTCAGCAAAATTATACAACTGTGAAGCTCTCATTTGCTCTTCTTGTGGTGCAGGTGGCAGTGCACCACGAAGAGGAGCTTGGCCAGCCCCAAATTCCGGTGGTGCAAAGGTGGTGTAGCTTATCTTGTGGGCATACGATAATATATCTGACAGCTTCAGCTGAGAAGAGACAGTTGATGAAGTCATGGAATCATCATCCCCAGATTTTGATCGCTTGGCGCGGCGATAATCAGAGTAATCATCAACAAGAATGTCTAGGCAGCACTCAGCATCTTTGAGTTTGTTGGAAAAGGCAAGTAACATTGAATCTTGGGAACGAATTTCACGGTCCATCTTCTGCTTGGCATCTTGGAGGTCAAGAATCTCTTGGAGTTCTGCAACAGCTTCAAATATTTGGGTTTGGAGAACAGTAAAGAGGGAAATTATTTCTTTTGCAGTGGAAGGAGAAGAGTCAAGCGGGGTAGACGAATGAGAAGGGAGGAAAGTTGGAAGGGATCCACGGAAGGCAGTGACCCAAAGAGACCTGTTAGGGGAAACATCAAAGAGCTTGGAGGCTAAGGTCGCCATTTGGACAAGAAGTGCTTGGGCTCTAGGAAGGGGTGGGAGGAGAGACAGAAGAGCAGAAGAAGGGGTTGAAGAGTTCCGGTCTTGGGGTTGCTGGGTCTGTGTTGGAGGGAGCTTTGGAGGGGTAGGGTTCGGAATTGAAGGAGAATTAGGGTTTGCGAGGCCTAGCCTAGCAGGGGACTGCACAATTTGATGTTGAAGCATCTTGTGTATCTGGAAAACAAATTTCTACGAAGGGATGAACAAAGATTATTAAGTAGGTTCAAGGGTATTGTAACTTCAAGGCCAACACAACGCTTTTTCCATTCACCAATTCACGTGGCACAAAAGCATTACTCACACTACAGAAACACAAGCCAAAGACTATCCTCTAACAGTTACAGGGGTTTCGATGCAGAGCTTTGCCCAAAATCCTTCAAAAATAATCAAACATTACCTGCAAAAAGTTTTAGCAAAGTCAAAATGTAGGATAATCAATTCAACGTTAAAAAGGAAAATTCCATGCCTCAGCTGCTACAAAGGATCATAATTTAGAAGGTACAGGGATCATAACAATCATAACTAATGAACTCAGTTACATCATATCGCAACACATAATCTAAGTTGCAGGTACTGAAAAAATAATTCACACTCTGCAGTTACTTTTTTCAGACGGATAGCATTCGCAATCAGAGAACGAAATCTTCTACCTTGGTGAGTAATAGAAACGAAAAAACGGAGGAATCACGAGACGCTACGAGTGCAGGGTAGCAAAATGAAGGAAATTTAAATTTGGCAAACCCTAATTAACGATAATAAAAGCAAACCCTAACTTATGATAAGGGAAGAAGAAGCAAAGATCGATTATCTCTCATCAATTCTTCTAGATCTAAAGCTTGCTCCCAGTGTTGCAAATTTTTTATTATAAGAAGGTCCTTTATTCCCTTTGTATTACACTTCAGTCCCCTAATAACAATTTAAAAAAAAAAATGTATTTTTTTATATGGTAATATTAAATAGCTATGATACTTTGTTTGAATGACATAATATATAAAGTGAGCAGTTGAGAGGAAATAAGCTAAAAAATATATATTTTCTAATTAATTTTTAATTTGATTTTTTTATAAATTAGGAAAATTATTTAAAAAACTAATAAATTATATGAATTTATATTTTATTTATATAACGATTTTTATAATGCAAAATATTACATATGATATAAAAATTATAATTACCATCTTAAAAAATATTTAAATTATTATTATTATTATATTTAATAGTTTAACAAATAATATAATTTAAATGTATGAATCAAAATAATTATTAAAACGCATATATAATAAACTTTAAATAAAAAAATTGTGATATAAATTAATATTATCAAAATTATATAAATTTTTTATTTATTTATTTATTTATTTTTACTAAAATTATAAATAAATTATGAGTTTTGTAAAATTAATGTCATGATGCAAATACTTTTATATACAATAAAAATTATTTTTATATTTAATTGTCATTATAATTTAAGTTTATAAGTAAAAATTATGTATAGAAAAAAGAAAAATAGTTTTTCTTATCATGATAAATTTAACTCACTTCTTCTCCTTGTGATAAAAAAAATATATTATATCAATAAAATAAAATAAGATAAATAATAAGATAACATTATCGAATTCATGGTGACACAAATATCATTTTATTATCATATTCTATCCATCAAATCAACTTATAATATCAATTATTTCTATAAGACAATATTATGTCATACCTACAAAAATTTAAATGTTAATTATTTACTTTTGGATAAATGACTAGTTTTTTTTTTCTTTTAATATGTGAGATACACTCTATTTAATTCTTAAAAGAAGGAATGTCATTTAATTCTTAAAAGAAGGAATATTTTTAACAACATTTTATTATTAAGTTTTATGATATTATGTTTACATAAAAATATAATTTCAAAGACCACGATAAATCATTAACTATTTTATTGTAAAATTGTGATATTATCGGATAATTTTATTTTTTTTCACACATTTAGAATTTTCAACTCTTTTAAAAAGTAGATTGGCTCGGTCATCTCAACATTTAGAAACTAAATCCAATTTTCAACCCTTTCAAAGAAAAAGTAAATTGACACGTTCAAAAACAAAAAATTTTATTTACTATTTATTTTAAAATGAATCTTATAAGAAAAAAATTATTATAGCATTTTATATTATATAAATTTCAACTTTCCCATTGTAGATTCATTCATTAATTACATACTAAAAATCATCATAAAATGTTTATAAAACAAAAGATATTTCAAAAGTATATGCATACATATAAAGCATTTAGGATTTTTAAGAATTATCTCAAACTTTTGACACTTTTTCTAATAAATTGTAATCAAAATTTCATTAAATTAATTTATACTCCTCTGATATATATATATATATATATATATATATATATAAA